>Ga0265593_1000003_pt1 | contig 330835 bp, 312 predicted proteins | sample saktaG_8_FD_190136 | JGI IMG/M metagenome (GOLD analysis project Ga0265593, IMG submission 190136) | Saline water microbial communities from Sakinaw Lake, British Columbia, Canada - sak_2011_5_24_36m | ecosystem: Environmental > Aquatic > Non-marine Saline and Alkaline > Saline ... | reverse complement strand
TTGCATCTGTTATAGCTTCCCCATTTCTCTTCCATTGATATGTTAGAACTCCTCCATTTACTACAGAGGTTGTAGATGCTGTAAGAGTTTCTCCATATTTAGCTGTACCGGTTATTTCGACTGTACCAGAGATAGATGATGAAAGGGTTGTTGTGGCAGAACCACTGCTTGAATCTGAAGGATAATTTGTTGTGGTGCTTGCTACTCTTGCGTAGAAAGTATATTCAGTATTTGCAGTAAGTCCTGTAAATATTCCCGATTCATTTCCCCAATCACCACTATCTTTTTTGTATTCTAGACCAGGAGTTGTTGTGGATAAAGTAACAGTACTTGTAGAAACTGAAAGAATTGTTGGGGCACTTGGAGCTTCTGGAGTTGCCCTGTCAACCACTGTCGTAGAAGCTGAAGTAAGAGAACCTGTTCCTGAAACACCATCAGCTGTAACTGTAAGAGAAATCATTTTACCTATATTATCTGCTACTATTTCATATGTACTTGTTGTTGCATTTGCAATTGCACCATCGTCATTGTTCCATTGATATGTCAAAACTCCCCCATTTACTACAGAAGTTGTAGATGCCGTGAGAATTTCTCCATATTCAGCTGTACCGGTTATTTCAACTGTTCCGGAAATAGCTGAAATCATTATCGAATTATATCCATTCCATGTTGGAGTAGACCAATCGCCAGATTTTCCTTCAATGTAATAAACATGGAAGGTTGATGATGCACTATTAAATACACTACTACCAAATGTTCCAGGAACATCACCAAGGAAATAAGCACCGGTTAGAGAAGTATCAGTCATAAATGCCCACATACCAATATTATTTACAAGAGCAGGAATGGTTATAGAAACCAGCGAAGAATCCCCCTGAAATGCAGAAGAACCGATAGTGGTCAAACTATCAGGTAAGTTTATGGAAGTCAGTGAAGTAAGTAACTGAAATGCATTATTACCGATACTAGTTAAACCACTTGGAAGAGTTATAGAGGTCAATGTAGTATTATTAGCAAATGCAGAGGCACTAATACTAGTTACACCACTAGGAACTGCGTAGGAAGTTCCTGATTTTGCTAGAGGATAAGCAACGAGAGTTGTTTTGGCCTTGTTAAACAAAACTCCACCTTCACTTGCATACGTAGTATTATCTCCATCAACTATAAATTCTGTTAATAAAGTGTCTCCGGTAAAAACACTATTACCAATGCTTGTTACGCTGTCTGGAATGGTTATTGAAGTTAGAGAGGTACAACCATTAAATGCACTATCGCCAATAGTAGTTACGCTGTCAGGAATAGTTATTGAAGTTAATGTAGTATCACCCAAAAACGCACTACTAGTGATACTGGTTACAGTTCCAGGAATAGAATAGGAAGATCCTGATTTTGCCAGAGGATACCTGATAAGAGTTGTTTTGTCTTTGTTGAACAAAACTCCACCTTCCGTTGAAAAAGAACTATTATTTCCATCGACAATAAATTCTGTTAATGAAGTGTGTCCGACAAGTGCACCATTACCAATCGTAGTCAAAGTACGAGGAATAGTTATAGAAGTTAGCGAAGCTTTGTAGGTTAATCCATACATACCAATACTGGTTACTGGATCTCCCTCGATATAAGAAGGAATAGTAATACTTGTTGAAATTCCAGAGTAATTTGTGATTGTTACATTACCATCTGAATGATTATGAGAATAAGAACCCATTACAGCTTCATTGTTCCCTTCTTCTGTTACGGCATTATTGAATGCAGTTACTACCGCTCCTGCAGTTGCATAACCTGATTCTGGTCTGTTTGCAATCAATATTGCTTGAACTGGAGTTTGATATGACAAAGCGCTGTAGGTTGTTGTTGCCAATCCCAAAGCTGTTGTCGAAGCAGAGTCTGCAAGTATGGCTGCCATCGTTGTTGTGCTGTTCGCGGCGTTGATTGCGGCGAGAGCTGCAGCTATTTCTCCTTCAGTTGGACCTTCACTATTCGTAGTAGTTGAAAAACCTTCACTAGCTGCTGATGCAGAACTTGTTGCTGTTGCTTTTATTCTAGCTGTAAATGTATATTCTGTTGAAGCGGTTAATCCAGAAAAGATATTACTGTCTTGATAATCTCCGGCGTCTTTATTGTATTCTTCTCCAGAAACTGCAACCAAGGTAATACTTGTAGATGTTTTTTCTGATAATGTTGGTGCTGCGGGGGCTGTCGGTCCATTTGCTTTTGAAATTAATACTCCGGCGCTTGTAAGAGATCCTGTTCCAGAAACTCCATCAGCTGTTACTGTCACGGTTGTTGTGGCTCCGACATCAAGATCTATTAATAAATATTGTGTTGTTGTTGCATCTGTTATAGCTTCCCCATTTCTCTTCCATTGATATGTTAGAACTCCTCCATTTACTACAGAGGTTGTAGATGCTGTAAGAGTTTCTCCATATTTAGCTGTACCGGTTATTTCGACTGTACCTGTCATTGATACATCACTAACCGTATTGTATCCATGCCACGTTGGATAAGTCCAACCAGTTGAGCTGGCTATTAGATAATGAATTTTGAAAGTTGATGATGCGTTTGAAAATATACCAACAACTGAACCAGCAACTTCAGAGACTGTAGGAGCTACGCCTAGAAAATACGCATCGGAGAGATTGGTATCACCTGAAAATGCACCACTATTACCGGTAAACGTAGTTAGACTACTTGGAAAAGTTATACTGGTCAGTGCACTACTAGTCGAAAACGCAAATTGTTCGATAGTAGTTACACCCTCAGGAATGGTTATATTTGTTAATGCGGAGTTTCTTGTAAATGACCACTGTGCAATAGTAGTCATATTATTAGGAATAGTTATACTTTCTAATCCCGTATTTTCAAATGCATATTGCCCAATACCTGTTACGCTATTAGGTATACTTATGCTAATCAATGAAGTGTCACCGGAAAATGCAAATCCACCAATTTCGGTCACACTACTTGGAATTGTTACACTCGCAAGTGATGTGTCATTTTGAAATGCAGAAGTTGCAATATTAACCACACCATTTGGAATGGTTACACTTGTTAAAGCATCATTATTTGCAAACACGCTGTTTCCTATAATAGTTACCGGATATCCACCAAGAAAAGATGGAATTGTTATTTCGCCCCCTACCCCGTTATATACCGAGATTGTCGCATTACCATCAGTAACAGAATATTCATAATAATTTGCATTTGATACTGCTGCATTAAATGCTGTTTGTATTGAAGATGTACTTGTGTATCCACCTCCTGGTTTGTTTGCAAAGACATCTGCAGCCACTGCTGTTTTATGCAGACCGCTTAAACTGAAGTACGCCGAAGGGTCACTTACAGATATCCCCAACACAGTAGCATTTGCTTCCAGTACTGTTTGCATACTTGTTGAAGCCGTCGCACCATTGACCGCCGCGATAGCTTCCTCTTCTGGTGTTGCTCCACCAGTTACTGTTATATCAAATCTATAATATTTAGTAGTGATACCGTCTTCTGCTATTATTCTAACAATAAAGATATCTCCATCATTTATAGTCGTATCATTTGAATAAGATGAAGTCGCTGCAAAAGAAGTTGAAAAATCTGTTGTCCCAAAATCATATTTTACCATTTTAACAGTTGAGCTCGCATCGGCAGTAGTGATAACTGTCGGTGCAGTTGTCGATGCTGCCTCATCTGAAGTCAAAGTTACAGTTCCAATACCGGCAAGCTCTGGTGTTGTACTTGCTGATCCGATAGATGATGGCACTACACCTTTTATTGTACCGCCACTTGCAGACGCATCGTTACTTAAAACGTCAATATAATATGTTGCTGTTGACAGCCCGTCCGTTGAAGAAGATGTAAAATAATCATTATCTACTAAATAAGGACTGGTATAATGTTTGGTTACAGGCCCCTTACCTACATTCATCAACAAAGTAATAAAAGTTGAACTCGATGTAGTTGCAGAAACATTTGTGATGGTTCTATTTGTATTATTTACAGTGAATGTCGCTGTCGAAGATGCGACAAAAGCAAGTATGGTACTAGCCGTAGTTGTACTAATAGTGTACGTCGAGGTTGCTCCATTAGCAGCGGTAACAACAATAGTATCGTTATTTTTTACATTAGAGCCACTTATCCCAGAAGTAGTAGCTGTACCACTTGCCGTATCACCTAAAGATATAAAGTACAAAAAATGAGATTTTGGTGTCTGAGAACCATTTCCACCAGGAACATCCTCTATTTTTCCACCAAGTCCATTATAACCTGTGCCAGGATGAGTCATAGTATAATAACTTGATAATATTCTCGCGTCATCCGATGGAATGGTTGCATGCACTGTCAAATCACGTTCAGTCGTGTTGGTTGCGTAAGTGAAAACAGCATCAACCAATGTTGATGTGTGAGGATAAGTTATAGTACCGTCCAAATTAACAACTCCAGAATTAGAAGTTGATTTCATTACTACTGTCGCACCGCAATTAGCTGAATTTGCTGCGCCTTGTAATAATGCTGTCGCATTACTATTCGGCAATATAAAGACACTATAAGAAGGAGATATCTCTCCACCAGGAGTGCCCCCCACCGGAGCCATAGCGTTAGAAATACATGTTAGATCTGCAGCCTCATCGGCATGAGCAAAGTTTACTTGACTGAAGAAAATGCCAAAAAGGAGAAAAAATGATAAGAAAAAAACAGATAACTTTCTGTTAAACATAAAATTATAAATATATTAAACTAATAAAATAAAACGCAACGCTTTTTTAAGCATGATTGCTAATATTATATAACTTTCATACTTGCAATGCAACAATTTCAGCAAGCAAAAGTTTATGATTATCATTTAATAATAATCCGAATAAAAAATTTGATAAACTTTATAGACATTGAGAAGTGTAATTTTTGATTAAATTAGTCATTTTTGAATTATTAATATAAATATGTCACCAGATTTTTAAATTTGTAATCTAACACAAAAGGTGGGGCGCGAAGCGCCCCACCTTTTGTATTATGTCTTTTATAAAGGACATGATAAAAATGTCCTTTATAAAATTTTAAAGCTTATTTTTCAATAACGTTGTTATTTTCAGGCTTATATGAATACTTCTTGAGAAAATGCTCCACAAACCACATCAGAGTAAAGACCAAAAGGGCCGCAATGGTAGAAATTAGGGCCAAATCAAACAAACCGAAACCTGAGGATATTCCCACCCCTGCAGAAACCCAAAGTCCAGCCGCCGTTGTAATACCTATTTGTTTATGTTCCTGACTTTGGAAAAAAACGAGTCCTGCACCAATAAAACCTATACCGGTAATGATAGCCGCTGGAATAACCAAAGGACTCGCTATTAGAGGATTGTTCAGAGGGTATATTATTATTTCGGAAATTAGTACAAAAACCGAGGAACCCAACGAAACCATGGCATAAGTTCTCATTCCAGCTGTCTTCCCAGCGAGCGTTCTTTCAAGACCTATGACGGTCCCGAGCCCAATCGCTACTGCAATTCTTATAATTAAATCCATCGTTGTTAATACAATCATATAATATCTTAAATTAATTATTAATGCAGATATTATAACATGAACAAAAAGTAATTGTCATTATGTCAACTAATAATTTTTGCTACAATGTCCATACGTATGAATTTTGATTCACATATAGAAAAATACTTCCGTCTGCACGAGCAACAAAAAAGAGCATTAAAAAAACTTGGTATTAATACGATAGGAGATTTGCTTTACCACTTCCCTGTAAAATACGGCGATACTTCAGAAAAAAAGAACATTGGAAGCCTTATTGAAGGAGAAAAAGCTGTAATATTTGGAAAAATTTCTGGATTAAAAACGAGTAAGGGTTTTAGAAGCAAAATCGCAATGTCGCAGGCTCGAATAGAAGATGAAAGTGGAACGATAAAAGCGGTTTGGTTTCATCAGCCTTATATTGCAAAAATGATCCATGAAGGAGCTTTTGTACGAGCGGACGGAAAGGTCGCTAATAGGAAGGGTGAATTATATTTATCAAATCCAAAAATAGAGACCATCGTAAAACTTCCAATCGGTGTAGGTGATTCCCTCTTCGGAGCCGGTAGTGAAGAACACTCTCTCTACCCCATTTATCCCGAGAGCAGTGGTATAACTTCAAATTGGTTTTATCATGCCATTCAAAAGATATTTTCTTCCAAGGTTTCTAGTCAAGGCGAAGCCTTGTCCTTTCTTGATTCCTTACAAGATCCAATTCCCGAATATATTTTGAACACTTACAATCTTCCCTCTTTAAAAACTTCGCCCGTCTGGATACACACTCCACAAAAACAAGATCATGCACTATCAGCAAGAAAACGTTTTGCTTTTGAGGAAGTATTTTTTATTCAACTGCAAAAAAAGAAAGAAAGAATAATCTGGAACAAAAATCCTTCTTATGTGATAGAAAAAACTCCGAGAGATATTGAGCAATTTGTCGAAAGATTTCCATTTAAACCAACTGAAGCACAAAACAAAGCAATAGAACAAATAATGAATGATTTCAGGAGTGGCCACGCTATGTCTAGACTTCTTGAAGGAGATGTGGGCTCTGGAAAAACTGCGGTGGCCGCAACAACGGCGTTTTCTATTGTCACTTCAAAACCAAAGGGTCAAAACTACGGGAATCTTCAAGTGGCTTACATGGCACCAACTGAAATTTTAGCAAAACAACACTTCGAATCATTTATAGAGTACTTTACCTATTTGAATATAAACATCGGTCTTATCACTGGAAAAGAGTGCAGAAAATTCCCATCAAAAACTAACCCAAAACAATGGACCAAAATTTCTAAACCCCAGCTTTTAAAATGGGTAACAAATGGCGAAATACCCATTCTTATCGGTACCCATGCGCTCATTCAAAAGAAAGTTATATTCAAGCATCTTGCCTATACAATTATTGATGAGCAACACAGGTTTGGCACAACACAAAGACAAAAAATAACTAGAAAAGAAGGAATGAATCCGCATCTTTTAAGTATGACTGCCACTCCAATTCCCCGCACACTGGCCCTCACCGTCTACGGTGATCTAGATCTAACACTTCTCGACCAAATGCCTATAGGTCGAAAACCAATCATTACAAAAATAGTATTGCCTAGCGATAGAGAAAGTACTTATGAAAAAATAAAGGAAAAATTAGCTGAAGGAAGACAACTTTATGTCATCTGTCCACGAATAGATGTGCCAGACCCTACTAAAGAAATGGCAATTATTGCAAAATCAGTAAAAGAAGAAGCAGAAAGACTTAAAAGAGATGTTTTTCAAAATTATGAAATAGGAATACTGCACAGTAAAATGCTTCAGGGAGAAAAGGAAGATGTTATGAATGATTTTAAAGAAGGAAAAATACAAATTCTTGTCGCAACGTCCGTTGTTGAAGTGGGAGTGAATGTTACAAATGCTACTGTAATAATCATCGAGGGAGCAGAAAGATTTGGACTAGCTCAGCTTCACCAACTTCGTGGTCGCGTAATTAGAAGCAATCATCAGGCGTACTGCTATGTTTTTGCTGAGACAAAAACAGAAAAGACTCTGCAAAGGTTAAAAGCATTTAAAAATTCTTCAAACGGTTTTGAACTTGCCGAATTTGATTTGAAACTTCGTGGCCCAGGAGAACTTTCCGGAAATAAACAATGGGGCATATCGGATATTGGTATGGAAGCTATAAGAAATCTGAAGATGGTGGAAGCCGCACGAGCTGAAGCAGAATATCTATTATCACAAGATGAAACTCTCGCCAAATTCCCTCTTATAAACGAAAAACTTGCGAATAGAAAAAAGGAGGAGATACATTTTGAGTAAAAGTACAGATAAACACAGATTTAAAAACAAAAACTTCAGAATATATCTCTGAAGTTTTTGTTTATTAATCAAGATTTTACCCTTATATTAAGTTGACTGTCTTTTCTATTGAACAACGCTACCAGATCGTTCCAAAAATTCTAAATAGGTCTTTAATAAATCATTTTTTAGCTGAGCTAGACCCTTAATCAATTCAAAAGTTTTTTGAGCATCCGCAGGGTTATCAGCGATACGAAAAGTTAGATTAAAAATACCCATATCAGAATCCTTAATTTGAGTAGCTTCAATCATTGGAAAAGACAAAACATAACTATCAAATTTTACACTCCAACGACAATCAATTTCAATCCCGTTTATCGTTTCATTAGCTAAAAACTTTTTTGGCTCTGGTCCTTGTTCAGTCATATTTTTATGTTTTAAATTAATAACATCTCAATGTTACTCCGCACATTTTATAAAAGCAAGCATAAAAAATTCGACTAAAATACCATTCTTTTCGTAGCCCCTTTCCTATTTGCTGGCTCTTTCACAATATTTTTTAGATTTCATAAAAATATTGTGCACGTCTTTATCTGTTTTAGCTAATTCTCCGATATATGCAAGGGCCAACACAACATCATCCATCCTATCCGATATACGAATAAACTTTTCTGAATTGTTATCCCCAAGTGTAATTTGTGGAAAATTTATAACATAAGCACCAAGATTCTCATTCCACACACAAAGAATCTCAACACTGTTTACTACTTCTCTAAAACTAAATTCTTTATTTGGTTGTTCAACATTCATATCAAAAAATTGACATCCTATATGCTTTCTCTTATTTAATAAATCAAGATTTAATATTGGTTTCATCTTACGAAACCAGTATACACATTTATTTTTCCCCCTTACACTTTTTACAAATGTCAGCCATCGAACCCGCCATGTCGCAATATTTAATACTTGGCATCTTGGCAAAAACGGCACAATCTATTTTGGGAACAACGTCTATGGATGGTGCTGCAACAGGACCACCGGTCGGCGAACCATAATCACCGGATATTCCCATGCCACCACCAGAGGCACCACTTTGTACTTGTGACTCAATTTGAGTTTGGATATTATCTCGCATTTCTTTTGGAACATTGTCGGGAATCATATTCTTTATGTCTTCGGCCGACGGCGCTTTCCCTCCGCCCTGTCCACTCTGACCTTTCTCAGCCTTCTGCATCATTAATGCTTTCATTTTTTCTTGGATTCCTGCAAAACAGCTTTGTACGCTTTCACCTTGATTTTTTGTTATGCCGGTCTCTTTATTTAATATTCGTTGCAATTTGTCTGCACCACCAATTTTACTTTCTAAACAAATTTTAATATCTGCGCTTATTTCTGGAGGTAAACTTTCTAAGGCCTGTTTCATTTGATCAATCCCATTCTTAATCAAATCTGCAGTTTTTTCATCAACCAAACCTTTTTCAACTGCAAAATTGGCGCATTCACCAGCATTGTTTTGATCATTACAATAAGCGTCACAACTTGCTTGATCCCTACATCCGCCAGGACCAACACCACCTGTCTTTCTGGCCAATTCAGCATCAGCTGGAGAAATAAATCCTACTTTTTCGGCAAAACCCAAACACTCGGTAAAATTGTTTTGAACTTTACAAAAATTTTCACATTCAGCCTTGCTTTGGCACTTGCCCGGAGTTTCTCCATTTTTCAAATATGGTGCAACTGCCTTTGCCTGCTTCAATTCCTCCAGTGACAGGATATTTGCAGCTTCCGCAAAAGACAAACACTCATCTATATGTGATCCTGCGGTACAATAACTTTCACAATCTGCTTTTGATTTACACTGTCCTGGCATTTTTGCACCACCATCTAACGCTTTTATAACATTTTCGGCTTGAGCCAGTTCATCGGCAGGAATAACATTCAATTCTTTGGCAAAAGCAACACACTGTTTTATATTTTCAACTTTTCCACTGCAAAATGACTCACATTCCTCTTTTGATTTACATTGACCGGGAGTTTCATTTTTTGAAATCTTCTCCGCAACGATTTTTGAAACTCTCAAGTCCTCGCCCTTGAGCATTCCTTGTGTTTCAGCAAAATTCACACAATCAAGCATATGAGACGAAACTGAACAATAATTTTTACAATCTGTTTTATCTTTACAAGAACCAAGTACAACAATTGGATATGTAATATTTGCATCATACACGCTTTTTTCAGTAGGTTGTGCAAAAACCTTTTCTGATATAAGAAACAGAGATATTATTCCTAAAGTTAATATTATTTTTTGTTTCATATTTGAATTCATATATTTTTACTATATTATCTAATAATTTTCGTAGGATTTCGCCTGCTTGCCGCGCCTTGCTTGGCGCAGGCAGGTTATTATCCGTTATTTTAATTTTCGTATATTGTAAATTATTGAAATGGATTCTTGTATCCTTGATATGGGTTCACATCCACATTAAATGGATTGGCCTTTTCAACTCCACTAGCAACCGAAGACTGTGCCTCAGTATTAATAGCCGCCGCCTGACCATATTGAGATGGTGCTTGCGCTTTTTTATATATGAAAAATGAAATAACTGCGACAACTAAAACAACTAGAATAGAAATAACAATTTTTTTACTTACCCCGTGTGAATTTTCACTTTGTGCTGAATTTAACATTGTATTGATTATTAATATGCTTATAAAATTTAACTATGTTTATTCTTAAAAAAATCTTTACGGGGTTAATATCCTCCGTTTATTAAATTAATAAAATTACATTCAACAACTAGATGATACACCTATATTTGACTGGAGTAAATATAACAATTTGCTCGTGGTATGATTGATCACAATTTTAAATATAGGTAAATTCCCTCTTATAAACATGCGTCTACGGCAAACGCAATAAAGAGATGGTATATTTTGAATAAAGTTATCTTGGGAAAAGCTTATTTTTATTTTTATACAGTTCTTTCAGTAGCTCCTGCCAGTATTTATCAATATCCGGCGAAACTGCGATCTTTTTATTTTTATATTCGAAAATATCATTAAAAGAAACATTCTTTTCATGCCACAGTCTGCCTTCTCCTTGATAAATCTGAAGCGGGGTAATTATTTTATCTAATGCATATATAAATCTACTTTCCCCGTCTTTTTTACTTTCATATTTCTCAATTATTTCGGTCAGATTTTTAAAATTTGAGAATCTATTTTTTATTTTTTTTAATGCTTCTTTTTCTCTTTGCTCTTTTGAAACTTTACTTTTCTCATCAAATATATAAGTATCTCCAGCATAAATTTCAACTAAATCATGGGCTAGTGCATACATAAAACATAACTCTTTGTTTAGTTTTAGTTTATCTTGTTCAATCAGAAACCAGGCAATCATTGCAATTTGATAGCTGTGCTCCACATCATTTTCGCACCTTTCACCATTTGGAGTTCTGGCTACACGAACCACCTCTCGAAACTCATGAGTAAAATCAACAAAATCAATTAGTTGATTAAACTTTTTTGAGAATTTATTATTCATATTTATTTATTGTACCAAGTTAAAACCCATTTTCAAAATCGCAATGTCTCGCGTGCACGGAGCAAGTACCACCTTCTGTTTTTGAAAAGCCACACTCATTCGCTTTCCAACACTTTGTTCGTATGAAAAAATCTTTCGAGTCCTGGACTCAAGCCAAGTAGTTGGATTGCTCACGCGCACGAATATAACGTGGCTATAACTTTTATTTTTCGTGAACTCAAAATAAAGTTACAGCCCGACCTCCTCGCTGCGCTCGTCCGGTCCGCACAATGCAAGAAAAAATCACCGTTAGATTATTGGTGATTTTTAATTACTTGCATTGTGCGCGTGCCAGAAATCTCTCCACCTACCGTGGCGGGTACTTTTCCATCTCACTTCGTTCGATAAGGAAAAGTCTTTCGAGTCCTGGACTCAAGCCAAGTAGTTGGCTTGTTCACGCGCACAAAATAAAACCGCTCTTGCAGTTTTGTTTTGTGCGCGTGCCAGGACTCGAACCTGGGACCAGTCGTGTATAAGACGACCGCTCTACCAACTGAGCTACACGCGCATTATTTCATTTTTCAAATTTGCTTCTCGCCATTATCTATCAAAACAGCATACACGCGCAAACACGGTAAATACTATATTAAAAAAACATTTCTCGCAATATCAATCATTGGTCAACCTATTGTTCAAATTATCAAATAAAGTTAAAATATAGGTTACAGATTAATATAATATATTATGTTGCATCGACACATCCATCATAGCCATTTTACCGTTTTTGTCTTTTTTAGTTTATTTTTATCTCTTCTTTTGGGCTATTTTGTCATACAAGAAATGCAAACACCAGTAGTTTTAGCAGATGAAAATTATATTCCTTCCCCACACAAAAATGTTCCAGATACCAAAATTCTACTTTTTGGGGATATGATGCTCGATCGTGGCGTACGAGAACAGATAAATATAAATGGGCAGGAATATCCTTTCAACTTAATCAAAGATTTTATTTCTGGTAACGATTTAGTTGTTGCAAATGCAGAAGGACCTTTTACTTCATTCGATTCTTTAACCTTAGGCAAAATAAATGCACCGTTGAATTTCACTTTTGATCCCACTATATTACCAACAATAAAAAATCTTGGCTTTACACTTCTCGGACAAGCAAACAATCACACATTAAACTTTGGTCTAGATGGTTTTGCCCAATCAAAAGCTTCAATAGCTGAAGCTGGATTAAATTATTTCGGTGATCCATCAAACAAAGATGGAATTTCATATGTAGAAGAAATAAATGGAGAAAAAATTGGATTCGTTGGTTACAACGAATTTTCATACGAGGGAAAAGATAATATCATATCTACAATACAACAAATCAGAAATCAGGTTTCTTTTTTAATAATTTACGCTCACTGGGGTGTAGAATACAGTTCTGACTTTTCAAAATCACAACAAAAAACAGCTCATGATTTTATTGATGCTGGTGCAGATGTAGTAGTGGGTATGCATCCCCATGTTATAGAACCGATAGAATTCTACAAAAATAAACCCATTTTCTATTCAATTGGAAACTTCATTTTTGACCAAAAACAGGATAAAACTACAGAGGGTTTGGCGATAAAAATACTTCTCAATAAAGAATACGCCACATATGAGATAAACCCTTTTTTTATAAATAATATTCAAGCAACACTTATGGATATAAAAAGTCTTCAATTACAACTAAGTACTCTAGAAAAAAATGTAATAAACCCGGAAGATTTTAGAGAAGATATCACTACTAGAACAATAAAAGTACCGAGATAAATAACACGTAACAAAGGGCGATCGCGAAGCGACCGCCCTTTGTTGTATGAAATGAATTGCATATAGCGCGCTACCCCGAGGTTGAACCTCGGGGTTTACACCATTTTATGCGAGTGAGTAAGCCAAACTTCCCCGAGGTTAAACCTCGGGGTTCAAAAACCCAAGTTCACCATGGTGAACTTGGGTTTTTGTCCTAACAAGTACGGTCCTTGCTAGTTAATAATTCTTTTTTAGTTTAACCCCTCAAGTAATCTTTTTCTAAACTCACTCAAATATGCATCGACAACCTCCTCTTTCGGCATACCCCCTTTTATTAAAACGCCCTCTGAATCTATCAACGAGTCTAACCCCTTTTTAACTTCATCGGCACTAATAACTGAATCGGGAAAAGTAAGTGTAAGTTTTATATGATTAGCTAAAAAATTCTTTCTTTTAGATGGATCCTTAAGAGTATCGTAAAGTTCACTTCTTGTCTGAGTTGAAACTTCATCTGCATGTGTTAATAATAACCCCGTTAACATTTCCTCAGTCTGTCTATCTTCTTCTGTCCCAGGCGCACTAGGCATTGTTTCTCTTCCCATAAATTTTATTTATTTTATAAATTAATAAACGACACCATAAGTTTACCCCCCCCCCATTTAAAAATGCAAGACTAAACAAAACTTGTGAGTATTTTCTGAGGAAAGACCCCATAAAGAATTTCTAGCAAGAATTTTTATTTTGTAATCATACATAATCAATAAATACATGATTGTAGTAAATTGTGAATTTTGTAGAAATTCACATGGGGCGTGCTTCCAAAAGGCGAAAAGGAAGACTCACCTCAGAAAAAGACATACAAAAAGCAGGTTCGGCAAAACCGAACCTGCTTTTTGTATATTTGTTAAATTTTCGTAGGATTTCGCCTGCTTGCCGCGCCTTGCTTGGCGCAGGCAGGTTATTGTTCGTAGTTTTTATTTTCGTATATTCAACTATTTCTGTGGTTCTATAATTTCCTTCTTCTTCGGCACGATGCTGTTCACCACAAGAAGTTTTTCAAACTCTTCTCTTTCAATTGTTTCCGTTTCAATTAATCTTTTCGCGATTACATCAAGTGCTTTTCTGTGTTCAGAAATTATTTTTTCCGCCCTCTTCATATTTCCATTCATAATATCGTGAACTTCGGCATCAATTTCTGCATTTATTTTATCAGAATATTCTTTGTCATTTACTCCGCGACCAAACATCGTTCTCCCACCCTCTCCTTCAAGAGCAACCGGCCCCATTTTTTCTGACATTCCATATTTTGTAATCATATCGCGAGCCAACGCAGTTGAAACTTGAAGATCATTTGATGGACCTGTTGTAAGATCACCAAAAACCATTTTTTCCGTAACATATCCTCCGAGAGATACTGCTATATCATCCATAAATTCTTTCTTTGATTGTAATCTTCTATCCTCAAAAGGAAGATGCAGGGTATATCCACCAGCACGTCCTCGAGCAATAATTGAAATCTTATGAACTGGATCAGCAAACGGGAGAATGGATGAAACGAGTGCATGACCCGCTTCATGATATGCCGTAATTTCTTTTTCTTTAAGTGAAAGTAAGTGACTCTTTCTTTCAGGACCCATCATCACTTTTTCTATTGAACGAATAAGATCAAATTGAGACACTTTTTGTCTTCCCTCTCGCGCAGCAAGTATTGCACCTTCGTTCATAAGAGAATACAAATCGGCTCCAGAAAAACCGGGCGTTCTTTCTGCAATTGTCCTCAGATTTACATCTTCAGCAAATGGTTTTTCTTTTGAATGTACTTTCAAAATTGCCTCTCTGTCATTTCTATCCGGTAAATCTATAATCACTCTTCTATCAAATCTTCCGGGTCTCAAAAGCGCAGGGTCTAAGACATCAGGTCTGTTTGTCGCTGCCATAACTATGACTTTTTCATTCGGTTCAAAACCATCCATTTCAACAAGAATTTGGTTTAAAGTTTGTTCTCTTTCATCATTTCCTCCGCCCATTCCGCCACCTCGTACCCTTCCGACTGCATCTATTTCATCAATAAATATAATCGCTGGTGCTGCAGCTTTTGCCATCTTAAATAAATCACGGACACGACTTGCTCCAACTCCAACAAACATTTCCACAAATTCTGAACCTGATATTGAAAAGAAAGCCACTCCAGCTTCTCCAGCGACAGCTCTCGCAAGTAATGTTTTTCCTGTTCCCGGTGCACCCATAAGAAGAATGCCTTTGGGAATCTTTGCACCAATATCAAGAAACTTTTTGGGATTTCTAAGAAAATCTACCACTTCCGCAAGCTCTTCTTTTGCTTCTTTTGCGCCAGCCACGTCTGCAAATGTAACTCTCTGTTTTTTATCTGTCGGCAAAATTATTCTGGCTTTTGATTGCCCAAAAGACAGTGCCTGAACTCCAGCGCCTTTCATTTGTTTCAAAAGCAACCAGGCAAAAATACCAATTAAGATAAACGGGATAATGAATGGTGCCAAATTTATAAACCAATAACTAAAACCTGTGTCAGATCCTATATCAATATTTACTTTGGAAAGCGCCTCTGGAGAAACTTTGTAATTCGCAAGTGACTGAGTTAGGGCAACGCCAACTTCTTTTTTTGCTGTCTTTACAAATAAAGGTGTGCTCGTTGCTGAGGAGGTCGCTATATATGTAATATTAAGACTATCACCTAGAACTTCAACTTTTTGTACCAAGCCGGCTGAAATATCATTTGATAATTGGGAGAGAGAAATTTGTTGTGACTCTGTTCCATTAGTAAAAAAAGCAGAATACAAGACTGAAATAAAAATAATTATCAGAATTGCGTTAACTATCTTTGTAAATAAGTTCATCGAATTACCTCCGAAACCGGGAATTTTGCTTTTATTTGAAGATTTTTTGTTTGTCGGTTTTTTGCCCTTTAATATATCCATAATGGACTCAATATAACATAGATTCTAAACATTTGGAATGTTTGGAGTTTGAAAAAATCTATTTATATAATTTGACTAAAAAATAAATAAATTATAGTCTTTGTGCTGGACAAAAGTTCTTGTCGTTTAAGTCACTCATACAAAAGAGGTGAAAAAATGATAATGTTAATTAACATGGTAACCGGAAAATTGATTACCAGACATCCTGGATACACTCCTTCTGGACACAACGCTGCGACATTCGATAACAAGGAACAAGCGCAGCGATGGATCGCAGATGATCAAAGATTCCAAGATGGAGAAGGGGCCAATAACTCCAAATTCATTCAAATCGTCCAGACAATCTAAACGTACTCTGGAGGGATGCTTGATAGCGAGACATTCAACTGTCTCGCTATCTTATTTTTAAATTCTTCACAACTCTGTTAATATACTTGGTATGCTCGTCAAATTCGCAGAAAATAGAAAAGCATATTTTAATTATGAAATCCTTGAGAAAATCACGGCCGGTATTGAGCTATTGGGCTTCGAAGTCAAAGCTATCAAAGCAGGGAGAATGTCGCTCGATGGCTCATACGCTATCATACGTGGGAATGAGGCATTTCTAATTGGTTCAAATGTTACGTCACTGCAGCCAAAAAATACACCAAAAGATTATAACGAGAGAAGAAATAGAAAACTCTTACTTACAAAAAAGGAAATTAAACATCTAGCCGAAAGTGAGAATCAAAATGGATTGACAATTGTGGCACTTTCAGTGTATAATATTGGGCGTAAGATCAAGATAGAACTTGGTCTCGCAAGAGGAAAGAAAAAATCAGACAAACGTGAATCTATCAAAAAACGCGAGTCTGACCGTGAGATAAGAAGAACATTGAAAAATGAATAGTTTACATATGGGGATGATCGGCCTAGACAATTGGTCACGTTTCTAATATGCAAAGTGAAGCAACCTTGTAAACTTCTAAATCTATCAAGGAAAATGTAAATGCTAAAAACATTTCATCAAAAGTAGCCGGTATCTTATCTCCATTTTATGGAGTTAAGGACCTTACTTTCGCTTACGCTTTAGCCTAAGCGACGTCTCACCTGCTGACATCTGATAGGCAGAGTTGGGGTGTTATATTTTCAGAATATACTCCGTAGATTCTCGATACGGAACGAAAAAAGAGAATCGGATTATAAATATTTTGTTAATTTATAGTTTATAATCTTAAACCCGCGTTGGCGGAAATAAATCAACTAAACTTTGTAGAAATATTTGAAACAATCATTTGCACGGCGGTTCGATTCCGCCCATCTCCACTAGAATAAAAATGGAATGAAAACCGAAAATCACTAGAATTGCTGATAATTTTTGTAATGACAAAAATCAATATACCAATACTTGACTTGCATATTTATATGTGATATTATACAAAAAGGGTAAAAAGTAAACCATGAAAAAATTCATGGTAACTCGTACATTCACAGGAGACACACAATGAGCGCAGAAGCTGTCGCGAAGTTGCGGCAACTCTGGGAGAAGCTCACCTTCGCCCAAGTACACCGCGTAATCGCACGCGAACCGGAAGATATTCTGTCAATCACCATCCGTCTGGACAGTGGTCACACAGAATATATCGTAAAGTCCAACCGAACTGCCGATATTCCTGAGAAAGATCGGCAGAGAGCAAACGTCACGTGGCGCCATTATTTTGGCTTCACTGACAAAGGCATCTACTTTCACAAGGATGCTTACCGCGGGCTCGACTGTGATATCGACCTCACGATGGACTTCAGCAAATGGGCAAACCACGATGACAGCTACGATAAACCTAAGACTGGTTCGCTCATCGCAGGTGAAGTCATCGAAACACCGAAGGGCAAGCGGTTCAAACGGTGGTTCCACTGTCGTCCGGAGTTCAAGTTCTTGGTGGATATAGTGCGTAAAGGCACGACACTCACCGAGGATGAGCTCGCACGGAAACTCGTGACGAAGAGCTACCCAGATAGATACTGGGCCATAGCGCGACTTGTCCTTTTCGACAACATACAAGCATTTGTCGACGAGCTCAAGCCGATTGATTGGGGTAAAGAGGGTGAGGGTGATACACGTCCTCTACACCCAGCACACGGTATGCACACTGGAGATGTGATGCCTTCGGGAGAGCATCTCACAGTCAACCATCGTGGCATGTATCTCCCAAAAAACACGCCACAGTACGTACACGAGATAAGCTGCACGCTCAACACACCAAGTTGGTGGAGTGAGTTCGAACGACTCGCTGCTGCGCAAGGTTTAAAGCACAACCATCCCGCATGGGGTGGCGTCTGCAACGCCTGCGAAGCAGAGAAAGTCGAACGCGAACCATCTTGGTTGCGCGGAAACTACTGATCGTCCCGGCCTCGGAGATTAAACTCTCCGAGGCCGTTCTTTTTAAAGAATTAATTGACATAAAAAATACGAATTGTTAGTATTAACTTCGCATTATGGAGGACGGATGAAAAATCTGATGCTTCGATGCAGGTATTTACTGCGTCCAGTCGCACACTGTTCCAACGGATGCAGTATCAGGCCCCAGCAAGCGTCCATCGCTTTGCTGGGGCTGTTTTATTTATATAAGGATCATTAGTAATATTCCCCGCCGACTTAGACTAATACGATTTTAATCTCTCAACCCACAAACTTAATAATGACTATAAGAGCTAAGACTATAAACAACGTTATTTTCCAATTTTTTATCATGATAATGACAAAACTCAAAACTTGATTATAAATTGAAGCAAAGATTTTACTATCTAAAATACTGGCCACTACAGTTGCCAATTGATTTCCTCCTCCAGTTAGTATATTTTTTGATTCTTCTGTAGCACTTGAACTTGCCGACACTTTGGTATTATTGTTTGAAGAACCATTAATGGTAGCCGTTAAATTTTTATCTTGAAATTTATTACTACCGGAAATTACTTCTGAGTCACTTTTTGTAGCTGAACTATTTTTCACCACACTACCGTCAGCTAAAACTGTCTTTTTCAACGATTCGATATTATTCGCCAAATCATCTGCAACATTATCTAAATTATCTACTGCATCAACTGCTAATTGTGTAATTTTAGTTTTTATATCATCCGCTGTAATATTCTGGTTAACTGAAATAGTGACCCTATCACTTTCTGAAGACAAAAGTGAATTAGCAATAATACTGGTAGTCGCTACTTTATTTAAAGATGTAATATTATTAATTTTTAATTGTATAGTATGGCTACCAGCAGTGGCTACCCACGGAACCATTATCTCGAGCAAAGTATTTGGACTTGATATGATATTTGTTTTGGTGACAGGTTTATCATCTATATACATATTTGCTGTAAAAGAAAAAGCCACATTGGAATGATTTTGTATTCCACTATAAATTTTTACCAAATCGTTTTTGGATATATTTAAGGATGAATACCAAATACTTGGAAGTACACCTGCATTTATTTTTATATCGTTTGCTTCTGCATTCGTCGTAAACAATGACAGAGACAAGACCACAAATACAATTAATAAAATCTATTATTTTTCATATACATTAAAAGTATATCAGATTGGTATTAATATAAAAATACAATTCAGATGACAAAAATCCCAAAATAATTATCCCCATAATCTTTCATAGACATGAATTAATCGTTGTGAGATACAATTTTTTTTGTTAGATTGTATATATTAATAACGTAATCAATCAAATAAACAATATGGGTACAGAAAAAAAACCTGATGATAATTTCGAGACCTCTATAAATGAGATAGAATCTGTAATTTTGCTTGCTATTCCTGAACAAAGAAATAAATGGCCTGCATATTTTGAAATATTAAAAGACATGTCGGAAAAACTAGAACATGCTGAAACAAAATATGGCCTTTTTAGTACTGATAGCTTATCTCGCTGGGCAAAAATAAGAAAAAACGCTTTCAACGCCATGAATGTGTTAATAATCCCTGAATTTCAAACAAAACAAGATGAGGAAAATGAAATAAAAAGTGGCGAAGCAGAAAGAAAAATTCTATTTATGCTTCATTACAGATATATGCTAAAAGAATGGAAAGAGGAGCTACTGGACAGAATATATGATAAAGCAGGTAAAAATAGATAAACACTAAAATCTTTAGTTTGATGTTTAACAAAAAAGCAATAATCATGTAGTATGCTATACGGAAACTATGGAGGACAAACTTCATGAAAAAAGGGTTAATCATGATGTATATAACCATGTGTTTGTTCGTCGGTGGTTGTAGCTGTCCCTGCATACAACGAACAAATAAACTAATAAACGCAACGAAACAATGTGGTAACAACAATGATTGGACCACAAAATGTCGTTGCGTCGGTTATCCTGAATTGTGTAATAAGTAAACACTACTTATACAGGATAAGGCAAGGCCGGCGATCTCATATCGTCGGCCTTTTGGTTTTATGTTAAAATAGCAAGCATGAATATAAAAAACAAAAAGGTTTTTTTGAATATTTCAGTAATAATTTTCCTTATAATTACTTTCCTTGTGTTAGATAATAATTATCTACTATCAAACCTTGACAGCTCAATTAACAATTGGATTTTGATCCACAAATACCCTTCCCTGTACAACCTAATGCTTTCCATCACTAATGTTGGTGATGTAATGGGAACTATATTTATCTTTATAGTTTTTGGATTGTTTATTTTTTTCAGAAACAAAAAAAACTTTTATATTCTTGCTGTTTCAGCTTTTTCTGGAATAATACTTGCAGACATAATAAAATATTTGGTACAAAGACAGCGACCATTCAACTTGTTAGAACAAGGTTTTAGTTTTCCAAGTAGCCATGCTACTATCTCTGTAATTTTTCTTCTCTCTTCCATATTTCTACTCGCGCCATTAATTAAAAACGGTTTCTATAAGAAGGTTTTTCTGATGGTAACATCCATTATTTTTCCGCTTGTCGCTTTTAGCAGAATATATCTCTCAGTTCACTACACATCAGACGTCATCGCAGGTATTATTTTGGGCTCAGTATGCTTTGTGTTTGCAGAAATCATATGTTGTTATAATAAGGAAAATGTGCTATAAATAGCCCCACATAATAGCATTATAATAAATTGAACATAAGAGCAAGAATAAATCATCAAATAAGAGTTCCCGAAGTTCGAGTCATTACAGACGATGGCCAGAACCTAGGCGTAATGTCTACAAGTGATGCAATAAAAAAGGCACAGGAAATGAGTTTGGATTTGATAGAGATATCACCAAATGCCGTGCCGCCCATTGCAAAAATAATGGATTATGGTAAATTTCAGTACACTGAAAAGAAGAAGCAAAAGGACTCGAAAGCCAAGATTCATAATATAGAGATTAAGAGTATTCAGGTAAAGATAGCCACAGATGAGCACGATCTTATAATGAAGGCAGAAAAGGCTTCAGAATGGTTAAAGGAAGGCCATAGAGTAAAACTTCTTTTATTTCTTTCAGGTAGAGCAAAATTTTTAAACAAAGATTTTCTGAATGAAAGATTAGCGAGATTACTTAAGCTTATCACTGAAGAATACAAGATAGCAGAGCCACCACAAAAAGGACCAAAAGGAATAACAGTGACAATTGAAAAATTAAAAAAGTAAAAAGAAAAGAGTAAAAATAAAATTTAAAATAGAAAAATTAATACGATGAAAACTAACAAATCATTTGCAAAAAGAATAAAAGTTACCAAAAACGGTAAAATCTTAAGCAGAAAAGCTGGGCAAAACCATTTTAATGCAAAAGAAAGCAGAAGTGGTCAGCTTAACAAAAAGAGAATGTTGAACGTTTATTTCAGTAATAAAGCAAAAGCAAGATTCCTTCCAGGTAGATTTAAATAAATATGCGAAAATAGAAACAACGAACAATAACCTGCCTGCGCCAAGCAAGGCGCGGCAAGCAGGCGAAATCCTACGAAAATTTTAAAAATAATAAATAACTAATACCATGACCAGAGTAAAAAGAGGCGTACTAAAAACAAAAACGAGAAGAAATGTCCTTAAAATGACAAAGGGCTATCGTTTGAATAGAAGAAACAAAGAAGCTGCCGCTATTGAGGCTTTAATGCACGCTGGAGCAAATGCTTTCGCACACAGAAGAGACAAGAAAGGCGACATGAGAAGATTGTGGAATGTAAGAATCAATGCAATTTTGAGAGAAAATGGTTCTACATACAGCAAGTTCATCGATGTTTTGAAGAAAAAGAACGTCCAAATAGATAGAAAAATGCTTTCAGCAATGGCACAGGAAAATCCGGAAACGTTTAAAAGAGTTTTAGCTCAAGTTAAATAAGAAAAGTTTAAAAAACTAAACACAAAAGAGCGGTACCTACGGCACCGCTCTTTTGTGTTGTTTATTATTTCAAAACTTCCGCTAATAAATCCTTAGTTTTTTCATGAAGTTCATCCTGTTTTATTTTATCTTTATCCGCTTTTTCTTTTTCTTCTTGCCTGAATTGTTTTGACCTCTTTTCACCTTCTTCCTCCCACTCTTTTCTCTTTTTTTTCTCTTCATCACTATTCCTATAACTACTTTCTCTATTTTCTGGTAGATTTAGGAGAGTATGAACTCTAAACAATTCTTCAAATTTTTTGTACGTTTTTTTCGCATCATCTATAGATAATTCTTTGCCATCAATAAGGCAATAATATTTATATTCTCTATCCCGGAATCCACTACTTCTATCCAAGACAATCTCGTGTCCACGAAAAGCCAAGCTTAACTCTTCAACTCTACCAGAATAAATTCCCCCATTTATTTCTTCCAACTTTATTTTCTTCATTTCTTCTTCTGTAAGACCCAAACGCTCACATATTTCAAGTGCCTCTCTATACTCTACTTCTCTACCCTCTGGCTTATTCTGCATAATATTTTCTGCTTTTTCCATATATTTTATTAATTATTTATAATTCCTACACGATTAATGATACCGCGTGCAAAAAAAAATGCAACCTTTGGCCTAATGCGCCAAAGGTTGCAAAAATGTATAATTCCATTTATTACATACATTCATCTACGCTATAGCGTAGATGAATGTATGTAATTCCAAGACAAGATTAAACCACGCTACTAGATTAAACAAAAAACTGCTCATTTGAGAGCCGCTTTTCTTGTCATATAAATCTAAAGAAACACTACTAATAAATTTAAGCAAATGTTGCAATAGAAATGAAAACTTAGGATGACATATCTGTGGTTTTTGTATTTAATCTTTGATTTTTAAATTATATTTTTGAACTTTGATTTTTGATTTTTAATCTAGCATTACTGTTTCCCCATACTCCGGATACTGTGCATCTACACCAAGCTCATCTCTAAGCCTTTGCACCAAAAACAAAGATGATTTTGGTTCTCCCATAACAGCAAAAACTTTATTTAACTTGCCGGATTCATTTGCAGTCCCGACAAACTCAACAAGATGGTCGGAATCTTTGTGCGAAGAATATCCCTCTATTTTTAATACCGTCGCACGAACTGGCATATCCTCACCGTGAATTTTTACAGATTTTGACCCATCCTCAAGCTGCCTTCCAAGTGTTCCCACAGCTTGATATCCTACCATTAGAATAGTCGCATTCTGGTCTCCTACATGATCTTTTTCATGGTGCACCACTCTTCCACCATTGGACATCCCTGAACCCGCAAGAATTATTTTTGGATTATCGGTTCTATCAATCTTTTCTGAATCGCGAGATAAAGCCGTAGACTTTAATCTTGGAAAACTAAAAACATCATCGCCCTCATTTATCTCTTTGCAAATTGTCGCATTTAAATAATCTGAATATTTTTCGTATATTTTTGTTATCTTAATTGCAAGGGGAGAATCGAGAAACACTGGTATCTGACTTAATTCATTATTTTCGAATAAACCATTCATCTCATAAAGCAGCATTTGTGTTCTTTCCAAAGAAAACGCCGGAATAATTAAAAGTTTTTTATTTGTAATTGTATCTTGTATAATTTCTTTAAGTTTTCTTCTTCTTTCATCTTTTGGTTCGTGGTTTCTATCACCATATACGCTCTCCATAATAATATTATTTACATCCTTGATTTCTTCAGTATCATTTAAAAGTAAGGATGGTGAATTACCCAAATCTCCAGTAAAAACAGTCTTTGTTTCACCACTACTAACTTCGATCATTGCAGAGCCTAAAATGTGACCAGAATCTCTCAAATAAATCGACACACCGTTACCCAGACCAAAACCTTGATGATACCCGATCGTTTCCCATAAACTTAGCGCTTCTTCAACATCTTTCTTTTCATAAATCGGTAAAGTACCATATTTTCTTGAATCAGAATCTATTATACGTAATGCATCTTCAAATAAAACCGCCGCTATCTCTCTCGTTGGTGGGGTGCTTATTATTCTCCCTTTAAAGCCATCCTTAACCAATTTTGGTATTCTTCCTATATGATCCATATGGGCATGAGTAACAAGTAAAAAATTTATTTCTTCTGGATTATATGGAAATGGTTCCCTATTAAAACTATCTGAGGCAGATGTACCTTGCATAAGACCACAGTCAATGAGGATTTTAAATTTATTGATACTATTCGTTGGGGACTCAATTAGAAAATTCGCGCCGGTAACAGACCCAGTACCTCCAAAAAAAGTAAGTTTCAATGCTATATCAATATCTTTATCTTTTACTTTCATTTAAAATAGAATTTAAAAAAATAATTAATATCACCAACTTTTTACAATGCTATAACAAAATCATTTTTAATGATTTTGTCCTCTAAATGATTCTTCGATTTCTTATTTTTTGTAAAATATAAAAAGGCGATAACACTTCCAACCAGACTATTAAAAATATCGATCGATGAATCCCTCCAATAGCTGACATCGTGCAATGAAGTTATTTTAAAAACAAGCTCAAATATTTCCCAAAAAAATGCGATTATTAGTGCTGATATAATCATTACAAGTAAAGATTTCCTTTTATACCCATTGATACTATCTATATGTCTAATCTCCAAAGATACCAGCAAAGCCACTATTGAAACCCAAAAGCCCCCTACTATATGTACAGGTATATCTATCCATTTATAAGTCCAATACCAGTAATATGCCGTAGCAAAATAATGAAATATTGCGATAAACAAAATGGTTACTAGCGAAATAAGTAAAAGTTTTTTCTTAATCATTTACCCGAGAAAATTTTTGCTGATAAAAATGTGTTGGTTTTAAATTAATATAAAGTCTTTTGTTCAGATTTATCTTTACAAAAATAAACTCTGATAACTTAACATTTTCAACACGTCAGCAAAAACTTTAACGGGTTAATTATATCAGAAAAGATTAAATATAAATATCAGAGGGAAAACCCCCACACCTATCTTGCCATTTTTGCTTTGTGTCTTTTGTACTTCAAAATTAATCATGACTATATGTAAATATTTTAATTTATATTACAAATCAGATTTAGCAAATAAAACACGATGGCAAAATAGGTGTGGGGGAAAACAAAAAACCCACATAGTGAGTTTCTTATTAAGGATTACTGGATAGCATTACCCTATATAATTATAGGTGGGTGTCCTCGATAGTACACCAAGGTGCACTAAAAGTGGGACTCCCTTAAAAAAATTTAATCGGATAATGCTTCTCGAATAATCCTACCTTAATTATACTCCTACTATACAAATGTCAATAAAATTATTGAGTACGACACGAAAAATCTCTCCTGTGATCGCCCCCAAGAAATAAAACATATTTTACTTAGCTGATTTATGTAAAAAATATACAAATAAAAATGACGTTTCACTTTATGAAACGTCATTTTTATTAAGCATATTTTACTAACAAAAAGCGTGTAAATATCAGCTTTTTTGAACTATTTGTCTGCTAGATCTCCTTTTACTTTCTCTATATATCTGGCTGCAGCATCTTGCCCTCCAAGTCCAAAAGATAGTCCTAGAGCCAAAGAAACAGCTATTACAATTCCAGTGAATAGAGTCTGTATAAACGAGACTGCAATTCCAAGCTGTACTATTGCAGCAAGGATAGCAAAAATCCAAATTGCCCATTTTGTAACACTACCAGCAAAATTTACAGATTTCATATCTGCAGCCTTTGCAGCTCCAACTACTACCTTTTGCATAGCATCGGCAACAATTGCAGCAATGAGTATTATAAGCACAGCTACGATGACCTGTGGTAAATAACCAAGTACTACACTGCTTAGAAAATCTGTTACTTGTGTTAATCCCAAAACGCCAAGGGCTGCAACTACAAATACGATAATAGCAAACCACTCAACCAATTTGCCTAGAAAATAACCTGAATCAAGTTTAAGACCAGCTTTTTCTACTACTTTTTCGAATCCTGCTGCTCTTAAAGCACCGTCTACTTTAGCAAACCTAATCACGTTCTCTACTAATTTAAAAAGTATAACTCCAATAACCCAACCTACAACCACTATAACGACAGCGGCCAAAAATGTTGGAATAAAATTAGCGATGCCGAGCCAAATGCTCTTTAATGAAGCTGACAAGACATCTCCCCATGTTACTATCATAAATTAATTATAATTAACTATCCTAATAAATTTAACAATCCGTCTTAATTTCGCCAAATCTTGACGGTTTAGCTAACAAAAACAACGTTTTGTTGACTAAAGTTGAAATCGCTCATAATTTCAACATTCTTATCTACCTGGCTATTATACCATTTAATTTATCAACTTGAAAATACACCCTTGCAAAATAGATGTTGATAATTATAAGGAGATTTTATCTAGTAAAACTTGATGGGGATAATCTAACACATCACGTATAAGCTTGTCATACATACCTAATCTATATAGATAATCCTGAGTTTCAAAATACACGTAAACCAACTCTTTACCTAGCTCTGCTTCTATAGATTTTATTACATTATTTAATACAGATTTACGCATATTATTTCCAACCACAAACATATCCACTCTGGTATCTTTATCTTGTGTAAACACACCTGAAACTATCACCAACTTCAGTTTCCCAGCTTTAGACAGTCTCCTTACAATTTCTCCCCCTTCTAACATCTTTGTTTTGATCAACAATTGTCTAAGGGCGGTTATGTACAAAAAATCCTGGTCTAGACAAAAACCATGAGCTTTTATTTTAATTGGATTGCCCTTTTTGTCCTTTTTATTTATAAGTGTTTTTACAAAAAGTCTTTTTTTAATAAGTTTAGCTTTTTCAAGTAGTTTAATCTCTTTTTTTACTGTATTTTTGTCTACCTTTGACTTTTCTGAGACCATATCGATATCAAAAACTGCTTCATCATTAAAAAGAAAAAGTCTCATTATTTTAACTCTAGCTTCACTCCCAAATATTGTGCCTAATATATCCATCCCGTACGAAATAGGACGCAGACAAATCTATAATCTGTCATTATCCTACTTAAATTTTAACTGATAAAACCTGTTCGACATTCCCAAACTTAACCGCGTCCGCGATTTCGTATGGGATTCCGTATTTGGATCTTATTGTATCACTTTGAGGCCGTTTTTCAATACAAAAGACGGCTCGCTTCGTGAGCCGTCTTTTGTATTGATTTGTATTTTATATTGGTCAAAAATACTGACAAATAACTACTTCAAGGTTATTTTGCCACCAGCGGCTTCAACTACTTTCTTAAGAGCTTCGGCTTCTGCCTTCTTCATGTCTTTCTTCAAAACTGAAGGAGCTGCATCTACTAAATCCTTTGCTTCTTTAAGACCAAGTCCCAAAGCTTCTTTTACAGCTTTAATAACTGCAATCTTCTGAGCACCTGCACTTGTTAGTTCAACTTCAAAAGCTGACTTCTCTTCAGCTGCTGCAGCGGCTGGTACTGCTGGACCTGCTGCAACTGCTGCTGCAGAAACTCCAAAATGAGCCTCAAGAACTTTTACAAGTTCATGAAGGTCTAATACTGACATTTTCTCTACTGTTGCTACCAAATCCTTGAATTTGGCAGGAACTTCTACCTTTTTTGTTTCTTCCATTGTTTTCATGGCCGCACATTTTGTAATCAAAATGTTTTAGGCTAGATTAATTAATAATTTTTTGTGTGTCTTTGCGAGCGCAAGCGTGGCAATCCAGAATTAATTTAATACAACCTGGCTTGCTTCGCATTCGCTCGCAATGACAACACTAAACTGTTTTTTTCTCTTGTTTTACCACTATTTGATCAAGAACAACGGCAAATCTCTGTATTGGGGAATTGATAAGATTGACAAACTGAGCATAGAGAGTTTTCTGTGATGGAATCATGGCAACTGCCGTCATTTCTTCCACAGACATGTATTTGCCTTCGAAAATACCTCCAACAATTTTTACATTGTCTTTATATTTTTTCTGGAAGGTGAAAAACTCTCTTGCCGGAGCAGTAAGATCATCACCATAAACTATGGCGAGCTCTCCTACAAATTCTGGCATTATTCCGGTGATTCCAGCTTCTTTAAGAGCGATCTTGGCCAATGTTTTTCTAACTACCATATAGCCAACTCCCTCTTTTCTCAAGGCTCTTCTCATAGCCATGTCATCTGCAACTATCAAATGATGGAAGTTTGCAAATACAACTGACTTGGAACTTTTTAACGCTTTTGCAACTTTCTCAACTAATTCTTTCTTTTTGGCTTTTGTAATCATGTATATTTATATTTAAAATAAAAAATCGACCTAGTAAGGCCGACATTTGAGATGTGTCGTTTGGACCTCGACCAGGCTTCTTCGAAGTAGTATGGGGATTTAGTATGAGTATGAGAAATTCCACATACTTATACTTACCCCTTATACTACTTCAATGCTGGTTGTCTTTGGCCTTAATGAACAATATATTAGCAGAAAAATATAAAAAGTAAACCCCCTTCCCCGAGGTTCAACCTCGGGGTTTAAAAATTCTTATTTGCTAGATTTCTCTAAATATCTTCGAACTAGTTCATCTACCTCTGCCGGGGTTAAATCATTTTTAGAAGCGAGAGATTGTTTATATTCACTTATTATAACTTCCAATGCTTTTATCTTCTCAGTTAGAAGTTTGGGATCCGTAAGAACAGAAAGCTCAGAATTTACATCCTTTATTTGTCCCAATTCAAAAGTGTTAATTTTGGTACTAATACCTGAAAGATTGTCCAATATATGATCTATTTTTGAAACCTCAGGGATTCCGCTTCTTAATTCAGTCATAATTTTTAATTTATTAGTACACTAACGACTTTTATATACTAGCATTGTGTATAATAATTACAAACCAAACAAAAAACCGGCTGGGAAGAATCTAATCTCCCAGCCGGTATAACTAACACTCCATCTCTCTTCATGGGGTTAGCTTGGGTTAATGGTTTATAGGGCACCTGCAACAATTATCACGACTACACCGACAACACCTCCGGCGTATATCGTATTCAGTACCCTTTGCACCAAGCCAAGCTGAGGTTTAATATCCACCCCAGTCATGTTTACGAGCAGCCGACGCAGGGACTGTTGATTATTGTCCGATCTGTATTTCCATGTATCCCTGGGTACTTCGAGCAACTTGACAACCTCCACCTCCCAATATCCTTCGGGGATATTAAGTTGGTAGAAAACCAAGTCCTCGTTCGCCTCCTTGCGGGTTTCCCTGTATGAATTCAGGTCCTCACCTAAGCGATCCAGATCCCAGGCCGTGATCTTACCCCGAGTCGCAGCATGGTCTATCCTGTGGATGAGAAAATCCTCATATTCTTGAAGATCTTTTTGCCACAACGTCATTCTCGCAAGACCTGCCTTGCGAAAAGTTACCGAGTCCTGCAGGAACTGTGCTGTCATCGACGACATGGCTGGCAGCATCACCACATGTGTAGCGGTCGTGGTAACGACGCTATTTTTTCTGCTATGCTGATGCCGTTTAGCGGGCTTGACGGAGACTTTCACCTCCTTGCCCATCGAAGAAACCCCTTCCGCCATTGCACCAAAAGGCATCATCAGACCGACGATGAACAACAATATTGACTTATTCATCCTCCCCCCTCTACTCATTTTTACTTCTTTTTTCACAGTATCACAACTTATATGTGTAGTCAAATTAATGGAATTTAAATTTTAATATGTTCTTAATTAATTAAGAAGCATCAAATCCACACAAAATAATAAGCGGCAACCTCAGGTTGCCGCTTATTATTTTATTTTACTTTTCTTTGCCGTTTTACTTTTTTGCCTTCGCTTTTCCAACCCTCAAGACCATTTCAAATAAATAGATTATAACTTTATGTGTGCGCATATACGCTATAGCTGATATCTGTATATTCTTGATAAAGTAAAATGGTAACGGGGCTTCACAAAAAATGAACGACAACACTCAGTTGTCGCTCATTTTTGTTGTTGTTTCGCTTTCTCTGAGTCTTCTTACTTCTCGGCTTTCGTCCCCAACACTATTTTAAATAAAAAAGCGAAATTTTATACTGTTTTTTTTATTGATATATCTCTGCATTATTATTTGTGATTAAGTTAAAAAGTGACGGGACTTCGGCAGCAAAATAAAAAACACCCTTTCGGGTGTTTTTTATTTTTCTGCCTTCGCCTTCCCAACTTTCCTACGTGAGACAACTAAATAATTTGAATACTTCTTTGGTGTTCTTGTCTTCTGTCCCTTTCCGACGTGCTGACCCCAACGTGTCTTTGCAAATCTCAAACCTCTTCCTTGTTTTCCTTCTCCTCCACCATATGGGTGGTCAACTGGGTTTTGAACTGTACCTCTGACTGTTGGCCTTATACCTAAATGTCTTGATCTTCCGGCCTTTCCAATATTTACGAAACCTTGTTCTTCATTTGAAACGTTTCCGATTGATGCCCATGCATTTTCCTGTACCTTTCTAATTTCAGTAGATGGAAGTTTAACATGGACATATCCAGCGTCATTTGCAACTATCTGAGCAAAAATTCCTGCAGATCTTGCGAGCTTTGCTCCACCTCCGACTTTCATTTCAACATTATAAACAAATGTTCCAACCGGAATTCTCTTTAAAGTTGTTCTGTTTCCTGTTTTTAATTCTGCAGTTTCTGAAACGACAAATGTATCTCCCACCTTCATACCTTTTGGTAAAAGAACATATCTCTTTTCTCCATCTTTGTAAAAAACAAGTCCAATAAATCCGGTTCTAAATGGATCATATTCAACTGTTTTTATAGTTGCAGGAATATCCTTTTTATCATAAATAAAATCTACATTTCTAAAAAGTTTTTTATTACCCGCTCCTTGATGTCGCACTGTGATTCTACCCCTGTTGTTTCTACCTGAATGTTCTTTGTATCCCTTTGTGAGAGACTTCTCCGGCTTGCTAGCAGTAATAACTCCCCTGTATGTAACAGTGGACATATTTCTTATCGCCGGTGATGTTGGTTTATAGAATTTCATATTATTATTTGATTGTATTATATAAACGCTATCTTATCTCCTTTTATCAAAGATACAAGAGCTTTTTTTACAGCTTGTTTGACCCCTCTTTTACCCCTAGCTGTTACTTTTTTTGCTGGTAAATTTACAATATTTACTCTTATGGGTGTAACTTTATATATGAGTTGTATTGCTTCACATATAGTTTTCTTCGTGGCATCTTTTGTTACCTCAAATGTGTAAACATTATCCGACTCTGATTTAATCCCAGCTTTTTCTGTAATTCTTGGTTTCTTTATAATCGACAAAATATGATTTTTTTCTTGTGTGTTTTTCATAGAAGTTATTTTGTCATTTTAGCCTCAATGAATTTGATTGATTCTGTTGGATTCTCTATTACGAGATACTTCATATTCAATAAATCCACTGGGTTTATATTTCTAAGTTCGTCGACTTCTACATTTCCAATATTTGAAAAACTTTTTTCAAAAGCTGGCTTCTTACTTGATGTGGCGAGGATGGCACTGTTCTTCCTCTTGCTGAATATATCTGAACAAGTCTTTATCTTGCTTAATGATTTCAATATTTCAAGAGCCTCAACTGTCTTTGGTTTTGCAATTTCGAATTTATCCACAAAAAGAATCTCGCCGTCTCTCAATTTTCTTGAAAGAATAGTATAAAGAGCCTTAATCTTCATCTTTTTGTTTATCTTCCTTGAATAATTTTTCAATCCATTTGGACCATGAGCAACACCTCCACCTACCCAAATTGGTGATCTTGTAGAGCCATGTCTTGCACGTCCTGTACCTTTTTGTCTCCATGGTTTCTTTCCTCCTCCTGATACCTGCCCTCTGTCCTTTGTGTGAGCGTAGATAACTCTCGAATCTGAAAGCATTGATGTAATAACTTGGTGAACAAGGTCGGCATTCCATGAAAGTCCAAAAACATTTGATGGAAGTTTTACCTCGCTAACTTCTTTACCATTTTGATTATAAACTTTTGCGGTTCCCAATTCAGTATCAGGTTTTTTTTCTTTTCTTGAAGCTGCCTTTTTAATTCTTGCTGGAGATTTACTTGTCGTATTATTTTTTATTGTTTTGGTTTTTTCCATGTTATTATCCTCTGATTTCAACGAGCGTACCTCTTCTTCCTGGTACTGCGCCGCTTATCAAAAGCTGATTATTTTCTTGGTCGACTCCCAATACTTTAAGATTTTTTACTGTGATTTGATTTCCACCCATTCTTCCTGCCATTCTCATATTTTTTGGAACCTTGTTTCTCAAACCTCCGCCAATAGAACCCGGAGCATTTTCAGAATGTTTCTGTCCATGGCTTCTCGGTTGTCCCTTAAAACCATGTCTTTTTATAACGCTCTGATATCCCTTTCCTTTTGAAATGGCCGAAACTTCAATAACATCTCCCGCTTTGAAAGCAGAAAGATCTATTTTGTCTCCAACCTTGTAAGTAGATACATCATCAACGCAAAACTCTTTTAGGAATCTTACACTTACGCCATTTAAATGGCCTTTTGTTGGCTTATTGATGTTCTTTTCTTTCTTTACCCCACATCCAATCTGGACAGCAGAGTATCCGTCTTTCTCCTTGGTCTTTACTTGAGTTACGGGAGCAGGTCCAACCGTCAAAATGGTAGCTGGGTGCACCTTTCCACCCTCATCAAAGACTTGGGTCATGTTCTGTTTAATTCCTAGTATAAATTTCATTTTGTATTGCTGTTTACCCGAGAAAATTTTGACTGACGCATGAAGCGTTTGCTTCATGCCCGTAAAATCTTTGATTTTACATCAGTCAAAACTTTAACGGGTTAATTATAGATAGAGGACCACAAACCAAATTTTAAATGGCTTGCGGTCATATCGCCTGTAAATATTTAGATTTATTAGATCATCTTGACATCAATGTTCACCCCGGAAGGCAAACTAATGTTTGTGAGAGCCTCAATAACTTTAGCGTTTGGATTTATTATATCTATCAATCTTCTATGTATTCTCATCTCAAATTGTTCTCGCGCATTTTTGTAGACGAAAGATGCTCTGTTGACTGTATATTTTTTAATATCCGTTGGTAAAGGTACTGGGCCTACTATCTTCGCATCATGTCTCAAAGCTGTTTCAATTATTTGCTTAACTGAGGCATCTAAGATTTTGCCATCATATGCCCTGACTCTAATTCTTAAGATCGAGACAGCTTCTGCCTTGGTGGTTAACTTAGGTGCTTTTGTTGCAACTTTTCTGCCAGAGGCAGATCCGCCTTGGGCGGAGGTTTTTGTTGCGGTCTTTGTATTCTTTTTTGTTGCTTTTTTTTCCATAATTGGAAATGTAAAGTTAAAAATGAAAAATGTAAAATTATAGTTTAAAATTTTAAATTAAATTCAATTTTTTAATTTAAAATTTTGTTTTTACTCTTTTCTTTTTACTTTTTACACTTATGCTATTACCTTCGTTACAACCCCTGAACCTACCGTTTTTCCTCCTTCTCTAATAGCAAATTTCATTTTGTTTTCTAGAGCAACTGGAGCAACAAGCTTAACTTTGAATGTAACTGTATCTCCTGGCATAACCATCTCTACTCCAGTAGCCAAAGTAACATCTCCTGTTACATCTGTTGTTCTCATATAGAATTGTGGTTTATAACCTGAGAAGAATGGAGTATGTCTTCCTCCCTCTTCTTTCTTCAATACATAAACTTCTGCTTCAAATTCTGTGTGAGGAGTACATGTTCCTGGTTTTGCCAAGACTTGTCCTCTGTGTACATCTTCTTTCTTTGTCCCTCTTAGAAGTACTCCGGCATTATCTCCAGCTTGTCCTTCTTTGAGCTGCTTATTAAACATTTCGATACCGGTAATGGTTGTTTTTGTTGTTGGTTTTATACCGACGATTTCAACTTCCTCACCAATTTTCAAAATACCTCTTTCAATTCTTCCTGTAACAACAGTTCCTCTTCCTTCAATTGAGAATATATCTTCAATAGGCATTAGAAATGGCTTATCAACGTCTCTTACAGGCATAGGAATATACGTATCAAGAGCGTTCATCAATTCTGTTATACATTTTGCGCCTGGTTCATCTGCTGATTTTGTAGCAAGAGCTTGTGTGGCTGAACCTCTTATAATAGGAGCGTGTTCTCCGTCAAAATCATATTTTGTCAAAAGTTCTCTAACTTCTGCTTCAACAAGATCCAAAAGTTCTGCATCTGGAACTAAGTCAACTTTGTTCAAAAATACAATAATCTTTGGAACTCCAACTTGGTTTGCCAAAAGAATGTGTTCTCTTGTTTGAGGCATAGGACCATCAACTGCCGATACAACAAGAATAGCGCCGTCCATTTGAGCGGCTCCTGTAATCATGTTCTTAATATAGTCAGCGTGCCCTGGACAATCTACGTGTGCGTAGTGTCTCTTGTCTGATGAATATTCAACGTGAGAAATAGCAATAGTAATAATCTTTGTAGCATCTCTTCTACCTGCACTCTCCGAAGCTTTTGCTATTTGATCATATGCTTTCTCATTTGCTAAACCTTTGAGTGACTGCACGTGTGTAATCGCTGCTGTCAAAGTTGTCTTTCCGTGGTCAATGTGACCAATTGTACCAACGTTTACGTGTGGTTTATCTCTTAAAAAATCTGCCATATTTGTTTACGAAAATTTTTCTGCGAATATTACGAATGTCTGCGAAAATTTTAATTCAATTAGATTTATGTTTTCGTAGGATTTCGTAATATTCGTTGTGTCTATTTTCGCATATTGATTAATTCCCATCATTCACTTAACTGCTCAAGGCAAGTTTCGGCGAACTGGGAAACTTATAAATATATCCGCGCACCTACTTTGACTTAATCGATATTATTCAAAGTAACCAGGTACGTTTCGCATTTTCCACAAACCAAAGTAGTGCATGGATAAATGACTTGCCCCCACACCTACTTTACCATCGTTGTATTGTGTTTAAAATATTTAAACAATATTTATTTTTTTATCACCGGCAAGTTCACTTTTATTTATGAACATTCTTCGGCAACAAAAACACAATGGCAAAGTAGGTGTGAGGGTTTGCAACTTGTGTGTGGTCTTTATGATAAATAAAAAACCGCACGCTGCGTGTAAAAATAATAGCAAAAGAAAAGTAAAGAGTCAACGTCTAAAATTTATAAATATTTAACCTAAAAAAATAACAAACAAAAGAGGTTTTTTAAAAGGATGATGAATTAACACAACGAACATTACACTGGCTGGTTTTAGCTTCATGTAAGGCACCGACATTACTGACTGCACTAGCATACCACGCTATACTAGAACTAAATTCGGTACTTGACCAATAATCTGAACTCGTAGAAAAACCGCTTAGTATTCCTGATCCCCCATCAAGAAATTGATCCGATATTGCATTAACTAATTCAGCTATTCTAGGTAATCTACCTCCCAGAGACGCACAGGTTGTGGTGGCATCACCCCAAGTTTGTGCAACTTGATTATCAGACCAAAACAAAGGAGGTGTCCCAGTACCATGTATTCCCAATATTGTTTGTCCTGGAAGAATAGCTTCCGAAGTTATAGGATTAGCTGTCAGAGAATCCCATATCTCCTGCAAAGTATGCATTGAATTCAATGGCGTTGAAGAGGTTGAGACTTCATGAGAAGAAGTTGAATAAGTAAAAAGTTGTACTTTTTGATATAAATCTTCAAGTGTTATAAAATTTGGAGTATTCGTAGTTACACCGACTTCGGGAGAAAGTGAACCGGCAAAAACAATACCTCCTACTACAAGAGATGCTACGATGATATATATGAAAAAATTATTTAAGTTAAATTTCATTAATATGTAATTATATACTTTTTATCAATTTTAACACTTACATTAATTAGAATATGTAAAATCTACTCCACTTGAATCACTGCTAGTTCCCATAGCATTCGTAGCCGTCATTGTAAAATGATATGACCCACTTGCTAAACCATATATAGGAAATGGATCTAAACCAGGATCGGCGTGTACTTTTTGACCAGCACCGTGAGGATCAATTGTATAACCAGTTATTACACTTCCACCATCATATCCACTAAGATAAGAAACGTAAACGGCACCACCAGGTCCTGAGACGACACTCTGTATTGTTGGAGCATCAGGAGTAGAAGCGGGTGTTACAGCAGAAGATGGAACTGAAGAAGAACTGGCTCCAAACATATTTAAAGCAATGACAGTAAATGTATACGGTGTCCCATCCGACAAGCCGCTTATAAGAATCGGTGAGGTTGAATTGTTGTTAGTAATTCCACCGGGATCAGAAGTTGCTACATAACTTGTAACGGAAGCTCCACCAGTAAAGGTCGGGGGATTAAAGAAAATGTTTGCATTTCCACTTCCCGGAACAGCAACGACTTCTGTTGGAGCGCCAGGAACTGTACCTACAGTAACAAAAGAAGAAGTACTAGAAAATGGACCAAAACCAAATGTATTCATAGCTTTAACTTTAAATCTATAAATATTACCGTTAGTTAAACCGGAAACTCTAATTGGAGTAGATGTACCAGTCGCCGTATGAGCACCATCGGGAGTAGAAGCAGTGTAACTAGTAATAGAGCTGCCACCATCATTTAAAGGAGGTGTAAAATTTACGATAGCAAAACCATCTCCTGGATAAACACTCCCAATAGTTGGAGCCCCAGGAAGACCGACGAGTATCACACTTGAAGTTGCTGAGGCATTACTTTCTCCTCGTGTACTTGAAGCAAAAACTGTAAATGTATACTCTGTTCCATTTGTTAGATCAGTAACTATAATAGGGCTAGATGTTCCAATTCCTATTTTATTTCCTGGATTAGAAATAACTGTGTAACCGAGAATAGGACTTCCTCCATTATAAGACGGTGGCGTAAATGTGACCACAGCCTCTCCATCTCCTGAAATAGCCAAAACGCCTGTTGGAGCATCTGGAACAGTTGCGGTAAATGAAGAACTACTAACACAACGAACTTTTTTTGTTGAACTTTTAGCAGCAGGTATGACACCGACATTATTATCGGCCCAATATGCAAAATCATCATCAACAGCAGTGCCCGACCAATATCCTTCTCCAGCTTCAAAGCCTCCTGGAACACCAGAACCTCCATCTAAAAACTGATTTGATAAAGCTTTAATCAATTCGCCTATTCTAGGTAAACTTCCTCCTGCAGATGCACAGGTAGAGGTAGCATTACCCCAAGTTTTCAGACCAAAATTTTCAGACCAAAAAATTGGTGCGGCCTCTATCCCTGTTCCAATTACCCCAAATATGGTATGGCCAGAGATAATAATATCCGAAGTTATAGGATTAGCTGTCAGAGAATCCCATATCTCCTGCAAAGTATGCATTGAATTCAATGGCGTTGAAGAGGTTGAAACTTCATGAGAAGAAGTTGAATAAGTAAAAAGTTGTACTTTTTGATATAAATCTTCAAGTGTTATAAAATTTGGAGTATTCGTAGTTACACCGACTTCGGGAGAAAGTGAACCGGCAAAAACAATACCTCCTACTACAAGAGATGCTACGATGATATATATGAAAAAATTATTTAAGTTAAATTTCATTAATTAAGTAATAAATATGTCATCAAATCGAGACAATTGTACCATTTGTTTAAATCCAATACAAAACAATATTTACATATTTATATACCAATCAAAAACGATTCATCTAAGTAAAAAACCATTTAAATATTGTTGAAATCCAAACAAAGAAGATCGCCGTTTGTTCTTAACACAAGAAACAAACGGCGATCTAATTGTGAACTCACTCCCGAATTGACCAGTGCAGCTTTTGGTCTTCGTCGGGTTCGAAAGACGAACCATCGGCATCTCGAACAATCCCCGAGGGAGGCCTTGCGTCAATCATCATTATCAAAAACTCGCCAATCATCCGATCCACAAGTAGTTCCTTTCCCCACTTGAGGACCTTATTGACATCATCGGATACGAATTCCGATCTTCGTTTCCTAAGTTCGGAATTCAAAAGAGCGACTATCTTGTTGATTTGATCGTCGCTCAGTGCCTTTTTTTCGAATGGAACCTTTGGCGTGTCCATGATTCATCCTCCTTGTGTACAGGTTAGCTGAAACTGTAGCATTTCAAGGATCTATCTGCTGTTTTTACAATATACCTTTTATGTCCAAATGTCAATGGTGGAAAATATCTATAAATTGGGGCAGTAAAAGCATAACAACCGCAAACAAATACAAAAAGGCGGCTGCGAAGCAGCCGCCTTTTTGTATTATGTTTATTAGTAAATTTCCGAGATTTTATCCGCAAAAATTCCACTTTTATACCCTCTTAGTAGCAGTCCCTCTAACCTCAATTATTTCTTTCGCAACATTCGGTGGAACTATTTCATAGCTTCCAAATTCCATTGTGGAACTGGCTCTTCCTTCTGAGATAGATCGGAGAGTGGTGACATAACCGAACATTTCTGCAAGCGGAACATTAGCTCTTATAACTTTGTTCATTCCTCTGTCAAACATTTCGGTTATTTGTCCTCTTCTTGAATTGATGCTTCCCGATACATCTCCCATGAACTTCTCCGGTGTAACAACCTCAACCTTCATGACGGGTTCAAGAATAACAGGTCTTGCTCTCTTTGCTGCATCCTGAAATGCCATAGAAGCTGCAATTTTGTAAGCCATTTCTGAAGAGTCAACATCGTGATACGAACCGTAAGTAAGCTCACAAGAAACGTTCACAACTCTGTAACCGGCAAGAATTCCTCTTTCCATACTTTCATGAACTCCTTTTTCAACTGCAGGAATGAATTCATTTGGAATGACACCTCCTTTAATGGAGTTGATGAATTCGAAGTCATCATATCTCGAAACATTCTTTGGAATCTTTGCCCCTTCTTCAAGCTTCTCCATCGGCTTGATTTTGATAAGAACGTGTCCGTATTGTCCTTTACCTCCAGACTGCTTGATATATTTTTCTTCTTTCTCTGCTTCACCAGTAATGGTTTCTTTGTAAGCAACTTGTGGTTTTCCTACATTTGCCTCAACACCGAATTCTCTTTTCATTCTGTCTACAAGGATTTCAAGGTGAAGCTCTCCCATACCGGCCATAACCGTCTCTCCTGTTTCTGGATCTGACTTAATCTTAAATGTCGGATCTTCATCAGAAAGTTTCTTTAAAGCAAATCCCATTTTTTCCTGGTCGGCTTTTGTCTTAGGCTCAATTCTCAAAGTGATAACCGGCTCTGGGAATACAATCTGATCAAGCTGAATTGGGTTGTTTTCATCACAAAGTGTATGACTTGTCTTTGCGTTCTTCAGACCCACAGCAGCTGCGATCTCTCCAGCGAAAACTGTTTCTACTTCTTCTCTGTCATTTGCATGCATTCTGACAATTCTTCCGAGTCTTTCTTTTTCTCCAGTTGTGGAATTATAAATATAAGTACCTGAAGAAATGCTTCCCGAATAAACTCTGAAGTATGTAAGCTGTCCCACGAATGGATCGTTTTGTAGTTTAAATGCAAGAGCGGTAAATGGTTCATCGTCAGTTGCGTGTCTTACAACTTCTTCGCCGTTTCTTGGATCTATTCCTTTTACTGGTGGAATATCAAGCGGTGATGGAAGATAGTCAACAACGGCATCAAGTGTGAGCTGAATACCTTTATTTTTCAAAGCAGAACCGGTAAATACTGGGACTATGGTGTTAGCAATAGTTGCACGTCTTAAAACAACCTTCAATTCATCAATTGGAATTTCTTTTCCTTCCAAATAATCATTCATAAGCTTTTCGTCTTGTTCCGCAATTTTTTCTACAAGTTCAAGCCTGTATTTTTTTGCATCGGCGAGCATTTCTGCCGGTATTTCCGCCTCTCTAACAATTTCTCCCATTTTCCCTTCAAAATAATACGCCTTCATTTTCATAAGGTCTATTATTCCTTCAAATTTTTCCTCTTCCCCAATAGGAAGTTGCATTCTTACAGCACATTTTGTAAGTCTCTCTAAAATTGATTGGAATGATCTTTCAAAACTTCCTCCTGTTCTATCGAGTTTATTGATAAGACATATTCTTGGAACTTTTCCTTCATCGGCATATCTCCAATTTGTTTCTGACTGTGGTTCCACACCTGCAACTCCATCAAAAACAACAACCGCTCCGTCAAGAACTCGGAGAGATCTCTTAACCTCTGCAGTGAAGTCTATGTGCCCAGGAGTATCAATAATATTAAATCTAACCTTTCTGCTCTCGTCAGTCTTTGGCATGTAGGAAGGGTTCCAAAAACATGTTATAGCCGCTGAAGTAATAGTGATACCCCTTTCCCTTTCCTGTTCCATCCAGTCGGTAGTGGTCTCACCTTCATGAACCTCACCTATATCATGTTGAGAACCCGTATAATAAAGGATTCTCTCAGAAGTCGTTGTTTTTCCGGCATCAATGTGTGCAATGATACCGAAGTTCCTCACTTTTTCTAATGGATAATCTCGTTTCATTTTTAACTTTTAATAATTTATTGATAAAATAATATATTTAAATAATACCATAAAAATTTATTTATAATTTGGATGAATTACGAGGCGGCAGTAGAATTTTTGAGTAAGCTGTACTAAACGTACTGCGCACGAAAAAATTCTGATAGCCAACGAAGTAAGTCGCTAAATTATAAATAAATTTACCAGGCGAAGTGAGCAAAAGCTTTATTAGCTTCAGCCATCTTGTGTGTATTTTCTCTCTTCTTCACTGCTTCACCTTCATTCTTTGAAGCTGCTAGTATTTCCGCAGACAATCTTTCTGCAATAGGAGAGCCTTTCTTGCTTCTCGCAGCATCAATAATCCACTTCATAGAAAGCGCAGCTCTTCTTTCTGGTCTGACCTCCATAGGAACTTGATAATTTGCACCTCCAACTCTTTTTGATTTGACCTCCATATTCGGAGCAGTATTTGTAAGAGCAAGCTCAAGAATCTCAACAGGATTTTTTACTTTTGCTTTTTCCTTTATTATTTCAAGGGTATCATAAATAATAGTCTCGGCTGTATTTTTCTTTCCATCATACATTATATAGTTGATAAGCTTCGCAACCTTTACTGATTGGTATTTATGGTCTGGCTTCAAACTTGCTTTTGTTTTTAGTTTTCTTCTCATGACGTTTAACGAAAATCGCTCTACGAATATTACGAATGTCTGCGAAAATTTTAATTCATTTGAATTGAAGTTTTCGCAGGATTTCGTCATTATTCGTTGGTCAGTTTTCGCATATTAATTATTTCGTTAATTTAGGTTTCTTTGCACCATATTGGCTGCGACCTTTCTTTCTTCCTTCTACTGCTGTGGCATCAAGAACTCCTCTTACGATTGTGTATCTGATACCCAAGTCTTTAACTCTTCCACCTCTAAGAAGAACAACTGAGTGTTCTTGCAAGGTGTGTCCCATACCCGGGATGTAAGCTGTAACTTCCATACCATTTGAAAGTCTGACTCTTGCTATCTTTCTGATAGCTGAGTTCGGTTTCTTTGGCGTCTTTGTTGTAACCTTCACACAAACTCCTCTTTTAAATGGAGAGTTCAAGAATGTTGGTCTGTTTTCCAAAGTATTAAAACCTCTCGTCAAAGCAATGGCTTTTGACTTCCTCTTTGGAATTCTTCTGTTTTTCTTAATTAATTGGTTTATTGTAGGCACGTTAGTAAAATCAAAGTTTAAAAATTAAAATTTAAAAATAAAGTTTAAAAATTTAAAGATGAAGATGATTAATTTCTAATAAAAATAAAAAGCTACAGAAATATTTTGCTTTCTAACTTAAATGCAAAACACCTCCGCAACTCGATTATATTCAACTCTAGTCCTTTAAAAGCAAGCCTCTATCAGACAGAACACTAACATACAGCCAAGTAGTCAATGTGAGAAGATAATATAATAAAACATCCAAAAAAGCAACCTCTATATTACAATGCCCGTAATAAGTTTGAACAAAGAAAATATAATCGGAGAAATAAAATTAGGCAAAAACATTACTACGGCCAAAATAATTAGCAATCCGTATTTTTCAGATATGTTGTGAAATGTATATTTTGCATTTGTTGGGAGAAATGCAAAAAGAATTTTTGACCCATCAAGCGGAGGTATCGGTATTAAATTGAAGATGGCCAAACTCACATTGATGAGAACAACGAGACCAAAAATGTTTATAAGAGGAGATGCGGAATAACCGGAAGATATCAAAACCCGAATAATTAAACCAAAAAACACCGCCACAAAAAGGTTAGAAACTGGTCCCGATAAAGCAATGAGAGGTTCTGAAACATTCCTATTTCTTAAATTATATGGATTATAGGGTACAGGTTTTGCCCAGCCTATCATAAAACCAGCATGTGTTATATACAGAGCAAGAGGTAATAAAACTGAACCAAACCAATCCAAGTGCTTAATTGGATTTAGTGTTAGTCTTCCCTCATATTGAGCTGTTTTATCGCCCCAAAAAAGAGCCATGTATCCGTGAGATATTTCATGAATGATTACAGAAAAAATAAGTATTAGAATTTGAAAAATTATACTTGTGTCCATGGAAATTTAATCTAAAATTGCATTTTGTACATTCATATGATAACATGGTCGAACGTGAAAACAAGTTAGAAAATATAAATTTATGAAAATTTGTCCAATAACAAAAAAGAGTTCGATAGTCGGTGGCGGTTACAGCAACGCAACAAGAGCCACCCAATTTAATCCTACTGGAAAAGTAAGAAAGCAAGTTAATTTCCAAAAAAAGAGGATATACGTTCCAGAACTCAAAAAAACTTTTGTCTTAAATATATCTACTAAAGCTATAAAAACTATTCAGAAAAATGGCGCTTTTGCTACCCTTAAGAAAGCAGGAATCATAAAATAGTAAAAGTAATATAAGGAATTAGTATAAGTATAAGGAAAATTAAATACAAAAGACGGCTCGCGAGCCGTCTTTTGTATTTACGCATTAAATTTCCTCATACTCATACTTACCCCTCATACTATCTAGACTATTTCTTCTTTGTGGTCGAGGCTGATGTGGTCGCTGGAGCAGGTGTCACTGTTGTGGAAACCGGAGCCGGCTGCTGATTTTGCAATACGACCGGTCCAACATTTACGATTATATTTCTGTCTGGAGAATATACAATGGCTTTTGCAGCTTTTTGATATACCATTACTATATCACCATTCTTAGCACCTTTATAAAATACTTGCTCCTTAACTAAAGAAGCCGCATCATTTATGGTTGCAACGACTGGGTCTTCCCCGGTCGGAAGTACAATGAGTTTACCTACTTTTGCGACAAGCTCTTTAATTTGAGCTTGGGCCATTTGGTTTGCGACCTTAGCTGGATTTTTAATATTGTAATAATTCCAGACAAAAAGTGTACTGGCACCTACTAATATACCTAGCACAAACCACATAAAAACTGATGATGATTTTTCTGTTTTGACTCTTACATTTTCTTCCATATTTTTTAAAATTATTAACTAATAATCTTTCACCCTCAACATAAACTTTTGTGTATCTATTATATAACAAATATTTATACAAAACAAAATAATATTCCTTAGAAGCTACTTGGCGGCTAAGTTTCCAAATAGATTATTTCTTTACTTTTCTGTTATAGACAACGTATACACCAAAAGCTAGAACCATCAATATTTGAGTTAATAAAATAATCTGAAGTAACGTACTTTGAGAGATTGAGACATTTGCCCCAAATACAGTAGCCGACAATTGTAAATCTTCACCGCTAGCATCCCATTTCTTGTCTTTATTCTTAGTTTTATCTTTTTCTTCTTCAGTGGTGGTTGATATCTCTTCAGTTGTAGTTGCAGTTTCAACAACTAAATCCGTCGTCGATGCCATCTGCTCCTCGGTTGTTGTAGCAACATCTGCAGTTTCGTCAGTGGTTGTAGCAACTTCTTCTACCGTAGTGGTAGCTTCTTCTGTCGTAGTCGCAACTTCCTCAATAGTTGTCGTGGATGTATCTGTAATTATATTTGTGGTAGTGGCCGCATCTTCGGTTGTTGAAGCAACATCTGCAGTTTCGTCAGTGGTTGTAGCAACTTCTTCTGTCGTGGTTGCAACTTCTTCAATAGTTGTCGTAGACGTCTCAGCAATTATATTTTCACCCTGAGGTTCAACCTCGAGATTCGACTCTGAGGTCGTCGAAATATCTGTATCAACGGAAGATTTCTTATTTTTCTTCTCACCGAATACCGCAACTACATCCAATACCGTGGCAGTATAATCAGATGAGCTTTCGGTAGAAGACGCCACTCTACATTCTCCATTTTCGTTTCTAAGCGAGCCATATACAACTTTCACGCAATATGGATTTCCAGTAGCCTCATCATACATCGTAATACCAGCTGGTTTTTCTTTTGAACCAACGGCGAAAGTCTCTGCAACAATATTTTTTAAATATGCGATACCTTTTTCTATTTTTGAAACAAAAGATACAATTTGTTTTTGTTGCTCTTTAATAGCCTCTACTATATATAACGGTAAGTCGGAAAGATTTGTATTAAAATATTCCTTTCCATTAATAGTTGTCGTACCAACCATCCCTGGAAATACCGGCTGCAAATCTTGGGCAATAAAACCAGATACTCTACGAGCGAGTGTTTCTTTATTATAGCCCGTTGTAGAGCTGTAATTGTATGTTACAGGATTAAGTTTTAAAAGTTTAGACAAACTATTTGCGCTGTCAGACAAAGCAGTAATGTTTTCCTTTAATCTAAGATCCGAAGAATTTGTAAATGCTGTATAGCCAACTGCAGCTGGCTGACCATTCACTTCCAATTTATAAGATCCGCCCGGAGTTTTTCCGATGCCTACGTTACCATTTGAAAGGAAGTCCATTACTTGAGTAGTTGGAGCATCGGTATTTGTAGTACCAACCATAATAGACAATCCTCCTGCGTTTTGATAATTAGACTGTATCTGCCAATTCCTATTAGCCGAAGTACCTGCTGTTATAAATGACAGTCCAGCATTACTTGCGTTACTAGCCTGAATTTTCATTTGTCCCCAAAAGTTATCATTGGTTGCATATACATGTAATGCGGCTGACGGAGATGAAGTTCCTATACCAACATTACCTAGATTATAATATATTCCGCTTGTTGCTGTTGTCCATTGTGAGCTTCCACTACCCCCACTATAAACTTCGTCAATAATAATTATACCGTTACCACCGGCAGCACCAGTAGCGCTTCCTCCGCTATTTGCCCTTCCACCCGCTCCGCCACCACCATATAGACCAACATTTGATGTTGCACCAACACCTCCCTGAGCACCTCCGGAGCCTGAACCTGCGTCACCACCATTTCCACCACCAACCACACTGGTTTGATTTGTTGTCGAGAAAAAACCAACTCCTCCAGGTGAACCGGGCTGACATACAATAGACGTCGAACTCGAACAAGTACCACCCACACCACCATGTCCTCCATCACTTTGAATTATATCAGCAGCACCTCCGCCTCCAGCTGATATACTCCCAAACCATGTTGATGTTCCAACATTACCAGCTGTACCCCCAGTACCAATAGTGTAACTGAATGTCTGGCTCCCTGTTGTAGAAGTTGAAAATATAACTGCTGCTCCTCCTCCACCACCTGGACCTCCTTCAAGATACCCAAGAGAGGCAACATAATATCCTTGAGCCCCACCTCCACCAGCACCAACTACCTGAACACGTATTTGATTTACATTCGCAGGTACTGTATAAGTTCCCGATCCTGAAGTTAAAATTGTCCTTGTCCAAGGTAGGGAGCTTCCTCCTCCACTCCCTATTGCACCCCAAGCTCCACTTGCATAAACATTGTATGCATTGGTTGTGGTGTTGTAAATCATAAGACCAGCTGCGGGAGATGATATTGCATCTCTTTGGGTTGTGGTCATTCTTGGAGCGAGGAAACCTTTTGAAGTTGAGGTCAGATCAAGGAGAGCTGAAGTATCTGGGCTTGATGTTCCGACACCAAGACTGCCGGTTTTTAGGACCAGGGTGTTAGCGCTTGAGCTTGCATTATAGATAGTTAGGACATTTGTAAGAGTTGATGTTGCTCCTGCAGATCCCGTCGGTGCAGTGTAGAAAGTTATGTCTCCGGCATTTCCGTTGTCGTTTAGATCGATAAGAGTACTCGATGCAGATTTTACATATCTCCATGTGCTTGATGCATAATATAAGTTACTTGTGAGAATTGGTCCGTTGTTTCCTCCCAAGAGTAGGTCGGTACCAGAGAGACCGACGTGGAGAGGGGCGAGAGGGGTGGTGGTACCAACTCCGATGTTTCCGAGATTATAATATATTCCGCTTGTTGCTGTGGTCCATTGTGAGCTTCCGCTTCCACCACTGTACATTTCATCGATGATGATGACACCGGAGCCACCTGCACCGCCAGCGTAACCCCCCGTACCTGCAGAGCCTGCCGTACCAGCTGTTCCAACCGCGTATGAATAACTTGATGAAGGGCTATTTATATTAGCATCAATATATCCTCCTGCTCCGCCACCTGCTCCTGCAAGTGCCCCAGATGTTCCATTTTGTTCACCTCCTCCACCACCACCAGCTCCTGTATTGGCAATTGCAGTATAACCTGCTGTTGAACCTGGGCCACCACCAGCACCACTTCCAAATGGTGTTGATGCCCCCGTGCCTCCTGCTATATATGTATTAGTTGTTGCTGACTGACCTGAACCGCTACCAGTTGCACCATTTGAAGCAACACCTATCGGTCCAGTACCCAAACTTGCTGAACCACCAGCGCCTCCTGCTGAACCTGAACCTCCCACTCCGCCATTTGCAGCCAAAAGAGTTGTTCCAAATGTTGTATTGCCACCCGTTCCACCAGCAGGATATGTTGTTCCGGAACCAGCACCTCCTCCACCCCCTCCCACCATTCTAATTCTCAATTGAATAACATTCGCCGGAGTTGTGTAAGTTCCCGATCCAGATGTAAGAACCGTTCTCGTCCAAGCCTGAGAACCACCCCCTGCACCAGATGCCCAATCAAACCCCGTCGCACTTGTTGAAGAAGCCCTAAGAAATGTGCCATCTGTTCCTGTCGCCAGGCTTCCAATTGAAGATGCACCAGTCCAATAAGTTAATTGCTTTGCAGTTCCACCGCTTAGAGTGGATGGTGTTGTGGTTGCAATAACATTACCACTCGCGTCAACTGCAAGAAAAGTGCTCTCAAGATTTGAAATTTTAAGTCCTTGTGTGGTGGAAGTTCCGACTACAGATAACGCAGTTAAAGGAGACGATGTCCCTATACCAACATTTCCGTTAAAGTATGCTACTCCTCCTATCGGTGTGGTTGTTGAACCGACCGAAATAGTTCCCGTTAAATATGCACTGCCACTTGTTGCAACATAAAAAACTTTTGTCGCTCCAGAATATAAATCCATAATATTACCGATTCCATTTTGAGTAAGAGTTAAAAGTGTTCCATTTGAAGTTGTGGCATTTGCAGTATCGGTACGAATAAATTGTGTATCAGAAACTCCGTTCAAAGTACTAGCAACAAAAGCTGATGGTACCGCACCGATTCTTTTTCGCGGTGACATCTCTCCATCCCAATCACCTGAGACTGGCGCTGTGCTCGTCCCCCCAATTTCCACACCTAAATATAAAACTTGGTTAAAATCAATTGTCGACAAAGAATTCACCGAACCTAGCATCGTGCTAAAAAGTCCACTTGTTACATTTATTCTGCTGTCGGTTCCCGATCCATCGCAAGTTGTTCCACTGTCAGGTGAGTAACAATGTGTTTCAGTCCAAACGGCCGTTCCTCCGGTTGAAGATGCATAAAGTTTAAACCTAATATTGTAAGTATTATTTGGAACTGCAATGCCTGTCGCGCCTGTAAGCTTACCTTGATAATTAGTTTCTGGACTTCCGCCAGCCAAAAATGCTGTTGCAAAATTACTAAAAGTATTTGCAAAAAAACCTGGGTATGCTTTCGTAACAAAAGATAAAGATAATATTCCAAAAACCAAACCAATAGTAAAAACTTTTATAAAAGAATTTTTGGAAAATTTTGATTTAGCAGCAGTTGTGTCTTTGTGAGAAGTTGGATTATAGAGCTCATCTGCATAAGCAGACAACTCTGAATAAATTGAATCCGCATCACTTGGCAGCTTCGTATTTTTATTGTCATTCCCGCACCCGTCTGCACGAGTATAAACTCCGGCGGAATCTAGGTTGGATTGAACCAATTCTGGATTGCTTCCCGCCACGCTCTGCTCGCGGCTAAAGGCTAAATTTGCTCGCAAAGACAAAACATCTAGACTCCCGTTTTCACGGGAATGACGCTCTGGAACACTTGGAAGCTTCGCTTCCAAGTGTTGCGGATTTACTTTCACTTTTAGAAAAGTCTCTAGCTCATTCTTATCCACAAACCAAGTACGGCTAATCTTGGTTCCTTTGAGCTTACCAGAACGTATAAGAAAGCTTAAATAGTCTGGGTGATACCCGGAAATTGCTGATGCTTCCTTTAAGCTAATTAATTCGTTTGAAATGACCATTTGAGCTTGAAAAATATAAACCCGGTAAAGTTTTTACTGATCTGTTGAAAATAAAAAGTTTACAAACTGACCCTCTTGAGAATATAAGCTTAAACAAAACCTCTTATTCCTTTACAGTCCTTTAATATCAACACTTTTTGTCAGTAAAAATTTTCTCGGGTAAACATATCGTCTAGCCGAGATTTATAGAATAATAATCTCGGTAAGGAAAATACTACATATATTATAAACGAAATAGCATATATTTGGAATAGATTGTGTGTTAATAACCAACCTAGTTAACACCAATTATTCCACCTTCAATGTATTTTGTTCTTATTAAGTAAAAATGCTGAAAACAATCCTAAAATAAACAAAATTATGTATGACATGTATCTATAATCAAACACTTGTTCAGTTTTCTGTTCTTTAAGCGCTCTAACATCAAAATTTCCATAAGATATATATACTGCTTTGTTATCTAAACCATATGCAGTTATAGTAAAAGGATATGTATAGCTATTGTTAAGATTGGGCATAATCGAATAAAAGAAATTTTTTGTTGAATCAAGAGCAAAACTATATGAATACACCCTGGAAATATCAATCGGGTCCTTTATTCGTAATATCAAACTTTTTGTGCCAGTAGCAAATCTATTTACACCGATTATAATTTTTAAATCATCAAACGGATATACACGCACCGTACTAGATGAAACTGAAAGCTCCAAATCACCTTCGCTAAATACAAAATCTTTAATTGGTAAGATATTTAAATTTAAGTTTTTTTGACTCATACTTGCATTTTCTGGACTGGCCATCTGTTTTGTACCAACAAGGCTCTCAGCGACTACACCTGATGAATAATTCAGATTTTCGTCATAAGAAAACGCTGAGTAAAAATATTTTGTGTCAAAAGATAGATCTGAATCTCTTGTATAAGTACCATTACCATCATAGACAACTTTTCCCTCTGATGGATCGGTCGGGTAAAAGAACGGCGAGCGAACAATCTTAACTCCTTGGAAATCAGTGCTATCTGGATTATTCCAGCTAAGAACAATTTCATTGTTGGATTGTGTGGCAATCAAATTATTTATTGACGGAATGATTTTTATTTCAGGTATTGGAAAAGTTGAAAATGTTCCAAAATTTCTTGCATAATAATATTCCGGTAAACTAGAATTGATAAAATATGAATATGTGGTAGATGCAGAAAGATTCTCTATTATTATCTCATGGTGTGACGTTATATTTATCCCGTTTACAATGCCATCATTATAACTATCTCCCTTTCCCCAACTCACCGAGCCTAAAGTCGGCACACTTGTGTTCCAAGAAATAATCGCGTAATTTATTCCAGTTTTTATATTTAAATTCAAAATCTCACCTGCAACAATAACTGGTGTGCTAACTGTGGTAGTAGCAACGGTTTGACAATCTGAAGGACACAACAGGGCCGTTTCACCTTTTAGTAATTCACATACACCATTGTGATTACATGGGGTACAATCGTTTGAACAATTAATTTCATTTTCCGCTGGGGCCTCGCAAATATTGTTATTATTGCACCCTTCGACATATAAATTCACGTCAGTTGAAGCAAAAGATTGTTTCGAAACCAAAAATAATAAAACCACAAGTAAAACCGAGACAAAAACAGTTAACTTGGATTTCCTACCTGCACAGGTAGGCTTCGTTTTACTCAAAATGACGTTTTTTTTAATTTTTGATATTTGCATTTTGATATTTTTACAATACAACTGCCGTCACTACTATGTGAGAAGTATACGTACCAGCGTCCTGTAATTTAGCGCTTCCCACTGCTGACTTGTATTTTATTGTGGTCACAGTCCCGTCTGGATGATTTGAAGACTCTCTACGCGCAACAACTTTATCTGTAGTTGAAAAACCATCCCAACACCTGTCTTGCGTATCAGTACTGCCGGTTCCACAAGTGGAGCCAATTCCATTGTCTAAATATTTTTGACTTACATCCTGTCCTTCCGGAGTAAAAGCAAATGTAGAACTTCCTGCACCTACACTAAACATATAATCGGGTATACCTGGAGTTGACGGAACATAATCTTCAAACGATGCCCCATCCGCCGACTTCAAAGCTGGAGAAGTCAAAGACTTGATCATCATTTCATAGCCGGCTGCGTTGTCGGTCACTACCGTCCAAGATTCATTGGAATCGCTTTGCCCCGCTACTGATCCGCTCATGTGAGGCATGACCACATCTTCAGCGGCCGAAATAGATATATATGAAGTCTGTACCATCCTATATCCAGAAGAAACTGAGTATCTAGAACTTGTGGAAATACCTGTGCCAACTTCACCAAAAGTATCAGATAAAAATAATTGACCTGCCGCACTATTCTCGGTTCCGCCGAAATTTATCGAGTCGGTGTCTATTTTATATTTTGTGCTAGACATGGCTAAGACTTCTATTCCGATAGAATAAACAATAAATGTAAAAAATAAGATAAAAAGTGTTTTTTTCATTTCCAGTACAATTATATCAACAAATTATTTTATAATCTATTGTTTGACGTTTATTTTTGTCTTTGCGAGCGCAGCGAAGCAATCTAGGTTGTATTATATGTAATTCTGGGTTGCTTCGCTGCGCTCGCAAAGACAGAAATATGGACAAATGTTGGATATCCAGAAACATCCAAATAAAAATGGTATAAAACTTGGATACCCGCCTTACAGGCGCTGTACACTTGTTGACTATTTTGTTTTGCTTCGCTCACAAAATAACTCAACAAGTCTTGCGTTGGTGCCCCAACCCCAAACTCACCTCCGCGGGAATAATAAAATAAAAAGGCGATTTGGCTTCGCCAAATCGCCTTTTTATTTTTAGTGTTTATTGCTTAGCTACAAACTTAAACTTTTTAAAGAAGAAATACAGACCCAATACTATAACCAGTATTACCGCAAGTGCCGTGACGGTTATTTTCCAGGGAATAACCCAAAAAGTAACGATTTTTGTGTCTACAAGATTTGATCCATAACCGCGGTTCAATTCCACGGTTGCTTTGTATCTGCCAAAGAGAAAAGGTGCGCTCCATTCAACTTCACGATATCTTATTGACTTAGGCATAGCAAAGTATGCATCTACACCGATCTTGCCAACATTTTTTCCAAAGGTATCCGTAACATTTACCCAACCAAACGGTACTAAGTGGACATTACCATCGTTTTTGAATAATATATCAAACTTATATAAACTTGATGCTTCTGTGGACGGAGAAATGATTCTTAGATCATCAAGAGAACCGCTTTCATTCGCTACACCGTTCACTCTAATGAAAAATAAAGTTCCGACACGGGAAATAATTTTAGTCGTTCCTTGAACATCGCTTGATTGATTTGCAGAAGATATTGATGGTGCATTCGAAACTAAGACAGAAGTATAAAAACCACCAGGTTGTGCATTTGCAGGAATGTTTATTTTAATTGGAATAGTAATGGCTTCATTTGATCCCAAAGAAAAATTAGTTATGGTTGGCACAATATTATCTATAAAAGAATACGGGCTTTTTTCCGTTCCCAAGAGTACTACTGGCTGATCCTGCTTATCCGATCCAACGAAGTCTTCAACTTCAACTTTAAAAGACACCCTCGAAACCGCTCTGTTTGTGACAGTAATTGATTTCGTTATTGTATCACCGGGGTTTGCAAAGATTTCAACCTTTCCTGGCTCAAGTACAAAATCATTTTTAATATTTGAAAGATCCGCAGTTTGAGCCTTTGTGAAAGACGCAAAACCGAAAACAAACAAGAACAAAAATGTTGTCACAAGTATTCTCTTAAAGAAAGAACTGTTCCTCAAAAATAAATTCATTTTTTTATTTAATAAATTAATGCATCTAAACCAATTCCCCTAGAAGTTACGCGACTTCTGTTAGGAAAAACTAATAAACATTTCTGTTTGACTCTGTATATTTAATTAAATTATTCCACCAACTGATGCCTAAACTAAATCGTAATTGCTGTCGCAGTAATTGTAGCGGTATATGTGCCTGATGGTACATAAAAAGCTTTCTGTTCAACGGCATAACAAACTGTAGTAGCGCTTCCGGAATAAGTCGTTGTAGCCGATCTAGTAGCTACAACAGTGCTGGTGCTTATCATAAAACCTGAATATTTCAGAGTAGTTGATGGGACGTGAGCCGTAGACTGGCAATCTGTACCTGAACCCCAAGTACCACCTGAAGCAACATCATCTCCATACGCAGAAAAACCGAATTGAGCCGCACCTGATGGAACAGTAGACCATAACGCAGTTGATGTTGTGGCAAAATCATCTACTGTCGTCGTTGCATTCTGCTGCATTGCTGGAGCAGTGCTTGCTTTTACTGTTAAATTGTATCCGGTAATATTGTTTGTCGTCACTGTCCAAGTAGAGGAAGCCACCGCGGTCATGTTGGCCAAAGACAGATGTCTGCTAAAATCGGCGGTTGATGCATCAGCTGAAATTGAGATACCGGCGTCAACATTTAATGTAACCGTCACGGCTGAAGAAGTGGAGATTTTAGCAAAAACGACATTTTTCCCTGAGTCCGTTAAAAACGTAACAAATAAATAAACGGCAACAATTGATGCTGACAGAAAAAGAATTTTTGATATTCTTGATGTTATATTTTTCATAATACTTGTAATTATACATGTTTAATTAAAATAAGACAATACCTAAAATAGATTAGTGTTGATAAATATCTAAAAAAATAACAACATTAGTTGTGGTTAACTTAGCAGGTGTTCCAACTACACTCGAAAACATTTGCATCTATTGTAACATTTTTATTTATTTTCCACAGTCAATCCGTCAGAAATAAAATTAATATCGCCCAGATTGAACGTAATTAAAATATTGCTATCGATGCTATCTAGAAAATCCACGATTTCTTTATTGGGATGGCTATAGCGATTATCAAGTCCTGCAGAAATAACTGAGTATGTGGGCAAAACAGCCGATAAAAATTCCGGGGATAAAGAATTTTTCGAACCATGATGTGCCACTTTTAACACGTCGCTTTTTAAATCTATACCGACGGTATAAGCAAGATATTGTTCGACATCAGCTGGTGCATCACCGGTGAATAAGAAAGTTGAGTTTCCATAATATAATTTTGCTACAACAGAATATTCATTCGTGTCTGAGCCTTTGGGATCACTTACAGGGTATAAGATTTTTAAAAAGGCTCCGCCACCAAGATCTATCAGCTCCCCAGCCCTAGCAATTTCAGTTTTAATATTCTTCTGATAAATTTCATTTTGTAATTCTTTAAATGTACCCGTGCTTGAAGTTGCACCGCTATCAATATATTCACCGACTGTATAATTTTTTAAAATTTCTGGAATTCCTCCGATGTGATCTTGATCCGGATGAGTTGTTAAAATCACATCTATCGTTTTATCATAAAAAGGCATCACCCTACTAAGTACGTTTGTAATATTTTTGTCCGGACCTCCGTCTATTAACAATTGGTTTCCGGTTGGTGATTCAATAAAGATAGCATCACCCTGACCAACATCTAAAAAAACAACTTTTAATAAACCGCCTCTTGTTTCGGCAAAAACAGTATAAAAAATCATTCCGTTTGAAAGTAGGAGTAATCCCAGGAAATATATTTTTAATTTATCAATTTTAAACATTGTTTGTGTTTCTTCTGTTTCCTGAGGTGAGTCTTCCTTTTCGCATTTTGGAAGTCTCTCCTCAGAAAACATTTAGTAACCTACTTAGAAGCTTCGCCCCCAAGTGAAGCGGTCGGATAGATTTTCATATTCTGACAAACAATCAAAATTGTTATGAGAATATAATACACGATCATTATAACAAAAGAGAAAAAAGAAACATTCACCGTAGAAAATGGTAAGTCGGCAAAAAATTTAGAAATATTAATCATGTAAGCCAGTAATAACCACGAAATCCAGGCGAAAGGAAGTGAGAGTGGAAACCAGATATAACCAAACATTCCGGTTACGAAGCCGAAAAGCATCGTTGCTGGTATGAAGCCGACTACTAAAATATTCGCTGGCAGCGCAACAAGTGAAAGCATTCCCATTTTATAAAGTATGAGAGGCAAGACAAGTATTTGAGCCGAAATAGTCGAAGAAACCGTATCTCGCAAATTATATTTTTCTGTTATGAAACTAAATTTATTTTTCAAAACCGGTGAAACATAAATAATAGCAATGGTCGCTAAAAAAGAAAGTTGAAAGGAAATGTCGAAAACCAAAATTTTCGGATTGATAATCACCATCAAAAGTCCGGCTACAATAAGTGCCCTTCCCACCTGATAATTCCTATGTGTGATATCAGCCAAAACAATTATAAGCGCCATAAGTCCGGCTCGCACAGCAGTCGATGACGCCCCAGACATGATTACGAAAAGAATTATACCGATAATTCCCCCGAAAAATCCGACAGTATTCGGCAGAAATGAAAGTGTTTTGGTTATTGCATTAGCTACAACCGTGATGTTGTATCCGGAGAGCGCAACAATGTGAGAAAGTCCGGCTTTTCTGAAAATTTCTGTGGTGTCTTTACCCATCGAGCTTTTTGCCCCGATCAATATTCCGGAAAGTAGCGACGACTCTGGCTCACTGATTGTTTTATTCAGATTGCTTATAAAAGAATTTTTAAAATCAAACAAAAAACTTTTTATAACGTTTCCATGTCCACTTGATATAAGTTGTGTCTTTGCAAAATCAACTTTATAAAAAATATCGTCTTTGCCTAAATAAGAGACATAATCAAAACTGCTAGTCGTTGATGTACCATTTGTATTAACAAAATTTTCCGGTTTTTCAAGCTTCCCTGAAATATTTATCAAATCTCCATATTTGAATTCCGGATATAAATCGGTACTCACAATTCCCCTGCCTGCGCAGGCAGGCTTTCCCGAAACGGCAATACTTGAAGTCCCCAGACTGATACTTTTAAAATCAACTACCAATATCGCCTGTTTGTCTTTTCTTGTTGGCTCATCAGAAATAACACCGGAAATCATTACTTTATTTCCAATATTATTTTCCAAATTTATGTCTAATGGTTGCAAATCTTTTATTTCATATCTAATGACACCTACCGCGAAAGATAGTGTGAAAATAGCAATTAATAATATTTTTTGTCTGCTTTCAAAATCAACAGCAATAAATTTTCTATAAGAAAACAAAGTTACTGACAGAAATATCAGAAAAAAGGAAAAGGTGATTCCAATTTTAAAAAATGAGCATAAAAAAATCGCGGACACAAACCCTGCGATTGAAATAGATAAATAAAAATTATTATTCACCGATATATTTTATCACAAAATTCAAACAGAAAAGATTTTCCCCCCCGAGGTTGAACCTCGGGGGGGATGACAGTTCTGTTATTTTTTACGAAAATCAGTAAACAAATCCTTTAAAGAAAATATTGCCCAGACCAAATTTAAAATCAAGAAAGGAATACTTGAAAGAAGATAAGCATATACTACCAGCATCATTGATCCAACAAAATTCCAGCCGTCATACCAAAAACCGTCAACATTTATCTTGTGCGATTGTTCAAGAATAAATAAAATTAAGATAATGGTCGCCCCGACTACTCCAATGATTAATGTCATGTCAAAAGTATATCAAATAATAAACGAAAAAAAACACGTACAAAATATTACCGTTCCCATTCTCTAATTATCGCCCTTTCCTCCTCTGGACTTGTCGCTTTTTTAAATTTTACATCACCTTTTACACCTTTAACCCTTTTTTCACATTCCGCCCAAGTTTTATCAATTGTCAAAACTCCGTGCACTAAGCTCAAATACGAATACGCTGGCTTCTTGCTAGATGACTTGGCTTTTACTTTTACTCCACTCCCTTTTGTGTCAGACAAATCAAATCCGTAATCGGAAAGTTTTCCTTTAAATAACTTGACTTCAACGCCATCAGCATATGATGTTGCTATCTCATCACACCTTTCATTTCCGGGAATTCCAATATGTCCACCAATCTGATTCCACTTTATTTTTTTACCCTTAGAAACATCTATGAGTTTTTCCCACAAATCACGATTCACGACATCTTCTTTTGTAGAACTTTTCCAGCCATTTTTTTGCCAGCCATATACCCATTTTGTTATTCCATTTATGACATAAGCTGAATCAGTATTTATAATCATTTTTTCCAACTGATAAGCCTGGCTTATCAGTGAAAGTGCATTTATTGCTCCTAAAAGCTCCATTCTGTTGTTCGTGGTATGTCTTTCTCCACCACCAAACTCAATCACCTTATCATCCATGGCGACAATCACACCCCAGCCACCCGGTCCAGGATTTCCTTTTGAGGAACCATCACTAAAAATTATTATTTTATTGTTCATGACAACAAAGATAATAACACATTACTGAAAATATTAAACTGTAATTCATATTTAACCTATTTCTATATCTACGCTATAGCGTAGATATAGAAATCAAGATTACATTAAAACCGAAGTTCGCCATAGCGAACTTCGGTTTTAATTCGAATTTTGATTTTTAAACTTTGCTTTTTTATTTTTGATCTATCTTTACCGCACCTTCTCTTATTACTTCAATTTTGTCACCTATTATTTTCACAATTGTTGATGGATCGGAAACAAGATCTCCACCATCAACATAAAAATCTATCCACTTATAAAAATATCTCCTTGCCTCCATGATATTTGTCGCTGGTGGATATCCTTCGGGATTTGCAGATGGAGCAACAAGTGGACCAGTATCTTTAATAATATTTATTAAGCTTTTTTTGTTTGGAAAACGAAAAGCTAATGTTCCCCCCATTTTATCCAAATAATATAATCTATTATTATGAAACGGCAGAACTATACTTACCTTACCTGGCCAAAATTTTTCCATAAAAGCTTTGGCTGGCTCATTTATTTCTACACCAAACATATTTAGATCATCAATACTAGAAATAAGAACAATTAAAGATTTCTTCTCTATTCTACTTTTCAGATCATAGATTTTAGTAACGGCCCTTCGAGAAAAAGCAGAACCAACAAGCCCATACTGAGTATCCGTGGGTAAGACCCCCACTCCTTCTTTTTTAAGTATCTCGATAATTTTCTTATTATTCGTAAATATACGTTTTATAAAACTCAGCATAATTTGTTGTTGAAAATGTTATCTATCAATAAACTTACTCAATGTAGATATCACTCCCATCATGTTCAGCAACTTCTGCGTCAGCTTTTGTTTTATGAATCACGCCATCTTTGTGGTGTGGTGGCATATAAATAGTGTAAAGCTTCAGCGACTTTTTGCTTGAAGTGTTTATTACGTTGTGCTGTGAGCCGGCAGAGACGACAATGGCGAAACCATCGGAAAAATTTGCTTCTTCTCCATCGATTATCACTTTGCCCTCCCCACTATCGATCCTAAAGAATTGATCAGAGGTTTCGTGAACTTCCATTCCTATTTCTTCTTTTGGAAGCAAACTCATTACAACAACCTGCCCATGTTTTGAAGTATAAAGAACTTTTCTAAAATTATTATTGTCTAATGTTTCCTCTTCAATATTTGTGACGAATCCTCTCATATAACTAGGTGATAGCTTATTGGCTTGTAACCCTAGTAGTAACGCGACTAACTACAAGGTAACCTTTTTGGCATACACAAATTAAATTAATAATGTTTCTATTATAACATTTGCCAAACTTTAATAAACAAGAAGACCTCAACCTAAAAGCCAAGAAGCCATCTTCCTACAAGCTGTCTAAACGTGATGATACGGTTCATTTTTTATCACCGAAATCGCCCTGTACAAAGATTCGACCAAAATAAGTCGTACAAGTTGGTGCGGAAAAGTCAGTTTCGAAAGCGACCATTTGAAATCAGCTCTTTCATAAACGTTCTCATCAAAACCATAGGCACCACCGATTATAAAAACAACCTTTTTATCTCCTGCAATCATTCTCTTCTCTACAAACCTCGCAAGTTCCATTGTATTCAATTCTTTTCCTGTATCATCAAGTACAATCACAAAGTCTGTATTATTGAGAGTCTTTAAAATCAATTCTGATTCCTTTTCGATATTCGAAGTCGCAATGATTTTCCATTCAACTGGAAAATACCTGCCTATTCTTTTTGTATAATCAGCAACTGCATCTGCAATATCTGAATCATTCTGTTTTCCTACTGTGATAAATGTGAATTTCATAATAAGGAAAGTATAGCAGATTTGTGCTAGAATCTCATTATGTTCACCAAAAACCAGGCAAAACTTATAAAATCACTGCATGAAAAGAAAAACCGAGTCGAGCTCGGATTATTCTTGGTTGAAGGAGAAAAAAGTGTTTCGGAACTCCTTGATTCCAATTTTGAAATAGATTTTTTACTTACTACAACTAAATTTTTTGATAAATACGGAGAGACCATCAGGGATAGGGCTAAAAATTATGAAATAGTGAATCAATTTGATTTAGAAAAAGTTGGAACATTTGAAACAAATGGTTCCGCTCTTGCTGTGGTGAAACAAAAAATTAATATTGTACCTATCATAAAAAAAGATGAAATTGTAATTGCACTCGATGAAATAAAAGATCCAGGAAATCTCGGAACAATAATCCGCATCGCGGACTGGTATGGAATAAAAAATGTTATTGCCTCAAAAGAAACCGTTGATTTTTATAATCCAAAAGTGATTACAGCAACAAAAGGCTCGTTCACAAGAGTAAACATGTTTTATACTGACTTGAAAGATTTTCTTTCAAAACAAAAAATTCCAATATTTGGTGCATTTATGAGCGGAAAAAATATACACGAAACAAAGTTCCCTTCGGGTGGAATAATAGTCATGGGTAATGAATCCAACGGTGTTGGTGAAGAAATTGAAAAAATGATTACAAAAAAAGTAACGATTTCCGCATATGGAAAAGCAGAATCTTTAAATGTTGCTATCGCCACAGCAATTATTTTAGATAATTGGAAAAAGAGTCTAAAATAAATCAATGTGATATAATTGTTTTTTATCAATTAATTAACAATATTATGAAATCACAGGAATCGCCTATAGCACCGATTGAAAAAAATGGTGGTGAAGAAAATAATAAACTTTTTGAACTCACCGGCAAACGCGTACGCGTTGCAGCAATAGCTGGTTTGTTTCTTTTGTCTGGTGTAGGTACGGGCTCAGCCCAACATGAAGATGTTGAATCTCCAACAACTACTACTTCCATGAAAAAAAATGGAAAAAAGGACAATCGGTCTGCTGTATTTGAAGAAAAAGAAGGTGAAAACCTTCTTCCAAGTTTTGAATCTCTCAACGTACGCCACACTTTTATTGTTAAAAATGAAAAAACAGGAGAATATGAAATGAATTGGTGGGGATTTCTTGCACCATTTCAAATTGAATTGGGATGGACAAAAGAAATTGTAGGAAATGCAACAATCAAAATTCCTTATGAATACAGCCGACTTTTTGACTCTGGAAAACCACTTCGTAAAAGAGATCATGAGAAATTATCAGCATTTATCGATCAACAAATAAAGCGTGAGCTGGCATCAATGATTTATGGTCTTTCTAACAGCAAAAGAGTACATGAAGCCCATAATAGTAATCCAGATTTAAGTAAATTAAAAATTATTGGTATGAAAGTCGTAGGAACCACTTCTCCAGAAGGTCCAGCAGAAAAAGGTCCTGATACTTTAGCACCGGATAATATTGATTCTGAAAATCTTAAACTAGCCATTTTACGCGGCGCCACATCACTTGGCTATACAGAAAAATCTCTCAAACACCTGAAGGCAAAACTCAGTAATGAAGTTCTTAACCAAGCAAAAAGTAAAATTGAAGGGCAGGAAATACAATTCTCCACTGATGAAATGAGAGAATTGAGTAAACTAGCTCAAAACTATAGAGGAGTCGATGAGTTGGAACAAATTTATCACATGGTTGTCGATTATAATAATGGAAAAATTAAAGATAAAGAGACAAATTCCAAACTTGATACAATCATTAACTCAAAGAGGTCAGTAAAAATATCAATAGAATATGAGGGAAACCAGCATAAAATACTTTTGATTCCTTTTCCACTATTGCTATTTCTATTTTTAATTCCCCCACCTCCACCACCAGAACCCGATCCATCAAATTCTGATAAAACTCAAAAAACACCGTCAGGAGAAGGTCCTAAACCAAAAACTCCAATAGACCAAGAATCACCAGTCGAAACCACCACCCCAAAAATATTAGTAGAAAAACCGCCTAAAGGATTTTCTGGATATTTAGAAAAAATACCTCTACCGGAAGGAGAAGAAGCTGAAAAAATTGAAGAGGAGACATGGATAAGAGATTTGTTTGTCTTTTTTGATAGAAAAGAAACTATTAATAGAGGCCTAGATTATAAGGCAATTTCCGATTCTGTTTTTGAAAATTATGACAAATTTTTTATAGATGAAAAAACAGAGAGAGAAACTGAGATTTCATTGACCTATCTAATTCTTAAACAGTGGCGTGAACACGATATAGCAGCGCGATTTGAAGCAGGTATAGATAGAAAAATTGAGGAGGGTCTAAATTACTTAGATGACTCAAAACAAATAAGATATGCCCGTATGCATGCTAAAGCAATAATGGAATTAGTTAAAATGAAAAAAACTAATCCAAACATAGATTATATTGATTTGATGTCCAAAAAAATCCGTCTTTTGATTATAAGGGAGAGGATGAGAAATAATTAAAGACTATTTATCACTTATTGATTAATAGTTAATTTTTTAAAAACAAATCTGTTCAGTAAAAATATCACAACTTTTCAAGCGGCCGACCAGGTCTAATGCCATTTGAATTGGCCCATATATATCTTTCGTTATAATCTCTATATCCTTCGTACTGAAACTACATCAGCTAATAAATTGAAAGTCATTTTTACATGCAAAGTAATTACCTAAAATCAATTTGAAACTGATACATTCCCATTCCACAGGTTCCACTTAAAGTCTCGGGTGTCGTTGTCCCCAAATCAATATCGGTCGTTCCAGTTTGTGGAAGAGTTTTATAAATATTTAAACTTTGGATCCTAATCGAAGCAGAACAATCAAACGTGCCTTCTGTAATAAATCGCAAAATTGTTGGTATTCCTGCTTTAGCTAAACTTCTACTTGGCTGATAACCACCCTTAACTTTTATCTCAACAATTTGTTTACCGTCAACAATAGATACGTTGTTATCGTTAACAATATCATTTTTTGTATTTCCAGATTGCACGATGCTAATATTTTTACTCAACATAATTGCACCTCCAATAATTAACCCCGCAATAATAATTGATATGGCTGTTGATTTCATCCCATAAGAAGTCTCACTTATTTTATTAATTTTTATATTATTTTTTTCATTCATATATTTATGTTTTATACTATCTTAACGTTTACCAAACTTCTAACGGGATAAGTAATTCTTTTAAAAATTAAAAATTGGTGAAATGGCACCTATCGCCACCAGGCTATTTATAATGTTAAAAAGTGCAAACATAATAACTATAAGTCCAGCGGTCTTGAAAAATACTCCTGACTTAGAATTATTTTTCATACTAAATGAACTGAAACTTATCAGTACTAGAACAGGAAGTGTCCCAAGAGCAAAAGCCAGCATTGTAAATCCACCCCTCAAGAAATCTCCCATTGATAATGCTGTAAGTTGCATTGACTGAGTAAATCCACACGGAAGAAAAAATGTCGCAATACCAACCAAAAATGGGGTGAAGGTATGATTAAATTTTGATATTCCATGCGCTCGCTTCGCAATAAACTTTGGCATTGATGGCTGTATTTTTTTTGTCCAATGAAAGACTTCCAAAAGGTTAATACCGAGAATAAGCATCACTACACCAACTATAATACTGAGAACAAATGTCGTGGTAGTGCTTAGAGTAAACGCAGAACCCAAAACACCGATAACACCGCCAAGAATAAAAAAAGAAATCACCCTTCCAATATGAAACAATAGTTGTGGTCTCACCTTATCTCCCTCTCTGGCAAATGTTGCTGACATCGAAAGTAATACCCCACCAACCACTGCCATACATGATGAAAATGACGCGACAATACCAATCAAAAATGCTGTTCCGTAATTAAACTTACTTGCATTGACTAAATTTACAATACCAAGCTTCTGTAAGAAAATAAAAAGCGCTGCAAAAATTATAGCAATAGGCAAAGCTATTTTAAAATCACCCCACTTAGCAAAATGCGTTTGTCTTTGAACTGAAATGACATACCCGTGAGGGTTAAGAATGACTGTGAGTTCTTCTGCAATTTGAACTGGAGTTTTATTTCCAAAATCTCCGCTTACTTCAATGGTATTATTTTTAAGGTTTGATTTTACATCAATAATATCTGGTTGTTCCTTCAATTCCGAATCAATCATGAGTTCGCAGGAATTACAGTGCATGCCTTGAACGTAAAAAATATATTTGTGTGTTTGGTCTGTCATAATTATAATTTTTTAGTTTTAATTCTAAGCGAATTGAGCACTACAGAGACAGATGACATGGCCATAGCAAATCCAGCAAACACAGGATTAAGAAGCCAACCAAAGACTGGATAAAAAACTCCAGCCGCAAGAGGTATACCAATAATATTGTAAATAAATGCCCAGAAAAGATTTTGTTTTATTCCAAGCATCGTAATTTTTGAAAGCCTAACTGCTTTTACAAGCTTTGAAACATCACCATTTAGTAAAGTAATCCCTGCAGACTCTATGGCAACATCGGTTCCAGTGCTCATGGCTATGCCAACATCAGCTTGTGCAAGAGCTGGGGCATCATTTACTCCGTCCCCTGCCATGGCAACTATTCTTCCTTGATTTTGAAGTTCTTTTATTTTTTTCAATTTATCGGTAGGTAATACGTGAGCAACGACATCGTCAATTCCAACAAGTGATGCTATATACTTTGCTGTTTTTTCATCATCACCGGTAAGCATTACTGATCGTATTCCAAGTTTGTGTAAATCATAAATTGCCTTTTTTGATTCTAATTTTATTTCATCGGCAACCATTACAAAACCAATGACCTTTTCTTTAGTCAAAAGAATGACTGGGGTTTTTCCTTGTAAGGTATATTTTTCAATATTTGAAATATCAAAATGTAAGTTAAAATCTTTAATAAATTTTATATTACCAGCATAATATTCAATGTTATTTATTAATCCCCTAATTCCCTTACCTTGAATATTTTCAAAATCTGAAACGTTTGATAGATCAATACTTTTTTCTTCAGCATAGTTTATAATTGCATTTGCAATTGGATGCTCGGATTTCATTTCAAGTGTTCCTAAAATAGATATGAACTCTTCATCTTTGAGATCAGAAATATTTTTAATATCAACTAAAGTTGGTTTGCCTATTGTTATTGTTCCGGTTTTGTCAAAAACAACGGTATTTACCTTATGAAGTTTTTCAAGTGTCGCCGCATCTTTGACAAGTATTCCTTCACTCGCACCTTTTCCAACTCCAACAATGATTGCTGTTGGAGTAGCGAGCCCGAGAGCACAAGGACAAGCAATGACGAGTACTCCAACAAAAGAAACCAAACCGTAAGAGAGAGCAAGAGATATTCCAAGCGGCCCATACCCAAAAATAAGCCACGCGACAAGCGAGAGAATTGAAATGGCGAGAACAATTGGGACAAAGACAGATGAGATCTGGTCAGCCAAAGCCTGTATGGGTGCTTTGCTTCCTTGTGCATCCTCAACCATTCTTATTATTTGAGCAAGTAGGGTTTCTGAACCAACTTTTGTCGCTCTAAATATAAAATGCCCATTTGTGTTTATCGTGCCTCCAGCCACATTGTCTCCAATTTTCTTTTTTGTTGGCATCGGTTCACCTGTAACCATAGATTCATCAACAAAAGACGACCCTTCTGTAATAATGCCATCAACTGGAATCTTTGCTCCAGGTTTTATTACAATTAAATCCCCATGTTTTACGTCATTAATAGAAATTCCTACCTCTACCCCGTCACGCATTATTAAAGCTGTCTTAGCCTGTAAATTTAAGAGTTTTTCTATTGCATCTCCTGTCTTTATTTTTGAACGAGCTTCTAAATATTTACCAAGTGTAATGAAAGTTATTACGATAATGGTAACATCATAGTACGTATTCTGAGTATTTATAAAGATTTTTAGATAACTACTAAAAATGGTAACAACAAGACTGTATGTGTATGCGGCAAGAGTACCAATACCAATAAGAGTATCCATATTAGCCTTTCCATATCTTAAAAATCTATAAACTCCAAGTAGATACGGTTTACCCACGATGAATATCATATAAGTAGACATCAAAGGTAAAAGATAAAAGAAAATATTTTTTATAACTGGGCTCATTTCAGGAATAACATTGTTATTAATCAAAATATCCCAAACCATAAAAATAACACTTATTACAGCAAGAGGGATTGCAGAAAAAACTTTTATCTTCATATCGTGAATCTCTGCTAGTTTTTCTTTCTTAGACTGATTCAGTCCAAGATGTTCAGCGTGCTCACTTGCCGACATCCCCATCTCCTGTGCAGTTGGAATATCGAGAGAATACCCAAGTTTCTCTATCTGTTTTGACAAATGATGTGGACTTGTTTTTGATGAGTCATATGAAACTTTTATAGTTTCTGTTCCATAGTTTACTTCAGCGGCCTTAACACCCTCAGTTTTTTTGAAAACTTTTTCTATTATACTGGCGCACGAAACGCAGTGCATCCCTTTTACCCGTGCACTAATTTTGCTATTTTCTTTGTCCTGTCTGTGATTTGTTGATACAGTCATATTTTTCATATAGTTATAATGGGTGATTAATTTATTTTATTTTAATATAACAGGATGATAGCAAAGTTAGTGTGCGGGTTTACTCTATATTTTTTTATATTCATCCCAGTTGTAAATTTTAATACTTATAATTTATTTCGATTTATTTTGCTACTTTTCATAATTCAATTTACCTTTTCCACTTTCCCGTGGTGAATTTACAACGGGACAAGTATTTTTATTTTCTTTTAGTGCGATAGACCTTCAATATTTCTTTTATAGCTGTGTTTTCCTTTCCTTTTTTTATCTGATGAATAACGCAAGTACTTAAATGATTCTCCATGAGAGCGTCTTCAACTCCTGAAAGGGCATTCTTTACAGCAGATGTTTGAGTAATAATATCTATGCAATATACGTCTTTTAAAAGCATGTCCTGTAATCCCCTGACTTGACCCTCGACAATTTTTAATCTACGAATCAATTTTTGTTTTTCTATATTCATGAGTGCCATTATACCCCCTAGGGGTATAATGTCAAATATCTATAAGAAAAACTGTTTATCAAAATAATAATCAGTTCAATTCTCGTTTGGGGTGGCTATCGGGAGTTGGTCACAAGTTTCTAATTCGCTATGCTCATAAGAACTCTCGACCCCAACTCGGCCACAGCCTCATTGTATTCGGCTGGCTTCGCGGCCTCCGTCTTTCAACTCCCGATAACCACTCCAAAAATAAAGTCGCCAGACGCTTACTCGTCCTGCTCCTTATTTTTGGGTGGCTATCGGGAGTTGAACCCGAACTAAAAGCTCCACAGGCTTCTGTGCTACCGCTACACCATAGCCACCATAAACACTAACTGGCTATTTATAACAGATTTTTACAATTAAATCTAGGTTTAATATTTTGGAGATTCTTCAGCGCCACTCCATTTTGCAGAATATCTTGCAAAAGCATACAAAAAACTTGAGAGTCTATTCAAATGGCTTAGTGTCAGATAATCAATTTTTGTTATTTCTTCATCATGTACTGCAACGACTCTTCTTTCGGCTCTACGGGCAAGTGTACGAGCAAAATCAAAATTAGCAGACAATTCATTTGCTCCAGGAATCATAAAAGATTTTATTGGCAATAACTCTTTTTCGATATCGTCAATAATTCTCTCAAGCTTTTCAACTTCCTCTTCTCTTATTTTTTTATCTGCACCAGCGACTTGAGCCTGAATTATAAAAAGATTGTTTTGTATATTACGAATCAGGTCTTGAATTTTTTCTTTTTTAAATTTTTTACCTTTAACTTTACATTTAATAACGCCTAGATAAGAATTTGTCTCATCCAAACACCCGAGGGCCTCAGCAATAGCAGAACTTTTTGATAGTTTTTGGTCACACCAAAAAATATTTGTTTTCCCATTGTCACCATTTTTTGTATATAACATATTATTTGTGTTGTGCTCGGGACAGGAATTGCACCTGCACAGCCTTACGGCCGCTACCACCTCAAGGTAGTGCGTCTTCTAGTTTCGCCACCCGAGCATCTTACGGCCAATAATATACTAAAAGTTCTTTTTTTCCAAGCAAAAATCCGTCCCACACCATTTTTTTGTAAACAGAAAATATTATTAAAGTATATTTATGTTAAAAACATTTTGCAACTGTAAATTTATATTTATGTGAAAATGGTGAATGAACTCCGGCTGAAAAATAAAAAACACCCTTTCGGGTATTTTTATTTTTCAACCTCCGCTTTCTTTGTATCAGTATTGCTTTCTTTTCTTGCTCCTAGAAGCTCACTCTTCAAATGTCTCTTTAGCTCCTTGGTGGCTTTCTCTCTGATGTAATAAAGTTTTGATCTTCTGACTTTTGCTCTCTTTAATACTTCGATTGAATCGATGGCTGGTGAATAAAGTGGAAAAATCCTTTCAACTCCGACTTCATCGATGACTTTTCTGACCGTAAAGGTTCCGCCATTTTCCTTTCCATGTTTGATAGCCAAAATCATACCTTCAAAGGCCTGGAGTCTTATCTTGTCTCCCTCTTTGATTTTCTGCCAAACACGGACAGTGTCTCCAGATCTCATATCGATCTTTTTTCTGGCTTCAATGTCTATTGGTGATATTTTGATATTTTTCAAATTCATAGTGATGATAATTTAGCACACAAAATATTTTTTTACAACCTTCTATTTATTCTTAATCTTTATTATCGCTTTTCTAAAATCATCAGGATAAGGAGCTACCACACTCAATAGTTTGCCTGATGAAAGTTTTATTTCCAATTCTCTGGCATGCAAAGCTGTTCTTTTAAAACTAAGCTGTTGTTTTTTAGTCAAAAAAAACTCAGTAGCATAAAGTTTATCCATAACCAATGGATGATTTATTGCACTAAAATGAACCCTTATCTGATGTGTTCTACCAGTCTTTGGCATTGCCTCAACAAAGGTAAACCCTTCTTTTCTACCTAAAACTTTAAAATACGTAACTGCATCGCGCATCTCACCGCGCGTCCCTCTTTGTGATGTCCATTTGCGAAAATCATTTACACTTCTACCTATTGGTCTGTCTATCATTCCCCTTTCCTCCTTCAAATCGCCATATAAAAAAGCTTGATAAACTTTATGAACCTTTCTTGCTTTGAATTGTCCCTTCAAAAATTCATATGCTTTTTGATTCTTTGCGATAATTAGAGCACCGGAGGTATCTCTGTCTGTTCTGTGAACTATACCAGGTCTCAGTATTTTTGTTCCGTCCTCAAGAATAATTGGTTCTCCAACATTTTTGATCTTAGGATATTTCTTCAATATCCAATCCACTAAAGTTTTTTCCTTGGTCCTACTGTCAGGGTGAATAACAAGTCCCGCTGGTTTGTTTATCACAACTGCATCTTTGTCTTCGTATAAAATGGGAATTTTCATCCCATTCGAAATTTTACCAACTTTCTTCATTTTTTTTACGGTTTTTTTCATATTTATATTATATCTCTTTATACGTGCTATCTCAGAATTTCAAACGGGACAAGTGATTTAGTGTTGATAATCTAGCATAAATAAGCTATTGTATAAAGCGCTAACAAATATTCTGGGAGATTAGCTCAGTTGGTAGAGCGCTTCATTTACACTGAAGATGTCACAGGTTCGAGTCCTGTATCTCCCACAATTCCATACATCCTCAGAAAAATCGCCCTGGTAAATGCTGGGGTTATTTAATAATTCAAATTTATTTTACAAAAGCCCCAAATGCAGCTCCGAGAAACTGCTGTACGAAACTGGTTGGCTGAGGTTGCTGAGGTTCTTGTGGTGGTTGTGGAGGTTGTACAGGTACTGTTCCCTCTTGAGGCTGCATCATTTGGCCTCCGGGCGGAGGTAATGGTTGCTGGGGAAAAATCTGATTTTGTGGCGCCGTTTGATTTATTTGATCATTTAATGGCATGGGCTGATTTGGTTCGGTTTGAATGAATCGCCCCGGCTCTTGACCCTGAATCGGCACAAGTTCACCACATGGAAACATCGGTTCATTTTGAGGTATAAATTGTGCCCGCACTTCTTGAAAAACATTCGAATTATTCGGTTCGAAATTTCCACCATCAAGCCGTATTTGGACTTGATCGCCATCTATTCTAACTCCACTTTCCCCTCCAGGAGACGACTGATCCATCTGTGTACCTGGAGCAAACTGCCTTTCCATTCGATTTAAAACAGGAACTTGAGACGATTGGTCCATCTGCGTACCAGAAGCAAATTGTCTCTCCACTCGATTTACACTCGGCACCTGTTCACCTCCGGAATTTTTACACTGATCGGGATTAGATGAACAAAATGCCTGACATTCCTCCGGATTCTTGCAACCTCCGGGTCCATCGAGACGTGGAACAATTTTGGTGCCGGCCACAGGCTTAAAATTCTTACATTCATCTTGATGAGATTCACAATAGACCTTACATTCTTCGGGTCCCTTGCATCCACCAGGTCCAGCTTGCTGTGGCATTTGTTGACCACCTGGATTTATGTTGTCAGTCCCAGGTTGAAAATCATTTCTCGGTCCATCTTGTCCACCTTGTGTATTTTGTTGACCATATTTTTCAAAACAAATTTTTGTTTTTTCTACAAAAACCTGATCAGTAACATTCTCTGAATTCATTTTTGCCAAACCATCTTCACCAACTTGAGCGATGATGCATTCTCTCATATCACCCGACATATTATTCTTACCACCTGGTCCGCCTTGTCCTTGTTCATTCGGAATTTTTTTCTGTGGAAGATATTTCTGAAAACATTGATTCATGGTATCACCTGATTTTTGTGGAATCATAGATCCACTTTTCATTTTTTCTACAACATCAGACCCCAAAGAAGTGGTAATACAATCCAAAACTTCCTGTGGGATCTGCGAGAAAGTATCCTTCATCCTTTGCTGACCTTCCTGCATTTTCTGGAGTTGTTCCTCGGGAATCATACTGTTTTCCTTAGCAAAATTGAAACATGTTTCTTGATTATCTGGATTACCGCAAAAAGCATCGCATTCTTCTTTGCCTATGCAACCGCTCGGACCCTTGCCTCGCGTTTTTATCGCCATTTGTGCGTCTTTATCCGACATTCCACCCGTTGCCACTGCAAATTTGATACATTCATCAACATGACTATCCTCGGCACAATATTTTTGACATTCTTGCTCACCCTTACATGCAGGCGCTTTGATTCCTTGTTTTATGGCCTCGAGTGTCTTCTGCGCCCTTTCTTTATCTTGACCCGACATCATTCCAGCTTCAATGGAAAAATTCACGCATTCTTCCATATGTTCAGCAGATGAACAATAAGTGTCACATTCTTCTTTACCACTGCAAGCAGGCATTTGTGCACCTCGTTTTATTGCAACTAAAACTTTTTTTGAATTTTCTTGTTTTTGTGGATCCATGATCCCGGCTTCAATAGAGAAATTTATGCATTCTTCCATATGCATGGATGATGAACAATATTTATCACACTCTTCTCTTCCACTACATGCTGGAGGTTTAACACCTCGCTTAAGTGCTGCCACAATTTTTTGTGACTCTTCTTGAGTTTGTTGATCCAACATTCCATTTTTTATTGCAAAGGACATACACTCTTCCATATTACTTGAAATACCACAGTATTTATCACACTCAATTTGTCCCTTACAAGCGCCAGGACCAATCATATCGACATTTGCAAACTTTTTTGCCATCGCCAATTCCTCCGGGCTTAACAAATTTCTTTTTTCAGCAAATTTTAAGCAGGCATTAGTATTTTTTGAATCATCACAAAAAATCTTACAATTCTCTTTACTCTTACAATTATTCAATTCCTTTATGGGATATTGTATATCACCTGGCATTTTTTGCTCTTGAGGTTGGAGTATTTTTTGAGTTTGAGCTAAAGCCGTACCAATAAGCGAACCTGAAATTAAAATCGATATAATTATTGTTATCTTGTTTAAATTGTTTTTGTTCATATTATTCGAATGGATTAATTTTTACCTTTGAAAATGGATTTGTGTCGCCATATGGATTTGCATTCGGAACATCTTTCATGGGATTGATAGTTGTATTGATTGTCGGCATAACACCCTGCACCGCCGAATCCGTGATCGATTGAGCAGTTTTTTGGACATCATCCAATGCACGCTCAGCTTCGGTCTTTTGCAACTTCGTTTTCCAATAATAGTAACCGCCTCCTCCAATCAAACCCAAAATTACAATCACAGATGCGACATATAATATTTTTTTATTCATATACTATATTATACTTGAATTTTGAAAAAATTAAACAAATTAACGGTGATATCTCCTCGCAGATATAACCCCCAAATATACTTAATCAGGCTTCGATTCCTGACGTGAGCAAATACTTTTGCTCACTCCGGGGGCACAAATATAAAATCACCAACGAGGATTGGGTGATTTTATATTTGTGCCCCCGGCAGGAATCGAACCTACATCAAAGCCTTAGAAGAGCTCTGTTCTATCCATTGAACTACGAGGGCAATGTGGATAATCCACTACACAATACTAGAAAACGTTAGATAAATCAAATTTCAATCGTTTATTTTATTCAACAATGTTTAATTAATTTTTGATTCTAATCTTTGATTTTATATTGACGGGTCAACTATATTCTCCATTTTTAAGATTGTTATCTTAGATTCCTTAATCTGAAAATTATCTAAAATTTTTTTCAATTCAGATGATTTTAAATTTTCTATTACGAGTTCTTTTCTACTTACACTCGTATACATATCCCCGTCTGAAATCTGCTGATACATATACAAATCAAAACCTAGTGACGATATTATAAAAATGATCAATAAAATTATTAAAGCATACCAATCCCTTTTTGGACTAATTATCTTTTCTGTTAGAAAAAATTGACTAGATAAAATATCTTGAATCGGCGATTTAATTTTTTGAAAATTGTCCATAAATTTTTATTTTGAATCTTTTATCTTTATTGTTGTAAATTCGATATTCCCCGACCATTCTGTAATCTTCTGACCTCTTATTATGCTATCAGATAATTTGTTAAAGATAACCTTCTTTATTTCTATTTTTAATGGATAGTTCTCCAATAATTCAATAAAAAATAGTACGTTTCTCCATTTCCCAATTATATCCATATTTACTCTCAATACTTCTATTCCGAGTGTGTTGTTTTTATCATAAGATTCACTTACAACAGTTTTTATGTCAGATTTGATTCCACTATTTGAAACTAGCTGTTCAATTATTTTAATAAAATCAACAGTACCACCACTTGGTACGATATAATTCATCAGTTTTTCATTATGCATTCTACCTGTCGCTAAATCATCTTTCATCACAATTGCACTTTCTTCCATTTTTAATTCTGTTTTGATATCGTTTTCACCATCTATTGATTTAGTTATCAAATCTTTTGTGTATGTAAAAAATAAGACAAAACAACCCAAGAATATAATGTCGAGCAGTAAAAGTGATATCGCAAGTATTTTTGTTTGTTTTCGAGGCATATTATATTTTTACAAAATTAAAGTTATTGAAAAATCAGAATTACTCCCTTTAATAAAATCAGATACAGGAAATATTACACTGTTAAAATAACCATCAGTTTTTAAATAATTTTCAAACAGGGTGAGACTATCCCTAGTATTCGCAGTCCCACTTAGTAGAATTTTTTTACCACCCGCAATATTTTCTTCATTAATAGTTATTGATGATATTTTAATATCTTTATTTTTTAAAAGTACTATTTTCTTTATTACATCTACGTATGTTGTTCCAGCAACATTTTTATCAGAAAGAACGGCTGATAATTTATTCACATTTTTTATAAATGCAATCGGATCATCATTATTATTTGCACTTTTTTGTCTAACTGATTCTAGCTGTTTGTTAACTATACCGCTTTTGTATTTGGCAAAGAAAAAAGATGGAAAAAAACATGAAATGAGCACCAATGTTGATATAAAGATAAAAGTCAGTAAATATACAAATAGCCTTAGTGAATACTCATAAATAATCTGTTTTTTATTTTTTTCTTGCAAAAAATTAAGCATTGTCTTGTTTATTAGATGAAACTACCAAACCTATTGTTGCCACAAAATTTAAAGAGTCGTTGAATTTGATACCGGGTATACTTTTATTAATATCGGTAACATTTGTCCACGCATTCGCTAACACTACTTCAGTTTTTATATTTTGATTTATGTGTTTAGACAAACCCAACAATGAAGAGCACTTGCCACACAATATAATACTGTCAATTTTTTTCATTGAAGCAGTGTCCGTATTCGGAAATTTACTAACAATATATTTATCAAATTTCTCAACTTCGTCTTTTAGAATTGAGAAGATATTCGCTAGTGAAGAATACGCCTCTTTTGCATATATTGTTTCAAAAGAAAAATCGTTTTCAAAAAATTTATTAACAGCCTCTTCGTTTTCAAACAAACCAGTTTTAAAGAGATTTTCTTTAATCAAATTTTCCCCAACTAACAATGACGACGTGATTCTTACAAAACCATTAATCACCCCGATAAATAAGGTTGAGTTATCTTTAATATCCATAATTATAGAATTCTTCGTGTCACCAGTTCGAATAACCGAATCCGCAACCATTTTTGATTCTATTTCGTATGCAATCGGATAAATACCAGCCTGATCAAAAACATACGAGTAATCAGATATTATCCTTTTAGGAATTACGGAAACATTAACAACAATATTTTTAAATGTTTTTTTGTCTTCTACAATTTCATACTCAAAAGAAGATTCTTCCAATTTGAGTGGAACATTTTCCTCTATCTTAAATTCCAAAACCTCTTTAAGATTATGTACTGCCTCCCTCGGTATTTGCACATCAAAGATGTATGTTTTATCCTCAGAAATTGAGACTTTAACAAAATCAGAAGAAATCTTTTTTTTGACTTCGATTAATGCACTAATTAATGCTTTTTTGTCCAAGATATCCCCTCCTTTTACAGTATTAGATGGGATAAAGATCTCACCATAATTTTTGACAGAATAAAAACCATTTTTATTAAAAAATTCTATGTATTTTATGGACCTATCGCATATCTCTATACCTGCAACAGACAAAGATAAATAATCAGGAATAGAAAATAATTTTTTAAAGAAATTCGTCTTCATAAATACTACAGGTAAGTATACCAAAAAACCTATCTTTCGTGAATGTACTCGTAGATTATCTTATTACATCAATCTTTTCCTTTGTATATTTCAAATATAATGGGTAGAAAGGAAATGATTATGATAACCAAAATTATCGGCAACAGATACTTATCTACGTTTGGAATAATTTCACCTAAAAAATAACCGGAAAATACTATTCCAAATGACCACACAAAACCACCGACAATGTTATATGTGAGAAAATTTCTATATTTCATTTGTGCCACGCCAGCCACGATCGGTGCAAAAGTCCTAACAATTGGTACAAATCTGGCTAAAAATATAGTTTTATTTCCATGGTTATTATAAAATTTCTGTGCAGTTATGATATGTTTTTTATGAAAAAACATCGAATCCTCCTTATTAAATATCTTTGGACCAATTTTTTTACCAAACCAATATCCTACAGTATCTCCTAAAAATGCAGCCAGAAATGACCCCCAGACAAGAATATTTATATCTAAATAATTTTGCGAGGCAAGAAAACCTGCAGTGAAAAGTAAAGAATCTCCCGGAAGAAAAAAACCAAAAAAAAGTCCCGACTCGGCAAAAGCAATAAAAAAGATTCCAAAAAGACCAAGTGTCTTTATTATTGTCATGGGATCAAGAATGTTCAATATATCATGCATATAAAATCAAAATTTAAATACCAAAAATCAAAATGACAAATCAAAATACAAAAATATAATACAACTCCATTTTGCTTCACAAAATTCAGTTAAATCTTTACATTTTTTATTTATAATTTTGATATTTGATTTTTGCATTTTTAATTGAGTTTTGTTCCCTCTTTTATAAAATCAGGCACTTCTATAAGAGCTAGTCTGTCATCAGATTTCGCTGCAAGTATCATGCCGTCACTCAAAAGACCCATAAGTGAGCGCGCTTCCAGATTTGTGACAAAAACAACTTTTTTTCCAACAAGAATTTTTGAATCAGGGAAAAATTTTGCTATTCCAGATACAATTTGTCTCGGCATATCCTCTGCAAAATCTACTGACAACTTATATAACTTATCCGAACCAATAATAGCAACGGCCTCAATTATTTTTCCGACTTTCATTTCAATTTTCTCAAAATCACTGTAATTGATTTTCGAGTCAACCACAGAAACTCCCTCTGGATTTTTTAGAGTTTGGTTCTCTAAATTTATTTTTAATTTTTTTGTTATATCCTTATTTTTTTGTTTATCCATAAATGTCTGTAAAATTATGGATGCGGCCGAAGCATCAAGCATATCAGTCTTGCCAAAAGTTTTCTCAACCTGCATAGATGACATAAACTCGGGTTCAAGAAAAATGGGCAACTTAATAGCTAATGATAGCTCCCTTTTAAAAGAAATTATTTTGGGATTAATTTTATTGTCTTTCCCTTTGTAGTCTTTTGATTCACCAACAACAATGGTCCCGATTTCAGATTTTTCGCACAAATCTATCACTTTCTGAACCAATTCATTGTTATTTTCCAATACTATTTTGGGAAAAGCTATTTTTCCTTCAACGTCCGAAATTGCTATCCCAACTCGTTTTTCACCATAATCTATGCCTAAATATTTCATCCCGTACGAAATAGGGTGCGGACAAGAAAGATTCCTTGCCTATCCTACTTAAATTAAATCTTATAAAATTACACGTTCTATTCCCGCATTTTTCGCATCCGCGATTTCATACGGGATCATAGGCTTAATCATACACCCTCACACCTATTTTAAACAAGTAATTAAAATTAATTAACAAACTATATTATATAAGTATCGTCCTAAAAAAATCGTTAAATAGGTGTGGGGGTACATTAATAAATAAAACAATAAAGACAGTCTGGAATTAAATTATATTTTTGATATAATACGTCCATGTATATACAAATGTCGTCTCTGATCTATTTTATTAATACGCATCCAGGAATCTTTTTATTTTTAATAATCTGGTCTATCGTCTGGAAATTAGTGGCTCTATGGAAGGCTGCCAAGCATAATCATCTCATTTTCTTTATTGTCCTTGGATTTATAAATACTGTGGGTGTAGCAGAAATAATCTATATAGTTTATCTATATTTCAAAGATAACAAACCTCAAATAAGTAAATTATAGATTACCACTCACTTATTTTCTTTTTCCCAGATTCTAATAGGAAATATGTTTGCTAAGTAAGCACAAAAAGCATCCCTGCTTTTGTTATTGTCTAGTTCTACTTTATTTCTATATATTTGAAACTCCTCTATAGTCATACTTCTCGATACAAACCTATCATAAGCTTCCATATCTTCTGCTGTTAACTCGGCTGGATTGCATTCTACAAAATGTGCTGACTGCCCACCCTTCTCCTCCCATCTCTTTAAAGCAGTAACCTTCTTATGAAAAGAGTTCAAATTATTTTGTTCATTTGTTGGTTTTTCTCTCGGTTCCATATTATTTCATCTATTATAACAACAAAATGAAGCAAAAAAAATATCAAAAAACAGCTTAAATTTAGCTGTTTTTTGATTAATATTTCTTTGGTGTTAATTTTGCTTATTGTGTGCTTTTGTAATCTTCTCGACTGAATCCTCCGAATCATCTCCCTTCACAGACAATCTACTAAAAAGTTCCGATAATTTGGCTTTTATCATTCTCCTTATGTTTGCTTTTTCTGTGATTAAAAGACGCAAAGCACGCCATTCATTAGGGGGGCCATCCCTTTGAACTTTTTTTGCTTCTTCAATCATCTTCTCTAGTCCCGCCTCGATTTTTTTCAATTGAAGTTTCAAAAAATCTATCTGTTTAATGACCGAATCATTCCTTATTTTCTCAATATTTCGATCTGCTATAACGTCCTTAAGCTCATCAAAAAATTCCTTCATGCTGTCAATATTATTTTCTTCCCATTAATACAACTAAAACTCCGATTGAAAAAACGAAAGAGATAAAATTGAGCCATGCGATAGAACCAAGACCAGACATAAATCCATCTATAACAAGCAAAAGAACGCCACACGCATAAATACCAACAAATAATGAACCAATCAGCAAGTCTTTCTTACTTACTAGTAAATAAAATTCATAGAGCCATGCAATACAGATAACGGCTAGACCAAGTGTAGTTAACATGATTATTTTAACAGGTTGTAGCTTTTTAACTTATCAGCTTGTAGGAAAATTGAATTAAATTTATCCTAAAAAGCTAAGAAACTACTTTTCTACAAACTATTGGTTATAGTGCTTATAAATATTCCAAACCGACCAAAGAGCTGAGAGTGTTGAAAGGAAAAAAAGTACGGATAAAAAACTATCTGTGACCCCAAATGAATAAATATGTGATAGGTCATAGAAAACATAAACTAAAAAAGTAAAAGCGAGACCAAACATGTATTTTCGTCCTTTGACGGCTGTGATGACTGCCACCACACCAATTACTAACTCGATGACTATTGATACTAATTGAAGTTTTTCCATTTGATTATAATTTCTTAATTTTAAATTCTAACTTATTTTTTCCTTGTTCTTATACTAATTCCCATACTACTTTTTATTCTTTTTTGGTTTCTTTTTGTCCTTCTTTGAATTATTTCTATCATTCCCCATATTATTTGTTCAATCAAAATATTTTTTCTCTGATCAAACTATTAAATTTTATTCTGATAATGACAATATTATATCATAAATAACCAATACGAATTAACAGTAAACATATAGATAAATTATAACTAGCCAGGTCTCGAAAGACCTGGCTAGGTGAACATTTGTAGGAAGCATGTTCAGCTCCTCTCCCCTCATCAGAACCCCTTTCCGATGGTGAGGAAGAATTTTTCGGTTCCCGTTTCCGGGTTCCTGGTCCACCAAGCTTTCGCATACATTTGCGATGGACCATTGACTTTGAGAACTGGACCGATGTCCAGTAGGGGGTCCGCTCCTGGACTGGTCCACTCATAGTAGACCTGTTCCCCAGCGCCGAGTTCGACATTGTACTTGTCGAACTTGTACCTCGCCTCCACCCAGTGGTAGGCAAAGTTCGGCCTGTCTTTCCCGGAACCCAGGGCGACCTGGTTCAACGCAACCCAGAAAAACGCCCCCTTCCCTCCATAAGACATGAACTCCGGGGAAACAGCCTTGTACTGTTGCCCCCAGATCAAACCGATCTCGGGATTGATAGTGATCGAACCCACCTTGAAAGACTTCCCCACGAAAGCACCGAACGTATCGGTCCAATCGAAGTTCGCCCTCAAGTCCCAAGTGAACGCTCCCGAGTCGTAGGTTCCCCAGGGGATGACCTCCGACTTCTGCTGTCCCTTGACCGACTTTGCGATCATAGAGATGTCTCCCGAGCCAGCAAACGAGATGCTGGGCGTGAATAAACCGATCGCCACCGCAAACGTGACCAGCATCAGTTTCATATCGCCTCCTTTACGTCTTATGGGCTATACTCATTACCCATTTATATCTACAACACATTTTATTACAAAAGACAATCTTTGTCAAATAATTTTCAACTTATATTTAAAAGATATTGAATATACGGTCAATATTAAGGATAATTTACTGTTGACGAAAGTATAACAACATGCTAACATTCGGGTATGATTGAACAACTACTTAAACAATTGGGCTTTAGAGAAAAAGAAATTAAAGTTTATTTAACAATACTCGAACGAGGAAAAATCACTCCTGGAAACATTTCAAGACTCACTGGAATTAATCGCTCAACTATTTACAGTATTTCAAAAGAACTTCTGGAGAAAGGCGTCATAATTGAAGATGTTGGTATTCATGGTGGAAGCTTTGTTGCCTTACCATCCGAAAACCTAAAAAATCTAGTAAAAAAAGAGGAACGTCAACTACAAAATAAAAAAACTCTCATAAACCAGGCAATGTCTGAATTACAAAATATTACGAAAGATACTAAATATTCTGTTCCCAAAATTAATTTTGTTCATGAGGAAGACCTAGAGGACTTCTTTTACAAACAAACTCCAGAGTGGATCAGGAGTATAATGAGTAGAGATAGTACATGGTGGGGCTTCCAAGACCCAAGTCTTGTTGCCACATACCAAAAATATATTAATTGGTTCTGGAAAGACAGTAATGCACCCAAAGAACTCTCTTTAAAATTACTAACAAACGAATCTGATGTTGAAGAAAAAATGTCTAAACTCGACTACAAAGAAAGACAAATGAAATTTTGGAAAAAGGGCAGCGATTTTACTGCAACAACTTGGGTAAATGGAGACTATATAGTAATGGTAATAACCAATCAACATCCATACTATTTAGTACAAATACATGACGAAACTTTGGCTCATAATATGAGAGAGATGTTCAAAAGTATTTGGGAGGTTACAGTCTAAGATTGATATTCGTAAACCCCACCAATTTATAACAATCTCTACTTGCAAATACGGTTTGACAATTTTTCCATTAGTAGAGCTTCACATCTATAGATGTGAAGCTCTGTGCGATATTACAGATATGCAAGCGCGAGCGCATTGATGGCGAGATGCATCGTATTATCCACGATGATCATGAGCCACACTGCGAGCCACGCGGGCGTATCTTTGTGATACCCGGTGCCACTGCAATCAGCCCAAGTCTTGACCTCACAGGGAGGAGACAGGAACTGATTTGCATAGGCAACGTACCTAACAAGGCGGAACCGATCGATCAACAGATGGGTTCCAGCAATCACAGCCATTGCAGACAGCGACGGCCGGAATCCAATGAGAAACGGCAATGAATACGCGGTAGCATGTGCGATAGCTGGCAACCAACATTTTGTCTTGTTGTTTGCCATCCAGGACGATTGCAGCACGTAGTCACCGATGAGGTGACACAACAGTTGGCTGATCATGTTGCCTCCCTTGTTATTTTTACTTCCACTGTTCATATTAGAGGAAAGACAATGACTCATCAATAGATTTTGTCGAATTTTTCGACAAAGTTTGACAGACTTCCCTACTTCAAATACAATGGGCTTATGAGCGACATACTAGAGATAATCAAAAATCTTGGCATGAGCACAAAAGCTGCGAAGATTTACCTCGCCGCCCTTGAGCTTGGAGAGGCATCTGTTCAACAGCTTGCCCAAAAGTCCAAACTTAAAAGAACGACTCTATATTATATTATTGATGAACTTATTGAAGCCGGAATACTCATACCGACAAAGACCGGTAAGAAAGTCTGCTATGTCCCAGAATACCCTGCTACACTTCTTAAAAGCGCGAGAGAGAAAATTACCAACTTTGAAAGATCACTAGAACTTATCGAGGAGAGAGCTGGATCATTGAAGAGAAAACCAAGAGTCTACTATCTTTTTGGCGCAGCTGGTTTCAAACAGGCATGGGATACCATTTTGAACACAAAAGAAAAAGAATTTAGAATCATCACTGAAGGCATCAATTTTTTAGATTATGTGAAGGAACCGTATATAATCAACGAGATTATTTCAAAAAAGAAAAAGTTTGGCATATCAAGCAGACAACTAATTACTGCTTCCGAATACGCGAGAGGAATCGTGGCAAAGGACAACGCGGAAAATAGAACATCAAAAATCCTGCCCGCAATATACAAACTGCCATTTACCGAGATAATAACTGAATCTATCGTGGTATTCATATCACCAAGACACAGCAATATGATATTCATCGTCGAAGATGAATATTTTTCCAAAACAAGAAAATCGATGTTTGAGATGCTATGGCAGTCGGTAAAATAGACAGACAGTTTTCAGATTGATTAGCCCAATACCTTTTTTACAAATATACAAAGTTTCGAACCTATATTTCTCTGCCAAAACACAGATTGTTCCTCTGGGGTCATTTCAGATATATATTTATTTGTTTCTGGATCAATCTGGATAGATTCTAATGGATAACCAGGAATGACCTTTTCACTTTTCTTACTTGTAAATATACGTGGTGTTTTAAGTGTCATTTCAAAAATTTTTCCATTGGGTTGTGCTATACAGATACCATATTCCCAATATCCGTTAGCTTTACCTCCAAGCCGCTTTATAAGTGATGTACCATGTTCAAGTAATTCTGTATCGTTTGCGGCAATCGTACCACCAATACGCCTGACGTGAATACCTGGCTGGTCTTTTGCCAAAAGACCATCTAAATATAAAGCATTATCCATTGAAAACACAGTTTGCCCTATAGCCTTGGCATATGCTACCGCCTTTTTCTTTGCGTTTTCTTGAGCCGTAGTTCCATCTTCAATTATTTCTGGTAGAGATTTTTTATCTATTCCCTCAACTTGTATATCAATTGATGATAGAGCGTCGCGTATCTGTGCTATCTTAGCAGGATTAGTTGTTCCTATAATTAATTTATTCATAATCTGATTATATCAAAAAGTCTCAAGGTATAAAAATGTATCTTAAATATTATTAATAAAATGAGGCCGAGAAGAGACCGGGAGGCAAAAATCAATCATGAATTCCTAAGTCTTTGGTCGTAAAAAGATAATTTTAAAATCAAAACAGCGAGGACTTGAACCTCGCTGTATTTGGTTAGACAACAGATATAATTTCCATCTTGTCCAATCATTCTAGCTCGATGATGATTCTTGGGGTGGAGACCTTCCATGAGAAAACAAGCGTTTCTGCTTTGTTTTTCCTCCATTTCTTTTTCGCCTCGGTTATGGCTGCCTTTGCACTCCTGGCTTTCAATGGCAAGCACAGGACAGTGGGTTTCTTGTGGTTTTTCAACGTCATACTGTACTCGAAAAAGAACTTCATCGACATCATGCCCTCCTTACTTGTAGCTACCTGCCCGAATCATATATTAATATGTAAATTAGTCAATAAACAATGATGATTTCTTTTTAAAAAATTTGTAATGTCAATATAAAAACAGTCATACCTAAAAGTTTTTTGATTTTAGTGAAGTAAGTGAAATTCACCCACGACTTTAATCTTTGCAATTTGTACTCTGGTATATTGTTTAGTATATAACTGAGATACTCACGCAATTGAAAGTAGAGTAACAGCTATTGCAGTAAAAATTGCTCCAATAATACCAACCATATTTAATTTTTCTACAAAAATTTAAATTCCGATCAAAACTGTCGTCATCAAACTTAAAACTAACTAACAAATCATTGATGAAAAAACATCTAGAAAAATATGATTTTTATACTTCAGCACCGGTTAAGAATAATTAGGTTATCGATAATCCAAAGTTGTCGCCAGAAAAAGTTTACGAGATGATAGTTAAACACATTAACGTAAATTAGTAATTCTCTCTAGATTATCTTAAGGCATGTAAAAAGACCCTTTCGGGTCCTTTTTCTTATTTCACTAGAACCGATTGTCCGTTTTTCAAAATTTTTATCGTATATCCAGTATTTGCATTACCGGCTGCATCAAGCGAAAATGTTCCAATGAATCCTTGATAATTCTGTACGTTTTTCAAAATCCAATCATGTGCCACAACACTGTCATCATCGTTAACTTTTATGGCTGAGCTGAAGATTTGTATGATGTCGTAAGTTCCCGCTGCAAAATATGGTGCAATCGGTTTAATTTTATATACCACTTCGTAATTTTTGAAGAATGCATCTGCAGTCGGATTGTTTTGTGCAACCGATGGATCGGCATAATACACGCCATCAAGCGATCCGACTATTTTTTGAACATCTGTATTAAATACAAGCAAGAAGTCTGAGAATATAGCAGTTTTGATACCTAATGTTTTTATCTGTTTTATTAACATTCCGCCGCTGATACCTGTCTGTGAAGCGATAAGTATTCCGTCCAAATTTGCTGCTTTGATTTTTGTGCTCAAAGTTCTAAAGTCTGTGGTATTTGGCCCGAAGCTTTCAGAAAGTGCAACATTTAGGCCAAGCTCTTGCGCCTTCTGAGTAAAGCTGGTTTTGATATCAGAAGTATATTCAGTCGATTCTGCTATTACCCCAACTTTCTTGTAACCGAGTTGTACCATCTTGCTTGCAATGTCGCGACCAACCAGCAAATCTGAATTTCCGATTCTAAAAACATATTCACCGGCATTATCAACGTTTGCTCCACCGGTAGAAGGCACCATCATTACCACTTTGTTTTCATTTACTATCGGAGCTGAAGCCAATATTCCATTGCTGCACATTGCACCGACTATATATTTGACTTTATCTACATTCACCAGTTTCTCAACCGCAGTCAAACCTGACGCGCTATCGCACTTCGCATCTTCATGTGTCGTCCAACCCCTTTCTTTATTTATTTAAAACATCATGAACTAATCTTATTATGCTTTTGAGTGTTTCTGCCAAGTCGGCGCTTTGTATATATATACCAGATAGGTTTTTGTTCAATGTGGTAATTTTAATTTTATCTCTATATATTGTTATATCACAATTTATTGGATATTTTTCACCGTCTATCTTTACTCTAGTAGATGTTTCATCACTTGGAACGCTTCCATTTTTATAAGTATATATTGATAATGCTCTTATTTTCTTATTAATTCTAAGACTTTTAAAGTTTGTTGTCTCCTCCTTTTTAAATATATCGTCTACGAGATCTTTAGGGTATATTATATAAACTAATTCTTTTAGGTCCGGATTTTTAAAAAGATCATCTTCGGCCCCACTTACTATCCCTTCTTTGCCTTCAAAATATTTAACTACAGGTCTTTCTCCCATTTCTCTTTGAACGCTTTTTAATTGAGGTATGACATCTTTTAATTTTTTTGAGCTCTCTTCGAGAAGAATTTTTTGTCTATTTACAAAAGTTTCTAATCTATCTGGAGATTCTGCCTGATAATGTGTTTTTGTGTTTATTGTGGTCTCACTAACCAAACCTTTTGCTAAAAGAGATTTTATAACAGGATAGATAGTTGTCCTATTTATTTTAGTTTTTTTAGATAGAGACAATATGGAATAACTATCACCTTCTAGTAGAGATAAATATACTTCTGCCTCTTTTTCACTCAAACCAATTTCTTTTAGATATTTTGCAAACATATTATTTATATTATATTAATAAGGTAATAATATAATAATAACATATTTTATAATTTAATCGTTATGATTCTTTGTCTCATCAATTTTGTAATTGATACGACAAAATTAGCTTCCGCTATAAGGATTTATTATCAATGTAAACTCATTATATATGTACTCGGGTCACAACACTGACATCTCGATAACTCACACCTGACCGATACAAAATTACCTCTGTGGAGGGGGCGAGATTCAGCTACTACATAGCCAGGTACTTTTCCTTCTCGCTTTGCTCGCATGGAAAAGTCTTTCGAATCTCACACGCAAGCAAAGCGGTTTGCTTGCTTATCTCCGCATAAAAAATACACTGTTTCCAGTGTTTTTTTGCGAAGAGAGTGAGATTCGAACATTACATGTTCAGTACAGCTTTCCCATTTTCTCGGATTAGTAAATCCTCAAAAATATGGGAGAAGCTTTTCGAATCCCGCCCCGTAAGCCAAGAAGTTAGCTTACTCTATCCGCATAAAAAAATCACGCTTTTGCAAGCGGATTTTTAAATGCGGAGAGGGCGAGATTCGAACTCGCGAGACCCTTTCAGGCCTAATAGTTTTCAAGACTATCTCGTTAGACCACTCCGACACCTCTCCTTGGTCAATACTTATTTTTTAACCAACTATTTTCAAGATAATGTTCTTCAAAATGACAGTTGGGGCATAGTAATTCTAAATTATTTAAATTACTATTTTTTCTATCTCTATCCTTATGATGAACCTGAAGAATCTCAAATTTGTTGTAATCACACCTTTCACAAATCTGACGTAATTTCAGTAGTCTCATCTTCAACGCCTTCTGACAGTGTGCATTATCTTTTAACCTGCCAATTTTGTATTTTATCCCTGTCCTATTTATATTTGAACAGGTCCTTGAACAGCTTTTCTTGTTCAGACCCGATAATATCAATTTACCACAAATAACACAAGGTATTTCTTTTCTCTGTGATAAACCATAACATTTTTGTCCACAGTAAGCCTTACTGTTATTTCTTTCGATTTCTACTGGTCTCCTATATATTCCTTTATTACAAATGGAGCACTTAATATTTGGATTTCTTTTGTGTTGCTCAGTCACCCAGCCATTCTACAACAGATATTTTTCATTTCAAAATATCTGCACTATTCTCAATCTCAATTCCTCCCTACCACCAAAGAAACTCTTTTCCAAATTCGCGAGCAAATTTATCTTTTCACCTTTAGCAATCTTCGCTCGAAAATCTTCGGCTTTCATAAAGAAACCTATTGCAGAAATTTTCTTTCCTTTTTTACTTACAAAACCAATCTTTAAATGGTCGTTCTTCTTTCCAAAAATTTTTGTTTCAAATATTTCAACATCTTTCAATAAGAAAACTGGTTTGGGATTACCCATTCCAAATGGCGCAAGCGCACTGACTTCTTTTTCTAAATTATGATTAATATCATCAATGGTAATCACCGCATCGGCAATAATTTCCGGCTTGTTTTTTTCTTTTATACTCACTTTTTCATACGCAATCTCAAGTCCGTCAGCAAGTAAATCAACTTTTTCAAGACTTATTGAAAAACCACCTGAGGCCGAATGTCCGCCATATTCATCAAATAAATGTGCAGACTCTCTCATCATAGACACAATATCAACACAGCCATCAGATCTGCACGAACCTTTTAAAGTTTTTCCCTCCTCTCTTCCCCAAAGAAAAACAGGACCATCATGTTCATCCATAAGAGAGTTTGCAACAAGCCCAAGCAATGATGGCTTCCAATCGGGATTCCCCGCCACGAGAACTTTTCTCTTTTTCTCAGGATCAAAAATATTCCAATGCTTTCTTATCTCTTTTACCATCACCGCGACAATTCCCTTTCTTTCATCATTTATCTTATTCAAATGAGTTGCATATTTAAAAGCTTCATTTTCATCACGAGTTACAAGTAAATTAAAAGCATCCTCTGGAATTCCCATTCTTGAAGCAGCATTAATACGAGGGGAAATCATAAAACCTATATCATCTTCTGTAATATTTTTTTGATCTATTTTCATTATAGAGAGAAGTCTTTGCAAACCTGGCCTAGGCGATTTTCTCAAAACTTTGAGACCATAGTAAGCGAGCAGCCTGTTTTCCCCAACGAGCGGAACCATATCGGAAACAGTGGCAATCGCCACCATATCAAGTAGCCATTTTCCCCAACCGTCTTTAATATCAAACTTTTTATTATGTTTTTTAATAATTGCTTGCACTAACTTAAACACAACCCCAGCGCCACAAAGATTTTTGTCGGGATATTTACAATCTGTTTGCTTGCTATCAAGAATCGCCAAGGCGTGAGGCAATTCTTCTTTTCCTTTTAGAGATAAGCGTGGTAGATGATGGTCTGTGATTATCAAATCAATTTTATGTTTTTTTATTTTTTCTGCTTCCTCAACATCAGAAATTCCACAATCAACGGTAATGATCAAATCAACTTTATTTTTTGCAAATTCATCAACCGCTTCATCATTCAATCCGAAACCTTCCAATACTCGGTGCGGAATATAATTCGTAAAATTGCTATAACCGATTTTTTTGAAAAAATCATGGAGTATCACTGCGCCGGGAATTCCATCAGCATCATAATCACTATAAATAACTATTTTTTCATCCTTCTCTATTGCCTTCAATATTCTTTCAACAGCAATTTCCATCCCTTTCATTAAAAAGGGGTCATAATTTTCTTCAAAAATGGGATTTAAAAATATTTCAGCCTCTTTTTCTGATTTAATTCCTCTGTAATATAGAAGTTTACGTAAAATTTCAGGATATTTTTCCAATTCTTTAGCAACTTTTTCTGGTACCTCGCCACGAGTTGGTACTCCATTTTTCGTGGTTTCTTTTTTTACTGAATAATTGCTCATAATTTGATTATAACAGAAAAATTACACTGATATTCGTCCTCGCGAGCAAAGTAAAGCAATCCAGATTAATTAAATTAGATCTAGTTTGCCACGCCTTGCTCGCAAAGACATATGAAATATAATATAATATCGGTTATGAAAGACAAGAATTGTGTTTTTTGCAAAATTATTAATAAGGAGATTCCGGCGGAAATTGTTTATGAAGACGATAAATTTCTGGCGCTTTTGGATATCAACCCGCGTTCGGCTGGACATACACTTGTGATACCAAAAGAGCATTATAGATGGGTTTGGGATGTTCCAAATGCAGGAGAATACTTTGAAGTTGTCAAAAAAATCGCACTTGCGCAGAAAAAAGCTTTTAAGCAAGAAGTTGTGCTCGGGCACATTGAAGGAAAAGATGTGGAACATGCACATTTCTGGGTTTATCCTGACAAAACCCTACAGGGATTTGATATGAAAGATTTCAAACAAAATGGAGAGAAAATTAAGAATGAACTAGTAATAGCTAGTAGCTTTTTGACTTCTTAGAAAAGATTAATACAAAAGGCGGGTTTTCGCTTCGCGAAAACCCGCCTTTTGTATTAATCTTTAATTTCGAACTTTACCCCACACCAATTTTCATACCGCCACAACTTTTAGTTTTTAAACAAAATTTGGAATTGGTGCTGGGGTTTATTTTTACTCTTTGCTTTTTAAATTTTTAACTTCTCCAATCAATTCCAAGAGGTTTTCGACCCGGTCAAATAAAAATCCAATTTGACAGGGCATGCTTTCAAACTGTCTACGATTTTATTTCTTGTATTAAAGCTAAAAAGTTATCTACTTTGAGGCTTTCTCGCCCTATCAAAAGCCCGTCAATGTTCCCCTTTTCCATTATTTCCTTCGCATTATTCTTTGTTACTGAACCTCCATATAAAATTTTAACTTTTCCCACTTCTTTTGGTCCTAAAATATCACTGACTAATCTCTTAATAAAGATAGACATTTCATGGAGCTGATTTGGTTTCATAGCTTCACTTTCAGCTTTGCCTATTGCCCAAATTGGTTCGTAAGCAATTGTTAAGTTCTTGATATATTTCTTCGGTAATTTTACAATCGCGTCTTCGATCTGTTTCTTAATCTCATTGTACTGAACTCCATGTTCATTTCTTTCTTTTTCACCTACGCATAGTATTACTTTAAATCCTTCCCTCATAGATCCCAACATTTTTTCTTTCACGACTTCATCATTATCCAAAATCGCCCTGCGTTCCGAATGCCCGACCAAAACATACTTGACTCCAGTGGCTTTAAGCAACTTCGTTCCAACTTCACCAGTATGAGATATCCCCTGTCCAATAAAGACATCTTGAGCTCCCAATAATAGCCTTCTAGAATGAGAAACGATCTTGGAAACTTCGTTCAAATAGACAAACGGTGGACAAATCACAAGGCGAATATTACCAAAACTTTTAGATTTTCTCTTCACTTCAGTCATGATTTCTCTTGCTTCCTCAACAGAAACAGGATTCATCTTCCAATTCGCTACAATCATTTTATTTCCCATGCGTTCAATTATACCATTTTAAGAAACTTTGGTATAATTGTCCGGTAATAGAATCCCGTACGAAATCGCGGACGCGAAAAATAATACGGGAAAATAAAAGTTGATTTAGTAATTTAATTTTAGTAGGACTACAGATAAATATTAAGTTTGTCCGCGTCCTATTTCGTACGGGATGGAAAACAAAATCTCATGGAAAGCACTCGAATATAAAAGGAAGGAAAAAACAGTAGATTGGTATTGGGCTGTCGGTCTAATCGCACTTGCAGTAATAGTGACATCAATAATCCTGCACGATACCCTTTTTGCAATATTAATACTAATTTCTACAATAATTCTCGTATCTTTTTCGATAGCTGACCCAAGAATAGTTCAAGTAAGCATAAATAGAAATGGGATCACCGTTGAAAAAGAAATGTATCCATTTTCAACTATTGAGTCTTTCTGGATAGAAAGCACAGACAGAGAAAACAGAAAAGTACTCTTAAAATCAAAAAGGGTAATTATGCCTCTTATCGCAATTCCCCTTGAAGAGCTTCATCATCAAGATGTCAGAGAATATCTACTTCAATATCTTCCTGAAATAGAAATGCACGAACCGTTATCACAAAAAATAATGGAAAGGTTGGGTTTTTAACAATTTCATAAAAAATACTAAACATTATCTGAAAATGTAATCATGAAATATACCAAATATTTAAAAAATCTTACCACATGCCCTTTCTGCAATGGAAAAAATGAAGCAATAATACAATCAAGTAAAAGTTTCCTAACTTATGCACTCTCTCCTTATCATAAGCATCACCTTCTAGTTATTCCAAACCGCCACGTCGAATCACTATCAGAATTGGACGAATCTGAACTTGAAGATATCGATATGTTACAAGAAAAAGGACTTAAAATCCTTAAGAAACTTGGTTATGAAAGTATTACCCTATTAGTAAGAGAAGGAAATGCCATAAATAAAAGTATCAATCACACCCACTTTCACATAATACCTAAAATTACCATTGGAAATCTAGACCATTATGGCAAAGAAAGAGTGATTCTTACTGAAAAAGAAATTAATGAAACATTGAAAGATATTGAATCCGTTTTAAGTTAAAATATTTTCTATTTACTTTTTAGCTCCTTTGGCTTAAACTGCATTTATTCACACAAATGCGCCCATAGTTCAACTTGCCCGTTCACCTTTTCATTTGCAAATTTAGATATTTCTAACATAATAATAGTAGTATGATGATCGATATTGCAAGCAACCTCTCGTCGTTCAATGGATAGGACACAAGCTTGCGAAGTTTGTAATGTTGGTTCGATTCCAACCGAGAGGACAAGATAAAAAGGTGTTCGGGTGAAAATAGGATATATCCTTGCGAAGGATCAGATCGTGGTTCGATTCCACGCAGGGGCACAAACAGAAACGGTGAGAATTGTCAGTTCTCACCGTTTTCCTCTATCTACGGAGACATGGCTACTTCAATCCGGGGTGAAGCGCAATAAACGGGTGCCTCTCCACCCCATTTACGTCCACCCTTCTTATTCTCTCCCCAGGATCGAAATCGATTATCAATCGATTCCTTCGTGGTAGAACACTGACATCGCGCTTGAGTTTTCTCCACCCACACCACTCGAAAAGCGCGTGGTAGGGGTCGATCATCAACTTCCATTTTCCTTTGACAAACGGAAGTAGCGCGCTGACTATTTCTTTCGTCCTGAGAGGGGTGACACCTTCACCTCCACCCAAAGTCCTCACATAAGCCGAAAAGAAAGTCTGATCTACCCCAAGGAGAGAGCTTCCTTCGAGCATGTCGCCCACATTACCAATATTTTCTCGGAACAATGTATTGACGACGCACACTTCTCCATTTGGATTGCCGTGCCTCCATTTCGACAACCCTTTCTTGATTGATGGGAAAAGTCCCCCGCGCGAGTAAGTTCTCGGACCTCCGTCCAAGCTCACATCCAATCTCTTTACGAGATGGATTTTGTCACCGAATCTTTCAAGACTCAACCCATTAGTCATGACGTGGGTCCGAACCGAGCGAGCAAAGGTGTTGACGACATGAACGGATTTTTCATCCAACAACGGTTCCGTTCCGACAATCGCAACGCCATTCCAATTTTCTCGTTTCGCCTTTCTTATGAGTCTCTCGACCATTTCCGACGACATAGTCTGATTGCGTCCCTTCGGATTGCCCATGTAACACATCGGGCATGACAAATTGCACGACGTGTTGACGGTCACCGCCAACCATCTTTGTCCTTCGACCACCTCCGTCATCGAAGATCCCATGACTACTCCACCCATAATATTACCTCCGTAGACTTTCTTTGAAAAAGAGCAATAAAGAACGCACCTGTTAAATAATACGTTTATCAATAACATAATCAAATATTATAACTGTCATTTACCAAATATGTAGCTAAACAATTGGTTATTATTATGTTTATATTTATTCATCAAAATTATTGACTAATATAGTATTTGCAGGTATTATCTTCATATGGAACAAATTGAAGCAATGATTAATATGGGTCTCACCGAAAAGGAAGCAAAAGCATACCTGGCACTTTTACCACTCGCGAAAGCAACTGCATATACTATTGCAACAAGAAGTGGGCTAAAAAAACCAACAGCGCATGTTATTTTGGACAACCTAGTTAGTAAAGGTTTCGCACTAAAAATACCTTTTAAAAGGATACATTATTTTATCGCCAAATCACCCAAAGAATGCCTCACGATAGCACAGGAAAAAATTTCTATCGCCGAAAATATGTTACCTGAGCTTATGGCCTCACAGAAAAAAAGTGATGAGAAAGCAAGTGTTTCCTATTATGAAGGACTAGACGGAATTAAAGAAATGTATGGGCAACTGATAAAGACGATGAAAAATAAACCTGAAAATAAAAGGGATTTTGTTGCATTTTTTGCCCACCAAAAGGACACACCGGAATTTCTACAAAGATATTGGTTGAAATCCAACGAGGAATTAAATAACAATAAAATCAAAAGAAGGGCAGTAACAACATTTGATAAATCAATACAAAAATATTTAGAAAAAGAGACAATGAAAAACTTTGGGCTTGAAATGAAAGCTTTGTCGGAAAAAGATTATTCAAGCAATATTTCTATCGAAATCTACGAAAACTTTACTCAAATCATTTCACATCGACATATCCAGGGCATACTAATTGAGAACAAAGATATCGCAAACGTGATGAAACAAATATTTTATTTGGTTTGGAATTTAACAAAAGAAAAATCTTCGGATTAATAAGTTAATAAACTATTCTAAAAACCAAAAACCGACTATCAAGTCGGTTTTTGGTTTACAAACTTATATATTCTTACATCTTCACCTCCGAACCTCCTTTTATAACAAACGGTACATATTCTGAATTATTCCTGTCATTGTTAGAATCAAAACTTATGTCTCCGCTTGCGCCCGAATAGGTGTTTTGACTTAGATATTCTTTTACACCAATTGCTGAATCGCCTTCTGCACGAAGTGCCTGCGCCAAGAATTGAATCGAATCGTATTCCATAGCACAGATATTCTTCTGAGGGCAATCGATGCCATACATTGCTTTGTATTCTGCCAAAACAGCATTTAACTTTGCAGAATCTGGGATATAGAAATCTCCGGCAACTGCACCTTCGAGAAGTGAAGCGTGTTTCTTTAATAACACAGCCGATTTCAGAATATTGTAGTTAACAAGCATTGCGGGTTTGAAATTCAATTGCTCCATCTGAGTCAAAATCATTTCGCCAGTTGTCACAGTCTGTGCAATCGCAACAAGTGCATCTGGTTTTACCGACTTCAATTTTGTTAATTGAGTTCTGATGTCTGTTGAACCAGTTACAAAAGATTCGCTGACAACTTTAACATTCGAGTCAGCCAAATTTTTCTCTAAGTCCATTTTCAAACCTTGAGCATAATCCGTAGTCTCAAATATGACTGCAACATTCCTGTATCCATTTTTCACAATCTGATCTGCCAAAACTTTTGCTTCTGAGCGGTCAGTGGACCAATTTCTAAAAAAGTTTGGCGAAATTCCGGTCAACTTTGATGCTGAAACCACAGAGCCAAACAGTACTGAATCATTTTTCGTCAACTCAGGTGCAATGCCTGCTACCACTCCGCTACAAGCAACAGAATTCAAAACGTGAATGCCCTGAACCGTCAATCTGCTAAAACCTGAAAGCATTTCTTTTGGATCGCACTTATGATCCTCATAAGCTATGACCAACTTTTTGCCATTGATTCCACCATTTGCATTTATATCTGCCACAGCCATATCAATCGTTTTCTGTGCCGGTTCACCATACGAAGCCAATCCTCCGGTGAGCGGGAGAAGTGCACCTATCTTTATAGAATCAGTGTTTGTGCTTACCCTAACGACCAATCCAACAACGATTAACACCACAACTACCAAAGCACCACCTAATATTTTATTTTTCATTTATTTGTATTTACTTTTAATTACGAAACCCTATTCGTGTCATTCCCGCGGTTTACCTCGAGCCCTATCGAGAGGAGGGGGGAAACCAGGTTGGGTTGTATTTAAACTACTGGCCTGGATACCCGCCTTCGCGGGTATGACAATTCCGTAAATTCGTTATTTACATTATCTAATAATTCTATGTAGCCGACTACTACATCACCACATTATATCCCTGTAGGCAATAGCGTCAATTTTGTCGACATAAGGAATAATTTGACCAAAAAACCTTTATACTGTAATATATTTGTATCGTCGGTTTAATCGACAATTTATGCAAAAAGAAGAAATTAAGGAAACATTGATGGATTTCGGGCTTAGCGAACATGAGGCTTTGGTCTATTTGTCTGCCCTATCGCTTGGACCATCAACGATAAATGATTTAGCCAAAAACTCAGGGGTAAAGCGTACTACCGTATATTCAGTAATCGAAACTCTCAAAAACAAAGGGGTCATGAACACCGAGATACACGGTTTGAAAAAATCACTAGTCGCTGAGAGTCCCGAGAAACTAGCTAGAATAATTGAACAGAAAAAAGATCGCCTCATGAAAACAATACCCGAGCTTACTGCATTGTATAACTTGAAAAGCGGAGAAAGCCTCATCAAATATTATGAGGGGGTAAGTGGAGTAAAAACGGTGTATGACCACATACTAGATGGTCTCAAACCCGGCGACGAATATCTAATTATATCCGATATGGAGAGATTCCTAAAAATGGACAGGCAATATTTCACAAATTTCATTGAAAAAAGAGCAAAATATAAGTTAAAAGTAAGAACCATAATTCATGACACTGACGATGCTCAGTATTATAAGAAAATTGAACAAAATACGAATCAGAAAATAAAGATACTTGAAAAAAGCGCAAATTTTAAAGCAAATTTAGTCATTCTTCCAAATAAAATAGTTATTACCCAAATGATCGAACCGATTGTCTCAATTTTAATTGAAAACAAAAGCATCGTCGAACTACAAAGACAACAATTCAATATCATCTGGAATACTTTGAAATAAACAAAAAAGGCTGACCTGTGTCATAACAGGTCAGCCCTTTTTTGTCTCATAATATTTCATTTACATACTCAACTGCTTCCAAACATTTCCTTCCCTTTGAATAATTAATGACTCACGTTCTGATGCCCTGTCCAAATTGAAGCTCAAAACTCCACCAACCCCATCGATCTTTACATCTTTCAATTTGCTTGAGACACACTCCGTGTTCGTATTCTGGCAAAGTTCGACGGCTGCCTTTAGTGCATACATATCATCATAAGCATATGCGGCATCTGATGTAGCGTCGATTTTAAACCTTTGCTTATAGTCATTTATGAACGCTTTGAGTTTTTGATTCGTCTCTGTCTTGTTCATATCGATTCCATACCAAGTGCTCACTGTCTTATTTTCTGCAAAAAGCGATAAAGTTTCGGGAGTTGTAGAATTCGGCAAAAATGGCGCAATGAAATGATACGTCGGTGTATTAATCATGTTCAATTCCTTCATCTGCTTCATCACCAAATCCTCGCTTCTCCAAGTACACATGACTATTGGATAATCACCGCTTTTCAACTTCAGCAATGCTGTGCGGAAATCTTTATTTGCAGGATCAAAAGTTTCTGACTTATTTTCTGAAATCCCGAAGACTGTTGCCTCATCCGTAAATGCTTTCGCAACTACATTACACGAATCACTTTTCTCCACAAGTAAGTTATATTTCTTAAATCCGGACTTGCTGAATTCTTTTGCAAGTGCAGTTCCATGAGTTTGTCCGTCATAGTAGTCGACAAAGAAATTATTATTTTCTTGTGCGATTTCCCTGACTGTTGATGCGTAGATGAGTAATTTTCCCGATTCAGCAACACGCGCCTTAACGGCCTGAGTGACGCTAGTAAAAGCTGTAAACACAAAATCTGGGTTACCCAAAGAAAGTAGTTTCTCCATACCTGTCACTGCCACTTTCGGATCGCCTTGATTATCCTCCACAACGACCTCCAATTTTCTACCAAGTAAACCGCCCGATTTGTTTATTTCCTCGTTTGCAAGAATAAGTCCGTTCATTTCGGCCACTCCTATGTATGCGAGATTTCCAGTCAAAGCCAAGTCGGCACCGACCTTTATTGAAGATTGATCATTCTTTGAATTTTCAATGAGCATCCAAGCAACCACTAATACAACCAAAACAACACTTAACCAAACTATTTTTTTATTGTTTTTCATAGCTTTATTACTAAACGTTATTAATAACATGTCAATTATGCTTCATACGCCAATTTGTGTCAACAGATAATAACAAAAATCAATAATATTTGGCCTATATTAAGGATTAATTTAATTAATATGTAATTTGTCAATTAATTTGACATCATTTGATATATGCGTATAATGTAACTATGATTGTAGAAAAACAGCTAGAAATGCTCGGCTTGAAGGATAAGGAAGCTAGGCTATATCTTACGGCTTTGACCTCAAAGCCCTTCACTGTAGCCGATATTGCTAAAAAATCAGGCATAAAAAGACCCACATGTTATTTGATTTTAGATGAGCTAGTAAAAAGAGGTTTAGTGTCAATCGTACCGGGAGCCAAGAAAAGACTATACAAAGTCGAACCCCCTGAAGCTTTTTTGAGACAAGCAAAAAGAACACTGAGCTATGCAGAAAAATTCGTTCCCTCTTTACGCAATCTATTCAAAGAAGGCAATGAGACCTCGATTGTAAAATATTATTATGGCCAGAATGGCATCAGAAATATTTACGAGGATATTCTTGACTCAGCCACAAAGGAAATACACTACATTGGATCTTCCGGGCCGCTTGTTGAAATGGCAGGGGATGATTTTATGCGAGATTACGTGGAAAGATGCATAAAAAAAGGTATAAAAAGAATAACAATTAGAATGAGAGAGACCGAGCTCGATGATCCTATTTATAAAGACACTGAGGGACGTCTACGAGAAATACGCTTCGCACCCCCAGGTATTTACATACCATCGACAATTTTCCTTTGCACAGGAAAAGTAGCTATAGTTTCCACTGCAAAAGCAAACTTTGGCATCATGATTGAAAGCCAGGAGTTTTATGAATCGATGATCGGTCTTTTCCGCGCCCTTTGGAGCATTTCTTTGGAAAAATAAAATAACCCTTTTGGGGTTATTTTATTTCTTTGCCTTAGCTTTGTTTAAGAAAATCGTGATCCTTGATTTATATCTTGCTCCTGCATTTTTCTTTAGGAACTTTATCTTCACTGCTTTGTCTATCGCTTTATAAACGGATGGCAACATTTTTTCTGCTTCCTTTATCTTGTTTGCAACAATGAGTTTTTTAATGCTCTTTAAAGAAGCATCCATTGCATTATTCCTTCTTGTGTTGAAGATTTTTTTCTTTCCTGCAACCCTTAGGGCTTTTTTTGCTGATGATGTTATAGGCATGATTTAAATGTAAAATTAAAAATGAAAAGTGTAAAAATTAATACTTCAATCCATTCAGAAAACACTATAACTTAAAACATACGAAAAAACAAGTACCCTTCTAACTTTTATGCTATAATTGAAAACATAAAATGGTAAGAAAAAAATGAACTTTTTTTAATTTAAAATTTTATTTTTACTTTTCTCATTTTACTTTTTTAATTTAATACCATGATAAGAAAAATTGAAGGTATAGTTTGGGACAATAATAATAAATTCCTCATTGTCGGAGTTGGTGGAATTGGCTTTAAAATTTTCACAACAACAGAAACAAAAGAGGTCTCGCAGAAAGGAGAAAAAATTTCTTTGTTCACACATCTTGTTGTGAGAGAGGATGTACTCAACCTTTACGGCTTTCTTACAGAAGAAGAATTAAAATTTTTTGAAATGATAATATCAATATCAGGAATTGGCCCGAAGACTGGTTTGAATGTTTTGAACATAAGTTCTGTACCCGCGCTTAAAAAAGCAATCTCAAGCGGAGATACTTCACATCTTACAAAAGTTTCCGGTATTGGAAAAAAGATCGCAGATAAAATGGTACTTGAGCTCAAAGACAAAGTCTCCATGACTGAAGAAGAAAACGATTTAAGTTTGAGAGATGAGATTGATGCTATAGAAGGTCTAAAATCTCTTGGATATAATCCAAAAGATGCTCGTGATGCTCTAAGGGAAGTTGATAAGAAAATTTTAAAAACAGGCGACCGGATAAAGGCTGCTCTTAAGATACTTGGAAAATAAAGTGAGTAAACTTCTTAACGCAATTTGTTTTTAAAAACCAGGTTTTCTTTACGGAATATGAATCCGCCACCGCGTATACAAAACACAACTCGTTTTGTTCAACTGACTACAGTTTCACAAACCGATCTCCGTTAAAAAAATTACTAAGACTGGAGAGAGGATAAAAGCAGCACTTAAAATATTAGGAAAGTAACTAGTCAAAATATAAATTGACTATCTTAATACTGAGTGTGTGATATATCCGTTGTTTATTGTCTGTTTTTGCGAGCGTAGCGTGGCAATCTAGGCTGTATCGTATAAAACACTAGACAGCTTCGCTTTGCTCACAAAGACATAATAAAAGGTGAACTGATTTTTAATTTTGAACTTTATTTTTGATTTTTGCTCTTTGATTTTTAAATTATCTTTTGATGGACATCGCAATAATGCGCACTTCTTCCCCCGACTTTTAACCTCCTAACTATTCCCTTACAATTTTTTCTGCGACATTTTTCCCCTGTCCTTCTGTAAACTTTATGAATGTCTTGATATCCTCCCCTCTCTCCAAATGGGTTTCTGTAATCAGACATCGAATCACCTCCTACTTTTATGGATTCGTTAAGAACTTTTTTAATATTATTAAAAATTAATTTCAAACTTTTTCCTCCAATGTCTTTAACTTTTGTAAGTGGGTGGATAGATGACATCCACAAAACTTCATCAGAATATATATTGCCTATACCAGAAATAATCGTCTGATCCATGAGTACTGTTTTAATCTTACCATTGGGTTTCTTCTGCAGTTGATCTTTAAAGATTTTATACGTGAAACCCTCATGTAAAGGTTCCGGTCCAAGCTTCTCTAAGTCAGCTATCTCATGAGTTTTGTCCGTATCGAAAACAAAGACTTTAGCAAATTTTCTGGCGTCAGATAACACTAGGGTATTTCCATTAGATAAACTAAACGCAAGATGAATGAAACGGTTGTACGGATCAGCAAGAGGTCCACTACTCGCAGGGAGCCACTTTTTGCCCCTTCGCACATTAGGCTGGTTTTCAAATTTATATTTTCCGTACAAAAGATGACCCGTCATCTTCAAGTGAACAAGAATGGTATGATTTCCTGAAACGTTGATTAACACATTTTTTGCTCTTCTCTTCACACTTAGGATCTTCTTACTCAAGACTTCTCTCTTAAAAAAAGAGAAATATTTTTTGTTTTTTATATTGTTTTTACCCTTGTGAAACACGGAATCATAGTCCGTCCACACGTCTAAAACAACAAGTCCTTTAAGCTTGCCTTCTAAAATATCCACGGTCGTTTGAACCTCTGGTAATTCAGGCATATTTACCCGAGAAATTTTTTGCTAATAAAAATTGTTTGTTTCGACTTCATAATTAAGGAAAATTGTAGCACATTATTAAATAAAATGAGTTAAGTGAAAATAGGGAATTTTTAACAAACGTTGGCAAAAACTTTAGCGGGTTAAGTGTAAAACTGAAAGAGAAAAAAGTAAAATTGAACTTTATATTATTGTATTTATCCGCTTAATGACATAAAATACAATTGATGAAAGAAAAAACTTTATCAAAAATTTTAATCTCCATAACAATACTTTCGTTTAGTGCCTCGGCTTTTCTAGCGGTCTATCAGTTAAAGAAGGAGGGTGTTGCAACTGTTTTTTCTTTCCTTAATCAAAATAAAAAAATAAAAATCTTGATAGTACCCGGCCACGAACCAGACGCAGGCGGAGCAGATGAATTTAAGAAAATAAAAGAGCGAGATCTAAATCTTCAATTGTCGCTTTTATTAAAAGAAAATTTATCAAAAAATACAAACTTTGATGTCATACTCGCCCGTGATCAAAGTGGTTGGGATCCTAATCTAGAAAACTACACGAAAACCAGTTCGACAACAATCATGAATTGGGTTGCTGATATGAAAGCAAAAATGTTGGCAAAAGTTAAAACGGGAGAAGTGCAATTGATAAATCAAGATATGGTTCACAATTATGCCACTGATGAAGCCGTACTTTTTTTGTATGGAATAAACAAGTGGATAGCAGAAAATAATGTTGATTTAGTTCTGCATGTTCACTTTAATAGTAACCCGAAAATAAACGGTAAACCAAACTATAATGGATACTGTATCTATGTACCAGAGAAACAATATTCAAATGCGTCATCAAGCTTAATCTTCGCAAACTATCTAAATAAAGAATTTTCTAAGATTGAGAAACCTAGTAATATGCCACAAGAAAAAAATACTATAATTCCCGACCAACAATTGATAGCAATCGGCGAATATGGAACATTAAAAATTCCAGTCGCGGTAGTTGAGTATGCATATATATATGAACCAAAAATGTTAAGCTCAGGTACAAGAAACTCTTTTATAAATAGTGCCGCATCATCAACAGCAATGGCAATAAATAAATATATTATAGACAATTTTCAGAGGTGAGTCTTCCATTTCGCCTTTTTGGAGGCCTGCCCCGTGTGAATTTCTACCTTGTTTATAATTTATATCTTAATATATTATTTGTTAAGAATAAACTTCTTTAAAAATAAAGTTGGTTTCTAAAAATTCTATGCGGGGTCTCTCCTCAAAGAATCATTCTCTAATTTTCTTAAGTTCTTCTCTCACTACATCTGCATCACTCCATGTTTCTTTTACTCCATCCTTCCTCATAATGTACGGATCGGTTCCTTTTCCTGTAATGATCACAACGTCACCCTTCTGTGCAAGCCTAAACGCATTGGCAATCGCCATTCTTCTGTCCATCACAATTTTCGGTTTTATCTTTTTGAAGTATTTCGCCATATCTTCTACAATCTCTCGTGGGTCATCATCATAAGGATCCTCATCCGTAAGGATCACTTCTTTGCAATATTTATCAGCTATTTCTGCCATTTCTTTTCTTTTCCATTTATCACGTCCCCCGCCACAATTTCCAAGTACCCCAATTATTTTACTATCAGAAAAGGTTTCGTAAATTGCACGGAGTGAATCCGGAGTGTGAGCGTAGTCAACAACAACTTTAAAATCTTGCCCCTCATCTATTTTTTGTGCTCTTCCACTTATCTCCGTTAATTTTACTAGGGAAGACTTTATAATAGTTAAATCTATTTTTTCGCCTTCAGCATATTTTATTGCCCCAAGAATATTATAAATATTAAATTTACCAAGAAGTTTTGTTTCTATTCGAACTCCTTTATAAGTAAATTCTGTTGTATCTTCACTGATAATGGCATCATGAACTTCATTTAATGAGTACACTACTTTATGTGGAACATCAATATCCAAAAATCGCTTCCCTTCCTTGTCATCAATATTCGCAATTATTGTTTTGTTCTTCTTGCCCGTTAAAGTTTTTGCCGACACATTAAACGTTATGTTTAATGCCCGTAAAATCTTTGATTTTACATCAGCAAAAATTTTCTCGGGTAAAGATGATTTTTCCAACTGTTTAGCAATTGAAAGTTTCGCATTAACATATTTTTCATAACTTCCGTGCGATTCAATGTGTTCAGGTGCAAGGTTGGTAAAAATAAGTGCATCTAAATCAATAAATTTATTTCTATATTGTTTTATTGCTTCAGAAGATATTTCCATCACCACGTATTCACAACCAGCATTAACTGCTTCTCTCAAGAATTTCTGAATAAACATCCTGCCCGGCACCGTCATCTTGTAAAGATTCGGCCTAGATTTATTTCCAATTTTAAAACGCAGAGTTCCCAAAAGAGCCGTCTTCTTTCCTGCCTCCTCTAAAATTGCGTTTACAATCTCAACAGTCGAGGTTTTCCCCTTCGTCCCAGTCACAGCCACAACTTTTATCTTTCTTGAAGGAAACCTGTAAATTATCGCCCCGAGGAGAGCAAGCAAATAATGGTAAACCGGCTGACCCATTTTATAGAGTTTTTTAGGTATAAACTTTTCGGCTGTTCGAAGTATCTTATCTGACATAGTTAAATTATTATAAACTATATAGTCAATACTCCATAACCAACGATTCCAAAAGCCACAGAAACATTGAGTGATTCCTTATTGCCCAACATCGGAATTTCAACAATTACGTCACAAAGAGCTAAGGTCTTTTTATCAATTCCACCAACTTCATTTCCCATTACAATTGCAATGGGATGTTTCACTTCGATTTTTTTATAATCAATAGATTTTTTGTTTTGTTCAACGGCAATTATTTGAAACCCTTCTTTCTTAAGCTTTTTAATTATTTCGGTGGTTTCCACATAATATTCTGAAACAATATCTTTTTCCGCACCAAGCGCCACTTTAGCTAAATCGTTTCTAGCTCTACCAAATCTATCGGTAGGTGTAGGTGTACATCCGCATAAATATATCTTATCAATACCCAAAGCGTCGGAAGTACGAAAAATCGAACCTACATTATGTACACTCCGTATATTATCTAAAATAACGACTTTTTTTACTTTGGTATTTCTTTTCATTACACTGATATTAGTCTAATAAAATAAAAAAGTAAATAAACAGAGGATTATTACACATGTCTTTGCGAGCGCATTTAGCCTTTAGCCGCGAGCGAAGCGTGGCGGGAAGCAATCCAGAATTTAATTTATAATTAACCTAGATTGCTTCGCTACGCTCGCAAATACAGAAATTAAACTTTTGACTTTATAGACTTTAGACTTTATACTTACCTACATGATCCCGTAAGAAATCGCGGACGCGAATTTATACGGGGAATTATAAGTCGATTTAGCCACATAATTTTAAACGGGATTGCAGATAAATATAAGATTTGTCCGCGTCCTATTTCGTACGGGATGATATTAAACACATTTCCAGATTTATTAACCTTTAGCACCCTCTCACCTCTTATATTGAGAGTTGTTTTGGGTCTTATTACCATAAATTTAGGATTTCTTAAGTTGGGTAAAGAACATGTTATATGGCAAGAGCTTTTTGAAACAATAAATATCCACCCGTCAAAATTCTTTATAAAAGTTTTCGCTTTTATAGAGGTTATTGGAGGTATCATGTTGATTGCCGGATCTTACACCCAATTAACCGCTATAATATTTGCAATACTTTTCTTCTGCGAGGCAGTACTGGACTACCGAGAATCAGAACTTGAGGAAAGAGATCTCACTTTTTATATATTAGTTTTTTCAATTTCCCTCTCGCTCATCTTCCTAGGCGCAGGGGCCTTCGCCATCGATTTACCTCTCTAAATCAAAAGATAGCAAAATTAAAAGACTATCCCTTGAAGGGACAGTCTTTTAAAATAAATTCTAATTATTCATGATGCTTATGACAGCATTTACACATCTTTCCAACTCCAGCAATTATGATAAGAACTGGCCAGATTACACTTACAGCACCAGCTGTCAAAACGTTCAGATCTCCCAGCAAAAATGTCAAACCAAAAAGCACCACAAGCCAAGAAAACATCTTATGATGATTGCATTTGCACATTTTTGACATATCTTGATTATTATCCATGTCAATATAAATATTAAAAAACTAATCGACCAATAACCTACAATATTGTATCACAATTATTGATCAATGTGATACAAAAAAACATCTGGTAATCTAAGTGCAGAAATAATTTTATCTAGATTCTACTTGATTAATATATAACAAAATGCTGTTTGCAATATCTACAACTTCATCAACACTTTCTTGAGAAATAAGATATGAGGCACTTTTGGCCCTAATATTCTCAGAGACTATCTTTATTCTATTTATTAAATCAGTTTTTGTTTGTTCAGCAATATTTTTTGCTTCAGGAGCTCTCGTTAAAAAAGCCTGACCCATAACCAAAGGGGTGGAAAGAGAGTTTGCCCGAAACTTACTTAATTTACTATCCTCATAATTTTTAATATCTATTGGGTCTTGGGTATGCTCACTCTTTTCTCTTAATTTAAGTTGCTCCTCATAAGGAAGTCCGGGCGTATTTCCAACATCATTAATAAACCACTCGAGTTCTTTTTTGGTGGTTTCAGATAAATGAGATCTTTTTTCAATTACTTGTTGTCCTTCTTCAACTGTTTGTGTTTCAAGTGACATGTGTAAATTATAACTCTAATTTAGACAAAGGTCAAATTTAGTAAAGATAGTTAGATTTTACAACATGGTTTCACTATACCCCTTTCCAGAAATTATTATAACTATTTTAAGTGATGAATCTTATATGAGAGGGGTATATTCGAGGCATTTATATATGAGGGAGATGAGTAAATAAAATTTTTATCTAAACTTTTTTGGCGTTAATTATTAAAAAAGGCGGATACTTTTTTTCATCTTTCCAAGGAGTACCGTCATTCGAGGCAAGGGGTTCATAAATCTCAAATTTTCCAAATCCGGCTTTTTCAAGCATCTCAAGATAAAAACTTTTTGACCAGTAATAGTCTGGTATATAAATTGGTGGATTTCCCTTAAGAATAGTCGTCACATGTTCACCAAGTTTTAATTCGGGGGAATACTGCATTTGATGTGTAAGAAAATCTTTTCCATTACCTTTATCCCAATTTGGATTAAGTATAACTAACTGGCTTTCTAGTTTTAATAGATTATGCATACGTTTCAATACAGAAAGCATAATATCTGGAGAAGATATTTCACACAATACAAAAATTAAAACCCCAGCATCAAAATAATTAATATAATCACTTTCTATCCTAGGATCATTATCTGCAAGATAAATTATATTTTTATTCTTACCTTTTTTAGCTATTTCAAGTTGGGTCGTAGAGATATCAATACCAACGACTTCTGCCCCTAAATTTCTTAAATATGCACTAAATTTACCATTACCACAACCATAATCTAATATATTCTTCCCCTGAATTGGCTGTAATAATTTTGCAACATTTTTATGACCAAGCTCCCAATCAGTTGTTGCTTTCTTACCCCACTCTTCATATTGATCTGCAATTTTGTCATAATTCATAATAAAACTATATCACAATTGTGCATATAGTTCGATTCCAACCAGGGTGCCAAAAAACTAGCCTTAATATAAGGGTTGATCTTAATGGACGCTTCGCGCACGATTTAGTGTGGTCAGGAATAATTTTCTCATCGTCACTCAAAAATTTTCACTACCCTGACTCACTTGTTTTGCTTGCTAGCAAAACATAGTTCCGTCTCGCACATGTATCAAAAAACACGAAGCAGTTCGTGTTTTTTTATCATGTGCGCCTAGTTGGAATCGAACCAACGACCGTCTCCTTAAAAGGGAGCTGCTCTACCGACTGAGCTATAGGCGCATGTTTCAAAATCAAAAATAAAAGAGCAAAAATCAAAATTAATTACTAAAAACAAACTCCCACAATCCATTAACAATACTTGCAAAATATAACAATAAATTGGTAAAAAGTCTATTCCCCACTCTTATAATTCCAAAATAAACTTTTCTAGAGCAACAAAAAAATCTATATTGCCCCTGTGAGCTTCATGATACATTTCTACAAGTCTTGAAGAAAGCTTTTCTAATTCGCCAGCTTTGTAATTTCTAGAGTATTTACGGGCCTTTTGAAATGGAAATGACTTCATATTTGCTTCTTCCGCTGTTTTACACTTTTTTGCCAAAAGCATGCTTTTTACCTGCCAAAAAAATATTCCGTGTACTTCTTCCGCTGGCACTTGCTCTGCCAGTGCATCTTGATACAAAACCCACAATCCCCTCTTATCTCGTCTACCAAGAGCATCCGCGAATTCAAAAAAGTCTATCTTTTCACCAATTAATGAAAGTTTTTCTTTTTTATTTAGAGTTTTTTCGGGTTTAATAAATTCTTGTGTTTTCTCTGCGTTTTTCTCCACTTTTGCTAAACTAACTTTATCGAGTTTACCTTCTGTAAAAATAAAAATATTATCCGAATCAGCAAATTCTTTTAAATTTTTTAAAATTAATTCCTTATTTTTCTTATTATCAAATGTTTTATATAGAAAAACAATATATTTATTAGAAAAAAGTGCCTGACCACCTGCAAGTTCGGCAATCCTATCAATAGACAACTCCTCATCTCCTATTTTAATCAAAGTCGCGTCAGGTTTTTTTGCAAGCAAGGAATCAACTGTAATTTTTGCCTTTTTTCTTGCACTTTCTATATCTGCACCATAATAAAAATAAATCATATAACAAGTATAAAGTAAAAAGTTAAAAGTATAAAGTAATATAATAATCTAAATTAGATTATATGTTTTATAGAAAATTATAAACCTTGACTTATTATACCATATGTGCTACGTTATTTTAAGTAATGATATGTCTCGGGGGTGAAAAATGGGGTTGGACGCCGCAGACTATCTCGTAATTACAGTAACATTGATCGGTGGTTGGGGCATCACCTCAACCATAGATCAGTGCTTAGGGGTAAACACGAGGAAGGTTCGTTCTGGGAGATGGTTCATTCACAATGTCGCCTATGTAATTTGGGGTGGATTACTAGCGGCAGCATTTTTGGGACAATTATAAAATACTGTGATCCTAGGAGATACCACAGTAAACGTTGGGTAGAGCCTCAGACAAAATCCTGGTTAATTACCAAAATTTTATCTGAGGCTTTCTTATTTGAGTAAAATAAGTGCACTCACAACAATAGAAGAAGTCTCAGCTCTCAAGATTTGCGGTCCAAAAGAAACACTCTTTATTCTTTTTTCATCAAACCATATCTTTTCATTCTCTGACCAACCCCCTTCAGGACCAATAAGTACACCAATTCTATTACCAGGATTGCTTCTCGCCACGCTTCGCTCGCGGCTAAAGGCTAAATGCGCTCGCAAAGACACACCCAACGATTCTCCCCCAACATCTAACACAAACAGTTCCCCACCAAAATTTGAAATCGCCTTTTCCAAAGATTCAGGTGCAAAAATTTCCGGTAATTTCGTTTTTCCAGACTGTTCTGATGCCTCTTTAGCAATTTTATTTAATCTTTCAATATTTAAACTTTTCTTCTCACTTCTTTCAGAAATTATTGGATGAAAAGCAAAAACACCAATCTCTGTACATTTTTCCACCACAAATTCAAAATTGTCTTTTTTTATGATTGACTGAAAAATGTGTAACTCAATATCTGTCGGATTTTTTACTTTCTTTTCCTTATCTATAACCAAAACAGCTTCATTTTTTGAAAGAATTTTAAAATATGCCTCGTATTCAGAGTCTTCGCCATTAAAAACCACTACCCTGTCGCTTGCTTTCAACCTAAAAACTTTGAGCCATTGATGTAAAAGCTCTTTATCATCGATCCTTACTTCCTTTCCTATTTCTTGGTTTATATAAAATCTATGTAATCTCATAACTTAAATGTAAAATTAAAAAAGTAAAAAGTAAAGATAAAATTGTAAATTAAAAAATTTGCTTAAATCAGGCTTATATTGTAACATTATTTTATTAGTTTAGTGTATAAATTTTTAAATTTTAAACTATATTTTTACACTTTTCATTTAAATCTTTTAACTTAAATATATGAATCTAATCCCAACTGTCATAGAAAAATCACAATTTGGTGAGAGGGCATACGACATTTATTCAAGACTTTTAAGAGAAAATATTATTTTCTTGGGTGGAGTAATAGACGATGAAACTGCAAACATTGTCATAGCACAACTGCTTTTTCTTCAATCGGAAAATAACAAAAAGGATGTAAAACTTTACATAAATTCTCCTGGAGGATCAGTAACTGCCGCGCTTGCAATACTCGATACAATGAATCATATACAAAATGATGTTTCCACAGTTTGTGTTGGCCTCGCGGCTTCAGCAGCGGCACTTCTTTTATCCGCTGGTAAAAAAGGTAAAAGATTCTCTTTGCCAAACTCTGAAATAATGATCCACCAGCCAATGGGTGGTGCGCATGGACAAGCTTCAGATATTGAAATCAATGCAAAACAACTTTTAAAGATAAAGTCTAAGTTAAATAAGATGATGGCGGAAAATACCGGAAAATCTGTCACCCAAATAGAAAAAGATGCCGATAGAGACTACTACATGTCAGCAGAGGAAGCAAAAAAATACGGACTCATCGACAAAATACTATAATAATCCCAAGATGGTGTACAAAATGAACTATCTTTTAATACATTTTTAATATATAGAAAGCCCCACAACATTATTCTTCCTCCAAAGAATAATGTTGTGGGGCTAAGTGATGTCGATCTTCATCGACTACTTCGCTTTGATCGGGGACATGGTCAATTCATGCCCTGGTCTCAACTGCTGTCTCGCCACCGTAACGTGCTGAGGCTGGCTATTCTTTCGTGCACTGATGAATAGAAACGCTGCAGCGCACACAAGCAATAAAGACAACAACCGCGGCCTCAAACACCCGTCCGGATGTGGAGTAAACCACACCGACGCAGCGAGAACGAGGAGTAAAAACTCACACAAATATATTGTAACCATCTAATTTTTCTCCTTTCTACGAATCTTGAGTAAGATTAACATCGTTTAACCCTATGTCAATATAAAAACATGATATCTTTACAAAAGGACCAAATAAAGCTACTATGGAAATGTTAATAATTTAATTTTAAGGATTCCGTTTTTTTAAAGATTTTTAAAGATTCAAAGTAAAGTAATATGTTTTTTAAAGAAATTATCAAAAACTCTGTATAATCTTGGAAAAGCTTGCCCGAATAAAATTTCTTGTCCGTAAAAATTTTAAGAAATTTTGGCGGATTGATGAAGAAATTTTGGCGGGTCTGAAAAAGGCGGTGTCTTTTTCACAATAATATGTCACTAAAAATAGTCGTTTTAATCGCAAGCTCTGCCGGTCTTGTTGGTATTGCCTTGGGTTATTTTCTAAGACTCATTATATCTCTTGGACAAAAAGGTTCTCTGGAACTCGAAGTCAGACAGATGATGTTGAGTGCTGAAGAAAAATCAAAAAAGTTAGTTATGGAAGCAGAGAAAAAATCTGTTGAAATAATGAGTGAAGCAAAGAGAGATGCAAAAGAAAAAGAAGAAAAGTTTAAAATGACAGAAGATCGTTTAATCAAAAAAGACAATCTTCTAGACCAAAGACAGGTAGATTTAGACAAAGAGAAAGAAAATTTGAAGTCAAAAATCTCCGAAGTGAGAGACCTGAAGGAAAAAGTAGAGAAAATTGAGGTACAAAAAAATACTGAGCTTTTATCTATAGCAAAAATGTCTGAGGAAGATGCCAAAAATAATCTTCTGACAGCTATGGAGAAAAAATACGAGGAAGACATTTTGGGAAGAATGAAAAAACTTGAAGACTCAGGGGAAGAAACACTCGAACATAGAGCAAAAGAAATTCTTGCAACATCAATACAAAGACTTTCCACCTCCGTTGCCCCAGATATCATGTCCACAATCCTAAGTATTCCTTCAGACGAGATGAAGGGTAAAATTATCGGAAAAGAAGGAAAAAATATTAAAGCTTTTGAAAGAGTTACTGGTGTTGAGGTTATAGTTGATGATACCCCAGGCACTATTACTATATCTTCATTTGACCCAATTAGAAGACAGGTTGCCAGAGTTGCCCTTGAAAACCTACTTCTTGATGGCAGAATCCAACCAGCAAAGATAGAAAAGATAGTAGAAAAGGCTCAATTAGATATAAATAAAATTATCAAAGAAAAAGGCGAACAAGCCGCATATGAATGCGGTGTTATTGGCTTAGATCCTAAAGTTATTGCCATTCTAGGAAGACTACATTTTAGAACAAGCTATGGACAAAATGTACTTCAACACTCAATAGAAATGTCATTACTTGCTGGCATGATAGCAGAAGAACTTGGAGCAAATGTACAAATAGCAAAAACCGCTGCTTTGGTACATGACATTGGTAAAGCACTTGGCCATGAAGTATCCGGAACTCACGTAGAAATCGGCAAGAGAATTTTACAAAAATTTGGAGTAAATGAGTCAATAATAAAAGCTATGCAATCTCACCACGAGGAATATCCTTATGAGAGTGTAGAAGCTATCATTGTCCAAGTTGCAGACACCATTTCAGGAGGAAGACCAGGAGCAAGAAGTGACAGTATTGAAAATTATATAGAGAGACTTCAGGAGCTTGAAGCAACCGCAAATGCATTTGATGGGGTTGAAAAATCTTATGCCTTGCAGGCTGGTAGAGAAATAAGAGTTTTTGTCACACCAGAAAAGGTTTCAGATCTTGATGCTAAGAAACTAGCTAGAGATATAGCCGATAAAATAGAATTAGACCTTAAATATCCAGGGGAAATAAAGGTTACTCTAATCAGAGAGAACAGAATCATAGAATACGCTAGATAATCAAAAAATCAGATAAAAGGCGGTTTTGCTTCGCAAAACCGCCTTTTATCTATTTATATTTTAATTTTTTATATACAAACTAAATAGTAATATGAAAATATGTCAATGTTTTTTCCCTATTGCGCTTTAATAACAACGTATTATAATACAGGCAGGTCATTAAAACTCTTGTGTGTAAGGAAAGCATACAAAAGTATATTATTTAAAAGCTTCGCGTATCCGGACCTGATATGCGGAATAATTTGCAAATTATTATATGAATAAAGCAGGTATAGTAGAAGCTGTACAAGGAGTTCTAGGTGGAACAAAAGTACAAGCAGAGCAGGTCGTAGATATGGTTTTTGATACAATTGTAAACAATTTGAAGAAAGGAGAGGAAGTATCAATCGCAGGAATTGGTATATTCTCAGTAAAGCAAAGAGCAGCAAGACAAGCTAGAAACCCAAGAACAGGGGAAGCTATCTCAGTCAAAGCTATGAAGGTTCCAAAATTCAGAGCTGCAAAGGCTTTGAAGGATGCAGTAAAATAAGATTTACTCCATTAAAAAATCCCCTTTCGGGGATTTTTTAATGGAGTAAATTACAACCCCGTATACAAACCATTTAATCACACATAACTAGATAAAAGGTTAGTAAGAAGAAATTCAAGTTAAAAGCTATATATTATTTACTTAGTTTGTTGTACTGGGGTAATATCCTTCAGACAAACACCTGTATATTCTTATAACTTTACAATATCATTTTTATGTGATACTGTTCTAAAGGAGGCAACCATGAAAGGCAACAAGAATCCAAACAAGGTTCCAACCCCGGAAGAGGTTGAGGCCTTCATGAAAAAAGCTGTCGTGATGAGAACGGAAGTTTGCTTCGAGTCGCGAATGGTGCTGGATGGCACAGTACGCGATCTGTTCGAAGGCGGATACATCACGAAGGAAGTATCGGGCAGGTACTTTAACGGTCCGACAAAAGACGAGGTTAGGAACGCGAAGGTGTGAGCAAAAGAGGTTGCTATCAAAAGCGGCCTCTTTTCTTATTTTCTTTTGCCTCCTTTGCCGCTTTAATCCACATCTCCACGATATCATGATGTGTATTTGGATCAAAAGCTGGTGCTGAACGCTCTACAGCATCAACTCTTTTATCTAAATCTTCCCTATTTATTTTCAACTCATTTAAAATCTTTTTGAAGGCTGACAAAGAATTAAGGTATGCTTTCTGGGCAAACGAATTACCTTCTATTTCAGCTACTACAGCAAACAGTTCTAGTTGGATTATACTGTCTCTTATAACAAGATATTTAAGTGCCATATTACGAACTTTTTCTTGAAATATTAAATTATCGAGGTCTTTAAAGTGACCGTCCAGATAACCTAAAGATTCATCTAACCATTTTTTTGAACAAGTGATTACAACCTTTGGTACTAGAAATTCTCGACGTTTTATTTCCTGCAATCCATCTTTTTTCCTTATCTCTGTTTCAAAGTATTTCATTGATGGGGTTTTGCCATCGGCTATGGTATTAATTATGTCATAAAGTTTCTTTTCTTTTGCTTTCTCGGAAATAGTAAAATCAATTGAAAAGCCCATACATCTTATGTCTATATCACTCTCAACGATTTCCTCTGGAAAAATTTGTATGGCACAATCTATCCCGTTAAAATAATCGTCATACAAAGACGGTCGTATAACTCTAACATTTCCCAACCAATTAAATTTTCTAATGCAAGATGGTATTGCACTTTCAACAAAAAGGGCTACGGCTTTATTTAATCGTTCTTCTCCACTCAACTTACTTTCATTCTCTTCTATCCATTTTTTCTTTTTTTCAACTTGATCCAAATCCTCTTTTATTACTCTACTATCAAAAAGAGCTCTTCGTCCATCAACAATCGTCGTAACCCCCCTGAAATTATTAGGGTCGATTCTTAAATTTCCTGGCTCATTTTCAATAACATTAATGAGCTCGAGCCTTCTATTAAGATCTACCTCTACTGGTTTTTCTAAAATTTTTAACATATGTGCGGGCAGGGTGAATCGAACACCCAACCGCAGTTTGGAAAACTGCTGTTTTACCACTAAACTATGCCCGCATTTCGAAGAACGCTGTAATATTAGCAGAAATACAATACACAATCAACAAAAGACTAATCCGCTGAACTTCTGGTGACTATTTGGTATATTTACTAACTATTTCGATTACTGCATTAAAATCATCATTTTTTTCTACACCTTTCCTTTTTAAATATCCGCATTTTATACACCGATGATTTATAAAATATTTTCCTTTTTCAAAGTCAATTTTTATTGGTTCCATCATTCCCCCACAACTCTCTGCCCTATCTCCGGGATTTATATCAACATGTTTACTCCATAAACATTTAAAACAATGATTTGTAAAACCATTTCCAACATTTTTGGTTCCACATTTTTCGCAAACAAAGTCCTCTACCTTTCTTTGAAATTTTCGTGGTTGATTTACCATCCCGGTTACAAATTTTTATGCCTATAAATATTTACCAATTTATCTTAAACTTATTTTAAATCTTAATCTTATCTTTCTTTTTGACTCATCTCGTTATTTGTAACGGGACAAGTATTTTAATAATTAAATTTTCGTAGGATTTCGTTCACCCGTTAAAGTTTTGACTGACGCATCCGCTTGAAGCGGATGCACGGAAAATATTTATTTTCCATCAGTCAAAATTTTCTCGGGTAAATTATTCGTTGTAATTATTTTCGCATATTTTTATTTGACAAATTTGATCATCTTAGCGTTATTTATATGTCTCCTAATCAAAATTTCATGGCCATCATCAAGAATAATTTCTTTATCGCTATTATCTGCATAAACGACAGCTTTTCCACGAATAATTTTTACAACAATTTCCGAACATTCCTTGAGCACTATATGATCTGACTGTTCGGTACTATTGTTAAAAGCCACGCCTATGCCAACTTCAAAAAAACTGTCAGTAATAGATCTGTAATACCCGGTTGAACCGTGAGGTGTAGAAACGACCAACCCATCTCCAATTATTTCATGACCTACCTTTTTACCATTTACAAAAATCTCATAGCGTATAGCTCTTCTGGGATCAATATTATGAACAATAATTTCATTAAATCCTACAATCTTTACTCCCTCGAAAACAGCCTCTATTTTTAGTTCCTCTTTTATTATATACTCGCCAATGAAAAGTTTTCTAAAAATTTCTTCAGTGGGAAGATTGCTACATAATTTACAAATTCTACTTCTTCTTATAGCAAGTTTAGGAACTCCAGGATATTTTTCTTCAGCTTTCATAAAAGTTCCGTCTCCACCATAGCTAGCCACAACAAGATTTGGATTCCCCGCTTCGTCAAACGGCTTTTTTACCTGATATATATCATTAACGACATCGAAACCAGCACTCTCAGCTAGTTCGACTATGTCTTTTGTTTGATGACCATAAATTAAAAGTTTCATAACTTAGTATTCTACTCCTTTTTGATAAGAAAATACAATCAATTTAGAACCCCTCGCCGAGAATTTCGGTCGTTACACGACCAGTACCCCAATTAACTCACCCGCTCGTGATTACACTCCAAGCTCGACTCAATCGGTCTTCGAATCCCGGACGTGAGCAAATACTGCCGGGAGTTTCAACCATTACATGGTCAGTATAGGTTTCCCATTTTCTCGCAATATTAATTGCTAAAAAATATGGGAGGACCTTTTCGAATCCCGGACATGAACAAATGTGCCGGGAATTTCGAAACTTACAGTTTCTGTACACCTGTTCTGTTTTATATTTCGCATAGGCTCATATAAAACTATCACAGGTCTTCGAATCCCGGACGTGAGCAAATACTTTTGCTCACTCACTCCGACAAACAAAAAAACGTCTTATTCAGGCGTTTTTTCATTTGTCGGAGTGCCGGGATTCGAACCCGGATCGCATGCTCCCAAAGCACGAATGCTACCGTTACACTACACTCCGATATTAATGAAAAGATATTATCACAATAAATAAAAATAAGCGAGAAAACTAGATCAAATCATTCTTATTAAATTGTCCTTCCAACCGACCCTTTCACCTTCTGATAAAAATAAGTTTGAAGGACACGTCGTTTTTAAATTAACTTCTCTATGACCAACTATCATATTTTTTTTCACCATTGGATATTTTTCTTTTATTAAATCTGTGACTGCATTTAATTGAATTTCTGGAGGAATAGAATTTTCATAATTTCCATCAAGTACAATCGCAACACTTCTACAATTTACTTCCCAATTCCCAGCATGCCACCCTATTTCGTTATCAAAAAGCAGCTGTTCCACTTCCCCATTTTTTCTTACAATCCAATGATAGGGATAAAAAACCTGTTTGTTGTTTCTTAAATGACCCGAAAAAATTGGTTTACCTTTGATATGTTTATCCATTCCCAAATAAGGATTACTGAAATATGGTGCATATAGACGAATCAATTCTATCGCTGACAACCTGTCTTTCGTCAGTTTCTCTCCTATGTGAGTGTGGTGAATAACAATTGTATCGATCTTCTTCCTCTGTATATCCCAAACATCAGAAGTATTACCTAAAAATACATTTCCTAGAGCAAGTTGTTTTTCAAAAAAGGAATAAACATTTTTTATTATTGTCCTATATTTACTTTCATTCTTTACCCTCAATTTCGATAGCTTTTCTATAAACAAAGGGACTTCCATATACCACAAGGGACCCTTTATTTTTTCTGTCCATTCATTTTCTCTGAAAATTTCCATACTATTTCACTTTGTGATTTTTTCTGATTTCCTTTACTTCCTCATCATTTTCTTCCTCTTTCTTTTTCTTTCCTTCTTCGCCCATCTCTCGCAAATCTTTTTCTGGAAGTTTTATTAGTTCAATTGCGCGCTTATTTAAATATACTTCATTGTTTAATTTTGGATCATCAAGAACTTCTTCAAGAAGTGCGTGTAGAACAAAACCTATTTTTGGGCCGGGCGCTTCTTTTGCCACCTCCATAATTTTCTTTCCATCAATATTAAGCATTCCAACAGAAATCGGATCACGTGTCGCCTCTTCTATCATCGCGTGATATTTTCTGAGTCTGTATGGGTCTTCTTTTGGTCTTCCCATTCCTATTCTATCGCAAGCACGCAAGTTCATAAGGTCCCAAACATTATCCTTCCCCACTCGAGCCACAATTCTTCTTACCGCAGACAAACTTATAAGCTCAGTATCAGCAAAAAACATATGAACTCTTACAAATTTAGTCACCCTTTCAATAACTTTTGCTGGAAACCTCAAATCTTGTAAAATTTTTTCCGTCATTCTCGCACCAACAACCTCGTGGCCATAAAAAGTCGGCTTCTTTTCACCTGCCCTTTTAGATTTTGGTTTCCCAATATCATGAAGTAATGCAGCAAGCCTAACTTCTAAAGAAAAACCCTTATCGGCTGCGTGTTGTAATGCTCGGATAGAGTGTTCCCAAACATCATATTTGTGTGCGCCTCCTTGATCTACACCAATTGTTTTTTCTAATTCTGGAATTACATATTTAAGCAAGCCAAATTTCAACAATGACTTCATTCCGTACATTGGCTCTTCTGACATAATGATTTTTACAAATTCGTCGCGAATCCTTTCTTTTGCGATTTTTGAAAGCAAATGTGATTCCTCTGCAAGGGCTTTCTCTGTATGTTTGTCTATTTCAAAACCTACATAGTTCCCTATTCTCACAGCTCTCAATATTCTCAGACCGTCTTCTTGAAATCTTTCATGGGGATTGCCTACAGTTCTAAGTATCTTATTTTTCAAATCTTCCTGCCCATTAAAAAGATCCACAATATGTCCTTTATAAAAATCTTCTTTACAACCCTTCCCTTCAATTCTAAGCGCAATCGCTCCAATCGTAAAATCCCTTCTCTTTAAGTCGTCCTCGAGCTTATCACTAAAAGTGACACTGTCTGGCCTCCTATTGTCAGAATATTCAGCTTCAAGCCTATATGGGGTAACCTCAACAACCTTAAGTGTCTCGTCGGCGACATCTTCATTTACGACACCAACTGTTCCATAAACATTTTCATAAAATGTATCTGGAAATATTCTTATAATATCCCCCGGTCTAGCATTTGTGGTAATATCCCAATCTCTTGGTTTTATTTTTATCAAGACATCACGAACACAACCCCCCACTAAATAAGCTTCGTATCCCGCTTTTTTAAGTTTTTCTGAAACTTCAAAAACTTCTTTTGGTATTGGACCGTATTCTTCAACAGTTTTTTTCATCAAAACAATTTTATTACACTTTTTGATTTTTAGCTAGTTTAAAGGTAATATAGAGCGAATGCGCCCGTGGTGAAATGGATATCACATTGGTCTTCGGAACCGTTGTTGGGGGTTTAAATTCGAAATAACAAGCAAACTACTTTGTTTGTGGCGAATTTAAAAGACGGAGCATATTACGAACAGCAGTGAGTAATGCGAGTCGTGGTCAAGAAAATTTTCGAAAGACGATGAGAAAATTATTCGAGACCGATTCCTATTAAGGCAATTTAAAAATTAAATAAACATGTGCCTGTGGTGAAATGGATATCACAACAGTCTTCGGAACTGTTGTTGCGGGTTCGATTCCTGCCAGGCACACAATTGTAATAACCTCATAATTATGAGGTTATTACAATTGTGTGCCTGGAACGAGTGATGTTATCACTCGTGTCAAGAATTGAAAGACAGAGTAGCAATTTTTAGCAAAAAATTGCTATGAGTCGGGGTCGAGAAAAATTGTGAGCGACGGCTAACAATTTATTCGTGACCGATTTCTTCAAAGACGCCATCCTTGACATATTTGGTGATTATATTATAAATGGTATCAGCACAGATCTTTTGGTGCGTAGTATATCAAGTTGTAGGAGGCACAGTGACAAAGATAGCCAGTCTGTTAAGCATAGCAACAACGGCTCAAATATCGGCCGTGAGAGCCGTGCTGGAGAGATCCAAAAACGAAACACCTGTCGGAAAGGTGGTTCGCGGAGAAAACAACCATCTGGTGAAACACCAGAGGGCGCTCATGGCTCTCGACGCTGGGATCTACGACGACGAATTCCTGGCAAAGTGCCTGGACGTCCAAGTTGTCGAGGACATTATGAAGAAATAAACTCCACACAAAACGAGGGCAACCAGATTGCCCTACCGAGAGCCTCTGCAAAATGTATTGGTCATACATTTTTGCAGAGGCTCTTTTTTTGAGAAATATAAAAACCCTCTTCAAAATTTATTTCCTTTTTTATTTTTTTGTGTATAATACTTGAAGTCAAATGCGGGCGTAGTTTAATGGTAGAACTAGTCCTTGCCAAGGATTGGGTCCGGGTTCGATTCCCGGCGCCCGCACAACAAATGAAAATAACCCATTATATGTGGGTTATTTTCATTTGTGCGCCGGGAATCGAAAGACGGAAACTATTTTTATAGTAAAAAAATAGTTGAGTCGGGGTCGCAACCTTTTTTGAGCGTCGGCGAGAAAAAGAGCTGTGACCGATTCCCTACTAAAACTTCCTCGCTCGCGTCCGGGAATCGAAGCCCGGTTGAGACATTTTGTGATGTTTAGCGAAACAAAATGTCCAACTGGGGTACTGAAACTGTAAGTTTCGAGTTCCCGAGCGCCAGAGAATCGAAAAGGTTCTTCCATGTTTCTGAACAATTACCATAGCAAAAAAATGGACAACCTGTACTGACCATGTAATGATCGATCATCACGGTAAATTATAAAATCAAAAATATTTTAAACTAAACCCCACTACTTTTAATCAAGAATTATATTTTATATAAAAATGATTCAATTATTATCAAAGACGTCATAAACTTTTTAATAGACAAACGACAACACAATTTTTAAAAAATTAAACCCTCATCATAATTTAATCAACCAAAATAATGGTTTTTTGCCGTAAACTGTGGATAACTCTGTGAATATGTTAATTAAAGACAAGTCTGATAACACCTCAAGACCAAAACAATTTTATGGTCTTTTATGTATTCTATGGCTATAAACATGCCTGCATTATTTAAACACGTCCTTAAAATCAATAATGTCCAATATATAGTGTTACTTAGAAACACTTTACTGGTTTCAGGTGAAACATGTCAACTTTATTGGATATAAACTTCTAATGTTACACACGAAACACCGACCATAATTTATTATTGTCTACGAATCCGGTCATATTGATCATTTAACATAATATATTTAATTGTGTTATTCTATTAGCTGAACTCATGAAAACTATAACAGAAAAAAGAAAAATGGGGAATTTGGGTGAGGATCTTGCTTGTAGATTTCTGATAAAACATGGTTTTGATGTCATTAAAAGAAATTATCTAAAAAAATGTGGGGAAATCGATATTGTTGCTCAAAAATGCAAGATTCTACACTTTATTGAAGTAAAAAGTGTTTCATGCGAAACTATACCAAAAGATTCTGTTTCATCAGCACCAAAAAATGAATCGAGGGACAATTATAGACCGGAAGATAATCTTCACCCATGGAAACTCCAAAGACTAACAAAAACAATGCAGGTATATTTGATAGAAAACAACGTTTCACCAGAAACAGACTGGCAATTTGATGTAATTACTGTGTATATTGACAAAAAAAGGTTAATTTCAAAGGTTTCAATGCTAGAAAATATTATTTTGTAGCCATTATTCATATAAAAGTCAGGTACCTGTAATAAAACACTTCGTATTCCAAATGAAACGTCTAACTCTAACCCACTTAACGATAATATGGCTTATTCATTGAATATTTTGTGTTTCACCTGAAACAAAATAAGATGCCGTAGATTATTAATATGGTGTAATCAAAAAACTCAATTAAAAAACCGCTCACAGAATACCTCTTGAGCACAGGTCTTCATTAGAGCGGCACGAAAAAAGGGTAAATCTCGTAGCTATTCATTGGTCCTATTAATTACTCTTTACAAAAATTGAAGTAATTTTTAAGGACAGGAAAGACAATAAATCGCTACCAAATAATCCTCATCGATTTTTCGAAAGCTAGCTAGGCTTTCTAAAGAACAAATTGATTTGGGTGAAAGGAGGACAAAATAGACAGTTGCATATCTGTTTTGTCTAACACTCAAACCACACATCTGATGCTATTATATGTCCTTTAGAAAATCTGTAAAGGACATCACCTGTGGATAACTCGATGTACTCTTGTATTTCTAAAGGACATTAAATATACGGCTAATAATAAGGATGTGCATATCTTCTTATTCAGTAATGATTGGTAATATAATTTATATTATCAATTATCATTACAGAACATATTTTATTTTTTGGATTAAATATACAGTTATTTCTTTCATGTTGACACGAACACAAATTGGGAGTATACTAGTTTTGTAGATCATCGGCATCGCTGTTGATCTACACCATCTGATTGCAAAATCAGAGTGTGTATCGGGAAAATAATCTTTTGATTAGCTTCCCAGTCTGTGCGATTTGCAGTACATTTTGTGTACTCAGACTTTAAACCATCGCCCCGTTCTTTTTTAAAATCTTATAGCTAATAGACCTATAAGTCGTCTGACAATTTTTGTCTCCGCCTTCTAGTCTATTCAGTCCACCTTCGGGGGGACTGTTTTTTTATAAAAAAATAAATAAATCAACAGGTGAAGAGAGTAACATCTACATAAATTCAAGTAAAACTGGACAGTGATCAGACCCCATCATATTATCTAGTATTTCAGCCCTTCTTACACGATTTAACATGGAATCAGAGACGAAAAAGTAGTCCAAACGCCAGCCGATATTTCTGTCTCTTGCAAAGGTTTTCATATCCCACCAGCTGTATTGAATTTTTTCTGTGTGAAAATTTCTAAACGTATCTATATATCCGTGAGAAATTAATTTATTGATCCACTCCCTTTCCATTTTCAAAAAACCTGTATGATTCTCATTTTCTTTCGGTCGTGAAAGATCAATTTCATTGTGAGCAGTATTTACATCTCCACAAAAAACAACTTCTTTACCTTTCTTTTTTAATTTATCAATAAATTTTAAAAATTCTTCATAATATTCCATTTTATATGCGAGTCTTTCTGGTCCGCCACCGCCATTTGGAAAATATATGTTTAACAGCACAAAGTCCTTATAATAAGCCACTAAGGTGCGTCCTTCGTCGTCAAATTTCGGTATTCCTATGCCATATTCCACCTTCTCTGGCTCGTCTTTAGAGAAAATAGCAACACCACTGTAACCCTTTTTAAGTTTTGAATGATCAAAATATGCATAGTATCCAGCAGGGGAGCGAACTTCATCAGAAAGCTGTTCTGGATGTGCTTTTGTTTCCTGTAAACAAAATATATCTGGATCAATTTCAAAAATAGAATTAAAAGCACCTTTTTTATGAAATGCGCGCAATCCATTTACATTCCAAGAAATAATTTTCATTTATCGAAAAAATTTTTGCTGACGAAAATGTTATTGTTTTAAATACTTCAACTTCTAAATTTTAACCACAATCTCAGTACTAGATATTAGGTCTGATGAAGAATTTTCAATAACATCAGCAAAAACTTTAACGGATGAATTATACCACACCAAAATTATTTTTTGTTGTGGAAGTTTTTGTGAATATCTCTTAAATGTTTATCAGTAATATGAGTGTATATCTGGGTTGTAGCAATATTTGCATGGCCAAGCATTGTTTGAACAGAACGTAAATCAGCCCCGTTACTCAACAAATCTGTAGCAAAAATATGTCGAAGTACATGTGGAGTTACTTTTTTCGAAATACCTGCTTTTATTGCATAAAATCTAACAATCCTCTCCACTGAACGTGGAGTGAGGGCTCCAAATATTTCACCTTTTTTATCAGAATTCTGTATAGGTGAATCTAATTGAACAAACAAGGCATCCGACATATCATCCCTTTTATCTAAATATCTTTTAAGCGCTTCTTTTGCCTCATCCGAAATAAAAACGACACGAACCTTTTCTCCTTTCCCTCGAATAGAAAACTCGTCTATTTTCAAATTGATGTCGCGGGGTAGGGAACAGAGCTCGGAAACACGCAATCCGGTGCTAAATAAAAGCTCCAAAATAGCCTTATCCCGCAAGCCTTTTATGGTTGTGAGGTCTGGACTCTTCATAATTTTATCTAAATCTTCGCGAGAAATAAGGTCCAGAGATCTTTCACCGACTTTTGCAAGCTCAATCCTTTCTGGTGACATTGTCTTAATACCAATCCTGTTTGCAAATTTTAAATATGCACGAAGAGCAATCAAATAATAATTCTGTGTTCTTTTTTTGAGAGTTTCAGAACGTCCATCTCTCTGATAAAGTTTTTTACCCCTGTCCTGTTTTACTGTCTGTCTATTTAAAAATAACCTATATTCGCGAAACATATTGTCCGTAATTTTTTCTGGCTCTATATCTCCAGTAAATTCAATAAATTTATCTAAATATCTATTATAATTAACGACAGTTTTAATACTTCGCCCTTTTTCTATTTCAACATATTCGAGAAATTGCCTTTTTAATTCTGAAAGCTTCATTCTCACTATTTTACCATGTCGCAAAATATTTTAAAATAACCTAGCGAGGTCAAAACCCCCACACCTATTTTTCCATTTTTGCCTTGTGTTTTTTATACTTTAAAATGTAACTATGTGTAAATGTTTTTGATATTATATTACAAATCAAATTTAGCAGACAGAACACAATGGCAAGATAGGTGTGGGGGCATACATTGCAAAGGAAAGAAAGACAAACTATACTTGTACTCAGTTACAATCTTATTAGATCTAATTCTTTATTGAAATGCCGAAAAAAAATATTTTTAAAAAAGTTTTAATGATCTTTATTTTCAGTTTAACATTTTCGGTATTCGGTGTTACACAAGCCGAGGTACCAGCTTGGGCGTTAAGCCAAATAAACATGCTCAGAAGTGTAGGATCGATTTCAAATTCAACAAGTTCAACACTAAGTAACATAAATAAACTTATAAATATAGGGATAATTTCCATTTCTTCATCTTATACAGAAAACATTGCAACACTTCAGGCTGGTGGAATAATTTCTACACCAAATTTAACAACATATGATATAACCGCACTTCAAAACTCAGGAGTTATTTCTAAGTCAACCGCAGATCTTTTAAATAGCCAAAATGCTACAACTCAAACAGAGACAACCATAGGAAAAAACGTAACAGCGAGTTCAAGCAGCACAAACTGTGCCAACCTAACAATAGATATTAAATATCAAAACACGGACACCACAGATAACGGTAATATCGTATCTGTCCTTCAAAACTTTTTATATAGAAAAGGGTATCTAAAAACCGCACCTACAGGTTATTTTGGCAGTTTAACACTTTCTGCTGTAAAAGCTTTCCAATCAGCGAACGGAATCAATTCGACAGGGTATGTAGGGTCACTGACAAGAACGGCAATACAAAATCTTGATTGCAATTATACAAACTACAGCAATACGACTACAACAACTGCACCTGTTGTTCCAACTCCGGTAGTCTTGCCAGTAGCAAATAAAATAGATTCGGCAACTCCAACGATTATAATCGAAGCTGACCCTGCACAAGTTATGCCAGGTGGAGCGACAACATTAAGATGGAGCACAACTAATGTGACTAACTTGTGTAAAATAACTTCCAAAAATTTATCAAATTACACTTTCAGCAGCATGATCGATCCATCAGGTAAAAAATCTACCGGTCCAATAAACGAATCAACCACTTACACAATTCTTTGTTATAACAAATATGGAATCCCCGGAACTCAAAGTTTAACGGTAAAGACAATATCCGCCAATGCACCGGTTATAATTGATCAAGGAAAATATGCGCAAGCAGGATCAATAACTTCCATAACTCCGTCTTCAGGTAACAGGGGAGACATTGTAAACATCAAAGGGTCCAACTTTCTGTCTATCAATGATGTGTTCTTCGATGGTTTAAAAGTTGATAGTAATCAAATATTTTCTTTAAGTAGTACCTCAATATTTTTCAAAATTCCAGAGTACAAAACTTGCTCTGCATCATATTGTCCACCACCAGCAACCGACACTAAAGTTGAAACTGGCGGACAAAAAATAATTCAAGTTTCAAATATTAATGGTTATAGTAACGACTTTGTATTCACACTCCCAAGTAAAATGATCACGATTTCTGCCGCTCCGCAATATACTTCGGCATTTACCTTAAGCTCAATAAAACCCACATCGGGAAATCGTGGAGATATGATTACAGTTTATGGTTCTGGATTTGATAATAACTCGGTAGCCTTCTTTGGTGGTTTCAAAGTTGCGGACAATCTAACTCTTGTAAAAACAAATAACTCAATATCCTTTATTGTGCCGAAATTTCAAATGGGTTGCACTGATCCAGAATATGAGGCTTGTCCGAAACTACCGTTATCTGGACAGGGGATAATCGTTGAAACTGGTGGATCAAAAAAGGTTTTTGTAATGAACATCTCAAATAAATCGACAACTACTTCCGCGACATTTACTCTTCCTAGTTTAAAAATAACTTATTAAAAGTGACATGAAATTACTTATAACGCGCATTTTTGTATTATCTTATATTTAGCCAACACAAATCCGCATCAGTTGCATTTATCAAATAAATGTGATATCTTATGGCACATGTTAACAAAAACCAAAAAACTAAAACTAATAAAAGAAGTTGCGACACACGATAAAGATACAGGATCTCCTGAAGTGCAAATAGCTATACTATCTAAGAGAATTGAGGAATTGACCAAACATTTAAAGAAAAATGCCAAAGACAACCACTCAAGAAGAGGACTTCTCGGAATGGTGGCTGATAGAAGAAAACATTTAAAATATCTTCAAAATACTGCACCAAAGAGACATGATGTAATAATGAAAAAAGTTGGATTAAAATAAACAAAAAATTCCCGAAAGGGAATTTTTTGTTTATTTTAATCCAACCCAGCAAACAAACCACCGGACTCCAAATAATAGAGGTGTAAATATTAACAATATACAAAACTAATCATTTACATTGTCACATTTACTTGGTTTGTCGTACTGGGGTAGGATTTAGGATTTATGATCAAGGGTTTATGAATTATGATATAATCAGCATCGGTCGACGGTATTGTAATTTTATTAACAATTTTTAATTTTAATATGTCATTTTGCATTTTGATATTTGCAATTTGATTTTAATAATATGAGCGTAATTAAACACAAGAGTCAGAGAGTTGGAATTTTTATAGATACACAAAACATTTATCACTCGGCGAAAAATTTGTATGGGGCAAAAGTAAACTTTGGACAAGTAGTAAAGGATGCTTTAGATGGCAGACTTTTAATAAGAGCAACAGCTTATGTCATCACGACAGAATCTGGAGATGAAAAAAGCTTTTTTGAAGCATTAGGTAAAGTCGGAATAACAATAAAAACAAAAAATCTACAGATTTTCCCGGGAGGTGCAAAAAAGGGAGATTGGGATGTGGCTATGGCAATAGATGCGATTTCACTTTCACCAAAACTTGACGCGGTCATTCTCGTAACGGGGGATGGAGACCATATCCCTCTTGTTGAATACCTAAAGATAACACAAGGATGTCAAGTTGAACTTGTATCTTTTGGCAAATCAACATCAGGAAAACTCATAGAGGTAGTGGACGACTTTATGGATCTAGACGAAAATCCTGCTAAATACATGATTGGGCAGGGAAAAAGAAGGTGAAAAGATAAAATAATCCTAAAAAACAACTTTTAAATATAAATTTTTGTGGTAGTATAAAAGTGGAAATTTGATCACAAATTTCCACTTTTATTGGTTTATTAATTAAATATATGGTCTTTAGATAAACAGTTTGGAACATTTTAGTTCTAATCTGAAATCTAAGGATCATTAAATAAGATGAAAACACAATCGTTCTCAATGGAGCTTGGTGGAAAAACACTTAGCGCCGAGTTTAATGATTTGGCAGAAAATGCCAATGGTTCGGTAATACTAAGATATGGTGCAACAGCAGTCCTTGTGACCGCCGTCATGTCAGAAAAAGCAAAAGAAGGTGCAGGATTTTTCCCTTTGACAGTAGATTACGAAGAAAAGTTTTATGCAACAGGACAAATTTTAGGTTCTAGGTACACAAGAAGAGAGGGAAGACCTTCAGATGAAGCAATTCTCTGCGGAAGAATCACAGACAGAACTATTCGCCCACTTTTTGAGCAATGGATAAGAAATGATATTCAAGTGGTCATTACAGTTCTTTCACTAGATCAGGATGATCCTGATATTTTAGGTGTTATTGCAGCATCACTTGCACTTGGTGTATCTGATATTCCTTTCAAAGGTCCCGTAAGCTCAGTTAGAATAACTAAGCACAAAAATAATGGTTTTCAAGTAAATCCTACCTATGTTGAAAGAGAAAACGAGACATACGAACTTGATCTTCTTGCTTGCGGAAAGGATGGAAATATAAACATGATAGAGCTTGGCGGAGAGGAGGCTCAAGAATCAACTGTTATTGAAGCACTGAAACTTGCATCGGTAGAAATAGAAAAAATAAATACTTGGCAGAAAGAAGTTATTGCGAAAATCGGCGTTGCAAAAAAAGTTTTAGTTGCACCTGTGATGCCAGAGACCGTGAAAAAACTTTTTGCTGAAAAAATTGAAAGTAAATTTGCAAAAATTGTGATGAGCGGAGTTCCTGGACATACAAAAATAGATGAAATTACGGAGGAATGGATGAAAATTGCGAAAGAATCTTTTTCTGAAGAAGACTTTAAATTTGCTGACAAATATATTGAGGAGAAGCTTGACGACTTGATTCATGAACAAGTTTTAAAATTTGATAAAAGAGCTGATGGAAGAAAAATGGATGAATTGAGACCACTCTTCGCTCAGGCTGGTGGATTTTCACCAGTGCTTCACGGTTCAGGAATATTCTATCGGGGAGGAACGCACGTCCTCTCTGTCCTTACACTTGGGGGACCTAGAGATGCACAGGTAATTGAAGGAATGGAAGAAAAAATGGAAGCAAAAAGATTCATGCATCATTACAATTTTCCTCCATTTTCAGTTGGAGAAACAGGAAGAATGGGTGGCACAAACAGAAGAATGATTGGGCATGGAAATCTTGCAGAAAAGGCATTGCTACCTATGATTCCAAAAATTGAGGTTTTTCCTTACACAATAAGACTCGTTTCGGAAGCTTTATCATCAAATGGTTCTACCTCAATGGGCTCGGTCTGCGGATCGACTCTTGCACTTATGGATGGTGGGGTTCCAATAAAAAGACCGGTAGCTGGTATAGCAAGTGGTCTTATGTCTGATGGTAAAGGAACTTATAAAGTTCTCACAGACATCCAAGGACCTGAAGATCACTACGGTGATATGGATTTCAAAGTTGCCGGAACAAAAGATGGCGTCACAGCAATACAAATGGATGTAAAAGTAAGTGGCATTCCAATTTCAGTCTTAGAGACTGCATTTCAAAAAGCAAAGAATGCGAGACTGCAAATATTAGATGTAATTGCAAAAGCAATACCAGAAACAAGAAAAGATATTTCGACTAATGCTCCAAAAATATTAGTAATAAAAATCAAACCAGATCAAATCGGTGGGGTAATAGGGTCGGGAGGAAAAACAATTAAAGCGATCAAAGAAAAAACAGGTGCGGAAGTAGACATTGATGATGATGGAACAGTCTACCTAACTGGTAAAAATGGCGCCGCAGAAAAAGCAAGAACGATAGTTGAAGCCATGACCCATGAATATCGATCAGGAGAAAAATTTGAGGGAACAGTGGTGCGAATAGAAGCCTTTGGCGCGTTCGTAAATATTGCTCCCGATACAGATGGATTAGTTCATGTTTCAGAAATCGCACCGTTCAGAGTAGACAATGTTGCAGATTATGTAAAAATTGGAGACAAAGTTCCGGTAGTTGTAAAAGAAGTTGATGAAAGGGGTAGAATTGCTCTATCAATAAAAGCAGTCGCACCAAATCAATTTAAAAGAAAAGTGCCACCAGCACCTCCTGCTCCACCAACAGGAACAGCAAAAGTTTAAACTAAAAAAGCCCAACAAAAGGTGAGTTCTATGTAAAAAGAACTCGCCTTTTGTATTTGATTAATAAGGACAAAACTATTGTTTTCTAGTATAATTATTTTTGAATAAAACAATATGGACGAGAATCAAAAAAAACAACAAAACGACACCGATCAAAAAACAAAGGAAACCATAGTAAGCCAACTGGACTCCTTTATCAATCCAAGCGACAGGACAAAAAAGAATAACGATGCTGTTTCTTATTATTCTGGATCGGAAATAAAAACAGAACCACTGATAAAAATAAATAACGCAGCAACAGATAGTACTGCTCAGAAACAAAATAAGCCCATCATAAGAACGTACAAAAGTGACGTCGAAGAAACTATCCAAACAGGTCATATTTCTTCCATCAGTATGGCAATGGCAGAAAATAAGAAAATGATGGGTCCAATAAAACAAACAGAGGTAGAGACAAAAAAAGATAAAGTAAATAAAAGTATTCTAATTATAAGTATATTACTGATCTGTGGAGGTGCACTGACACTTCTCATACCTAAGTTACTAATACAGATGAAGTATCAGGAAAAAACTGCTCCGGTAGAAACAGTCTCTTCTGAACCGATAATGACAGTCGACCTCGAAGAAAAGATAAATATAAAAGATATAAATCTTAATAGAGTAAGCACGACGTTAAAAGAAAGAGTTGGGCAATCGGCAACACAACTTGGACAAATAAAAAATATATATTTAACAGAAGGTGAGGGCACTGCGGAAAAATTAATAACATCCAACAATTTTCTTGAGTTAATAGGGGTAAGTATTCCATCTGAAATACAAAGAACACTGAAAGATCCATATATGTTCGGTCTTCACAACTACAATGGCAATCAAAGTTTCCTTATACTAAAAGTCGGCGAATACGATACTGCTTTCTCAGGAATGCTGCATTGGGAAACAACTCTCTGGAGAGACTACAAGGAACTATTTAATCTTCAAAAAATCGACGTCGCTTCAAGCAGCTCTCTTCCAACTGAAACAATAAAGTTTCAGGATGCCGCATTTAATAATAAAGATTGCCGAGTGGTTAAAAATGCTTCTGGAAATATTATATTTTTATATTCAATAATTGATCAAAACACGATCGTCATAACTACAAGTACAGATACACTCAGAGAAATTATTAATAGAATCAGTAGAGCTAAAATTATTGCACAATAATAAAACAATCGGATACATCTGTTTTTATATAATATTCTATAGAAACAGATGGTTTTTATCATGCTTGTTTAATCGAATAGTTTTGCTACAATTAACCCGTTAAAGTTTTTGCTGATGTGTTGAAAATGATACATAAATAGATATAAATTCTTTATAAATATATCTAAGTAATTAACTTGTAAATCACTTAACATCAACACATTTTCGTCAGTAAAAATTTTCTCGGGTAAACATGACTGACACAAAAAAATATCAAAATAAGCTAGAAAATGAACTCAAATTATTAGAAGAGGAGATGAAAGAGGTTGGAAGAGAAAATCCCACAAAACCAGGTGAATGGGAGCCAGTGGAAACTGACTTAAATGCTGACATGGCTGATGAAGATGAAGTGGCAGATGAAATGGAAAACTTTAATGAAAATGAGTCAATTTTAGAAAGGCTAAAATCAATATATAGAGATGTAAAAATTGCTTTGGGCAAAATAGCAAATGGAACTTACGGAAAATGTGAGGTTGGCGGTGAAAAAATACCAAAAAAGAGACTCGAGGCCAATCCATCTGCAAGAAGTTGTGTGGAACATTCAAAAAATAAAAAATCTTAAAAAGAATTTGGTCCGCAGAGCGGGCCTTTTCTTTTATTGTATTTTATTTTAACAATAATAACTGTATAATACTTATTGAATGAGCTTTGCAAAAACTAGGAGCGCACAGACAATAGGTCTAGGTGCAAAAATAATTGATGTTGAGATCGACCTATCAAAAGGTCTCCACTCCTTTACAATAGTTGGTCTTCCAGACAAGGGTGTCGAAGAATCACGCGATAGAGTATCTGCCTCAATTAAAAACAGTGGCTTTACTTCTCCTAAAAGCCTAAATCAAAAAGTTGTGGTATCGCTTGCACCGGCAGATATAAAAAAGGAGGGTCCAATTTTTGATGTTGCTATTTCACTCGCATATCTACTTGCAAGCGACGATATAAAATTTGATTCAGAAAAAAAATTATTTCTTGGAGAACTTTCGCTTGATGGAAATTTGAGGAGAATAAATGGTGTCCTTCCAATCGTTGCAGAAGCCAAAGCTCGTGGGTTTACAGAAGTTTTTTTACCAAAAGATAACGCAAAAGAAGCAGCTCTTATTTCTGATATAAAAATATATGGAGCAAATAATCTAAAAGAAATAATTGAACATTTAAATACTAAACAAATTAATAAAAAACCTGGAACAAATGCAGCTCAAACCAAAAAGATAGAACAGCAACCACAAACTGAAATAATCCAGGAGGATGACGAACTTCTAATAGATTTCAGTGAAATAAAAGGACAGGAAACTGCAAAGCGCGGTCTTGAAATTGCGGCAGCCGGCGGTCACAATATTGCTATGTATGGCCCTCCAGGAACAGGGAAAACGATGCTGGCAAAAGCCTTTAGCCACATTTTACCTACTCTTTCTTTTGATGAAATTCTAGAGATCACTTCCATTCACTCCGTGGCCGGAGTTTTGAAAAAAGATATTATTACAAAATCACCAGTACGATCCCCGCATCACACTGCGTCTTATGTCTCTATCGTCGGTGGTGGAGCAATTCCCAAGCCAGGAGAAATAACCTTGGCCCATCGTGGCGTCCTTTTTCTTGATGAGTTCCCAGAATTTGATAGAAAAGTGATTGAAACTCTTCGTGAACCACTTGAAGAAAGTGAAATAAGTATTTCTAGATCGCGCGGAACAGTAACTTTTCCAGCAAATTTTATTTTAATTGCTGCAATGAATCCGTGTCCATGCGGAAATTTTGGTTCTAAGACAAAAGAATGTATCTGCAAACCGACCGACCTACTAAGATATCAGAGAAAAATTTCTGGCCCAATAATCGACAGGATAGATATGTGGGTTGAAGTTTCACAAATTAATTATGAAAAACTGAGCGAAAAAGATACCGATAAAAAAGAAACGTTGAAAATAAGAGAAAGGGTCATAAAGGCGAGGACAGTGCAAAAAGAAAGATTCACAAAAGCAAATAGAAAGATAAAAACCAACAGCGAAATGTCAGCAAGAGACATGAATAAAATCGCCGACTTGGAGGAAGGGGCGAAAGAAATATTAAACACCTCAGCAAAAAAATTAGATCTCTCTGCCCGCGCATATCACAGGATAATCAAACTTGCGAGAACCATTGCAGATTTAGAAGGAAATATGACTATAAACCCATCACATATACTTGAAGCTTTACAATACAGACCAAAAAGGAATCAGTAAAAATTGAAAGCTAAAAGTCACACGTTAAATCAAAAAGGAATTTCCGCTCTGCGGAAATTCCTTTTTGATTTATATTTTTTATAAGTTACCTAGCTATCTAATATATTCGGAAGAGTTATTCATAAAATTGAAAGCTCCACGAACCTCAAAGTGCAAATGTGGACCAGTTGAGTTTCCAGTATTTCCCGTAAGACCAATGGCCTGACCTTGGTAAACTGTATCACCAACTTCAACATTTACCTGGCTCATGTGTCCATAAACAGTCTGTGTCCCATTATAGTGTGATATAACGACGTATTTTCCATATCCACCATTCCAACCTGAGGTTCTGGCAATAATCACCTGCCCAGCTGCAACTGCGTGCAAAGCTGTCCCAACAGGAATTCCAATATCCACAGCATTGTATCCATGTAAACCTTGTGTCTTTATTCCACCGGCTATTGGCCTTACGTAGTATCCGGCATATTCCGGACCACCAGCTCCCAAATATCGGCCCGCTCCCTTGGCAGATGACTTCACCACACCACTTACTTTCGCTGTTCCTTCACCATCAGGGATAACAATAGTATCTCCAACTGCTAAAATCGAATCTGAATCTAGACTATTAAACTGAGAAATTTCTCCCACATCCGCTTTGTACTTTTTAGCTATAGATTTTAACGTGTCACCTTTTACAACAGTGTGAAGCGTTCCCGACACAGGTAAAATAACAAGAACTTGTCCCTCCTTTATGCCACCAGTAACATTATTCGCCCAAATAATTGTATTTGAGGTAACTCCATACATTTTTGCGATTGAACTTAATGTATCTCCTTTTCTAACTGTATATTTACTAATCTGACCAGTATTAACAGTGTTTCCAATATCAGCAAATGTTCCTGAAGGACCACTTTCTGAAACCAAAGCCTCATCATTATCTGCCACTGCGATATCTCCGCCGCCAACCGCTGCATTGGAATCAAAATTAACAATACTTGTAAGAAGGGGGACGTTTTGGGAATTTGTTTCACTTGCTGGTTTATCAACCTTCTGAGAACTTCCGGTGAAAAAACTTGATATAGCAGAAATAATACCGGCGTTTGCAGTAATTGGTAGAGAATAACTCAATGAAAAAACCATAAGAAAAACGAATAACCATTTTGTATAAATGGCTAAAAATATAGATTTTATAGATTGCCCCTTAGTGTTTTGACCACTTTTGGGGGTTTTTATAGTGTTTTTCCTTATAATAAGCCGATTTTTTAAAGGGAATACGGTATTTTCTGAGTTATATGGCTCTCCTTAGCCATATTTCAGTATTTAAACAGTTTTATCAGTACAGTATATAATGATACTACCTTGAAAAGGGTAGTCAACCGACTTATCCACAGGCACGAAAAAAGATAATGCGCACAAATACGTTTCTGCTTCACAAAAAATGACAAATTAGCGAAATTCCTCTCTATAAATTAGTTATGCTATAATCAAAATAATGCCACATCTTTCAGGATTAAATGAGAAACAAAAAGAGGCCGTTTTGCAAAAAGATGGCCCTATTTTAATAATTGCAGGAGCGGGGGCTGGAAAAACAAAGACTTTAGCCCACAGAATATTGCACTTAATTAAAGACGGGGTTCATCCAGAGAATATCCTAGCAATTACTTTTACGAACAAAGCCGCAAAAGAAATGCGTGATAGAGTAGAAAAAATCATTTCCACTGATAAAAGCCTGAATTTCCCGATGAGTTATAATTTTAAACCATTTATTAGCACTTTTCACTCGCTCGGTGTTCATATTTTGAAGGAAAACAGTCATCTTGTTGGTCTGATTAGAAATTTTACAATTATGGACAGGAGCGATTCATCCAAACTAATAAAAGAATGTCTAAAAAACCTAGATATTGACCCAAAACAATTCGAACCAAATAAAATTTTAAATATCATATCTCGTGAAAAAGGCGACCTAACATCAATGGAAAGTTATTCTGCAGATGCAGAAGACGGATATACCCTAAAATCTGTCACTGCAAAAGTCTGGCCGCTATATGAACAAAAACTCGCCAAAGAAAAAGCTCTCGACTTTGATGATCTCCTACTAAAAACATATACAATATTAAAAAACCATAAAAATGTTTTGGAAAAGTATCAAAATATTTGGAAATATATTCATATTGATGAATATCAGGACACTAACAAAGTTCAATACATGACCGCAAAACTTTTAGCGGAAAAAAATAGAAATATTTGTGTCGTAGGTGACATAGACCAGAGTATTTATAGCTGGCGAGGAGCCGATATTCAAAACATTCTAAGTTTTGAAGAAGATTATCCGGAAGCAAAGGTGATCTTACTTGAAGAAAATTACCGTTCAACTCAAACGATTCTCGCTGTGGCCAATGAAGTTATAAAGAATAATAAACTAAGAAGAGATAAAAATCTTTTTACAAAAAATGATGTTGGGGAAAAGGTCTCCTTTCTGAAAGCATTAAATGAGATAGAAGAAGCTAGATTTATAGCTAGAAAATCACAAGAGTTGATCGAAAAGGGAACAAAACCAAGAGAAATAGCCGTACTTTATAGAGCCAATTTTCAGTCTCGCGTACTTGAAGAGGCATTTCTTACAGAAAATGTTCCATATCAAGTCTTGGGAACAAAATTCTTTGATAGAAAAGAGGTCAAAGATATATTATCTTTCCTTCGCGCAAGCTTAAACCCTGAAAGCCTGAGTGATTTGAAGAGAATCATAAATATTCCAGCAAGGGGAATAGGAAAAGTAACTATTTTAAAAATTTTTTCTGGGGGGAAAGAAAAGTTGCCGGATGGAATAAAGCAAAAAGTTAATAGTTTCTTTAATTTACTTCTCAAAATAAAAAAAGAAACAGAAAAATCAAAACCTTCGGAGGTTATTAAATTTATAATTAAAGAATCTGGCCTTGAGTTCGAATTGCAAAGAGGAAATGACGAGGACAAAGAAAGACTAGAAAACATGCGCGAACTCGCAACACTCGCAATAAAATATGACCACCTGGCAAAACCCGAGGGAATAGAAAAACTATTGGAAGAATCGGCACTAACAACAGACCAGGATTCACTCGAAAAAAACGAAAATGCAGTTAAACTCATGACTGTTCACGCTTCAAAAGGCTTAGAATTTGATTATGTTTTCATCACTGGGCTTGAACAAGACCTCTTTCCACATCAAGGTATGGGAACTGAAGCAAAAACTCCTGAAGAAATGGAAGAGGAGAGAAGATTATTTTATGTCGCTTTGACTCGCGCGAGAATTAAGCTATTCTTGACTTATGCAGAAATGCGGACAATTTATGGTTCTCAACAAATGAATTTACCTTCAATATTTCTCGGTGAATTTGATAACGATTATTTAGAGGAGGAAAATTTTGAATACAGAGAAAAAATAGTTTATCTTGAATGGTAACTAAACTTGATAAGCCAGGCTTATCAATGATACAATGTAGACATGGGTTCAAGAAAAACGGCACTCGTTAATAACGAATATTATCATATCTATAACAGGGGTGTAGATAAAAGAGAAATCTTTTTAGATAAAAATGATTTGTTTTATTTCTTTGATGGTGTAAAGGAATTTAATGGGCAAGAGCCAATCGGGAGCTTGTACCTAAAGAATTTAGATAGGGATAAGCAGGTTTTGATAAGCCAGGCTTATCAGTTGGTAAATATTGTTGCTTTTTGTTTAAATCCAAATCATTTTCATTTGATATTAAAACAAAATTCCGACAAGGGAATCGAAAAATTCATGCAGAGATTGGGTACTAGCTATACAAAACATTTTAATCACAAAAACAATCGTACAGGCGCATTATTTCAAGGTAAATTTAAATCAAAACATATTGATAACAATGAATATCTTTTATATTTAAGTGCATACGTAAATTTTAATGACAAAATTCATGGAATAGAAAGTCCAGAAAAAATAACTTTTTCAAGTTTAAAAGAATACACGGAAAACATGAGTGGTATTTGTGAAAAATCTATAATACTTGATCAATTCAAAAACAGGGAAGGATATAAAAAGTTCCTGAGTGATTCGATTGCTGAGTTGATCAGACAAAAGGAAGGAAAAAAAGAACTAGAAGAATAATACTTCATAGTGATAAGCCTGGCTTATCAGTAAATACGGAATGCAAAATACAAATAAAATATATGCAAAAAAGTCACTGGGTCAAAACTTTTTAAAATCTAAAAAGGCTCTTTCGGCTATGATAGAAGCTGGAAAAATTACCAGTGAAGACACTGTACTTGAAGTTGGCCCGGGGCAAGGGGCTCTAACTGAAAGACTTCTTGAAACTGGTGCCAAGATTATCGCTGTCGAAAAAGATGACAGACTCATTGAATATTTAAACAAAAAATTTGTAGAAGAAACCAAAAACGGTAAATTTAGCCTTATTCATGGGGATATTTTGGAATTAGATTTAAATTCTCTTGGATTAAAAAGTAGTAAATATAAACTAATTGCAAACATTCCGTATTATATTACCGGTTTAATATTTCGAAAGTTCTTATCAGAAAATATTCAGCCGAGCAAACTTGTAATAATGGTACAGAAGGAAATTGCCGACAGAATAATCGCACGAGATGGAAAAGAAAGTCTACTTTCACTAAGTGTAAAAGCATACGGCACTGCTAAAAAAATAATGAAAGTAGAAAAAGAAAATTTTAGTCCAAAACCAAAAGTAGACTCTGCTATTCTACTAATAGATAACATCTCAAAAGATTTTTTCCTGCCTACGCCAAACACAGCGCGGCAGGCAGGTAATGAAATAAGCGAGGAAAAGTTTTTTGAAATTATAAAAACTGGCTTTGCACACAAAAGAAAAATGTTGATAGCAAATCTGAAAGAAAAATTTGTCCCACCTACGCAAATAGGTAAAAATGATTTGAAAAAGTTCTTCCAAGATCTAAAAATTCCAGAAAAATCCAGATCTGAAGATCTTAGACTTGAAGATTGGAAAGAAATCATAAAAAAATTGGTATTCTAGAAAATCTTTCTATTTATTTCTATTAATTATATAATGATGTGGCATATTATTATTTAATAAATCACTAAAATGAAAAAACTAACATCTATCTCTCTAATTTTGCTTTCGTTGGTACTAGTCCAGACAACTAATGCTGCAGAAGTAATTCTAAATCCAGTTTTCCAAAAAATTACTCCGACTGTAATATCTACATCCGACCCCATATTCACAAGAAGCTTGACCATTGGATCTTACGGCCAAGATGTAATGGCTCTAAAAAAAATAATAAGCTTGGAACTCGGCACAATACTAGATAAAACAGCGACATTTACCACAAACACCGCAAATGACGTTAAGAAACTCCAAGAAAAATACGCAGTAGAAGTCCTTATTCCAAACGGTTTATCAAGCGGAACGGGCTATGTTGGATTTTCAACGATGACAAAGTTAAACACTTTAGCCTTTAATTACAACATAAGAATCAGTGATTTTACCTTACCTCCAATAAGTATGATAAAAAACATATTCATGACAACTTTAGCACTAGGTTCCTCAGGGAATGACGTCTCACTATTAAAAATAGTGTTAAATTCAGATAAAGACACAAAAATAGCCACAAGCTCGACTGGTGAGATATCAAATGTATTCGATCTGGCCACACAAACGGCAGTAAACAAATTCCAGGAAAAATACGCCCGTGAAGTACTAGCTCCATCAGGGCTCACAAGGGGCACGGGAACAGTGGGACCAGCCACCAGAAAAAAACTCAACTACATTTTAACGAACATACTGACTTCAATACAGAGTGGTAAATCGTCCACAACTACGAGTACATCCTCAAATCAGTAAAACACTAGCAAATATAGTAATAGATGTGATATAATTTCACTGGTAAACTTGTCCCGTTGTAAATTACGAGATGATAAATGGTAATTTACTATATGACTATTTAAAATAGCGTAATATTGTGTCACAAAACATTAACAGCTCTAAAATTTTACAACTGGGATGTTAAATAGAAAATATTTTCCATCGAAGAATTTTTTGATAGCTTTAGCCATAGCTATTGCTGTTATTGTTGTAACAATTATTTTCAACTACTGGAAACCAAGTGTCACCAAATACACAAATGACAATCTAGTTGCAAGTGCGAGCTCATCAGCTATGAGCATCGACTCCGACAACGACGGTTTACCTGATTGGAAGGAAAATCTTTATGGAACAAACCCACATAAAGCCGACACTGATGGCGACGGCACAAATGATGCTGATGAAATCGCACAAAATAGAGATCCGCTGAAAGCCAACACCGCGCCAAAAGGTCAAGAACCGAACGACAAGATTGACCCAGCTATAATAGAAAAAAATCAAAAAGCAGTAGAAGAATATCAAAAACTAAATGACATTGATAGGTTCTCGCAAGATTTGGCATCCAATATTATTGCTGCCCAGCCAACTGGCGGTTCAATGGATCAAAATACTATTAATTCAATAGTTTCCAAATCCATAAATGAACTTCCTCAAAAAAATTTTACTGGAATAACAAAACTTTCTGATCTAATTTTACAAAAAACAGATAAAACAAATCTGAAAAAAAACGTACTGGAATATGCAAAAGCTTTTGCATTAGAAACCGTAAAATTGTTCCCTTTACTTCAAACGGATTTAAACGCAATCAACTCACATATATCCTCTCCAAGTACAAGTACCAAATCTGAAATGTTAAAAATAACCAGCAAATATCAAGCGATAGTTGACAATCTTATAAAAATGCCAGTCCCGGTAGTCATAGGTTACTATGATGTAAATTATCACTTGAGAATTATAAATGACTTAGAGATAATAATAGCCGTTGAAAAAGACATTGCAAATTCAGGAAGAGATTCTCTAAGTATTTTTAGTGATTTAGCAACATACAACAGTATTACTACAGATCTTTTTTCAACCTTAAATACAGTAGATGGTATACTACAAATAAGCTACATAGAGGGTTAAAAAACAAATATAAAAAATTCAAAAATGAATTTACAAAAGAAATTTAAAAAAGAAATATCCCTACTGCTTGTAATATCAATTATATCTATCAATTTATCTTTTTTAACTTTTCCTCAAAAAATAAATGCCCAGTGGGAAGTTAATGACCCAGGAGTAATAGCAGAACTTGGGGTCGCAAATGCTGAACTTACCATAATAAACACTTCAATAGGTGGTTTGCATGCCCAGATTGGGACATTAAACGGACAAACGGCTGCAAAAACTATTTGGCAAAAATTAGAGTTACTTTTACAAAAGGCCTTGACGACAATCGCAAAGATCGCCGCAAAGAAATTCATTGCTATGGTAACTCAAGCAACGGTAGACTGGATAAATGGTGGCTTCAACGGCAATCCAGCTTATATATCTGATTTTGGTAAATTTATGTCTGGAACAGGCGGAGTTGCCGACCAGACAATTGGGCAAATATTCGCGAATGATTCGAACTTCGCATTTCTTTGTAGCCCATTCAAAATACAAATAAAAATGGCCCTCCAACTTGCTTATGGAGCCCCAATGCAAGGAATAGGTTGTACTTTGAGTCAAGTAATAAACAACTCAACCGCGGCAGCAAACGGCATGACATTCGCTCTTGATGTAAATGGTCACCAAGTTATTATGGATAAAAATGGAAATGTAATAAGCGGTTTTGCAGCAAATGGTGGCTGGAATTCATGGCTTAAAAACACACTACAGCCTCAAAATAATCCCCAAGGTGCGTTCTTTATTGCAAAAGCAAACGCCGATGCACAAATAGAAACCGCACAAGGATCAAAATCATTTGACCTTTTAAATGGGCAGGGTGCATTATCATATAAGACGTGTGAAGACACTTATTATAATCCGGCAACAGGTGAGCAGATTGGGGATAAAAGTAAAGAATATACAGCTGATGCAAACTCTAACCCACCTGTACCAAAAGATACCTATGATTATTCATCCAAAGATGCCAATGGAGAATATGTCATACATGTAATGGAGACTGCTCGTACAACAAAAACAAACTGTGTTATGAAAACTCCTGGTTCCGCCATCACTGGAATGCTCTTCCAAAAAACAACCTCAGAAGTCAGGCAGAGCGAAATGGTCTCGGCCCTAGCTGATGGTTTTGACCAAATATTCTCTGCACTTATTAATGCTGCCATAACACTGGCATTAAATCAGCTTCATAAAGGAGTACTAAATAGTGACCAATCTAGTTATGGTAGCTATATGTCAACTCTAGACACCACAATGGGAAATGCAATAAATAATTTTGGTTCAGATCTAAGCCAACTCTACATTGAACAACAAGGTTTGAATGGTCCAAATCCAATTTATCCAACCTCAACAAATACAATAATTCCTCCTATCTCGCTCGGCTCGACAACCTGGAATTATGACCCAACAATTCCACCTTCATGGAATTATGATCTGACTTCAACTTCAACAGGAGCAGGAGTAACCTATACAGACCTGAACGGTGACATCATATACTCAAATATGGGTAATAACTCAATAGATATAAATACAGGTTATGGAAATAATGCTTTAGAACGAGCAAGAAGCAATGCAAATACTCTCATAAACTCTCTCCTGAAATCAGAATCAGATTATCAAAACACCCACCTACTTGCTCAGACGATACTTATGCAAGCAGAAAGTATATTCGCAACATCAAGCGCTTGCAATATGAGTTACAACAGAAATGACACAATCCTCAGATCATTGCTCATAAGGTCAAATATAATAACAAACATTGAAGGGTCTTACAGCTCAGACAGGTCAATAGCATCTATCCCTTGGAACTTGGAAATAATAAAAGCTGCTCTGGACAATTCAAATGCAAAAATAGCCATATTAAACAAAGCGACAGCAGCTGTTAGTGGGGCATCGAGCTTACAAAACATAACCGATGCGATGCTTCAGGTGAATTCAGCATCATTTGATACAGATCCAAAAACAGAAATGATAGCAAATATAAAAACGTGGCTACGAGGAGTACAGGGAATGTACAACAGCCCATTGTGCCCTATAGATTTAATCAGAGTAATGCAGATAAATTCGATCGCAAAAAAGTAAAGTAAAATTGTTCCAATTTTAAAAATAAAATTTAAATCAATAAATAACTTCATATAAGTGCTTTTCCTGTGCAGGCGAGGGTCCATCTTAATTCAATGAATTCTGGATTCCCGCCTACGCAGGAATAACAACGCCGAGAACAGTTATTTTTAGTTTGTTATTTTAGTTTTAATGCGTACGTGTTATAATTTGTTTGAAAAATGAAGAAAAATTTCTTCACAAAAAAATCTGTTGCGTTAATTTTTGCCGCGGTTATTATGGTGGGTTTTTTCTGTGTTAATTTTGCGAATGCTAGAGAAACTAGAGAAACTTGTACACCAAAAGTGGGAGAAACAACATGTACAAGTATAACAGGCAACACTTGTACGATAGATAGCAAAGGAGGTACGATATGTGTAAGTCCTACACAGGCCCCGACCGCACCTTATAAACCAAATTGTTATATGAATCCCGCTACAGACCCAACGTTAGCAAAAACATTAGTATGTACATCATCTCATGGAAAAACTTATACTTATCTTGGTTATGGAATGTGGTCTTCTCCCTCGAACACAAGTAAAAATCCCGCATATGACAAAGAGGTATTCTTTAATTCAGTAACCAACCCATCAGGACAAACACCTGACAGTGTTTCGGCATTAGAGACTAAAGCTGAAGACGCAATGGTCGCCGCAGAGAACGCACTGTTAAATCCAACACCTGAAAAATCACTTGCTGACTATGTAGGTGAAGCTATTGGTAATGCGTTTACTTTTGGCGCAAAGACTGTCGGAAATATTGTCGGTCAAGTTATTTCTTATTTGCTTGAATTCGTTACAATACCGATATCTTCATTTTTCCTATCCATCTCAGGCATAATCTTAGATTATTCAGTCCAATACACAATATATGGTGACGGGTTCCATGCTATGACAGGTTCCATACAAGGCGTTTGGGTACTTGTTAGAGATACGGCAAACCTTTTCTTCATTTTCATGCTTCTATATCTGGCAATACAACAAATAATATTCGGTAGTTTCAAAAAAGAAGTATTGACATCAATTATTATCTCGGCTGTATTGATTAATTTTAGTTTATTTCTCACAAATATTGTAATAGATGCCAGCAACATGGCAGCAACTTCTCTTTATAACCAAATAACCTTATCTGCAAGTAGCACACCATCAGGCGCAATAAATAATCTTGTAAAAGGCATCGGATCTGGGGCAATCGGTGCTGCGTCCACAATCGATTTAAGCGGAAAAGTTATGGATGGTTTAGGTCTCGTAACAATATTTGATATAAACAACGACCGAACAAACAAGGCCAACACAGACCTTACAAAAACCCTTTCTGGTATAACAGGAGTAGGGGCATTCATCACATCTTTTTTTAAGTTAATAATGTTTTTGATTACCACCTTTGTCTTCTTGGCACTTGCTGGCTTACTCATTGGTAGATTTATAATGTTGGTTCTACTTATGGCAACAGCCCCAATAGGATTTCTTGGTAGTGAAGTTGTTCCAGGTATAGGAGAATATGCCCAAAAGTGGCGTACCACTCTGACAAATGAGTGTTTGGTTGCGCCTATTTTTATGTTTTTCATGTTATTGACGATAAGACTTTCTCAGGTCTTAGTTGCAACAAAGGAAACAAACCCGATGATACTCTTTTTCAATTTTTATCTCGTGGCATGGCTTTTGCTAAAAACAGTAAGTATAACGAAAAAATTTAGCGGACCTTTAGGAGACTACTTTACAAAGATTGCTTCAATGGCAACTGGAGCCGCCCTTACATATACTACTGGAGGAACGGCAGCAATTATGAGACAAACCATAGGAAGAGGTGCCAGTGAAGTTTCAAACAGTGCGTGGGGAACAAGACTTGAAGCATTAAGTCACGTAGGTGGGGCATGGGGTGGGCTTGCAAAAATGGCAAACACTGGGATAAAAAAGACAGCTTCAAGCACTTTTGATATGAAAAATACAGGTTTATACAAAACAACTCTTTCTGATGCAGAAGGTATAAGTGGTATGTCGATAGTAGATAGAAGTTATGTGAAAGCAAGTGGTGACTATGGGGCAAGTGGAAAAGGTTATGTTGGATATCAAAAACAAACCATTAAAGATGCGGAGAAAGAAGCTAAGGATGCCGAGAAGGCAGCAAAAGAAGCTGGGGAAGACATTGTTGATAGAAATCCGGAATTAGTTCAAGAATATGAGGCTAGAAAAAAGAAAGAGGTGAATAATTCCCAACAAGAAATAACAAATGGTGAAGGCAAGATTAAACAATTAGATAAAGAGATAGAAGATCTGAAAAAACAGCCTGCGACCCCTCTTACTACTGCGGCTATAAAAACGAAAGAACAAGAGAAAAAGGCTGCACAAGTAGTCGTTACGGAAGCAACAAAAACAAAAACAGCCGCAGAAGAAAGTCTGAAAAACGTGAAAAAGGGCATGGTTGCTGACTTTACCGCTGCCGAATCCGCAATACGCAGTTTTCAAGAAAAAGAAAAGGAATTAAAAGTTAAAGAAAAGAAACTACTAGATGAAGTTCAGAAAGCCCAAAATGATCCAACTACACAAGCTCTCATTGCAAAAGAAAAACAGCTAGCTGATAAATTAAAATTTGGTTCTGCCACTATGACTATAGGTGAAATAGCTCAGACAACACAAGATCGAGAAAAATTGAGAGGAGAAATTGAAAAACTCACAGGTAAATCGAGTAGTGAACTAAAAGCTGTTCAAGATGATATCAAAAACAAAACGGAAGAGTATAAAAAGGCCAAAGACTTATTTGCACAGACGAAAAATGTCTCCGTCAAACAGATGTCTGCTATAAGAGAATTGAATGAAGTGAGAAAAGATATAGCACAAAGATTTAGAAATCGCGCCTCATTACTTAACCCATTACGCTCAGAAGCTGATAGTGAAAACATCGCATCAAAGATTGGAGATGTAGACATAAAGAAGGAAGCTGAAAAAGAAGAGAGAAGATTAAAAGCGGAAGCAGAAGTAGAAGCACAAAAAAAATATGAAAGAGAGAATCCGGGACAAACAAAACCATAAAAATAAATAATTATGCAAGATTACGATAAAGATTTCAAAGATTACATAGAAACATTGCCACCTGAGTTGAAACAGGCGATTTATTCTGTTGACTATGCTAAACAATTACAAGAAATTGTAAAAAACAACAAGTTGATGATAGACCAGGCAGGGAAGCTTGAGGCTGAAACCACGCTGGTAATAGCAGGTATAGAACCATTAAATAAGTATGTAAACAATCTTTCAGAAAATGTAGGTCTCTCAAAAATTCAGGCTTCAATCGTTGCCCATGATGTCAATGAGCTTATATTTAAGAATATAAGAGAGGCTTTGAAAAAAATAAATGAGAAGCTAATCGAGGAAGAAAAAACTATTGAAACAGCAACCGCTCCGACAAAAGACGCCGTACTTGCAGGAATAGAACATCCGGAAGACATAAAAAATACTGAGACTTCAGTCTCTATCAGTTCCCAAAAATCAAACGGCGCAAATCCAGAAACACATGAAGCTATAGATACCGGAGTAGAAATAAGAGTAGACAATCTTCCGGAAGTCGCTCTGGCCCCTCAGCTACCGGCTATATCTTCTTTAATTTCAAAATCTACAGAACCATTTCATCAAAATATTTCTCCAATACAAAATATATTAAAAACTAAATTGACCGAAACCGTAGTCGTTCCAAAAGAAAATATTGTTATAGAAGAAAAGACAAAATTACCAAACAAACTCCAGCCCACGGCTAGTCAGCCTATAGCTGAAAAGTCATCAGGAGATCCATATCGGGAACCGATCAAATAAATCAAAATGCAAAAATCAAATATTAAAATGACAGATAAAAAAATAAAATGTGTTAATTTTTTTAATTTTAAATTATAATTTTGATTTTTGATATTTAATTTTTGATTTTTTAATATGCAATTCCAAGTTCCACAATTTATAGAAATAGAAGACAAAATCTTTGGACCTTTGACTCTAAAGCAATTCTTGTATTTGGCTGGTGGGGCAGGAGCATCGGCAGCAATCTATCTTTATGTCCCGTATAAAATAGTGGCTATTCTTCTTATAATTCCTCTTCTAGGATTTTCGCTCGCTCTAACTTTTTATAAAATAAACAACAGGCCTTTTATTGATGTCGTTCAGTCCTTTTTTTATTATTTTATAGGAAGTAAATTGTATCTGTGGAAAAAAGTAGACAAAAAACCAACATCCCAGCTTGCAGAACAAATACAAAACACCAAATCTCTCATTTCAGTACCAAAAATGTCAGAAAGTAAGCTTAAAGACTTAACGTGGAGTTTAGACATAAAGGAAAACTTAAATCCTTTGACTAGGCAAGAGAAATAGAGACAAATCAAAAACCAAATATCAAAATGCAAAATGAAAAAGAAAAATTTAAAAATGAATTTAAATCAAGATTATATAATTGGGTATTAAAAGTGATAAAATCTATAGATAAATTACCAAAAGACTCAGTATCAGAAATAATGGGTAAACAACTTCTAAGAAGTTCGACCAGTGTACTCGCAAACTACATAGAAGCAAGGTCAGCAAGTTCAAAAAAGGACTTCATTAATTTCTTTACACACTCCTTAAAATCAGCAAATGAATCGGGTGTATGGTTAACCTTACTAAAGGATACTGGTAAATTAAAAAGTGATGATTTTAATGTGTTAAATAAAGAAAAACAGGAGGTAGCAAATATTATTGCTTCTAGTATAATTACAATGAAAGGAAAGCGTTAGTTTTTACATTTTTGATTTATGTTTTTGATATTTGATTTTTAATTTTTGATATTTATGCCTGTATCTAAAGCAACACAAGAATTTGTCCCAATAAAAGAAATCAGAGATGGTATAGTCATGTTAAAAGATGGCTCGATGAGGGCTGTTGTCATGGCTTCATCTATCAACTTTGCGTTAAAATCACCCGATGAACAGCAGGGTGTCATAATGCAGTTCCAAAATTTTTTAAATGGATTGGATTTTTCCATTCAAATTTCTATACAATCAAGAGAATTGGATATAAGGCCATACATATCCATGCTGGAAGAGAGATATAAAAACGAAATAGGGGACCTTATGAAAATACAAATAAAAGAATATGTACAATTCGTAAAAAACTTTGTCGAACAAACAAGTATAATGACAAAAACATTTTTTGTAATAATACCATTTTCACCATCAGTAATAAGTTCATCTTCTAGCCCTTTAAGCCAGTTTGTGGGCAAAGAAAAAACCACATCAAACACTGACAAAAATAGCCATTTCGACGAAAATAGAACCCAAATAGAACAAAGAATCGGCACAGTTTCTCAAGGATTATCTAGATGCGGAATAAGAACGGCCCAACTCGGAACAGAAGAAATCGTTGAGTTGTTTTATAAAATATTTAATCCGGGAGATATGGAAAAACCGATAATACCTGCTTAAAATCAAAATGCAAAAATCAAATATCAAAATGAAATATGGAAAATTAAAAAATGAATCATTTTTTGATTGTATCATAATTTTAAATTTTGGTTTGTGATTTTGATTTTTGATATTTAATTTTTAAATTAACACCATGGGAATACTAGATTTTTTAAAAACAAAAAAGAAGGACGAACAAATGACATCATTCTTGCCTCAAGAAATATATGAGGCTGGCGTTTTGGAGTTGCAAGATATCATAGCACCGTCCGCATTAAAAATATCACCGAAAGAACTCAATTTAGGAGAAAAAATCGTCAGAACCTTCTTTGTTATATCTTATCCTCGTTTTTTGACAGAAAGTTGGTTTTCTCCAGTTATAAATCTTGATAAAGTTTTTAATATTTCCATTTTTATCCACCCGATAGACACCGCAAAAGTTTTGAGACAGTTTCAAAAGAAAGTTGCAGAAGTACAAAGTCAAATAAACGCAAGATCAAAAAAGGGATTGGTGAGAGACCCTGTTTTAGACACCGCATACCAAGATCTTGAATATCTTAGAGACAATCTGCAACAAGCACAGGAAAAACTCTTTGATGTTGGTCTTTATATAACATTATATGGCAACACTGATGAAGAATTAGACAAAATAGAAGCAGAAATAAAATCCATACTAGAATCCAAGCTTATTTACATTAAACCTTCTCTTTTCCAACAAGAACAAGGATTTAAGAGCATACTGCCAATAGCAACGGACTTGCTTGCGGTCCATTCAAAGCTCAATTCTTCACCTCTTTCCAGTCTTTTTCCTTTCGTTTCTTTTGACTTAACTTCAGACAAGGGAATTCTCTATGGAATAAACAGACACAACGCAAGTTTGGTTATCTTTGATAGATTTTCTCTAGAAAACTACAACTCCGTTACCTTTGCCAAATCAGGTTCCGGCAAATCATACTGTACTAAACTTGAAATATTGAGAAGTCTTATGTTTGATACAGATGTTATCGTTATTGACCCAGAAAAGGAATATCAATTTTTAGCAGAAGCAACTGGAGGAAAATCTTTTGATATTTCCTTAAACTCAGCGAGTCACATCAACCCCTTCGATCTACCCGTACCAGGTGAAGATGAATCCTCTGCAGATGTCTTGAGGAGTAATATTATAAACCTGGTTGGACTTTTCAGAATAATGCTTGGTGGCCTTACACCGGAAGAAGATGCGATCATAGACAGAGCTATCTCTGAAACATATGCCCTCAAGGATATTACTCCCGACTCTGATTTTTCAAATGTAGAACCACCCCTTCTTTCAGATTTCGAGCTCGTACTTGCTGGAATGAAAGGCGCTGAGTCTGTAGTCCAAAGACTTTCAAAATATACCAGAGGAACTTGGGCAGGTTTTCTAAACAAACCAACAAACATAAATATAAATTACAAATTCGTGGTTTTTTCAATTCGAGACATGGAAGATGAATTGAAAACTGTCGCAATGTATATCATTACACATTACATATGGAATGCAGTAAAAAGAAATAGGAAGAAGAGACTTCTTGTTGTGGACGAGGCTTGGATTATGATGAAATCAGATGATGCTGCTTCTTTCTTGTTCTCAATGGCAAAAAGAGGTAGAAAATATTTCCTTGGACTCGCCACAATAACACAAGATGTGGAAGATTTCATAAAATCACCTTACGGCTTGCCAATTGTGACAAACTCGTCAATATTGATACTTTTGAAACAATCTCCGACCGTTGTTGATAATCTACAAAAAATATTTAACCTTACGGATGAAGAAAAATATTTATTACTTGAGTCAAATGTAGGGGAAGGGATGTTCTTCGTCGGTTTAAAACATGTGGCAATCAAAATCATTGCTTCTTATACCGAAGATCAGATCATTACTTCAGACCCTTCACAGCTTTTAAGTATCAAAAAGGCAAAAGATGAGTTGAAAATTGCACAAGGTATATAAAAAATCAAAATGCAAAAATCAAAGATCAAAATTGGGTTAAAAATCAAGCTTTAAATGACTTTTTAGATAAAAACAATTTTTATTATCATTTTTATAATTTTAATTTTTCGTTTCGATGTTTAATTTTTGATTTATAGTTGTCCATGTTATAATTATCAACAATATGCCCGTTTATTTTAGAAAAATAATTCAAATATCGCTCGTGCTTATAGCGGTTTTTTCTATTGTTAATATTACTATAGCCCAAGAAACAGTTTCAAATTCTATGTCGTCAATATATCTAAGTGTTTCGCCAATCCATCCAAGGGCGGGTGAAAGTGTTGTATTAAGCCTGTCGAGCGATTTGCTAGATTTAGATTCATCAAAAATAGTCTGGTATATAGATGGTGTAGCAAGAAAAGAAACTGCAAGCAAAAGTGTAACCATAAAAACCAAAACTGATGGTGGAAAAACGACAGTGAGAGTTGTCGTTGAAACGTCTGATGGTATTACAAAAGAGACATCAACAGAGATTTCCCCTGGTGGTGTAGATCTAATAATAGAACCGATGTCATATTCTATGCCTTTTTATAAAGGCAAACCGTCCATATTGGGGGAGAGTATGATTAAAATAATAGCCTTACCAGAAGTAATGACAGACGGTGCAGAAACACCATTATCAGATTTAAATTTCAGATGGCATAAAGATGATTACGTTCTTGGTTCAAATTCAGGAAAGGGTAAAAATTTTATTATAGTAAACAGCACAATCCCAGTGAAAGATATCACTGTGAGTGTGGGAATATTGGATAATTCAGGCAATATAGTAGCTCAAAATGGAAAGATAATTACTCTTGATGACCCAAAAGTGTTGTTCTATGAAGACAGTCCGCTGTATGGGATATTGTACAACAAAGCGATTACGGGTAGTTATTACTTGGGAACTAGAGAAGAATTGGATGTGGTTGCAAAACCTTTTTCTTTCAGCTTTCCAAATGATACACCCGCCAATTCAAATTACAGTTGGTATGTAAATGATAGTTATGTAGCTCCCAACGGAAAAGCAAATGAATTGATATTAAAACAAACAACATCTGGTATAAGTGGTCTCGCTTCTATATCTCTCAACTTAACCAACCCAAGCAAAATGAATCAGTATGTAAATGGTGGTTTTGATGTACAATTTGGACAATAAAAAATAAAAATGCTTAGCACGAAATACAAAAAAATATTTACTGTCCTACTCTCTATAATCATCTTGTCTTCTGCAATACATGTATTTGCTGCTAACCCTTCATATACCGCACTAGAACCAAAAGCCTTCCCTGGAATGCCAGACGCTGCTGCTGGATCCCTCACTCTATATTTGGGTTTTGTTTTTGATTTCGGAATAGCCATAGCCGTAACTCTAGCTTTTATAATGTTAATTTATGGTGGAATAATGAAAATGACGACTGACTCTTGGCAGGGACAAGATACCGCAAAAACCATAATAGAAAACGCTATCTCTGGTCTAGGTTTAGCTCTTATATCATGGGTACTATTAAATACAATAAACCCAAACCTGGTTAATTTCAAAGATAACATCTTCTTAAATCCAAATACGAAAATAAGTGTAAACAAAGCACCCGCTCTTACCGCAAACCCAGTAACAGCAACAACTGGTTCTACTCAGACAACAACGACGACCCCAGTAACCCCAACATATGTTAATACCGGTGATGGACAGCAAAGAACAGTTGTTGGTAATAGTATTGACTCCAGACTCAACCAGAATGTTTATGTTCGTAGTACCAGTGATCCGTTTTGCTATGATCCAACCATTCGAACTTGCACAAACACCACTAATCTTCCACCATCTGCCACCCAACAAACAAACAATCTAAGTGCAACCAAGGCCTGCAACAATGCACCCGGATGCATAACCATCACGGGTGGAGCAGAAACCGGTCACCAGGCCCATAATGGAACAGCTACAGTCGATTTGGCTTATAGTTCACAAACTATTGCGGCATTAACAGAAATGGGTGTTATACCTCACAATGATTTTACATCAAATAGAAACGCTTACGTTTGTGAGGACACTTTGACCGGCACTCCACAAACTTGTGGTACTGGAACACATATACACGTTCAATATTAAACAAAAACATGTCTAGAAAAAATTTTATTTTAATAATACTGGCAGTGATAATCCTTGTAATAGGTGGCCTTATCTTTTTCTATTTTACAAGCAATTCAAACAATACCGCCCAAACAACACAAACAACAACTAATCCTTTCGGATATGCGCCAGGAAACAAAACATACACAAACACCCAAACAACCCAAAACAACCAAGGCAACAACACAACACAAAACCTCGCCAAATTAATCCAATTATATAAAAATCCAACTTCCGGATCAGTATTCTTTTCAAACAGAAATAACAAGAACACCTTGAGATTTATAGATAGAGCAACCGGCAACCTATACGAATATCTGCCTGAGAGTCAGACCGGTCAAGTACAAAGAATCACAAACACCACAGTTCCAAAAATACAAGAAGCTATTTGGTCAAATACAGGTGATAATGTTGTCTTAAGATATTTAGACAACAACACAGATAACATTGTAAGTTTCTCAGCCAAAACAAAAAATGTTTCAACCTCAACTTCACTTGGTGAAATAACTGGTTTATTTTTGACCCCAAATACGCGCCAGATGGTAATAAACCCGATAGGGAATAAGATATTTGGTTTTGTAGACAAGAGCGACAAATCCGGTATCTATGGGTTTACAACAAACTTGGATGGTAGCGGGAAAAAAATAATTATTGATTCTCCAATATCTTATTGGAATATTTCGTGGCCAAAAGAAAATACCGTAACCTTGACTACAAAACCAAACTATAAAAATGTTGGTCTTTTATATTTCCTAAATCCCCAAACATCATCAATGGATAGAATACTTGGTAATATAGTCGGACTTTCAACACTAACAAACAAAGATGCTAGTTTGGTAGCATATTCATACAGCCTAACCAACTCTTTCTCTTTGGGTGTATACGATGTAATAAACAAAATAAATAAAAACTTAAACGTTTCAACACTAGCTGATAAATGTGTTTGGGGAAACGTAAATTCAGGAGTTTTATATTGTGCTGTTCCAAAATTCATACCAACAGGGGATTATCCTGATGTTTGGTATCAAGGACTCATGGCGTTGAGTGATAATGTTTGGAAAATAGACACTGACACTGGATCCATTACTGAGATATATCAAATAGGCACTAACGAAAGTGTTGATATAGATGCTTTTGATTTAAAAATTAGTCTTGATGATAAATATCTGGCTTTCTCTGACAAGAACGATTTGAGTTTGTGGTTGTTAAGTATAAATCAAAAATAAAAAATCAAATATCAAAATGAAACAAAAATCCAGTTCGTTTAACGAACTGGATTTTTGTTTCATATAATTTAATTTTTATTTATTTTTGACTTTTGATGTTTGATTTTTAATCTATGTATTTGATAACCAACCTCCTTTCTCTTCCTTCTCCAATAGACTCCGTTTTGATATTTGGTTGGCCAGAAAGTGCCCCGTGTATTATAAGTCTCTCATAAGATGACATTGGTTCCATCTCGACGTTGGTCTTCATGTCTCGGGCCCGATTTGCGAGAATACTGGCCTTTATTTTCAACCTGTCTATCATGGAAGACCTGTAGTCATTTACATCTATTGAAAAATCCACGTTTTCCTCTTGATCTTTGCCCGCAATCCTCCTAATTAAGTGTGAAAGTGCTTGAAAGGTTTCTCCTCGATCTCCAATAAGCAAGCCTGACTCGGGACTTCTTATTATAAATAATTTTTTTTGTGTAATAGAATCCTCAGTTTCTTCTACAATGTCATATCTTATACTCATACTGTTTAGAATCTCTTCTATCATTTTTTTTGTATTCTTCTTTTTGTTCATTGTATTGGAAATGTTAACTTTTTTCTTTTTTTCGACTATTTTTGTTTATTTATATGTTTTAGCACATTTTTTATTTTTTAACCACCTGGTTTTCATTTTTTTTATATCTTTTTCTTAGATAAAGCTCTTGTCCTATAGCAAACAAACTGCTAGTTATAAGGTACAGAGAGACCACAAGGGGGAAGCTTCTGGCAATAAAAAACATGATTATGGGCATAACGTACTTCATTTGCATATTCATACTTTTAGCCAATTCGTCACCAAAACCTGGTGTTTTACCATCTTTAGTATCAACTTTATTTGTTTTTGGAATAGTGATTTGCATTTGAAGAAACTGTGCAATTGCAACCAGTAAAGCAAAAATTACACTCTTATCAGCAACCGACACACCAAAAAAATTCATATTTATTACACTTGGTATTTTTGTAAAAGAATATATGGTAGTTTGATCTATTTCTGGTAGACCCCCTTTTAGAAACACCCAGTAAAGAGCAATAAGAACAGGAAGTTGTATCAACATCAAAAAAATACCAGAAAATGGGTTTATTCCTCTTATTTTGTATAGTTCCATCGTTTTTTCAGCTTGAAGTTTTTTATCATCTTTATATTTTGTTTTTATATTGTTTATTTCAGGCTCAATCTGCTTCATTTCAAATTGAGTTTTAATAGATTGCTGTGAAAGGGGAAATATAATCACTTTTATGACGCAGGTAAAAAGAACAACGGCCAAACCCACGTTATTCCATGGAATTATGTTTATAAATAGAATAAGCCCATTATAGAGGGGGGCATAAAAAAAGTTGTGAAATAAAAATGACATCCCGTACGAAATAGGGCGCGGACTACATCATTGTTTGTCCCTGTATCCTATTTATATTAACTGATAATCTATTCGACATTCTCCGTACTGATTCGCACCCGCGATTTCATACGGGAACATAGCGTTATTCTATATGAAATTAACCAAATAAACAACACAAAAGTGGTTTAGTTAAATATTTTTTTTAATATAAAATCTATGTCTTTTTTGATTTCATCAAAATTTATTGTTTTGTTTGTTTTTTTTAAGAAAAAAACGATTGTTTTCCTGAAATTTGAACTTATTTTAGTCAAATTCTCCTCAATATAACTACTTATCTTTCTTTTTATTAGGTGTCGTCCAACAGAAGTTTTTTCATCTCTTTTTGAAACAACTATGGCAAAACTTGGTGTTTTTTCGTCTTTTTTTGATATCTTTGCATATATAAAGTTGCCAGAAATAGATATGCCGGTTTTTATAACCCTTTCTATGTTTGTTCTTGTTGCTCTATATCTTCGATTTAGCATGTTTTTGATAAATGTAAGTTGTTATCTTATCAAAAAAGAGCCATTTTAGGCCCCTTTTTGTAAAATTACACCGCTATCTTCTTTCTGCCAATCTGTCTTCTCCTCTTTAAGGTATTTTTACCATATTTACTTTTACTTCGGGCAAGAAAACCATGTGTCTTTGCTCTTTTTCTTTTTTTTGGTTTATATGTAAATGACATATTTATGAAAATTAAAAGTAAAATGAAAAATAATAACAATTGCGTTCATCTACTTAACGAACACTATAACTTATTTTTTTACAAAAAACAAGGCTTACACTTTTAATTTCAGAGTATAATTGTATTTGTTTTTAATTTTAAATTATTTTTTTTATTAACTATTTGTACACAGTTTATTAACAAAAACAAACTTTTTTTAAAAGAGTTATCACTTTATAATTTACACCAATGGAAAATAAAACACTTTGGAATAATGTTCTTGGTCAAATAGAACTTGGTATATCCAAAGCTAATTTCAGTATGTGGTTTAAAGATACCTATATTACAAAACTAGAAGATGGTGTTGTTTTTTTGGGGGTTCCAAATGTTTTTGTGAAGGACTGGTTACAAAACAAATATCATAAGGATATTTTGAAAAATTTGAGAAGTTTTGGCGAACACATAAGAAACGTTGATTACTTAGTTTCAAAAGAAGAAAATAAGAACCAGACAAAAGAGGTTAATAGTAGATCAAATGAGCTTCCTTTGAACAACTTCTACATCAACAAAGAAGACAACCTCAATCCAAAATACACTTTTGAAACTTTTGTTGTTGGCCCATTCAACGAGCTTGCACACGCAGCATCACAAGCTATATTAAAAAGAACTGCAATATATAATCCGTTGTTTATTTTTGGAAGTACTGGTCATGGAAAAACACATTTGATACAAGCGGTGGGAAATTTCTTTAAGACAGCGGACCCGAGCAAAAAAATCTTCTATCTGACTTCAGAAAAATTTGCTAATGATTATATAAACTCTTTGAATAGTGGGAATATAAACACTTTTAAAGAAAAGTATAAAAAATATGACTTGCTTATCATAGATGATATACAGTTTTTATCATCAAAAACAAAAACACAAGAGGAATTTTTTAGTCTTTTTAACAACTTTCATGATGGGGGTAAACAGTTGATTTTTTCCTCGGATAAACACCCTAATTTTATTCCTGATATAGAAGAGCGTATCAAATCAAGGTTTAATGCCGGCATGATTGTAGAGATACAAAAACCAGATTTTGAATCAAGAATACAGATTTTTAGAAAAAAGTCAGCCTTAATGAACCTAAACATATCAAATGATATAGTGGAGTTTTTGGCATCCTCAGTGGAGGGCAATATAAGAGAGTTGGAAGGAATTTTGAATCTGATATTATGCCAAACAGATCTTAAAAAAAGAGAGCTGAACATAAATGAAATCAAAGAATTACTAAAAAACACATCTAAACCAAAGAAAAACACATCAGTTAAAGATGTGGTTAAAGTTGCTTCTGAATTTTATGGAATTGGAGAGGCGGCGATCTTTGAAAAGGGTAGAAAGAAAGAGGTTATCAAGCCAAGACAGGTGATTATGTACCTTTTAAGAGAAGACTTCGATATATCTTTTCCTTCAATAGGAGAAAAGGTGGGAAATCGTGATCATTCAACAGTAATCCACTCTTATGAAAAAATTAAAAATGATTTAAAAACAAACCCCGAGCTGGTTCAGGAAATTAGTCAGATTCGTTCGATGTTGAAATAGTTGTTTATAAGTTATTGATAAGTTTATGATAACTAGTGTAAGTAATTGTTAATAAACCGATGATGATTTTAAATCAAAAAAATTAATAACAAATTAAAAACTTATTTAAAAAATATAAATTTGAAATAAGCATGAGAAACATAATCGAAACAACTATCAACAAATAAAGGTCTATAATAATAATTAGGTATATTTAAATTAAAATGAAAATAGAATGTGTAAAAGAAAGGTTGCATGCTGCTGTATCAAAAGCAGAAAAAGTGGTAGGTAAAAACATTAACCTACCGGTATTGTCATGTTTACTGTTTGAAACCAAAGGAAATAATTTAATAATTAGAGCAACAAATCTCGATTTAGGTTTAGAAGTATCGATACCTGTGAAAGTTGAAGAAGGGGGTAAGGTTGCTGTACCCGCGAGTGTCATTGGTAGTTTTTTAAATAATCTTAATGATGACAAGAATATCTCATTAGAAACAAAAGAGGGTATATTGAAGGTTTATACACCAACAAATGAAGCAAATATAAAAACTTTATTACCAGACGATTTTCCAACAGTACCAATGGTAGATAATGAAAAAACATGTAAGATTAGCTCAAAAGACCTTATAAATGGTATAAAATCAGTGATATATAGTTCCTCCTTATCAAGTGTAAAACCGGAGCTTTCCAGTGTTTGTATACACACAAATGAAGATAATCTTATTTTTGTGGCGACAGACTCTTTTCGTCTAGCGGAAAAAATTATTAAAACAAGAAAAAATGTTGATTTGAATAATGTTTTGATACCATTTAAAAATGCATCAGATATTTTAAAAATTATTGATAATACAGACACAGAAATAGAGATAAACTCAACAAAAAACCAAATATCTTTTGGTTTTAATGGAATTTATCTAGTGTCGCGGGTTATAGACGGTGTTTTTCCAGATTATAAACAAATTTTACCTAAAGAAGAAAAAACAAAAGTGGTTTTATTAAAACAAGATTTAATAAACACACTTAAAATATCAAATATTTTTTCTGATAATTTTAATCAAATGAATATTTCTGTAAAAAGAGGAGAAAAAGAGATAAAAGTTAGAACTAAAAATAATAATATAGGTGAAAATACAAACAGGATTGAAGCGAATATAGAAGGGGAAGATATAGAGGTTAATTTTAATTATAGATATATAGTTGATTGTCTACCCTCAATAATTTCAGACAGCGTTTCCCTATCGTTTAACGGTATAAACAAACCCCTGGTTGTAAGAGGAACATCAGATAAAACTTTTACCTATCTTGTGATGCCGATGAACCGATAAAAAATTAAAAAGCAAAAAACCAAACATCAAAATGGTTTGTTACAGACAGCTTTTACTTTTAAATTACAATTTTAATTTTTGATATATTTATGTTTGATATAGCCAAATACCTAGAAAAATTTAAAGTAATGGGAAATTCAAAGATTTTTCTAAAAAAATCCGTTGCAGAAGCCGTGAAAGAAATTTGTGACATAGAAGTTGATTTAAAAAAAATAGAAATAAAGGATTACACAGCTAGAATAAGTGAAAAACCAATAGTAAAAACATCAATTTATTTAAAAAAAGGAAAAATATTAGAACTTTTAGACAAAAAAACAACAGGTAAGATAAAAGACATGCTATAACAAGCTATTTAATCCTAATTGACGTTGTTGCCTCTCCTTTGTTGTAAACACTATCATAAACAACAATTTTGAGTTCATTAATTCCAGTAACAAATGAATTTGATGAGGAAGGTACAAAATTTAGAGAGAAAGGATAAGTGTCGGTCGTTCCAACTAGCTCATTATTTAAATAAAAATCAGCTCTCACCACCTGAAAATTTGACCTGGTTGTAAACATTATACTCACCCTATAATCTTTTCCATACTCAATATTTTGAATTGGGGAAATAATAGTGATTTTAGGTTTATTAATTTCTGTGTGTATATTATCATATGTTGTTGGTTTGCTTGTTGAGGCCTGTGGGTGTGATAAAAACCAGTTTTGTACAGAATATTCCCAAGAATTAAATTGAGGATCGTCAGACGGGTTTTTAAGCGGTGCACCCAAAGGATCGTTCTTGTCTACCCAGTAAAGTATTGAGTGTATGTTCAGAATGGAGACCTCCCCCTTTTTTTCTTCTGGTGTCATGTCTGTTGCAAGCTTTCCGGAGACTTTATCAATAAAATAAGTTTCATTTCCTTGCCAAAATCCACGTAAAATAGGTTTTAAATTTTGGTCAATTTGTGGTAGTTTTACAAAAAACTCTCCAGTTGTGCTTGCAAGTGCAGCATTCATAACTTCATGCCAAAGGGGCGCAACAATCATTCCCGCAACTTTCTTCTCCATCGGTTTGTTATTGTTGTTACCAACCCAAGCACCAACAACCACTTCTGGTGTATAACCAATTGACCAAGCGTCTTTGTAATCATTTGTGGTTCCTGTTTTATCAGCAACTTGTTTACCAGGAAAGAACAAAGGTGAGTTTAACCCATAAGCCGGAATTTTAGCAACATTATCTGACAAAACATCCGAAATGGTTTCAGCAATTTTTGGATCCAGAACTGTTTGAGGGTTTTGTTTGTATGTTTCTATCACGTTTCCTTGTAAATCTTCTACTGAAAGGATTCCTGTGTAGGGGTTTCGTATTCCATCATTCGCAAATACTCCATAGGCACTTGTCATATCAAGTAGAGAAACTTCACCTCCACCAAGAACCAATGTCAGACCATATTGATTTGGGTCATCTGATAAACTTTTTATTCCCATAGATTTTGCTGTTTTTATAGAGTCTTTAATTCCTGCAAGATAGAGCACTTTAATAGCTGGGATGTTTCTTGATTGGGCCAAAGCGTCTCTTAAAGATACTGGGCCCAGATATTGTCCGTCATAATTTTCTGGCATATAACAAGCCGTTGAAGATGAAATTACGGCGGTTGGATCTATCGGTTTACCTTCAGGGGTACATGTGGTTTGGAATTCTGTTGGAAGGTCAAAAACGACGGTATCTGGTGTGTATCCTTTTTCAAAAGCCGTAGCATACACGAAAGGTTTGAATGTAGATCCAGGTTGTCTATGAGCTAGGGCCACATTAAAATTACCATCTATTTCTTTATCAAAATAATTTCTTGAACCAACCATAGCTAAAATCTGCCCAGTTTTTGGGTCGATGACAACAATAGCTACATTTTCTGCATCAAATTGTTCCTTGTTTTCTAAAGCCTTTCTTTTTGCTATTTCTTCTGCTTTTGTTTGTAAGTCGTAATTTATGGTGGTAATCACTTTAAATCCTTGTTCTTGTACCGCGGTTTCCCCATATTTATCAACCAGATATTGTTTTATAAATTCTACAAAATGGGGGGCTTTTATACCATAATGTTCTTGTGGTAAAAATATCACAACTTCTTTTGAAGCATTGTTGTACTCTTCTTGAGTGATAAACTTATTTTCTAACATTTTTGAAAGAACAAGTTTCTGTCTTTTATCGAGTTCTGTTTTGTTTTGGCCATAAGGTGAGTAATAGGTTGGGGCTTTAGGAATTGCAGCAATATAAGCAGCCTCTGCCAAGGTGACTTCCGAGGCTTTTTTCCCAAAAAATGTTTCGCTGGCTTCCTCAACACCATAAATAGTTCCTCCATATGGATTTCCATTTAGATATATAGACAATATTTGCTCTTTTGTCATCACTTTTTCTAACTGAATAGAGAGGAACCATTCTTTTAATTTTCTAGAGATTTTTTTCTCTGTCGTTAACAAAGAGTTTTTAACTACCTGTTGTGTAATAGTTGAACCACCCTGACTGAAACTACCAGAAAATATATTGGCGAACACAGCTCTTATAAAAGAAGATATTTTTATACCACCATGTTGATAAAATTCAGCATCTTCTATTGCTACAGTCGCATTTTTTATATCTTTTGATATATTTTCAAAAGGAACTACTGTTCTTTTTGTGTTTTCATGAACGTCATAAAGTAGAATTTTACCCGTACGGTCATATATTTTTGTGGATTGAGCAACTTTTCTTGTTTCAAAAGATTGAAGATCGGGCATTTGAAAAGTGGAAATCCATAAAGCGATTAAACCACAAAAAATAAAAAATATTGCCAGCAAAACCAAAACAATTTGTTTCTTATTATGTTTTGCAAGACCAACCCCCTTTTTAACATTAAGAGATAGGGTTTGTGGATTTATATCACGTCTTATTTTTAACACCTTTTCCTTTAACATAGGTCAAATTATAGCATTTAAGATGATAGAAAAAAACTAATTTTTATGATAGATTTAACATATGAAAATTAATACAGATTCACAAAAAATAGAAGAGTTTTTAACGAGAGGGGTACAAAATATTTATCCGAACAAAGAGTTTGTTAAAAAACAACTATTGAGCGGTAAAAAGTTAAAAATGTATCTCGGTATTGATCCTACCGGGCCGACTTTGCATATGGGTCATGCTATCCCCATACGAAAACTTGCTGAATTTCAAAAACTTGGACATGAGGTTGTATTACTAATAGGTGATTTTACCGCCATGATAGGAGATCCAACAGATAAATCCGCTACAAGAAAAGCTCAAACCAGAAATGAAGTCTTAAATAATTGCAAAATATACAAAAAACAAGCGTCAAAATTTCTCAATTTTGGTTTTGGAGGGGCAAAGTTGAAATACAATTCAAAATGGCTCAGTAAACTGAATTTTAACGATGTTGTAGAGCTCGCTTCAAAAATGACTGTTCAGCAAATGCTTGAGAGAGATATGTTCCAAAAAAGGCTAAAGGAAAATAAACCGGTTTATATACATGAATTTTTATATCCCTTAATGCAAGGTTATGATTCGATAGCCATGGACGTTGATGGGGAAATAGGCGGAAATGACCAAACATTCAATATGCTTGCCGGAAGAAACCTAATGAAAGAGGTTAAAAACAAAGAAAAGTTTGTAATTACAATGAAGCTTCTCGAAGATTCCTCGGGACTTAAAATGGGAAAAACCGACAATAACGCGATCTCCATGCTAGATAATGAATTTGAAATGTTTGGAAAGGTGATGAGTTGGACAGACGGCATGATTTTACCTTCTTTTGAAATTTGTACAAATGTTTCATATGCGGACATTGAAAAGTTTAAAAATGATTTAGAGAGTGGAACAAATCCACGGGATATAAAGATTATTTTAGCGAAAGAAATTGTAAAAATTTATCACAATCAAGAAAAAGCCGAAAGCGCGGAAAAAAACTTTATTAAAACTTTTCAGAAAGGCGGATTACCGGAAAACTTACAAGAAATTAAAACAGAAAATGGCAAACCACTCATAGATCTTTTAGTTGAAAATAAAATAGTTTCTTCAAAAAGTGACTTTAGAAGACTTGTTGCGGAAGGAGCGGTGAGCAATGCAGTTTTTGAAGACAAGATCACAGATGTAGATTTTAAAATTCACACTAACATTACTCTTAAAATTGGCAAGAAAAGATTTGTAAAAATCAGTCTATAATCCCGTATGAAATAGCGGACGCGTATATCATGAAAAAGTCGAATTTTATAAATTAACTTATTTTTTAAATAGGATTACAGGCGTGCATTTTTGCGTCCGCGTCCTATTTCGTACGGGATGAAAATAATAGCAATTGATCCTGGATATGAAAGAATGGGGGTTGCAATTTTAGATAAAGATAATGGAAAGGAAAACCTGATTTTTTCAGAGTGTTTTAGGACTTCTACAAAAATTTCTCACGCAGAAAGACTTAAACTCATTGGGCAAGAAATAGAAGGTCTAATAAAAAAATATAAGCCGGAAGTTATGGCTATAGAAACTTTATTTTTTAAAAACAATCAAAAGACAGCCATGCACGTTTCAGAGGCTAGGGGAGTTATGCTTTACATCGCTTCTACTCTGGGACTTTTGGTAAAGGAATTTTCTCCAATGGCGATAAAGATTGCTGTTACTGGATATGGAAACAGTGATAAGGAACAGGTGATTTTCATGGTACAAAAACTTATAAAAATAGGTACTAAAATTAAATATGATGATGAGTATGATGCAATAGCCGTGGGGCTCACATACTTTGCTACGAGAACTAGCTCGTAACTTTTTAGAGCGATAACTTGTTAGGAAATACAAAGATGGGTTTTGCGAAGCAAAACCCATCTTTGTATTTTATTACTATTTAAAAAGTTAAGAAGCTAATTCTTGTAATCCTGTTCTTACCAATCGTCATTTGGTCTATAATCCCCGGAATCTAAATCATCCTCTTCCTCCTCAAGTAAAGTTTCATCTTCCAAAAGTGGGTCTACGGGGGCCACCTCGTCGAATGCATCGAGAACTCCATCAGATAAAGTACTACTTTCTTTTTCAACTTCTTCTTCTCCCTCTACTTTTTTTACCTCTTCTACTTTTACAACCTTATCTTTTTTAGAAGTTGTTTTTTTTATTTTTTTAATATTTTTTTTCATTTACTAATCTTTGATTAATTGTCTTTTTTGAGCTATCTGCTACATTCTCTAAAATTTTAAAAAAAAAGCAAATGGGCAAAACTGTGGATAATTAAATAGTATGAGGAATGGGTATGAGTATAAGGAAATACAAACAAAATCAACCTCGTCTTTCGTTTTGGTTTAAATCTTGTTCTTATACTTTTTCCTTATACTATTCTACTCTGCATTTGTATAAACCTCTTGCACATCCTCATTATTTTCAAGATCTTCTATAAGTTTTTCAAGTGCAGGAACGTCTTCCTCAGAAACTTGGGTTAGGGTTTTTGGAATCCAACCATCCAGTTTCTTCTCAAATGCCCAAGATGCACTTCCAGAGCCGGCAAGGGAGGTGTTATTTAAAGATAGGATGTGTTTAATTTCTGCAGCGGCTCTATTTTTGTTTGAGGTTAAACCCTCAATAATAATTGCAACTCCACCCGGGCCATAAGCTTCATAAGTAACTTCTTCCATTTGTTCAGCCCCAGCACCGACAGCTTTTTTAATTGCTCTCTCAATGTTGTCGCTAGGCATATCCACCGATTTTGCTTTTTCGATTGCAGATTTTAAACCGGGTGAAGTTAAGTTACCGTTAGATTTTTTTGCTTCCATCTGCAACATTTTTGCCATCTTAGTAAACACTGAGCTTTTTTGAGCGTCAGTTTTTTCCTTAAGTCTTTTTATTTTTGAAAATTTATTGTGTCCACTCATATATTTTAGCTAATAGTTTACAGGGTGCTATTTATTAATAATTCTGATATGAATATATCACAAAAACAGACATTTTACTGAAATGAATCACCCGATTCTTTGCTGTTATATTTACGTAATGGTACAGGTAATATTTGATACAGGATGATACTTAAATTATCTCTATTACCATAACTACCATTGCCTAATTGCTCAGTCATTCCTTTTTTTGCTAAAATCGCCAATTCTTTGACTGCCTCCTCTATAGGCAGAGATTTTATTAATTCAATTACTTCATCAACTATAACATTATTCCATAAACCATCACTCGCTATAAGTAGTCGATCGTAGTTCATTAATCGGATCGTGTCTACTGAAGGATGACCAGGTTTTATACCTCTTGGGACGTTTTGTAATCCATAATTTACACTTTTAAATTTTATCTCACCTTTTTCATTAAAAAGAATCGCAGTTACATCTCCAGCATACCAAATGTTTAATTTTTTTCCTGAAATAGTTCCAGCCAAATAACAAGCGCCACCATCTGTTACCCCACACCTCCTCATTATTTCATAGGCCTCAATTTGTATTTGTGCTGGTGTCAATCCAGTTTTTATACCTTCCTTTATTGCACGAACAACTGCTTCAGCCGCGATGTCTCCATAATTATACCCACCCATACCGTCGACAACTGCAAAAGTATCTGAATCTAAATCTAAAAATAAACGATCCTCATTCCTTTCTCTCATAAAAGCGTCGGTAGCCATAACCAGACAACCACTTTTTGCCAAAATTTTTGGAAGATTTTCAAATTTACTTTCTACCGCACTATTTTTGTAAAATTCCGACGAGTCCATGTTTATATATTAAATGCACATATTTTATAGAAGTTTGTATGAATCTCTAATTCCCAAATGTTTTTTTGCCCTTTCCGTTACCGTTCTTCCTCTCGGTGTTCTTTCTATCAGACCAAGTTTTAACAAGTATGGTTCATAGACATCTTCTATGGTGGCTTGCTCTTCTGAAAGTGCTGCCGCTAAGGTGTTTAGGCCAACTGGACCGCCATTAAATTTATCCTCAATCATTTTAAGCATTGCTCTATCTTCTGCATTCAGGCCTAGCTCGTCGATATTGAGCATTTTTAAAGCTTCTTTTACAATATCATTTGTGAGTTTCTGCTCTCGCACCTGGGCTAGGTCACGCCCTCTTTTAAGTAGATAATTAGCCGTTCTTGGTGTGCTTCGGCTTCTTTTTGCTATCTCCTTTTTAGCCTCGGGGTCAATTTCTACCCCCAGTATTTTTGCCGAACGCTCTATAATTTTTTGTATTTCTTCATCCGAGTAGAATTCAAGTTTGAATACACCACCAGAAAATCTTGAACGAAGTGGAGCAGAGAGCATTGCTATTCTTGTTGTCGCGGCTATCAAGGTGAATGGAGGAAGATCAAGTTGTATCGTTCTTGCACTTGGACCCTTACCGATAATTATATCGAGTGAACCGGATTCCATGGCAGGGTATAGGACTTCCTCAATTGTTTTGTTGAGTCTGTGAATTTCGTCGATGAACAAAATATCTCCCGGAGAAAGATTTGTAAGTATTGATGCGAGGTCACCAACTTTTTCAATTGCTGGACCAGAAGTCGATTTGAGCTGTGTGCTAGTCTCTTTTGCGATAAGGTTTGCTAAGGTTGTCTTTCCAAGCCCTGGAGGACCGTAAAAAAGTAAATGTTCGGGAGGATGTTTTCTTTGTGCGGCAGCTTTAAGTAGAATTTTTAAATTATCTTTTATATTTTTTTGACCAATGTATTCTTCCCAAGTGTTCGGTCGGAGTGTTTGGTCTAAAAATTTTTCATCACCTGACTGCGAGCGATTTCGCTCAGGCAGGCCGTTTACGTGTTTATTCTCTTGGGTATTTTTGGAATCAGTTTTTTTTTTAACATTTTTGCTTGACATAGTATTATTCCATGATATACTCTTGGCAGAGCCTAGTGGGGCGGTTTTTTTATCCCCACTTTTTTGTTTGAAGTTCTGAATATAAATCTCTAAACAATTGTGCTCGCAAGAGCATACGGGTTCCTTTTCAAGGACATTTTGGTTTATTTCTTCGGAGATATTGCTGAAGTTATCCTTAAAAACTAATTTAACTTTTTACCGCCAGGTTTAAAGTATTGTTTAGAGATTTATGTTTTGAACACAGTTTGAAAATTTTTTTCAAACGATCTCTTGCCCACATCTTATTATTGTTTAGGACTTTTGCAAGCCCCCACACCTATTATCACATTGTTTTCTATCATATGGCAAATCGGGATAAATATATATCAATTTAGTTTTGATTACCCCAACGGCTCGATGTGATAATAGGTGTGGGGGCAAGCCCAAAAACATCCTTATTTAGTTCTTATTGTTTAAGACGAATAGCGAATTTTGACATTGAAATTGTTTTTGTTTATATAGCACAAATTTATAATTAACGTACTATACATGAAACAAAAAACATTATTTTTGGTGGTTATTTCAAAAACGATGTCAAAATTTACTATTGGTCTAGTTGGTTGCCCCAAGGTCTATTACCCTTGATAATTCATCAATAGAACTTACACCTTTTAATATTTTTAAGATTCCATCTTGTTTCATATCAAGAATATTCTGCGATTTTGCTGCTTCCTTGATCTCTCTGTCTGATGCATTGCTTTCAATAACCTTTTCCATTTCTTTTGTTGAAAGTATAGCTTCAACGATAGCGATTCTACCTTTGTAGCCAGTACTGTTGCATTTGTCACAACCCTTTCCATCGAAAACTTTCAAGGTTTGTATGCCATCCAAATAAGTTTTGTCATTTATACTTGCGAGTGTGTCATCGATTATTTTTCTTTCTTTTGGAGATGGATCTCTTTCTTGCTTACAATACACACAAAGTTTTCTTAAAAGTCTCTGCGCCATTGATGCATTCATAGCGCTCGGAATTGTTTTTGGATTTACTTTCAAGTCTATAAGTCTTGGAAATGCACCGGCAGCGGAGTTGGTATGCAAAGTTGAAAAGACCAGGTGCCCAGTGAGAGCGGCTTGAATGGCAGTGCCGGCAGTTTCAGCGTCTCGAATTTCTCCTACCATTATTACATCCGGGTCTTGTCTCATGGCCGCGCGAAGTCCGGCGAGAAATGTATATCCTTTTCCTTCTTCAACTTGTGTTTGCACAATACCATCTAAGTGATATTCGATAGGATCTTCGATCGTGAGAATTTTTATGTCTGGCGAATAAATTTTTTTTATAAATGCGTATAGTGTCGTGGTTTTACCGCTACCGGTTGGTCCTGTGATAAGCAGCATTCCATTTGGTTTGTTTATCAATTCTAAAAGTACATCTAATGTTCTTTTCTCTATACCGAGCTGTTCGAGTGACACGGCGATAGACTTTGGATTCAAAAGTCTCATGACTATTGATTCGTTATATGCTCCTGGAAGAAGAGAGGTTCTTATTTCGATATTGTTGTCTTTAATTTTAATACTAAAACGTCCATCTTGCGCCTCGTCCTTTACATTTAACTTTAATCCTGAAAGGAGCTTGATTCTTGAGAGAATGAGGGTGTATGTGTTTTTATCAAATTGAAAAGCATCAAGAAGAACACCATCGATTCTGAATCTCATTCTTACTTGTACTTCTTCTGGCTCAAGGTGGACGTCTGATGCCCCAAGAGCTAAAGCGCCTGCAAGCATTATTTCCATAATCTTTGATACTCTATAAGTTTGCTTAACACCCAAAAGTTCGTCTGTGAGTTTTTTGATATCAGCGATATGTTTTATCTTTTCCATCATGGTGACGACCTGGTCACTTGCGATGTCGAAAGTCCCAGCGGTGCTTTCAGAAGAATATGAAAGATCTTTATACCTACTCCATGCTTTTTCTAGGCTTCTTTTAGAAACCATAAATACAGTAGGGAAGTAGCCATCAACAGAAAGCTTGTTTAATATAGCAACGGTTTTTTCGTTGTTTGGAGAAAGAATTGCGACTTGGATTTTTTTGCCTACCATTTGGAAAATTGCCGTATTAGTTGCTCTGGCATTTTCCTCATTTAATATTCTAAGCGCATCACTGTTTATTGGAATAGCACTTAGATCCAAATAGCCATAACCATATTTTCCAGCCAAAAGTTTGGAGACGTCTTCTTCTTCATTCTTACGCATTTCCTCAAGACGTTTATTCTGTTTATCTTCATCAAAATCTACCATATGCTCACATATTAACATTTTTAATAATTTGTAGAAAGTGGCACTGGAATGTTCCAAGTAGAGTGAAGTGTATTTTAAATCAAAATGCAAAAATCAAATATCAAAATGACAAATTATGATCTAAAATATTAAATCATAATTTTATCTTTGCGAGCGAATGCGAAGCAATCCAGGTTAATTAAATTAGATCTAGTTTGCCACGCTTCTTCTTACTGAAGCTGTACACCTTTCACACTTTGGTTACAAAGCGCTCAAGGTCTTGCGGAAGTGAATACTTTCACTTCCTCACTCGCAAAGACAAAACAAACAACAAATACCCCATGCGTTTTGCACCTGGGTAGATTATTGAAAACAGGTGGGTTTTTGCAAAGCAAAAACCCACCTGTTTTCAAGCTAGCGAACAGGATAGTTTCGGCGAGGTTTAATTCACCAAATGTCCATATTATAAGCTGTATTTAGACATTTACACCACATTGTAATCATGGCAATATATATGCTATTGACTTTTATTATACTTTACTATACAATATGAGAGAATTAATAAGTAGGGAAAGATATCCATATCATGTGGATGTGGGAGCTTATCTTACTTAAAAATAAAAAATTTCTATGAAAAATATAAAAAATACAACTAAATATACAGAAATAATAAAAGTCTTTTTAACGATAGTTGTTTTTGCTGTAGCTTTGCCTTTTACTACTTTTGCACAACTAGATGAGTCAGTATCGTTTGGATCTGGTGGTTTGGATTCATCAGAAGGGTTTGGTTATAGTGGTTCGGATTCCTCGATTATATTTGGTGGGGGTTCGTCTAATAATCTCTTAGATCCAATGGCTGTGTTTGGTTCTAATGGTACTGCTTATCCAGACTCAATGTCGTTCGGATCTGGTAGTTTGGATTCGTCCGTAAGCCTTGGTTCTGCTAGCTTAGACCCACTATCTATATATGGATCAAGAGATTCTCTATCTGGCGGTTCAATAGTTTTTGGTTCCGGAGGTTATAGTAGTTTAGATTCGTCTGTTGCGGTTGGTTCTGGTAATTTAGATCAATCATATGCATTCGGTTCTGGCAGCTTAGATCCAACAGTTGTTTTTGGTTCCGGAGGTTATAGTAGTTTAGATTCGTCTGTTGCGGTTGGTTCTGGTAATTTAGATCAATCATATGCATTCGGTTCTGGCAGCTTAGATCCAACAGTTGTTTTTGGTTCCGGAGATAATTCCTATGCAAATATGATTGCATCAGGCAGGTATTTTCCCTCAGGGATTTATTCCTATGGATTAGGGAACTATTATGGAGGAGGTTATTACGGAAGTGGAGTAACTTCAGGTAGTTATTCTGGTTCAAGGACTTATTTACAATCTTCACCATATTATTATTCTCAACCATCATGGGTTTCATCAGGCGGATATTACGGAGGAGGAAACTCTGCATATTATCCATATAGTTATTATTCACAACCAGTTGCGTATAATTATAATTCGGCCACACCAAACCAAGTTTTGTCTTACACAAATACAAATCCAAATTTAGCCTCAGTCTACTTGAGTGACATCCCAAACACGGGCTTTGAAGATTATTATGGAACATTAGTATTCATTTCACTGCTTCTATCTTGGAGTGCAATACTAGCCTACTTATTCTTAAAGAGAAAAATTAATTCTCAAACAACTTTTGCTAAAGCTTATGTAAATACTGTTGAGGAAAATGTAAAAGATGATTCTGTAATTTCAAACATTAAGAATCAAATCGTTTCAGATCATTCAGACATAAAGAAAGTTGAAGAATATGCTAGAACTAATAAAATATTACTTTCGTCAGATGCGTCAGCTAGACTTGTAAAGCTTTCAAGACTTGGAAAAGTAAATGCCTCTGAATATATAAGAGGTCTTGCCACAGGTGAATGGCTAGCTATAGGAGAAAGTCAAATAGGATAGATTCAATCCATCAAAGAATCCCCACAAAGGGGATTTTTTGATGGATAAAATTTAAATCTAAAAAACGTTGTAGATAAAGGTTTTTTTGTGTTTTTTAAAGAAAGGGATTGTTGGACAGATTACCTATTGACAAACAAGTTTGTTTAGGGTAAACTGTGTAGCAGAAGAAGTACAGGAGCCAGACAGCAAGGAGGAACACGTTATGATGAAATACGTCTTGTTGTTCGTTCTGCCGTTTGTGAGCGTTGTCTCCGCACAGGCCGACCCGAGGTACAACCAGGCCACGAGCAAGTGGGAGACGGTGGATCTGGAGAACCGCGAGGTGAAGCAGTATGAACACCTCAGGAATGAGTTCGTGCAGGTGTCCACCAGGACACTCACCGCGGACGAGCTTAAGACGGTCAAGGAGTTCAAGGTGAATACGGCGCCTCAACCCCTGGTCATGAAGGAAGAGGTGCACGTTGGACCCAAGGCTTCTGAGCCCTCAATCCGGACGCGCCCTGCCGAGCCCGTCTCGGCGTCTGTTGGGCTGTTGGCGTCTGCGGAATTGGAAGGTGGAGCAGTCGCGCCACCCGAGGTCGTCGTGACCACTACGCCACCGCAGCAGGTGCAGCCGCCGCAGGAGCCGGCCGAACTCGCCGCTGAACCCATACGTATCTCGTCGGCAACGAAGATGGTCTATATCTATAATGGGGGTAACAAGGAGACCATCACTGTCTACGGGTTGGCGGATGGAAAAACGCATAAGTTGCGGAAGGTGCTACCTGGTCACGTCTTCCCAGTGAATTACAAAGAGTATCCCGGGGTGACGCTCCAGGTGAAGTCTGGACACTGGTGGATGTTCAACAAACATACGAGTGATCCAGTGCGCTTCAAGGGTAATGCAACGTGGGTCTGGTCATACAATGAGGGCACGCGCGAGATGGCGCACCAGAACCACAACGTCAAGTTTATCGAGGGGGTCCTCAACGGAGGTTGAGGACAAAATAGGGCGGAATTTCTTGCGAAAGCAAGGGATTCCGCCCTAAATTTTTGTATAAAAATCAAGTGTACGTATGTATTGACAAGTAATTTTATTTAGTGTAAACTATCATCAGGAGTAAAGTTCGTTTTGGGGAGGGAACATGGCTAAAAGACCACGCAGTGAAGTTCCACCTGATGGTGGAAAAAATGACACGCCCCTTTCTGCGTCGTCTAAAGCGTCGCAGGGGGAACGTGAGGGTGAGCTCGTGCAGGAAAAAAAGGACCTCATGATCGTTTCGCAGAGGGACCTCAGCAACGCCATTCACGAAGCGGTGAAGAAGGAGTTAGTGGAATTTGGAAAAGGGATGGCTGGTGTGTTGGTAGAGAGACTTCACAACGGCCTGGGCGATGAGTTGACGGATAAGTTGGCGGGGAGGATCGCGGAGAAGCTTCCGAAGCCCTCGCCGTCGGCGTCGCGTTGGCAATTGCTCTGGGTGATCCTTGCGATGTCTTTTTTGGGAGGAGTCGCCATGATGATGGTGTACAACTTTCAGAAGAAGAATCAGGTCGCAATCAACACCCAGTTCGCCGGGATCCAGGAGGCTCTCAAGGGATCTCCAATGAAGGACATCGAAGCGAAGATGAAAAGAATGGCCAAGGACGCAGCAGCAGCAGAGGCCAAGAGCGTCATCTTTGCTCTGAGGAAGATGAACGTCACTGAGATATCATCTGGTGGTGACAACATCACTCAACTCGCGGCTGGAAAGGTGATATACGTCTATAACACCTGCGGGTATGAGTTCATCGTAGCCATGGAAGGGGGAACCACTGCATGGAAAGTGGGTCCTGGAGAAATCCAACCCTTGCAGTACGGGGGCTACAACAATGTCAGGCTTAAGGTGACATTCCCGAATGGAACAAGAAGTGATGTTCGGGAAGACTTCACCGGTAAGGCCTGGCTTTGGAAAGTCGGGCCGAAAGGTGCGACAAAAACACACGATCTCTCTCTCATCAGGAGGTGAGAAGAAGGAGAGATTCTATATGGGGGGTGGGGTTTGTAACAAACCCACCCCCCTTAATATTTATATAACAAAATTCATTTTCCATTGACTAAAATGATATTTTAGTGTTTACTATTCAAGGTGGCAGTTGAGTTCTTCATAAATCAAAGGGGTGAAAATATGCTAAGGGATGGAGATATGTTGTACGAAGTACCCAAAGGAATCCTTGTGATCGCGGTGGCTGTCATGGGACTCCTATGCCTTGCGAAATATTTGGACCCGATTGTCCAGAAACCCGTCATACTCTCAACGAAGATGGATTCTAAAATCTTCATGAGAGAAAAGAAAGATGATCCAGTTATGGAGACAGTTCTAGTAAAAGCTAAGGAGGAGCCAAAAGATGCTGTGGGGACACTGGTTGTAAAAATACCAGTCGTTTACGTGTTGGTGAAAGGGGCGTATGATGTAAAAATTTCAGGTAAACTTACTGCGATGACTTTTGTGCGCAGTGGGCAATCCAAGCCTTTTAGCTATCAGGGGCACAAAGAAATCTTGCTTCAGGCGGAGATCTACGACGTAGAGCAAGATAACAAAAAGATTGTCGAGGAACCTGTTGTCGAAACTTTCTCAGGAGGATCCTGGGTATTGGTTTTCGATGACATAGGGGTGTGGAGGACACAAGATCTGTCAGTTCTTCCAAAACCAAGAAAAAGGCGAAAGCCAGGAGGTTTTACGGGCAGGGTTTTGCGAAAGCGAAACCCTGCCCATTGTGTTTTATGCGATTAATTTTTCTTATTAATTTTTGTGCTAGAATTAGCAGGATGAAAATTGTAAGTAAAAGCTTAATGGATACAGAAAAAATAGCCAGAGATTTTATAGAAAAAATATCTATGGGTGTTTATAATACGGCCTTAGTCGTCGGATTATATGGTGACCTTGGTTCCGGAAAGACGACTTTTACGCAGGCGGTTGCAAGGATTTTTAATATAAAAGAAGACATAACAAGTCCAACTTTTGTTATAGAAAAAATATATCCCATTAGAACTAACGCAGCAAGTGCTACTTCTAATGGGACAGGTGATTTTAAACATGAAAATTTTAAAAAACTTATTCATATTGATGCGTATCGGTTGGATTCTGGAAAAGAACTTTTGGCACTTGAGTGGGAGAGGATAGTGATGGATCCAAATAATATTATATTTATTGAATGGCCGGAAAGAGTGCTTGAAGTTTTGCCAAAAAATCATGCAAAGATATTTTTCAGGTTTTTAGGGGAGAATGAGAGAGAAATTGAAATATAAATCAAAATTCAAGAATCAAATATCAAAATGATAAACTAAAATTTAAAAATTAAAATAAAATGCAGAAAAAGACTTTAAAATTTGAAAATAAGTTGGTAGAACCAATTCTTTCTGGAAAGAAAAATTGTACTTGGAGACTTTTTGATGATAAAAACCTTAGTGTTGGAGATGGTTTAGTTTTTGTAAACAGAGACACATTAAAAGAATTTGCGGAGGCAAAGATCATTTCTATCATTGAGAAAGAATTAAAAAATGTTGATGATTTTGACTTTGATGGTCATGAAAGCTTTGGAAGCAAAGAAGAAATGATCGAAACTTACAAAGGATATTATGGCGATAAGGTTTCAGAAGATAGTTTAGTAAAAATAATAAAATTTAGACTAATTAAGTAGGAACGGAATGATTTGTAAGCGAGGCTTCCCCGTGCATTTGAAGCCTCGCTTACAAGTCATAATTAAATTCATTTTTAAATCATAGATATTCCCCAATGCTCTACATCGGTCCATATTATGGATTTCGTCTTTGCGAGCGAATGCGAAGCAATCCAGAATTACATACAACATAATCTAGACTGCCACGCTACGCTCGCAAAGACATACAAAAATGATGAATACCCCGCCAACTATGCAGCGGGGTGGTTTATTTTTTAATTTCAAAATGCGCTATAATATAAGACACAAATCAGTATGAAAGATAAAATAAAAAACAAACAAAAAACCCTAGTACTATTGGATGTCCACGCGATTATCCACCGCGCTTATCATGCGTTGCCTGAATTTGCGACAAGTAAAGGTGAGCCGACTGGTGCCCTCTACGGACTTTCTACAATGCTACTTAAAATTATTTCTGACTTGAAGCCAGATTATATTGCGGCTTGTTATGATTTACCAAAACCAACATATAGACATGAGGCGTACAAAGATTACAAAGCTGGCAGGGCGAAGGCGGGTGAAGAATTGGTTTCTCAGTTAAAAAAATCCTATGATATTTTTAAGGCATTCAATATTCCAGTTTATTCCAAGGAAGGGTTTGAAGCCGACGACATGATTGGGACAATTGTTGAGAAAAATAAAAAGGAGAAAAATTTGAATATCGTGATTGCTTCTGGGGACATGGACACCCTTCAACTCGTCGATGGAGATAAGGTCAGGGTCTATACCTTAAAAAAAGGAATTAAAGATACGATTATTTATAATGAAAAAGCTGTAAATGAAAGATATGGTTTTGGTCCCAAACTTCTTCCAGATTATAAGGGGCTTCGTGGAGACCCCTCCGATAATATTATTGGTATAAAAGGAATTGGCGAGGTAACCGCAAGTAGCTTGATACAAAAGTTCGGTTCGATCGAAGATATCTATAAAAAATTAAAGAAAAATAAAAAACAATTTGAAGAGGCTGGAATAAAAGAAAGGATAGTCGGCTTGCTGACAGAAGGTGAGGAGGAGGCTAAATTTTCAAAAATGCTCGGGACGATTAGGCTCGATGCGCCGATTGATTTTGAAATCCCTAAAAAAACATGGAAAGATGATCTTGATGTAGAGAAGGTACTTGCTGTATGGAGAGATTTGGAGTTTAGAACTCTTGGACAAAGACTGAAAGATATTCTAAATCAAAAATCTCAGCTAAAGGTTAAGAAAGTCGAAAGTGCTCGCGAAGGTGAAATCCTGGCAAATACCATAAACACGGGTTTGTTTGCTAATGAAGAAGACACAGCAAAAGTCAGGGAACTTTCCATAATTCTGTGGCTGATCAACTCAAATTTAACGAGCCCAACAGCAGAAGACGTCTTTAATTTTACAAAAGAAAAAGATTTAAATAAGGCCGAGGAAATTTTGATGGATGAGCTCAAGAAAAGGGAATTGACCAAGGTTTGGGAAAACATCGAAAAACCGCTTATTCCAGTGATCGAAAAAATGGAAAAGGTTGGAGTAAAAATTGATAAAAAAGAACTTGAGATTTTGTCAAAGACTTATCATAAAAAACTTTCGATTTTAGAAAAGAAAATTTGGGATTTAGCTGGAGGAGAGTTTAATATTAATTCGCCAAAACAGCTTGGCGAAATACTTTTCGTAAAACTAGGACTCAAACCTAAAAACCAGAAAAAGACTGGCTCGGGTGCGCTTTCAACCAAGGAATCGGAGCTCGAAAAAATGCGTGATATGCACCCCATAATTTCTTTTGTATTTGAATATAGGGAATTGCAAAAACTTCTCTCAACCTACATAGATGTTATTCCAGATTTGCTAGATGATAATAACAGACTCCATGCAAAATTTCTTCAGGCTGGTACTACAACTGGGCGCTTAGCATCATCGGATCCGAATTTACAAAATATTCCAAATTCAAGTGAACTAGGAAGAAATATTAGAAAATCATTTGTTACTGAGAGAGGATGCAGACTTTTGGCTTTTGATTATTCACAAATTGAGATTCGCATAGCAGCTTTTCTCTCTGGTGACAAAAAACTGATTGATATTTTTAAAAATGGTGAAGATGTACATACCGCTGTTGCATCTGAGGTTTTTGAGGTTCCAAAAGATAAGGTGGACAAAGAAATGAGAAGAAAGGCCAAGGTGATAAATTTTGGAATAATGTATGGAATGGGTGTCAGTGCCCTAAAAGTAAATTTGAATTCAACAAGAGAAGAAGCACAAAAATATTTAGACGAATATTTTAATAAATTTAATGGTTTGGCAAGGTATTTAGAAAATGTGAAGGCAGAAACTGAACGACTTGGGTATACAGAAACCCTTTTTGGCAGAAGAAGATATTTTGAAGGAATGAGAAGCAAGATTCCTTTTATACGTGCTATGGCAGAGAGAATGGCAGTTAATGCCCCGATACAAGGAACAGAAGCCGATCTCATAAAACTTGCTATGGTGAAAATAGATGAGTATTTAGTGAAAGAAAAACTAGAAGGAAAAGTAAAGTTGATTCTTCAGGTACATGACGAACTTGTTTATGAGGTTGATGAAGAAATTGTGGATGAAGTAGCACCGAAAATTAGAAATATTATGGAGAGTCTCGTTCCAACGAAAGAAACAAAAGGAATTGTTACAAAAGCTGATGTTTCGAAGGGGGAGAATTGGAGAGAGATGAAGAGATTATAATAAAATATTTATTTTATTTAACTTAGACATTATTAATAAAAAAGTAAAAAAAGAGGATTTTTTAAATGAGTATGGATATTAGTTTTGATCCAGGAGGTTATAGAATGACTTTATATCAAAAAAAAGTATCTTATGATTGTGCAACTAGTGGTCAATACGCAAAAAGTGGCGATTTTTTAGATGTACTTATTGATAAAGAAGAAAAAATGTTAGAAAGTAGAACGGCCGGGGATAATGGTACATTAAAATATGGAAGTCCAAGTTTGAACTAATAAATTGAATATAGAAAGTTATTCGAATTCGTCTTTTTGCCTATATATAGCCCTTTGATTACTAAACTAATAGATGCTAATGTAAATGCAGATTTACCGTACAAATGGATGTTAGTATCATCTTTTAAAAAAGGAGGTTAGCATAACTATGGTCAACAGGTGCTATTTTAAGAAAGGTCAGAATTTGAGGGGGGTAAAGACTGGATTTGAGTTGATAATGGGATTGGCTGCAATATTCATTTTTCACAGTTGCGGTCATGTGCCCATCGTGCCTGAGTGGGTGGGAAGGAGTGGGGCCAGTATCAAAGGACAATTAGTTTATGGTATTGGTTTTGCCACTCAACTCGAGCCCGGCATAGCGAGAGATAAAGCAAAAGAAAGGGCTCGGGAGAGCGTAATTCAAAAGGTAGAAGGGGCAGATCACTTGGGACAATGTCAAACCAAGGACACATGGGAGGAAAAAAGATATGTGAATGATTATGTTACTGTGATTACCGCATATCATTATATGGTATGCGAGTATGTATCAGACAATCATATGTAACATTCAAACACCCGGAATATACGTTTATATTCCGGGTGTATTAATTAACCTAATATCTTTTATTACGAATTTAATAACAGAATTAATTCTGATTTTCAAGAAAATTGATTACGGCTTCGTTTACCAAGATCATTTCCACGTATGCCTTAACTCTTTCTGGGTCGGCACCTTTGTGTTGTTCGGTCAGATGTTTTATTTCCTTTTCTATTTGTTCCTTGTTGGGTTCAATCTTTTCTTCAAGAGAAATTTTTTGTAATATGAGTTGGGTCTTAGCTCTTTTTTCTGCGTCAGGAAGCCACTCTTTTCTCAATTCCTCCCAAGTTTTTTTGATATGTTTTAAATATTCTTCCGGCTGAAGTCCCATGTTTGATATGTCACCTTTAAACTGACCCTCCATTTTGTCGAGTTCGCTGTCAATAATAACTTTTGGCATTTCTATTTTTGTTTCGGTGACAAGTTTTTCTAGAAGTTTTACTCTTTTTTTGTCTAGTGCGTGGATTTCTTTTTCCTTTGCTATATTTACCTTTAATTTCGCTTTAAAATCGACAACATCTTTAAAATCCCCAAGTTTTTTTACAAATTCATCAGTAATTTCTGGTAAAGGAAGTTCTTCACCTTCTGTATGTTTTTCGCCTGGCTTGTGAGTGTGATTTTGATGCGCATACATTTTTCTTATTTGCTCGATTGTTTCTTCAATCTGTTTATCAGTGACTTCTTCTACTTTTTCTTTAATGGAGTTTTCTTTCTTTGCAATCTTTTTATAATCAGGAAGCTTTACTTCTGGCATTGCTACGACTTTTATCTTGAATTCAATAGGGGAGCCAATAGCTATCTTACTAATAGCAACGTTTGGTCTTCCCAGGAAATTTATTTTTGACTCCACTAATATTTCGATAACACTATCATTAATAGCCATTTCTCCTGCGTCTTCAAGAATTCCCATTTCTCCGAATTTTTCTTTTAGCTTTGCTTCTGGAACATGTCCTTTCCTAAAGCCCGGAATTTCAGCAAACCCCTTGATTTTTTTCAAGGCTTTTACTTTATAATCTTCGAGAGCTTCTTTTGTTATTTCCGCTGTGATTTCAATTTCACAATCCGGAAGTTTCTTTACGTCTTTTATTTTATATATTTTTGTCATCCCGTACGAAATAGGACGCGGACGAAAATATTTCCATCAACTATCCTATTAAATTAATGTCTAATAAAATTGTTTAATTTCCCGCATTCATGTTCGCGTCCGCGATTTCATACGGGATTACAAAAGTGAGTTTAGCTGAAAAAGATGAAAAAAGCAAAAAGGAAATTGCCCGTATGCATATAGCCAAAAAGGATTTTATGTGAACTAAACACGAAAGGTCTCCGCGAGACGGAAACCTTTCGTGTTTAGTTGCATTGTTTATAAAAAGTTAAAAAGACAGATCCTAATTTTTATTGTTATAATTTATCAATTCCATCACCCAAATTGTCAAAATTCATTGAGTTTGCATCATTTTCAATAGAAGATAGGTCATCAGATGTTGTAGAAACCTGGGCTTGATTTATAGTGGCTTGAAATTCCTTTTGTTTTTCGATTCTTTGTCCAACAAAGTAAAAAGCCCCAGTAATAAGTACCAAGATTACTATAATAATACCTATCATTGATCCTAGATTTCCTGTTTTATTATTTTCCATTTTATTTGTGAGATTAATGATTATAAGTTATTTGTTGTACTTGCGGTAGTTGTTGAAATTTCTATCGATTTTGAGGAAGATTCGCTTTTTTTCATAAGACCTACTTTAAGTGAAGCAATTACATTGACTATTGATTTATGGGCCAATTTTATTGCAGATTTTGTTTTTTCGCTTTGTGTTTTTATGTTTTTGAGTATCGTTTTTCTTTCTGTATTTTTGGTGCTAGTAGATGCTGCTGGTATATCTTGAGTCAGAAGATTTTCTAAATTTGTAAGTTCTGTTTCTGCAAGTGTTACCTTGTTTTTTGCGTTGTCTAGGAGGGAGTTTGATGAGGATACATCTACGTTGTTTACCACCATCTTTGATAAGCGCGACTCAATTTTTGAGATCAAGTCTTTAAGATTTTGTATGGCTTTTTCAAAGACATCGGCCACCTTATTTTTTTGGTCGTCTAATTTTTTATTTATACGTATTTCAGCCAGACTTTTTAATTCCTGTCTTACATTTTTTAAATTTTCAGTGGTTGAAGACAATTCAGCTTTTATCTTTGCTCTAGCGTTTACGGTTTGTTGTTTTATGTCTGTAATTTTTTGTTTTAGTTCACTAATCTTATCTATGCCACTTGAGGTAGGTACGTCTGCTAGTGCAATCCCTGATAGTATAGTCGCCAGAACAATAGAGGATAACAAGTATTTTTTCATGGTTATTGTTATAAGATTAGTTAATAATTCATACATTATATAACTAATTATTGTCTTTGCAAACCATATCATGCACAGCTGTTTTTGAGATTACGGATATAAAAAGGCGTTTTTGCGAAGCAAAAACGCCTTTTTATATCTGTAATTAAAATTTATTTTTCTTCAGTTTCTCCGGCCTCTACATATTCTCCTTCAACTGAAATTATGTCTATTTTCCAACCTGTAAGTTTGGCGGCAAGTCTTACGTTTTGTCCACCTTTTCCTATTGCTAGGGATTGTTGGTCTGCCGCGACTTCTACCTGTGCTTTTTTCTCTGTCTCATCTATTATTACAGAGAGAATTCTGGCAGGAGAGAGTGCTTCCTCGATAAACTTTTTAGGATCTGGTGACCACTCAATAATATCAATTTTTTCTCCACCAAGCTCAGACATTACCGTAGAAACTCTTACGCCCCTTTGTCCTACGAGTGAACCAACCGGATCGATATGTTCATCTTTTGAAGCCACCGCTATTTTTGATCTTGAGCCCGTTTCTCTTGCGATTGATTTTATTTCAACCACACCTGTTCCGAGTTCTGGTGATTCTGTTCTAAACAATTCTTCTAAAAATTTTGGATGAGATCTCGAAAGTCTTAGAAAAATACCCTTTGGGGTTTCTTCAACTTTGTAGAGATATCCTCTTATTCTTTCACCCGGTTTGTATTTTTCTCCTGGTATTTGTTCTTCAAAAGGTAAGATGGCGGTAGCTCTTCCCATATCTACAAAGAGGTTTCCTCTTTCAAGTCTTTGCACTACGCCTGTAATAATTGTTCCTTCTTTTTCTCCATATTCGTTGAAAACTGAGACTTTTTCAGCTTCTCTAATTTTTTGAACAATAACTTGTTTGGCAGTTTGAGCGGCGATTCTTCCATAATCACTCTTTTCTTCAAGGGGAAATATAAGTTCGTCTCCCACTTTTGCATCTTTTTTTATTCTTTTTGCATCTTCAATAAATATATGATGTTCAGGATTATAATAGACAATTTTTTCTCCCTTTTCATTTAATTCAACTTTTTCTTCCTCTAATCTTTTCGATCTTTTGAATCTTTCTTCGGCTTCTGAATCTTCTTTTTCTTCGCGTACAATAACAGTGTCTTTATCAACGACAGTTTTGACCTGGATGAATTCCATTTTTCCGCTTGCAAGATCAACTTTTGAGCGGATTATCTGGCCTCTTTTTCCGTACTCTTTTTTATAGGCGGTAGCCAAAGCCATCTCGATAGCCTCGAGCATTTTTTCTTTTGGAATACCTCTTTCTTGTTCCATCTGTTCGATAACAGAGTTTATAACTTTTAGATCTATCATATATTTAGGTTGTAGCTTATTAGCTTGTAGGAAACTCCTAAAAGACCAAAAACTAAAGCATAAATTGTTAATTTTTTAAAAAAATGAGCTCGCCATCGGCGAACTTCAATAAACACATATTATCAAAAAATAAATTTTTGTCAAACATTTTATTATGTTATCATATTATTATAATCAATTATTTAGTAATTTTTACTAATACAAAATAATGAAAAAATTTTTTATCTTACCCTTCTCAATATTTGTCTTATCTTTATTTTCTTTCAATATTGTATTGGCACAGGCAAATAATGCCACTTCTTCCCAAGGTTTTTTTGTGGCGACGGTTGGTATAGAGAATGCAAAAATCATCACACAGAAAGACAGAGACTTTGTTATTTCTTTTGATATTTATAATGAGAAAGGAGCTCAACCTCAGATAAAATATTCGATACAATTAACAAAAGCTTTATCCACAGACCATATTGTATATGATGAAAAAATATATGACGAGACCCTATCTTTAGGTGAAAATGCCACTGTAAGCAGAACAGTTAATTATAGTATTCCAGCGTCTTTATCTGCAGATACATATGATCTTTGGATTAATAGCAGAAACAAAAGCGGTTTGTTGCTTGGCATTGCACATTTAGGTGAAGTAAAAATTACGAGTAACACTTCAAATGTAATTTTAATTTCTCCAGATTCATGTCGTTTGAATATGGGAAGTACCCATTATTCCTTAGGCCAGGTTTTGTCTATAAAATCAACAGGCGACCTAGTTCTTGAATGTAAAATACAAAGTAATTTTTTAACCGACGTTGTGCTAGTACCGAGTTTTATCACAAGATCCCATACAATGTTTGGTGACACGGTTGAAACTACAGATATAGCTATTGGCTCTGTCATAATAAGAGAGGGAGTAACTGGTTTTTCTTTTGTACTACCCAAAACATCGAAACCTCAAGATTATAATGTGTCACTCTCTCTTACGTCGTCTGATAAAAAAATAATATCAAATACAGTTTCATTCAGTTATATATTAGATGGTCAAAATGGGATGATAAACAATGCAGTTTTTGATAAAACTTTTTATAAAGCTGGTGATATTGCCAATCTTCAAATTTTCTCAACACAAACAAGTACGGGAACGATTAGTGTCATTATTTCTGATGAAAGTGAGGCTTGTTCCGTTTCATCATCAAAAGAGGTACCGAGTTTTTCGGTGACAAATCTATTAATACAGATTGTAAAGGATTGCAAAAACCCTAGAGCGAACATAACTCTTTTTGAGGGTGCAAATGTGCTAGACGAAAAGAATTATGAAGTTACCACAGTTGTGAGTACAATAACACCAACTTTTTCCACTACATCGAACACAACTTTTGCATTAGTAATTTTGGCTATGATATTAATTATATCAACATTTATTTATGGAAAGAAGCATTCAATTATAATGTTTGCTATTGTTGGTTTGGTGTTTAGTACATCATTTTATTTTTTAAATGTATATAATGTAGAAGCACACGCAGGAGGTTGTTGGAATACTTGTCAAGATCCTTGTCCTGGCAAGCACTGGGATAAGGCTCAGAATTGCCAACACTGTCCATGTGGCGGTAGTGGAGGCGGAAGTAGTGGAGGAGGGGGTCCAGCCCCATCCTTTAATTTAAGTGGTTATCCTAATCCCGCACTATTCGATTCTTATGAAATTATTACTGTAGATAATGTAACCAATACCAATTCCTGCAATTTAACTGGTGGAGGTGTTACAGATTCATGGACTGGAACGGCCAAACATACATATTTTCCAGAAAGGACAATTAGAGCTGAGACTACTTTTAGCGTAACATGTAATGGTCCCGGTGGTTCAACAACGCATATTCTGACTGTGCCAATAATATATCCAGTCAATGTCAATATATGGCCGGACAATTATGATAATTACGTTTCGCGCGGCGGATCAACAAACATTAACTGGTCATCGTCTAATGCTGATCGTTGTGTACTAACAAAGAATTATGGGGTGACGACGAGTAATTTTATCCAATTTTCCGGTATCACTGGTTATTGGAAATTTGACGAAGCGGTTGGAACGAATGTTCCAAGTGTGGCAGATTTATCTGGTTTTGATCACACTGGCACCAGTCTTACTTATGGTGCAACGATTGTTCCCTCTACGGCACCGGTATCTCCAAATGTTAATGCCCTGAGTTGTGACGGTAGTTTTTATTGTGTTGTTGGATTAGGTGATCTCGGAAGTTTTTATTCTCAAGGAACTATTTCATTTTGGATGAATTCTTTAGCAATCGAGAATTATAGAAATCCATTAGATACTCAATATAGAAATGGTAATATCGGAATTAGATTCGAGGAAAATTCTCTAGGTAATTTTAGTGTTGAAGTGGGGGATTATTCTGGTAACTTTACAGGCCATACTTATTTAGCTGGCCGTCCCGCCTCCGTTGACAATCGCTTGGCAATTAATACCTGGTACCACGTTGTTTTTATATGGGATAAGGATTTGAATAATGTGAAAGGTTATTTGAATGGAGTTAAAAAATTTGATGAAAACCAAACATTATGGCCGTTTACTATTCCATCATTAACTGTGGGAGGAGGATTTGATTTTTCTGACGCAAGATTGTGGAAGGGTCTTATTGATGAAGTCGTTATTTATAATAGGGCAATTACTGATGCAGAGGCGAAAGATTATATGGGTAATCCGACTTACGGATTATCATTAGGAGATAGCAAATCAGGTTTTCAAAACTCAGGGCCGATTAATGGATATACAACTTTTTCTGCCCAATGTTACAGGGGGAGTAACTCAAATTCTGCCTCAACATTTTTAACTCTAAGACCAAAACCTATCCCCATTGAAACTCCTACAAATGTAACCGCCACCTCTACAATGGGGTGTGAAATAGACATAGATTGGGATAAAGTTGTCGGTTCTTTAGATACTTTTACTCTCTATAAAGATGGTGTACTTTTAGATACTGGTATTACATACCCACCTTTTGTAGATCTCACTTCAAATGACCAAAGCACTCACTCATATTATCTCATAGCAAGTAACCCACCATTGGAAGACTCAGCTTCTTCAAGTGTCGTTTTTGCGCATGCAATTAAATGTCCGATTGTTCTTCCTCCCGAAGAGCCTCTTGTTATTGAGGAACCTATCAGTTCAAAAACAGTTTGTACCGCATCACAAGATAATGGGGCAGATAAAAATTTGTATTATGGCAGAAATACCACATGGACTATGACCAACAATGTAGTTGGGACCACAACAACAGTGGGACCTGTCACTTGGACCGGTACAAATATTGTAAAAACGATTACTACGGGGAGCACATTTAACAAGACTTACCCACTAATACCAGAACCAAAGACGATCAACGGTATTGGCACGATTAAACTTCCAAGTGGAAAATCTTTTATTTCAACTTGTAATGCAACTGCGACAATGCAGGAGGACACAGGAACAAACGGGGAGATATAGAAGATGGCTTTCATATTTTGTTGCATATTGTTTTAATGAATTGTATCGTGTTATAATGTTGGCATATTAATAAATATGTTAATAGCATAATTTTATATCTATAATGAGTCATAGAAACAAATACATTATTGCGATCGTTTTAATCCTCATTTTAATAATAGGTTTTTCATATTGGTCTTTTTTCTCGAAAGCAAAGTTAGAAAATATTGAGCCTGCCCAACTAACAGAACAGCAGAAGCTTGATATCTTGTCAGCCATTTCCCAGGGTTCGAGCACAGCCATATCTGATTCTGAAAAGAAGAAAATATTGAGTAGGGAAGTTTCAGAAACAGAATCTACGTCTAGTCTTTCCATTGAGGAGAAAATGAAAATTTTAAGTGAGAAGTTTTAATTATTATTTGGTTAATTATTTATAAGTTTAATTATCATATATTATATGAACCCCGCAAAGAATTTTTTGAGAATAGATATTAGTACATTTTATAAGCAAAATTAATTAATAAATATTACTTATCCTGTTAGAAGTTTCGCGAAAGCAAATAATAATGGGAAAATATTTTAAAAAACATGAATAAAGATATAAAAGAAAAATCAAATATGAAAAACTTTCTAACTGGGATGTTAAATATTAGACAAGGTGAAAATTTACGCAGGGCAAGAAAAATAGTTTTAGAAAATGTGAGGTTAATATTGTTGGTTGTAGTTTTCTCACTTGGTATGGGTGTGGCTTCGGCAGCTGTATCACCTAGTATTGGGCGTATTAATCTTGGTTATACCTGGGTTCGTCCGGATGCGAATCCACCTAGCAACAATGTAGCGGCTCCAATAAATATTGGTTCGGGTGATCAAATTAAAACAGGAGGTCTTTGGGTGAGTAGCCTAGCTACGGATAATGGCCTTCTTGTCACCACCAGTGCACACATTGGAGGGGTTAGTGCCCCAACAGAAACTTTAGATGTAACTGGAAATGTAAAGGCGAGTGGCAATGCATATGCAAGTGCTTTCTTGTATTCATCAGATTTCAATTTAAAGAAAAATATCGAACCTCTAGGAAGTGAATTGGACAAAGTTTTAGCTTTGAGATCAGTCTCATTTGATTGGAAGTCGGATGACAGCTCAGATGTCGGTTTTGTCGCTCAGGAAGTCGAAAAGATTTTTCCTGAAGTAGTTCATACGAATGAAAAAACAAATTTAAAAACTATAGATTATCCAAAGTTGACAGTTTTCTTGGTTAAAGCTCTTCAGGAACAGCAAAAAGAGATAGAGTTATTAAAATCTAGTAAATAAATGCTTTCCAAAAAAACACTAATTCACATCGGAAGCATAATCACATCGCTCATCTTGTTGACAGCGACCGCCTATGCTATTAGTGCCGTTGTATCTGGAGGAAACAGAATAACAAATGATGGAACAGCAGTAAAAATCACAGCAAACAATACTTGTCAGACAGTAAAAAACAATGGAACCCTAGGAGATATTTTTGTTCCGACGAACACTCTAAATGAGTGGAATATTTTTACATCCAACAAGCCGGCTTATGTTGATTTGGGTGTATGTTGTACACCCGATTCAATAACTCAGACATTAAATTGTGCTTCTCCTCAAACAGGTAAATATACACAAACAAGAACCTCAGTTTGTCCTGTTGGGGCGGTAACACCCGTTAATACTCCTTGGGTTACGACAGTTAATAATTGTGTGTCACCAACCGTTATTATACAAAACAATGGTGCTAATCCAGGAAAGAGTTGTGTCCAAAAATGTCAAGAAAGATCCAAGAATTGCATTTCTGTTGGGACTGATAGTGATGCTTCGAATGGAGCACTTAGGTATGACGAATCTTTTGCTCAGAATTGTGGTACCCCAAGGGATAGTGGTATAGAAGGAAGTCGATCTGGTCCAACAAGGACTGGTTGTAATATGCAAATGTGGAATAATACTGCCTATGCGGCACCAAATGCTGTATGTGCGGGGAGGCAGACATTCTGGACAAATTGCAAATGTCAGTAATTTGGATTTATTTTTTGTTAATATTTAAATGTTTAAACTTTCAAAACCAAAATTGATGTTGTTAGGTGTAATGACACTAATATTGTCTGGAGTTTTTTATCTAATACACAGCGGTAAGGCACAAACAGATACTGTAAGTCTTACAGGTTATGCTTGGTCAGAAAACATCGGATGGATTAGTTTTGGAGGAAATGTAGCTTTACGTGCAAGAGCTTGTTCTCCTGAGTCAACTTTAACTCAAACATTAAATTGTGATTCTCCTTGGAGTGGTACATATACACAAACTAAAACTTCAACTTGTGCGTCTGAAACAGCCAGTTCAACCTATAGCGATTGGGTTACCACGAGTGATAATTGTGAGTGTGTGTCGGATTCTCCTTTAACTCAAACACTATCATGCCCCTCGGGTCAGACGGGTTCGATTGTACAAAACAAAATTACAACTTGTGTACCTGGAGCATCAGCCCCGACTTACAATTGGGTTACTTCTAGTAACAGTTGTGAATGTGTACCAGATTCTCCCCTGATTCAGACTTCTCAATGTCCTCCAGGCCAACAAGGTATAATTACACAAACTAAAACCTCGACTTGTGCACCTGGGGCCACGACTCCAACCTATAGTGATGATTGGGTTATTACTAATACATGTATTATTCCTTGCGCGAGTGAAACTTGTACCAGATGGAGTCAGTGTTATGCAGGTGGATATAATGTATGTCAAGCGGAAATAGCTTTACCTTCAGGATGTACTCCAAAAGGTGTCAAGAATGGAGATTGTTGGTATGGCGGATCGATAAGATATTAGCTTTGCTTTCAAAATGTTTGAATAAATTAAGACAAAATGCTTTCCAAAAAAACACTAATTCACATCGGAAGCATAATCACATCGCTCATCTTGTTGACAGCGACCGCCTATGCTATTAGTGCCGTTGTATCTGGAGGAAACAGAATAACAAATGATGGAACAGCAGTAAAAATCACAGCAAACAATACTTGTCAGACAGTAAAAAACAATGGAACCCTAGGAGATATTTTTGTTCCGACGAACACTCTAAATGAGTGGAATATTTTTACATCCAACAAGCCGGCTTATGTTGAGTTGGGACTATGTTGTACGCCTGATTCCCCCCAGACCCGAACTTTATTGTGCTCTTCAGAACAGATAGGTTCGATTATTCAGACCAGAACTTCGACGTGTCCGGATGGAGCAGTAGCCCCGACTTATAATAGTTGGGCAACGACTAGCAACACATGTGTAAAACCGGTACCAGTTTGTACTGGTGGATTTACGACGGCCATTGGTTGTAGTTGTGCCGGCGGTTGCCCAAGTAGTTATTGTTTAAAAGTTAATCCAATAACTGGTGGATGTTCGTGTCCAAGTGGTTGCAAAACAAATTATGTAAGCTACGGATGTACTAGTGGTGATTGTTCTTGTGGAATTAATAGTAATTGGAATAAAGTTGATATATATGAAACGGCTTACAGTTGTACTTCTCAGTAAATACATTCTAATATAAAAATGTTAAAAAATACAAAACAAAAAATAATATTTCTAACAGCCACATTTTTATTATTGTCTGGAACTTTATATTTCATTCACAACAGTAAAGCACAAACAAATACTGTAAGTCTCACTGGCTATGCTTGGTCAGAAAACATCGGATGGATTAGTTTTGGGGGGAATATTGCCGCAGCTTCAGTGTCACCCTCATTGCCACCATCGCCTCAACCTCCTTCGCCATTATTATCTTGTACGCCAGACGCTCCTGTAACTCAAACTTTAAAATGTGATGAAGGTCAAACAATTGGTTCTATTATACAAACCAGAACTTCAATTTGTGTGGAAGGGTCATCGACACCACTTACAAGTGATTGGGTTACCACGACAAATACATGCGCTACTCCTTGCACTACTATATGTTGGTCTTGGGGAGATTTTTGTCCAGAAAATGGAGTAAAAATTTGTGAAAACTCCCACACTTATCCCTACAATTGCGTTGGAAGTATAGGTTCTACCCCAACTCAAGCGTGTATTCCATTGCAGTGGTCGGATAATATGGGCAGTACTAATTGGAGTTCAGCTAAAGTAGCCTGTGCTGCTATGGGGTCAGATTGGAGATTACCATCAGTAGGTGAGATTGAGGCCACTTTATTAAATAGATTTACAGCCTATGCTTTTCAAGCAAATTCCTTATATTGGACAAGCTTGGACTACACCAGTCAGTTTGCGGGTGTAAAAGGGAGTAACGGCGCTTATCTTTCTGGCAGCATAGATTACAAGAGTTCCTCACACCCATTTCGTTGTGTTCGTTCGATGATTATTTAGACAAAAGTTAAAGATTTAGATACAATTACATTAAATATTTTCAAACAAAGTGTTAAAATCTCTGAAAAATAATTTAATAATATTAAGCATTGCCGGATTCATATTTGCCGGAGCTTTTTATTTTATCCATAATGGTAAAGCACAAACAAACACTGTAAGTCTGACAGGCTACGCTTGGTCAGATACTATTGGATGGATTAGCTTTGGTGGTAATATTGTAGAAACTAGGACTACTATTCCCACCACTCCGACAGTGCAATCTTGCACTACTATTGGGGAGGTGTGTCAGGGTGGGATCGTGGCATATATTTTAAAACCTGGCGATCCAGGATATGATGCTAATATTAAGCATGGTTTAATTGTTACGCCAACTAAACTAGGTACGGATCAATGGGGTAATCCAGGCATACAGTGGTGGAATGGAAGTAATATGATAACTGGTGCGAGTGCTACAGGTTTGGGTATGGGAAATGCAAACACAAACACCATTGTCACCGCTCAGGGTGATGGAAGTTATGCGGCTAAACTTTGTTATGATTTAACGCTTAGTGGTTATAGTGATTGGTATTTACCATCACAAGATGAATTTGCCAATATATTTATAAATAGAGATAAAGTTGGAGATATTGGAGGGTGGATGTTTTGGACTTCCTCAGAGTTACCTTCAAATGTTGGTGGTTTAACTAGTGCAACATGCCAATCCGTTGATACTCAAAGTCAGTACGTAAGCTATGGTAACTGTGGCAAATTTAACGAACTATTTGTTCGTTGCACCAGATCTTTTTAATAATTTAATTACGATAAAATTGATTATATAAAAAAAGACAGTTTGTGATATAATTGTTAAAATTAATTAATCTAATAAAATGTCGAAATCACTAAAAATAAATTTAACATTGTTGGGTGTGGCAGTCTTGCTATTGGTAGGAGTAATCTATAATTCATCTACTCCAAATGTGAAAGCGCAGTCATCAACTTATGGAGTTTCTATGGATCCAAGTACTGGTTTTCTTTCCGGTTATGCTTGGTCAAGTAATATTGGTTGGATCCAATTTGGAGGATTATCAAATAGTTTTCCAATTGGTGATGGCACAGTCTCTCAAAATGCACAAGCAACTTCAGGCAAGATTGTTGGCTGGGCTAGAGCATGCGCTGGGACTGTCAGTGGCGATTGTACCGGTGTGAGTCGTAGAGATGGTTGGGATGGCTGGATAAGTTTAAGTGGAACGAATTATGGAGTTTTAATTGGCAGTGACCAGATAACGCTCTCAGGATACGCTTGGGGGTCAGGAGTAATTGGCTGGATTGATTTTACAGGAGTTAAATTGTCATCATATCCTATATTGATAGATATAAGACCTGAAACTTCTCCTATTGCAGAAGGTAGCTCGACGATTCTTCGCTGGTCTTCAACAGGTGCATCTTCTTGTACCATAACTAATAAAAAATCTGGGTCTATTCTTTCAAATTTAGTCTCCGGATCTATATCTACCGGATTTCTTAGTACAACCACAGATTTTTCTGCTGATTGCCAAAATGGTAATGGTGTTTCCAGTGCACTTGCTACAGTAGAGGTGACTGAGAAACCAGCACCTGTTCCTAAGCGTGAGATTGGATCTGACCCTGGAGAGATCGATTGGGACATTGGTGATGCCAAATCGTGTGTTCTATTGGACGAAAATGATCAAGAAGTAGCTTCGGGTATTACAGGGGTTTATGAGACTTCAACAGATGGAGCGGAGTTTACTTTGGTGTGTAAAATGAAAGATGGATCTACATATTCTACGACTGTTATAAGTAAAGCTCCAATGCTAACTTCGACCTGTGTGGCCACACAAAATAATGGAAATGATCCCAGACTGTATTATGGAAGAAAGACGACATGGACGATGACTTATCCTAAAGGGGGAAATATTACGAATGTCACATGGAATGGTGATAATCTTCCTTCAGTAGGAACAACAACGGCAGGTGGAATATTATATTGGACATATCCATTAATACCTGAACCGAAGAATATAAGTGCAAGGGGTCATGTTAATAGTGGTATAACGACATGTACTGCGACCACAACGATGGAGGAGACGGTGCCATCTGGTGGAGAGATATAAAAAATAAAATAAATGAGGCTCTCGTGAAATGGGAGTCTCGTTTATTTATTGGTTGCTATTGAACTTAGTTGTTTTCTGATATTCACCCGTTAAAGTTTTTACTAACACATTATGCGCTATCTCTATTTTATGTTTTGCCTATCTGAATTTATGTAACTATTATTGTGTCTAAAGTAAAGTAAATTATCGCATAATGCAAAAAAGTTTTTTTTAAGTTAAAATATAGGGTAGTTATATGAACATGTTCTATTATAAAAAATCATACGGAAAAGTCGCAAGTAACTTTTTTATTAGTAAAAATTTTCTCGGGTAAATGATATTAGAAAGCAAACAGTTAAAAGATTTCTTAATAGACACTGGTCTTGTTACCAAGACCGAGTATGATGATATTGAGAATCTTATCAAAAAAGGGGAGCTAAAAGACACTCCAGAAAAAGTTTTGGTAAGTCAAGGTAAAATTTCAGAGGACGATCTTCGTAGAGCACAGGCCTATGTTTCCGGTATACCTTTTGTTGATTTAAGAAACCAAAAAATAGATTTATCTGTTTTATCTCTGATTCCTGAGCCATTAGCTAGGAAAAATAATATCATTGCTTTTAGAAAAAATATCGACTCTCTTGAGGTTGCAATGCTTGATATTCAGAATTTGTTAGCTATTGAATTTATAAAAAAGAAAGTGGGTTTGAAAATTTTACCTAGACTTACTGACTCCGCCTCTATAAAGGATGCAATACTTCAATATCAAAAAAGTTTGAAAGCCGAGTTTGGAGATTTAATACAAAAAGATGTCCAGTCTCTAAAAAATTCAGGTAATTTGGAAATTGGAGTGAAGGGAGAAACGATTGAAGAATCTTTGAAAAAGATGGCAGAAGATCTTCCGGTTGTTCGTATCGTGGAAACGCTTCTTAAACATGCTGCGTTACAGAATGCATCCGATATACATATAGAGTGTATGGAAAATGATGTTCTCGTTAGATACAGAATTGACGGAATATTGCATGATGCCATGATTCTCCCTAAGATGGCTGCAACGAGTATTACAGCGAGAATAAAAGTTCTCTCAAACTTAAAACTTGATGAAAAAAGATTACCTCAAGATGGTAGATTTAATATTGATATAAACGGAGAAAAAGTTTCTTTTAGAGTTTCTATTATACCAACATATTTTGGTGAGAAAACAGTTATGCGTCTTTTAAGGGAAAATGTTGGCGCTTACTCTTTGGAGTCCATGGGTTTCCACGGAGTGAATTTAGAGAGAATATATGAAGCAATGAAACAGGCAAATGGCATGATTTTAACAACTGGTCCAACGGGTTCTGGTAAGACCACAACACTTTATACAATACTCGAATTATTAAATTCTGCCGATGTGAATATTGCAACTATTGAGGATCCAATTGAATATCAGGTATCTAGAATAAATCAAACCCAAGTAAAACCAGAAATAGGGTTTACTTTTGCGAACGGACTCAGATCTTTGGTTAGACAAGATCCGGACATTATAATGGTTGGAGAAATCAGAGACAACGAAACGGCGTCTCTAGCTGTCAATGCTGCCTTGACTGGTCATGTGGTTCTTTCCACTTTACATACCAATTCTGCTGCTGGTGCTATACCCAGACTTATTGATATGAATATAGAGAAATTTTTATTAGTTTCGACTATCAATGTTGTTTTGGCACAAAGACTTATTAGAAAACTTACAAAAGACAAAGAAAAATATCTTTTATCGAAAGCAGAATTAACATCTTTGACAAAAATTGTTGATCTAAATAAAGTTTTAAATACACTAAAAGCTGAAAATATAATAGGGAAGGAAGATGATTGGAGCAATATTTATTTCTATAAAGCAAAAGCTTCACTTGATGCTAAAGACGGGTATGCAGGAAGAATTGGTATTCATGAAATATTAAAAATGACCCCAACAATAAAAGATCTTGTTATGAAAGGGGCCACCTCGCAGGAAATAGAGGTTCAAGCGAAAAAAGAGGGTATGTTGTCCATGCTTGAGGATGGGATATTTAAATGTGTTACCGGCATGACTACAATCGAGGAGGTTTTACGGGTCGTCACAGAATAAAATAAATAAAGTGTTTAAAAAATCCAATGAAATTTAAATTTAAAGCAATAAATAAAAATGGTGAAAAATATGACGGCATAAAGGAATCCAATGATAAGTTTGTTTTGTATGAAGAACTTAAAGTAGAAGGAGAAACGCTTATTTCTGCCTATGAAATTACAAAACCCAAATTTGAAATTATTATTCCTTTTTTTGGTTCCGTACCTGAGAGGCAAAAAATAATTTTTGCTAAGAATCTTGGGTCAATGATAAAAGCTGGACTTTCTCTTGCTAAAGCGCTAAATATTTTGGAGAAGCAGATCACCAACGGTAGATTGAAAACAATTATTGGATCATTAGAAGTGGGAATTCGAAAAGGGAAATCTCTGAGTCTTGTTTGTTCAGAATATCCAGATACATTTTCAAGATTATTTGTATCAATGGTTAAAGCTGGTGAGGAATCGGGAAAATTATCAGAATCATTGCAGATTGTAGCCAATCAAATGGATGGAAGCTACAAATTAAAGAAAAAAATAAAAGGCGCCATGATATACCCCGGTATAATACTTTCTGTGATGGTTATTATAGGGGTACTCATGATGGTTCTTGTTGTTCCAAGTATAACCGCTACTTTTAAAGACTTGAAGATAGAATTACCATTATTTACCAAAATCTTAATCAATACTAGTGATTTTTTGAAAGATAATATTTTGCTTACTATACTCTGTTTGTTATTGGTGAGTGTATTTTTTTATGTATTTTCTCATTCAAAAATTGGGAGAAGATTTTTTGATTTTATTGTTTTGAAACTTCCGGTTATTGGTGAGCTCGTGAAGGAAACAAATTCGGCTAGAATTACAAGGACAATTTCATCGCTTTTATCTTCAGGAGTTCCTTATGCTGATGCCATTTCTATTACTAAAGACGTCATACAAAATGGTTATTTCAAAGATCTTTTAACCATCGCTATGGGCACTGTTGAAAAGGGTGGTGCCATATCCAGTGTTTTTATTGAGAATACAAAGTTGTGTCCAGTATTTGTTGCCGAAATGATGGTTGTGGGAGAAGAAACAGGAAAACTTCCGGAGATGTTAATGGAGGTTGCCGATTTTTATGAGGAGTCTGTAGATCAAAAGACAAAAAATATGTCTACAATAATAGAGCCTGTTCTTATGGTGATTATCGGTCTTGCCGTTGGTTTTTTTGCATTGGCCGTAATAAAACCTATTTATTCTTTAACAGACTCAATTTAAAAAATGCAAAAATTGAAAATTAAAAATATTTCGGGTTTTACTCTTATCGAGTTTTTGATAGTTTTGGGGATACTTTTGATGTTGATTTCGATAGCTGTATCATCATTAAGTAAAGCCGGAGGAAGTGAAGCATTAGATACCACTACGATGTCTTTGGTTTCAATATTAAACGGAGCAAAATCATCGGCGGTTTCTTCAAAAGATGCATCTGACTATGGTATAAGGATTCTAAATAATAAAATAATTTCCTTTAAAAATAGTTATGGTATCGAAAACTCAGAATATGTTGTCTCCGATCTCGTAATACTGAGTACTTCTACTGGTCTAGGAGCTGATATCATTTTTAATAATGTGTCTGGCAGTACGAATGCAAGTGGAACGATTACTGTCCGCGTTTTAAATAACCAATCACAATATAATACAATAAGAGTTTATCCTACTGGAGTAATAGAAAAAAATTAGAATATTAAAATGGTAAAAGTTAATTTTAAAAAAGGTTCTGCCCGTACACCCACTTTGGCATCTTTGCTCTGTTTTTATGAATAACATCGTATAGATATATTAATATATGAAAAAAACACCACTTTTATATTTTTTGAAACAGAGCAATAAAAAAACAATGCCAAAGTTGGTGTCTGGGTCTGGGATGGTTGAGATTTTAGTTGCTGTCTTTATTTTTAGCGTAGTTTTGGGTTCTCTTATCACTGTCAGTAACACATATTTGTCTGGTGCCGAGGAAAATCTAAGATCATTAAAAGGTGCATATTTAGCCGAAGAGGGTATTGAAGCGGTAAAGATAATTAGAGATACCAGTTGGGTAACGATAAATAATCTTTCCAATAATACAGATTATTATTTGTACTTTGACACATCGTCTTCTACCAACAACACATGGAAGGCGACTTCAACCGCCTCGGTGACAGATTTGTTTTTCACCAGAACTTTTAAATTGAATTCTGTTAATAGAGATCAAAGTGGCAGAATAGTTTCAAGCGGGGGAACATTGGATACAAATAGTAAAAAAATAATCGTGTCGGTTTCTTGGCAATCAAAAGGTCTGATAATAAATAAGATTCTTTCTGCTTATATTATGAACATATAGGAGTTAATTTCAAGATTAAATTTTAAAATTATATGATTAAGCAAATGGTCCAAGAACATAAAAGGTATAAAAGAAATAAAAATGGTTTTACACTAGTGGAGATGCTTTTTTATATTGCACTCATGACCATTATTACGCTCTCGGTCTCCCAGTCTTTGGTTGCTGTCTTGAAATCAGACAAAGTTTCTTTTGCAGAAAACAACATTAGAAATTCTGGATATTCTGCGATGGAAGCGATGTTAAGAGAAATACACGCTTCAAAAAGTATAGATCAAGTTGACGACGGAATTCTTCAAATGAAACAAAACAGTGGTACAAATGTTATAAGATTTGCAACTTCTTCTGATTTGGTTCTTGGACTATATGAGGGCTTAACGACTCCAACTTTTATTGGCCCGTTAACTTCCAAAAATATTTTAGTCAAAAATTTAATTTTTTCTAAAATAGATACTGGCAAATCGCTTGCTGTAAGAATACAAATGCAATTGGAGGCAACTATCAATGGACAAGCAAGAGACGAATGGTTTTACGGGACTGCAATATTAAGGGGGTCATACTAAATCCATACACCAAATTTGGCATTGTTGCTAGGTGTTTTAGGTAAAATTAATCAATATATTTAAAAATGAAAAGATATCCCACAAATTTTTATATAATCGATTCAACAAAAACACTATGTCAAAATTGGTGTGTGGATAAAATGCAAATCAAAAATCAAAAATCAAAGAGCAAAAATATTGGGAGTGATGGTTATGTGATGCTTATAACCACGATTATTTTTATGATAGTCTCTCTCATAATAGTTTTTGGACTTTCAACCTCAATAATTAAACAAATACTCTTATCAAGAGATATTTGGAGTGCAAAGCAAAGTTATTATCTTTCAGAGTCGGGAGTTGAGGATGTTTTGTATCGGCTCAAAGATAGTAACATGAGTTCAAATTTAGCGATAACCGAGACATTAACATTGGATGGTTATAATGCGGTTACCCAAATTACAAGTAACCCTGATGGGAAAACAATTACGGCGTTGTCAGACCAGAAGGGTTATAAAAAAAGTATAGAGACGAAAGTAACAATGGGTTCCGGGACATCTTTTAATTATGGCATTCTTAGCGGCAATGGAGGTTTTGTTTTAACCGGCGGCTCCAGTGTGACAGGAAATGTTTATTCGAATGGGGATATCCTAGGAGGATCTGGTGTACAAATTACTGGGTCTGCTATAGCTGCTTCTGGAGGGAGTATTTTTGAAGATCAAAATAATAAAACTCCTATACCATCACCAAGTAGTATAACGTTTAACAATACATACACTTTTAGAGATTTTGCTGAAAGTTTTCAATCCAGCACCACATCAGTGATTCAGAAAGTAAGTATATATATAAAGACGACGAATTCCCCGAGTGATTTTGTTGTAAATTTGATGAGTGATAGTTCTGGCATTCCCGGATCGATTTTGGCAACTTCTCTTTTAGATTCAAGCAAAGTATCATCGAATTTTGGATGGATAGATTTGGTTTTTTCGCAGAACGTGACTTTAACCAAAGATACGACATATTGGGTGGTTATTGTTGGAGATACGACTCGCAATAAAACTGGATCTGGTACATACACTATCGGGGCCAATAATCTCTATGCTAGAGGTATCGCCAAGATTGGAAGAGTTGGAGATGTTTGGAGTACCACAAATCTCGATGGTTATTTTTCTTTAAGTTTAAGCTCGGTTCACGGGAAAATTTTTGGTAATGAGGGGAACTATCTTTATATCGGATCGACCTCTACGGATATGGCATGGGCTGGAGATGTGAGTCATGTAAGTATGACTGGTCATATATATTGCCAGAAAGGAATAAATAATGATGCTGGAAAAAACTGTGACATGAGCAAAGATCTTCCTGGTACTATGCCAATGCCCATTTCAGAGTCAAATATAGATCAGTGGAAAGTCGAAGCGTTGACCGGAGGGATTTATAACGGAAATTATTTTATAGATTCGGATGGAGGCATTCTTGGACCAAGAAAGATTGTTGGTAATTTAACAGTTAATGGTGGAGGGACTCTTATGATAACTGGAACCATATGGGTGACGGGGAATATAATTGCTACTGGTGGTGGAAAGATAAAAATATCGCCAGCCCTAGGGTCGAAAAGTGTTATTATTTTAGCTAATGGGTATGTCAGCGTTGACGGTAATGGAAAATTTGAAGGTTCCGGAACGGCTGGTAGTTATCCAGTGGTAGTGTCGACGTCCGTTTGTCCAAATACCACACCGTGTGCGACCAACAACGCCGCGATATATTTATCGGGAGGGGCAGGAGCAGTAGTTTTGAATGCGCCATATGGAAAAGTGAATATCAATGGAAATTCAGGTGCTCGTTCAGTAAGTGGAAATTCAATATATATAAGTGGGGGAGGTCATGTTACCTATGATACAGGTTTGGCTAACTTGTCATTTAGCAGCGGTCCATCAGGTGGCTGGCACATATCTAGCTGGAAAGAGCTAGAAGATTAACTTCGTTGGTTATTTGTTGTTTGTAGATTCATGTATTAAGTGCTAATATTTACGGGATGGAAATAGAAAATAAAGTTATAAATATAAGCATTACCCCAGGGTCAATTTTTAAGAGTTTTTGCATTATTTTATTGATCTGGTTCTTATATTTTATCAAAGATGTTGTTTTGGTAGTTTTGGTTGCTGTTGTCATAGCATCTGGGATGGAGCCACTAATTGTTTGGTTTAATAAATACAAAGTCAGAAGACTTCCAGCAGCGATTATTTCTTATTTGGGTTTGGTTGCCGTATTTACAGGTTTAATGTTTTTCTTTGTTCCACCAGTACTTGATGAAGCGACTTCTTTTCTTACAGATTTACCAAAATATTTTGAGTCGACCACTTTATGGAACCCATTAAATATTAGTGGTCAAAATATTTCTGATTCGCGGAAAGTTGTTCAGACACTATCTTACGGAATAAATAATCCCACCCAGTTGGTTTCGGATGCTCAAAGCCAAATAAAAACAAATATTTCCGGAACAAGTTTTGGATTGGGAGATCTTATAAAAAGCATCCAAGATATTTCTACAAATTTTTCAAGTGGTTTCGTAAAAATAGTCAGTACGATTTTCGGTGGCCTACTTTCTTTTATTTTGATAGTTGTTTTGTCTTTTTATTTTCTTGTCCAGGAAGATGGAGTCGCTAATTTTTTGCGTTTGATAACGCCAATAAAACACGAAAAATACGTTGTTGATCTTTGGAAGAGATCTCAAAGGAAAATCGGTCAATGGATGCAAGGACAAGTTTTACTTGGTGTTATTATTGCAGTTCTATTGTATTTAGGACTTATGATACTTGGTATAAAGAATGCCTTACTTCTAGCTGTTTTTGCTGGTTTTATGGAAATTATTCCAGTATTTGGTCCAGTTTTATCAGCGATTCCGGCTATACTTATGGCTTTTGTTGCCGGAGGGTTTACCTCAGCAATTTTAGTTGCCGGTCTTTGCACGATAGTCCAACAATTTGAAAATCATCTCATCTATCCGCTTGTTGTAAAAAAAGTTATTGGTGTTTCTCCAATTTTGGTTATACTTGCTCTAATTATCGGGTTTCAACTTGCCGGTTTCTTGGGAATACTTTTGTCAGTTCCTATGACTTCTGCTTTAATGGAATTTGTGGAAGATATAGAAAAAAGAAAGGTTCTCTTTTGGAAGGAGGCAGAAGAATTAGAGAAAGTCTTAGAAATAAAAAAGTAAAGGGGATGTCTGATTCAAAACCCCCCGTAAAGAATTTTTAAAGAATGGATTTTTTGTATTTATCCTAATGAGATTAATAAATAAATTGTTATGACAAATTTGAAACAAGGTGAGAATTCACACGTGGCAAGAAAAAATTTTTATATAACGACAACATTGCCGTATGTGAATGCGAGTCCACATCTGGGACATGCTTTGGAATTTGTCCGCGCGGATGTTATAGCCAGACATAAAAGCCAGCTTGGTTTTAATGTGTTTTTTAACACTGGCACAGATGATCATGGAATTAAGATTTACAAAAACGCTATTGAAAGTGGAAAAACTCCGCAAGAGTATGCCGATTATTATGCTGAAAAAATTAAGGAACTACTTAAACTTCTCGGTATAAATGAAAACAGTGGGTTTTCCAGAAATTTTATAAGAACAACAGATATAAGCCACATCAGATCTGCTCAAGAGTTCTGGAAACTGTGCGACAAAAATGGATACATATATAAAAAAGCCTATAAGGTGAAGTATTGTGTGGGATGTGAACTAGAAAAATCAGATTCGGAACTTGCCGATGGTTGTTGTCCTGATCATCCAAATTTAGAAATAGAATTTATTGACGAAGAAAATTATTTCTTTAGGTTTTCTGCATTTCAGGACAGACTCTTAAAATTTTATGAAAAAAATCCAAATTTTGTAATCCCAGACTTTAGGTTTAACGAAATAAAAGCTTTTGTAAAGAGAGGATTGACTGATTTTAGCATTTCAAGATTGAAGTCGAAAATGCCGTGGGGAATAGAAGTGCCAGATGACGATAAGCAGGTTATGTATGTTTGGTTTGATGCGCTAGTGAATTATATTTCCGCTATAGGTTGGCCGGATGATTTGAATAAATTTAATACTTGGCAAGTGAAGAGTGGAGGAATGGTTCAGTACTGTGGAAAAGATAATCTTCGCCAGCAGTCAGCAATGTGGCAGTCCATGCTCATGGCTGTAGATTTACCAAATTCAAAAACTATTGTGATCGATGGTTTTGTTACTGGTGCAGGCGGGATAAAAATGAGTAAATCTTTAGGTAATACTGCTGATCCAGTGGAATTAATAAAAGAATATGGTACAGATGCTATGAGGTATTACGTTACCAGAGAACTTTCACCATTCGAAGATTCTCCTTTTACAAAAGAAATGTTTAAAGATGCGTATAATGCAAACCTCGCAAATGGTCTAGGCAACCTTGTAAGCAGAATAATGACCATGTCTCAGAAAAACATTGAAGAACCAGTTAGGGTTAGTGAGGTAAAATTATCTGACAATTTTAAAAAAGCAATGGATAAATATAATCTACAAGAAGCAATGAATATTGTCTGGGAGAAGATTAGTAGTCTTGATTCCATGATTCAAAAAACCCAGCCGTTTAAGCTTGTAAAGACCGACAAGGAAAAAGCCGAGCAAATATTAAAAGAATTGGTATGTGGTGTTTATGAAATAGCTGTTTATCTAGAAGCAATAATGCCTGAAACTTCTAAAAAAATAATACAACTGGTTGAGAGTAATAAAGTACCAGAAAAACCTTTATTTTTGAGGAAAGAATAGTTTATAGAATTAAATTCTTCTTGAAATTGGCAAGATTTGATTTTCGCTAATTAAACAGTAACATATTGGCTATTTGTTTTTGGATATAGAACATGTAGCCGAAGCTCGTTTTTTATCAATTTTATGTTAAAATATGAGAAATGAATCAAGATTTACCCAAAATTAAAATTAAATCATCAGTATTCATTCTTCTATCTTTTGTTATTGTTGTGGCGATGGCATTTATTTTTATTCCGAAATCTAATTGGCAGAAGATTTTTCATACAAATAGATTTGCAACAGTATTTTCTTTACCCGATAGCAATAAGTATACTGAGTCTGTCAATAATGGATGGACGGCTTCCGGTAATGCTTGGGGAGAAAATATTGGCTGGCTGACATTCTCACCGAATATTTCTTCCACTGTATACGTCGCAGATGATGCTCTTTACGGGTACCTTTATGGAGAAAATATTGGTTGGGTTTCGCTTTCATGCATGAATACGAATTCTTGTGATGGTATAGGTTATGGAGTATCAAATGATGGCGCTGGAAATCTATCTGGTTTTGCATGGGGAGAAAATATTGGTTGGATCGATTTTGGTCCAGGGGAGCATTATCAAGTTACAATATCTGATGCCGGTACATTTTCTGGTTATGCGTGGGGAGAAAATGTTGGTTGGATTAATTTTGGTATTGGGACATCTTCTGCCACCACGACATGGACTTATGTATCATCAAGATATTCAAGAAGGGTTGGTGGGAGGGAGATTGTACCTTCACCTTCTCCGCTTCCTGCATCCGCTTCATCATCACAGGAGGTTTCTTCAGTGTCCATATATCCTTTGGACCTATTGATAAAGGTTGGATCTACAACGGCTTTTACCTCCTCGGTTCTTGATCAGGACAATCAATCTTTTTCAACCACAACGGTTTGGAGCAGTTCAAATAATTATATAGGCACAATTAATTCTAATGGATTATTTAATGCTTTATCTCTTGGTACTACAACAATCACCGTAACTGCTGGATCTAAATCGACCTCCACAATAGCGAGGGTTGTTTCGACCGATGTAAATCTAGATGTGGTTGCTCCAACCATTAAAATAACAAATGGAACACCAACGGCCATCCTTTTCGGTTCCACCTATATGGATGACGGAGCTACGGCAGCTGATGATATTGATGGAGCGACGACTGTTTCAGTATTATCAAATAATGTAAACACAAGTGCAACGGGAACTTATTTTGTTATATATACAACGACCGATAGTGCTGGAAATACGGCATCTTCAACAAGAACGGTAAGAGTAATTGAGTCTAAATTACCCTCAGATTTTTGTTTCAATTCAATTCTTCATCCTGATTCTACTCGAATAACAAATCCAGATCCTGATGTAAAATATTTACAGATTTTCTTAAACAGTCAGGGTTTCAAAACGACAGAAATAGGCAATGAAAACAATTCTTATGGTCAAGAAACGATAAATGGAGTTTCCTTATTCCAGAAGGCTCATAATATTGAACCAAACATAGGAAATTTTGGAATTACAACTAGGAATATGGCCGATGAGATTTTGGGATGTTCTCCTGAAATAACGCATGTTGATGCTTACAATGAGGATCTCATTATTACTGAGAAACAGTCTGGTACATTGACGTATACAGAGGGGACAGTTTCAGGAAATATAAAATTGGATGTACCAAATTATGCTGTAGATGGTACGACAACATTTAGGATTACAGAAGAACAAGAAACATCAGACAACACTGATTTAATTTCTACTGGAACTCAATTGGTGAATGGCGTATTTTATAATATCAATGCCAACAATAAGGATGGCAACATACATTCTTTTTCTCCGAAATTTATTACTATAACTTTGCCAATACCTCCTGAACTTATAGGTAAGCGAAATCTTGGTGTATATTGGCTCAATGAATCTATAGCCAGTGCTTCTTGGGTTTTAATTCCCAATGCGAGATTTGATTATGTTAAAAATCAGGTGACATTTGATGTGGATCACTTAACCAAGTTTGCTATTTTTGTTATCAATAATGAATTGGTTAAGGATCAGGCATCAACGTCGGAAGGTGTTGCCCCAGTCGTAGAGGACAAAATCGAAAAACAAACTCCTACATCTGATGCTCAAAACACTGGTTCACAAGATAAGGAAGGAGCAGCAGAAAATAAGACATCGGTCCCGTCAAACATAACAGAATCAATAAAGCAAACTTATGCGCAAACTGCGATTATTGTTCAAAAATCCATTGAACAGACAGCTGTGGTTGTCGAGGAATCGGTTAAAGCAACAAAAGAGGCAGTGAACACCCCTATTGGTTCTGCTGTAACAAAGTCAGCATCGACTGTTGGAGTCGTAGCGGGGGCATCTGCGACTATTGGGGCTGTGGCTTTTGCGAATCCAATAACACTAGCTGAAATTTGGCTGATACCTGCAAAGGTGTTTGGTTTGCTTATGGGTGCCTTGGGTATAAAAAGAAAAACAAAAAAGTGGGGAACAGTTTATGATTCGGTTACCAAGCGTCCTCTTGATCCTGTGTATGTCTCTTTAATAAATACAGAGACAAATAAAGAGGTGGCCAGTGCTTTGACGGATATAGACGGTAGGTATGGATTTTTAGTTCTTCCAGGTAAATATAAAATAGTTGCAGAAAAAACAAACTACATGCAACCTTCAATGAAAATGAGCGGAAGGTCATTTGATGAGGTATATAACGATTTGTATTTTGGAGAAGAAATTGCAATATTACAGGAAGGCGAGATAATAACAAAAAACATACCGATGGATTCAATGTCGTTTGATTGGAATGAATTTGCAAAGACTAAAATGAATGTAAACACTTTTATGAAAAAGAAAGACATAACATTGGCGAAAACATCAAGGTTCCTATTTATACTCGGTGGAATAGTTGCACTTATAGCCTTAATTTTTGCACCAGCACCTTACAATTTTATTATATTTGGATTATATATTATTACTTACATATTTAATTATGTAGTGTTTAAAACAAAGAAAACAGGGACTCTTATTGAAAAAACGACAGGTGTTCCACTATCCTTTGCTATAGTAAAAATATTTAGAGAAGGTGAGGATATGCCACTTGCAAAGAAAATCGCTGATCAGTTTGGGCATTATTATGTTCTTCTTCCGAATGGTAGATATTATCTCAAAGTAGAAAGAAAGAATGATGATGAAACATATACAGAAACACTGAAAACTGAAGTTATGGATATAAGCGGGGGAATTATAAACGTCAATTTTATTATTTAATTTTTATTTAATCATACCTGATCATAAAAAATATGAATAACAAATTTAAACAACTAACAATTTATATTACAGGTGCCATCATTGTTGTTGGTGGTGTTGTTTTTGCCGGTCCACTTAACCCATCTATAAACACCGAGACACAAAGTTATGTGACACTTAGTGATATATATAATAAACTACATGATGCCGATTATTCATTATCCTCGCATTCAATAAGTACCACTACTTCGCCTGCGTCTTCTACGTATGATCTTGCCGAGATATATGGTTCAATAATTACCGTTCCAGGTAGGCCAACCGACATTCAAGCCATAACCACATTAACGAGAGAACAAGTCACCGTTACTTTTACACCCCCAACATCAACTGGAGGAAGTTCCATAACTGGTTATATAGTGTATTCTGAACATGGTAATATTTTTGCAACTGGCACTGGTAATTCTATTACCTTAAATAACCTAAATGATCCGCCGTATACTTTTAATGTTAAGGCAAATAATATTGTGGGTTCTGGTTTAGCCTCGGGTCCTTCGAATATAGTGTCGCCACTAACTATAACCATCCCGAGTGCTCCGCAAAATGCAATGTCTGCCCCCGGACCATCAAATGCCTCTGTTTCTTTTTCTCTACCGGCAGACGATGGAGGAAGTACCATTACAGGCTATACCGTTACAGGAGTTGGCCCGGGTGGAACTTTTACTCAAACTGGTGCAAGTACACCAATTGTAATACATTTTTCTTCTTCCGATTGTGCCAGGGGTGATTATGTTATATCGGTTACTGCAACAAATTCAAAAGGAACCAGTCCTGCTGCGAGTGCGGGGACTGTGACCATTTAGTCTGTTTTCATATTATATAATCGTTTTATGAAAATAAACTATATTGATATACATTCACATCTTGGATTTGAAGATTATGAGCAAGATTTGGACGAAGTAATAAAAAGGATGGAAGAATCAGGTGTTGCCACTATTGCTGTTGGCGCAACCTTTGAAAGTTCACGAGAAGCAGTAAGAGTTGCCAATATAAATAAAAATATCTGGGCCTGTGTCGGTATTCATCCGACGGAAAAGGAAAGTTTTCATGAATCTGATTTTGATGAGCTGGTGGAAAATCCCAAAGTTGTTGCAATAGGGGAATGTGGTCTAGAATTTTTTAAGATGACTGGAGATGTAGAAGCAGAGAAAACTCGCCAAAAAAAAGAATTTATAAAACAAATAGAATTTGCTATCAAATATAACAAACCTCTAATGCTTCATGTTCGTGATGCATATGAAGATGCTTATGAGATATTAAAAAAATATGAGGGAAAAGTTAGAGGCAATATGCATTTTTTTGCCGGTAGCCTTCTATGGGCAAAGAAATTTATTGATTTGGGTTTCACGATATCTTTTACTGGCGTTATTACCTTTGCACGACAATATGATGAAGTTATAAAAAATATTCCACTCGATAAAATTCACGCTGAGACCGACTCACCGTTTGTCTCGCCCGTTCCTTATAGAGGAAAAAGAAATGAACCAGCTTATGTTGTAGAAGTGGTAAAAAAAATAGCTGAAATTTGTGGGGAAGACCTCGAAACCGTCAGGTTGCAATTATTAGATAATGCTAGAAAAGTATTTAGATTAAGCATTTAGTATGTGTGTACGGTCATTCCCGTGCAGGCGGAAATCTAGGTTTTTTCAATAGACCTATGTTTCAGGCCGTATGACAATCCTTGACTAATCCCGATAATTGGTGTACTATTTAAAAAGGAGGAAAAAAATCATGATCAAATTGCTCGGTGCAGTCGTTTGGGACTTGGTCCACGGGCGCTGGACGTTCGCGGACAACGCCATCATTGCGGGGGTCCTCGGCCTCGTGGTCGTTCCCCTTCGGTTCATTTATCTCGGCATTTTCGGCTGAGATCGCCCCGAAGGTGTTTCACCCCGCTCTCACATAGGGCGGGTTTACGTTTTATATATATGAATATTTTGATATAATCGACTAACTATGGATTCTAAAATTTTAATTACAAAACCGGGCGTGGACTATGAGCTTATAGACAGCGGAAATGAAGAGAAGCTCGAGCGCTATGGAAAATATGTTTTGAGAAGACCAGACCCACAAGCTCTGTGGAATAAAACCTTATCCGAAATTGAATGGAAAAATGCGGATGCGACTTTTAATGGTGATAAAAAGATTTGGAAGAAAAAAAACGAGAGCATGCAGAATGAGTGGCAGATTTCATTTGGTGATTTGAAATTCAATATCAAGCCGACTGCTTTCAAACATACAGGAGTTTTTCCAGAACAGTCTTCCAACTGGAGTTGGATTATATCAAAAATCAGCAATCAGAAATCAAAAATAGACATAGAAAAAAAAGCACAACCAATTAGAGTGCTTAATCTTTTTGGTTACACCGGAGGGGCGACACTTGCTGCACTTTCCGCCGGAGCTGAAGTTACGCATGTTGATGGATCAAAGTCTGCTATTACATGGGCAAAAGAAAATGCCGAGCTTAGTGGGCTTGATAAAAAACCAGTCAGATGGATTATTGATGATGCAAGAAAATTTGTAATGCGTGAAATAAAAAGAGGCGGAAAATACGACGGAATAATAATGGACCCACCGTCTTTTGGTAGGGGAGGAAAAGGTGAAATATGGAAAATTGAAACCGATTTTATAAAACTTCTCGAAGAATGTTCAAAGATACTTTCTGACAATCCTCTTTTCTTTTTGATAAATGGCTATGCTGCGGGATATTCTTCGCAGGCATATTATAATGCATTAAAACCTATTGTGGAAAAATACGTAGGTCAGTTTGAGGTAGGGGAGCTTACTATACAAGAATCTAATGCCGGTAGATTTTTACCTTGTGGTATTTTTGCAAGGTGGTCAAAGTAGTGGTATGTTATACACATTAATAGCTTATTAATTTTAATTAGCCCGATAAAGTTGTTGGGCAAACAAAATATGGACGAACAAAAAAAATGCAAGGTGTGTGATTGTATGAAGAGCCATCCTGGCTGTGCGAAAATTATAGCAGTTGTTTTGGTTATCATTATTGTTTTTGGTCTAGTGAAATTATTTGATAATGATAGAAAAGACAATAGTGTGCAAAAAGATACTATTGCTGTAAGCGGAAAGGGGGAGCTTAGTGTAAAGCCAGATATTGCAACGGTTTCTTTTTCTGTAATGGAAGAAAACGCGGATGTTTCAAAGGCCAGTGATCTTGTAAATACAAAAATCGCAAAAATTGTAGATACTCTAAAAGCCGATGGTGTCGCAGAGTTAGATATAAAAACTACAGATTATAGTATTAGTCCAAGATATAATTATGTAAATTCACAAGTATATCCATATAATGGAACACAAGTGTTGGCCGGATACGATGTAACACAAAGTATTCAGGTAAAAATAAGAGATCTTTCAAAATCAAGTAAAGTCATCACTGATCTTGGAATGTTAAATGTAACCAATATGAGCGGTTTGAATTTTACGAATGATAAGTATGATGATTTGGTGAAGCAGGCAAGAGACGAGGCTATCAAACAGGCAAGAAGCGAAGCAACGAAACTTGCGAAGGCTCTAGGAGTAAGACTTGTTAAAATTGTTGGATATTCGGAAGGAAGCGCACCAATTTATTATGACAGAATGATGAGTGCGGCGCCTATGGCTTTGGGTAAAAGTAGTGCTGAAGCTGTTTTACCAGCAGGAGAAAACAAGATTACAGCAAATGTGAGTATTACTTACGAAATAAGATAGTTTATTTATAGTCATTCTGAAAAAGCAATGGGCTGAGTCGTACGACTCAGCCCATTGCTTTTTCAGGGTATTTCATGGTATTGTATTTTGGTAAGCCCCCTCAGGGGGTTTTAAAATAAAAATTTTAATAAAATAACGAGTGTAGCGAATATATTTTATTTACCCCCACACCCACTTTGCCATTATGTTTTTGTTGCAATAACGGATTTGTATAATAATTACAGATCATTATGAATAACAAAAATCGATTGTTTAAGTATAAAAACATAATGCAATGATGGCAGAGTGGGTGTGGGGGTCATGATTTTAATCTTCGCTTCGCTCAGTAAAAATCTATGATGTCACAACTATCAAATTATATTGCAGAGACGAGAGAAGAGATGAAGCATGTAAGCTGGCCTACAAGAAATCAGACCATTATGTTTACTATATTAGTTATTGTGATTTCAGTGGTAGTGGCTGTGTATTTAGGATTTTTTGATTATTTATTCTCACTAGGTATTAAGGATATTATTGGTGGTTATTAATAATATATGAAATTAGGAATCATTTTTAATTTTAAATTATAATTTTGATTTTTGATTTTTTAACTTTACATTTGAAACATGGCAAAACAAACAATAGAGGGAGGAAGACATTGGTACGCTATACACACATATGCCGGATATGAGAATGCAGTCGCTAGAAATCTCAAACAGAGAATCGAATCCTTAAACATGAGCGATAAAATTTTCAACGTGGTTGTCCCAGTTGAAAAGAAAATTAAAATAAAAGGAAACAAAAGAGTAGAGGAGGATGAAAAAATATACCCAGGTTATATTTTGGTAGATATGATAGTTACCGATGAATCTTGGTTTGTAGTTAGAAATACCCCTCGTGTTACTGGATTCGTTGGAACAGGAGTTCATCCAGTACCGCTAACAGACAAAGAAGTGGAGTTTTTTCTTGGAAAACTCGATACAAACAAGGTTTCGCATGCAGTAGATTTTTCAATTGGCGATACGGTGAAGATAGTTGACGGTCCATTCAAAGATCTAGAAGGTAAGATAAGTGAAATAGATGGAGAAAAAGGAAAGGCTAGAGTAATGGTGCTTATGTTTGGAAGAGAAACATCAGTAGAGCTTGATCTCCTTCAGATTAGAAAAGCATAGGGAAGATAAAAAATCAAAGATTAAAGAGAAAAGACAAAGTTTAATATTAAAAGATAACATAATTCAAAATTCAAATCTTATTCATTTTTGTCTTTACTTTTCGCCCTTTTACTGATAACTTATTTATGCCTCTAGTTAAAGTATTATTTATTAAGATAGCAATGTAATAACGGATAATTTTAAATTTTGAACTATATATTTACATTTTTCATTTTTAACTTTACATTTATAATATGGCAAAAAAAATATTAAAAAAATTAAAACTTCAGATTGCGGCAGGTAAAGCCACACCAGCTCCACCCATAGGTCCAGCTCTTGGTCAAGCAGGCATAAACATTGGCGACTTTGTCAACAAGTTTAATACCGCGACGAAAGCTCAGATTGGAGACACTCTTCCTGTTGTTATTACAGTTTACGAAGATAGATCTTACGATTTTATTTTAAAGACTCCACCAACTGCCGGAATGATATTGAAAGCAATAGGCAAGGAGAAAGGTTCCGGAAAGCCAAATACGGTTAAAATTGGAACTATTACAAAGACTCAGATTAAAGAGATTGCTCAAAAGAAAATGGTAGATATGAATGCAAATGATATCAATGCAGCCATGAAAATGGTAGAAGGTGCTGCAAGATCAATGGGCGTCGAAGTGAAGTAGACAGAAAAACGTGTTTAACAACACGTTTTTTGCTTCACTTCGACGGACCTGTGATAGTTTTTCACGAGCGTTAGCGAAGTGAAAAACAGAACAGGTGTACTGCTCCTGTAAGGAGTAGATGTAAAATAAAACAAATACAAAGAGCGGCTCGTAAACGAGCCGCTCTTTGTATTTGTTTTATTTTAGAAAAGTTATAGAATTGTTCATATGTTAAAGTCTAGGGAAAATTATATATCTTGGGATGAATGTTTTATGAGAATTGCTTTTGTAATCGCAGAAAGATCAAAAGACCCGTCAACACAAGCTGGAGCTGTTGTTGTGAATGAGAAAAACGTAGTAGTTGGTATGGGTTACAATGGTTGGCCAAGAGGAATAGAATGTAATGAATTACCTTGGGAAAGGGAGGGCTCTCTTGAAGAGACAAAATATGCCTATGTCTGTCATGCGGAAGAAAATGCTATCTATAACGCGAACAATATAACAGAAGGTTGTAAGATATATTGTACTTTGTTTCCTTGCAATGAATGCGCAAAGACAATAATTCAAAATGGAGTTAGGGAAGTAATTTATGAAAGTGACAAATATGCAGACACACCGGGGGTGAAAGCTTCTAAAAAGATGTTTTCTTTAGCCGGTATAATCTTAAGACAATATTCATGTCAAAAATAATCATCGGCCTAGTTGGTCAAATAGCTTGCGGAAAGGCAGCTGTTAAAGAATATATAGAAAAAAAATATGGTTCACAGGACTGTAGATTTTCTACGCCGCTTCGAGATATTGTAAACAGGCTGGCTCTTTCTGAAAACAGGGAGAATCTTCAAAAACTATCTACAACACTAAGAAATGCATTTGGTGAGGATCTTCTTGCTAAAGTAATAGCCGTTGATGCATCGAAATTGGATTCCGCTATAGTAACAATTGATGGAATGAGAAGAATGGCCGACATAAAATACCTTAAAGAACTGCCAAATTTTTACCTTATCAAGGTAGAAGTTGATGCAAAAATAAGATTTGAAAGAGTTCGAGCTAGAAATGAAAACGTTGGTGATAAAGATAAGACCTTCGAGCAATTTTTAGCAGAGGAAAATTATGAAACAGAAAAAAGCATCCCAGAAGTAATGAATTTTGCGAAGATATCTATAGATAACAATGGAACTTTAAAAGAGTTATATAGCCAAACAGATAAAATTGTTGCGGAAATAACAAAAAGCTAGTTTTTTAATTTTAAAAATGTTATTTTTATAACAGAAAAGTACACACTAAAATAGAGAGGAACAAAATGCCAACAGGAAGAGGACCGTTTGTTGTTTTAGACGGCGGTGAAGGTTCTGGAAAAACCTCTCTTCTCCAAAAGGTCAAAGAACATTATGGAGATGGGGTGGTCATCACTCGTGAGCCGGGTGGCTCTGCGTATGCAGAAGAGATAAGAGAACTTATTCTTAATTCTCCCAACGCGAAACAGGCTGATGGAGAGACAATGTTCAGTCTCTTTTGGGCCGCAAGAGCCGATCATCTTAAGAACACCATTATTCCTGCTTTAAACAGCGGTAAGATGGTGATAAGTGATAGGTTTGATTCTACGACCTATGCTTATCAGATAGTTGCTCAGAAGGTGAGAGAGCTTGAGGAGCTCTTTTGGACTGTCAGGGGCCTCTATCTAAAAGGATACAAGCCGAATCTTTACGTATACCTGGACGTAAGTCCGGCCGTAGGTCTTGCAAGGAAAAATACCCAGCGAGATGAGAGAAAAAATCATTTCGATGAGAGGAGGCTTGAATTCCACGAAGACTTGCGCAAAGGTTTTAAGGAATTTTTCGCACGAAAAGATTACGATATCAAGAGCGCGATCATAAATGCGGAAAGATCCCAAGAAGCGGTTTGCGCGGAGTTCGAAAGGATTGCTTTCTCTCTCCGCTAGGTGAAAGTTGTTTGGTGGGACTGTAGTTTTCTTTGTTCCCATTTAAACACAAAAAAAGAGCGTTACCCGGAGGCGACGCTCTTTTTTCATTATTAAGAATATTTATTTGCAATAATGTTTATATATTATATAGTGGTCACAGACGTATATTAACACTTCACGAAAAAGGAAAGGTGAATAGACATGATTCCCAGAAAGACAAATGGCGGATCGATTGAAATTGGACTTCTGGGTTACACAAACGTGACACCCAGTGAGTCGGCCTCACATGCGGCGTTAACTTGCTATCAGGACAAAATGCCGGAGGTGGGAAAGTTGATCGACATCAAAAAGAGACTTTTCGATGTCGGTCATCATACCACCCTTCAGCATTGGTACGCCACTTTTGCGATCGAAGGTATCGCTGTCAGTGATGTCACCTTCGGTCTGCATTTGGCTAGTCCGTTCTACAACTCGGACCAGAGGAGCGGAAGGTTCTGCGGAGCCATGTTCGCAAACCCGGATTATTCGGCGTTCGATCGATACATTCGGGAGTTCTGGCCGGAAACTGACGATAGCAAGATGCGTTCAATCAGGAATTATTTGGAGTTCGCTATCAACTGTTACAAGGAAAATCTCGCTGGGGCCACGGTCCTTGCTAGAAAATTCTTGACAGAAGAGAGACCGAAACTTCCGGAAAAAACCTTGGATGCAAACTGTGGCAAGATCGCTCAGGAACAGATGAGGATGTTCATCCCCATCATTTTCCCGACTGCTCTTGATTACACCATCAACATCTCGAGTTTGGTGGCGTTGTGGACGAGTGCTTGGAATCCACCGATGCGCGCTGTTACGGATTTGATGAGGAACCTGGTTTTGGAAAAAAACCCGGAGATATCCTTTATGTTCAATCCGGAGTGGCGACGCAAGACCGATTGGTATCCCAGGAAAAGTGGGGAAGGTCCTGGGCGGTTGAGGGAGAAACCAGAGTATGCTCTCAAGCATTTTGTATCTGCAACGGACTTTCTGGATCCGAGTCCTAGAGATATGCACCCGGTTGATCTGTTGTGTTTCAAACCGGAGTTGATGGACAACACTGGTACACTCATATCTGCTCAGGTACACATTTCCTGTGCGACAATGGGTCAGGATCAGCGTCATCGGACAATCAGCCGGACTGGGCCTGTCTTCTCGGGCTTTGCATATCTACCACCGCTTCTTGCCGAAATGAGACTCGGTCCGAAGCTCCTGGAAGTAATGAAGAGTTGGGACACGACACCTGTTTATTTGCCAGGAACTTTGAGTACTGTCCTCGCGCCTTACGGTGCGATGGTTCAGTACAAAAAGACCGGTAATCTCAATGCGATTGCGCATGAGATGGGCAAGCGAACTTGCTGGTGCACTCAGGAGGAAATCTACCACCTGAGTGTACAGATGCGAGAACAGTTACTGTCGATGCAGCACAGTTTGGATCATCTCTTCGCTCCTCCCTGTATCAATTGTAGGGCTTGTGGCGAGGGATCTAGATACTGCGGACGAGATCTCACGAATCTCGGCTTTACACAAAGGAGGGTGTAGAGAGAAAGTTGAAATCGGCTTCCCTTTTTGGGGAAGCCGATTTTTTTGAATATAAATCAACTTGTCCTAATCATATTTGTGTCATAAGATTAGTCTGTACTAGATTTTATGAAATTAAAAATTAAAAAATTACATAAAGATGCAAGAATACCTCACTATGCAAATACCGGTGATGCTGGCATGGATATATACGCTGTCAGTAAAAAGAAGGAGGATAAATTTATCGAGTATGGTACCGGCCTGTCATTTGGATTGTCAGAAGGTTACGTAATGTTTGTCTTTCCCAGAAGCAGTTTATCAAATAAAGATTTGATTTTAGCGAATCATGTTGGTGTTTTGGATTCAGGATATAGAGGTGAATTAAAATTAAGATTTAAAAAAACTGGTGACGATGTATATGAAATAGGCGACAAAATAGGGCAGATAATAATTGTTCCTTTTCCCAAGATTGAATTTGAGGAAGTAAAAGAACTATCTGTCACCACAAGAGGAGTAAGGGGATTCGGAAGTACTGGAAAGTGATCTTTTAATTATTGTATAATTTCTCTTATTTCTTTCCATGAATATACTCTTTGGATTTCTTTTGGTAATTTATCAGTTTGGTTCCACGGACGATCGAAAAGGAAAACTTTTCTATTTGGTCCGTAACATTCTATGGCATTTGCAAGATTGTCTTCAATAAAAATATCTATTTTTAATTTGTCACAAACTTTCTTTTTGAATGAAGTTGCCCCATCAAATACCACTTCATTTGAAAAGTAAATTTTAGAGAAAATATTTGGAAAATTATTATCTATCCACTTGTTTGTTTCTTCCCTGATATCACTAAATCTCCCTGTAATAACATAAAGTTCGTTATTTTTTTTAATTTTTTCCAATATTTCGCGTGCCTCTTTGACTGGTTTTTCATATTCACCATAAAATGTAGTGTGAAATCTGTGTAATTTTTCCTGCACTTCTTTTTTGGTGCCGCCCAAAATTTCTATCAGATTATAGGTTTTGATATCCTGCATTTTCAAGCTCGTTCCGTAAATGTCATTGCTAAATTTAACTAAAGCAAACATTGACTCACCAAGTACATCATCCAAGTCTACTCCAATTTTCATATTCCTGAAGTCTATCAAAATTTAATTACAAAAACCAATTTTAAAATTTAATTCGCTTTTTTATAACTTTTGATTTAATATGTGTTTAATGATAAAAAAAGCAAAAAAACTTAGTATTTATGACGTTGTAGTGATTGGCGGAGGGCCTGCCGGGCTTATGTCCGCTGGTATTGCTGCCAAATTCGGTGCAAGAGTGCTTCTTTTAGAAAAGAATGATGTTATGGGCAAAAAGCTTCTTCTCACTGGTGGCGGAAGGTGTAATCTTACAAATGCGAATCCCGATATGAGAGATTTCGTTTCAAAATTTGGAAAGAAAGGCAGTTTTCTTTTTACACCTTTTTCCATTTTTGGCACAGATGATGCTATAAGATTTTTCGAAAGTTTGGGGATGAAAACAAAAGTTGAACCCGGCTTCCGTGTTTTTCCAGTGACCGACAATGCTTTCGATGTTCTCGGCGTACTTACAAAATTTGCAAAAAATAATGGAGTCGAATTCAAACTCGGCGCAGTAGTTTCACATATTAAAAATAAAAAAGGGAAGTCCAGAGGTCTCTCCTTGAGGAGGAGCGAAACGACGGGAAAAGGTGAGTCCTCGGGACGCATTGAGTCCGTAATTCTCGAAAATGGCGAAGAAATAAAAGGCAAAAATTTTATCTTGGCAACAGGTGGGATGTCGCGACCGGAAACAGGCTCGACAGGTGATGGCTTCAAATGGCTCAAGGAAATTGGGCACAAAGTTACCGATGCAAATCCTTCGCTTGTTCCGATAAAATTAAGAGAATCATGGATAGCTGAGCTCGCTGGGATAACTCTGGAAAATGTCGGTGTATCTGTTTGGACTCTAGAAAAAACAGACGAAAAAACGGAGTGGAAAAAAGCTTTTGGAAAAAAAGGCAGGGTTCTTTTTACACACTCAGGCCTTTCTGGTCCAACAATTATAAATATGAGCAAAGCCATCGGCAATCTTCTTGATCAAAATAAAGAAGTCAAAATTTATATAGACTTCTTCCCAGGTGTCGGGCTCGATGTCTTACATGAAAAAATGATAAAACTTTTTGAGAGCAATCCAAAAAAGATGATCAAAAATCTCTTGGTTCCTGAAGTACCAGAAAAAATATATTTTAAAATACTTGAAATAATGGGAATGGATGGGGAATGGTTTGCCAATGAAGTTAGACGCGCAGAAAGAATTTCAATTTTGGAAAAATTCAAAACTTTCAAGCTTACGGTGGATTGTCTGCTTGGATATGACAAAGCGATAATTTCTTCTGGCGGCGTGGACCTTAATGAGGTCGATTTCAAAGAAATGAAATCAAAAATTTATAACAATTTGTTTTTAGTGGGGGATATATTGGATTTCGATAGACCATCTGGTGGGTACTCACTTCAGCTTTGTTGGACGACAGGATATGTCGCTGGAAGAAGCGCGGCGCAGAATGATTTGAAGTAACTATATTTTAAAAACTTTTTGACAATATTATTGCTATATTATTATTTGCAGAAGGTTTCGCCTTGCGTATTTTGTTTTTAAAAAAATGAGGCGCACGTAACATTCTGGTACGTGCGCCTTCTGTATTGTCTGGGGTTATGCGTCGCAAGCTTCTGCCACGATCCCGTGGGCTCCTGTTTTCTCATTCCACATCTCCCACGGTATCGAGCCAAGCGGTTCTGGGCCACGAACCCACCCTGTGGGTTGCCCAGTTTCATCATACTGCACTTCCTGATTGGTACTGGGATCCATTACCCATCTCGTTTTCATTTTCTCTCCGTACGAGCTTAAGTTTACGGATCAGACGTAATTCTGATAGAAATGTATCATATTTATTGTAATTTAAAAGTACGGTTGTTTTGGGGAAGATAAATACAAAGAGATGATCGTGACCCCGAGGTTGAACCTCGGGGGTGTATAGACACTTGTGTTAAAAGGACTATTCTGTACAATGGTTATAGGATTATTAATTAATTTAGAGTCAAATAAAAAATAGTTTGACTCAAAAAATAAATATGGCAAAAGCAGGTTCAGCGTTTATGAAGCCTTTGAAGATAAGTGCCGATTTAGCAAAAGTTGTTGGTAAGGGTCCAATGCCTCGATCTGAGGTTGTAAAGGCTCTTTGGGTTTATATAAAGAAAAATAATCTTCAGGATCCAGCAAAGAAGAGAAATATAGTTGCGGACGCAAATTTGAAGGCAGTTTTTGGTGGTAAGGCAGTAGTTGATATGTTTGAAATGACAAAGCTTGTTTCAAAACACTTGAGCTAGCTTGTAGCAAGTAGCTTCTTAGTTTTTTAGGTAAATTCAAATACAAAAGGGTTTCGCGGAGCGAAACCCTTTTGTATTTGAATTTTTCTTTATAACTTTTTACTATTGATTGGATAAAGTTTCTCATCAATCGTTCTAGTAAAGCAAGTCCTTTCAGCTCCATGTTGCCAATTTTCATTTATTGTTCCATTTGCGTACGGATATAAAACTGGTTGCATTTTAATTGAGTTTTGCATATCAGTAGTACTGACTGTCTTGAATGTAGCACAGAGTTCAAAACTATTTTTTGAAAGCATTGTGTATTCATAGCTCAGTTTTGTTTCTGGATCTAAAGGTAAAGTATATCCGCTTATTGGGTCTTTTAATGCATCAAGCGTTGCGGGTACAGTACCTTTATTTTCCCATTGAGAATAAACAATTTGATATTGGATGTTGCTTAGATCGCTGATTCGTTGGTCGTCCATCATTTTTGCCCTTTGAGTTGCAGGAGAACCAATAACCGTGATTCCATAAATTATTACCAAAAGTACGATAGTGGATACAGTATATAGGGCAATTCTCATTTTTCGGTTATATCTAAAGTCTGATCTTCTCAAGTCAATTAATGAATATCTGAATATCGTAATTGCCACCGCGAGCACAAAGAATACTTTTAGGAAGAATCTCGTTGTAAGATCCTCAGCTCCGAGGAATTTATAAATTAGAGTTACCAAATCTATTGCTATAGCTAGTCCGGTTACGAATAGCGTTAAAAAGATTCCCCATCTTCTCATCCACATATCCTTTTTTTCCGGATTTAGTTCCAAGTCTTTCTTTTTTAGCAGTGACATATATATGAAAGTCGGGGAAAATATAATTATTGCGGCAAGGCTTATGCGAATTGGCTCGTTTATATTTCCAGTATATTCTCCAACCAAAGGGAACAGTTTATTTATTATTTGGAATATTAATACCAAAAAACTTACCGAGCTAACATAAAGACCAATAATTATTCCCAAATACAGAAAGAAATCTTTTGCTGTTGTTTTTGAATTCATTTTTTGTTTACCAAACATTTTAATAAATGTTTTAGGCTGATTAAATTATTAATAGATTAATTATATCAGATTTAAATATTTTGTACTTTCCCTGACTAGTGCACATATACGCTATAGCGTATATGTGTAAGGGTAAAATTTAGTTTTAACTGACTTTAAGTAGGCGTTTGTATATGTTAATATTGTCTCATGATTAAAGACACACTAATAAACTCAATAAAGACAGCACTTTTGGCACTTGGCATAAATAAAATGGATCCTGCCTTAAATTTGGAACACCCGGAAGAGTTTTCTCATGGGGATTATTCCACCAATATTGCCATGGTCCTAGCAAAACTGGTAGCTCAAAATCCTCGCGAACTTGCAGAAAAAATTGTAACAGAAATTATTAAGAATAAACCAGACCAAGTTGCTAAGATAGAAATTGCAGGTCCCGGGTTTATAAATTTCTATTTATCACCAATTTTTTTTATTTCACAAAGCAAGGAAATATTAAAAACTAGAGAGAAGTTTGGTAGCAATAAAATAGGAAAAGGAAAGAAGGTTGTTGTTGAATATTCCTCGCCAAATATTGCAAAACCATTTACTATTGGACACCTTCGTTCTACCGTTATTGGTGATGCTATCGGAAATATACTAGATTTTTTAGGTTACAAAGTTGTAAGAGATAATCATTTGGGAGATTGGGGTACCCAATTTGGGAAACTTATCGTTGCCATAAAAAAATGGTCAAAAATAGAGGACGTAAAGAAATCAAAGACACCAATAAAAGATCTGGTTGCTTTATATGTCAAATTTCATGAAGCGGCGGAAAAAGATGTTGCCCTTGAAGATGAAGCACGATCTTGGTTTATGAGGCTCGAAAATTCTGACAAAGAGGCAAAAATGATTTGGGAAACTTGCGTGAAACTTTCAATGAAAGAGTTTGAGAAAATATACAAACGTCTTGGGGTAAAGTTTGATACCCAATACGGTGAGAGTTTTTTTGAAGATAAGATGAAAGACGTTATTGAAGATGTCAGAAAATCTGGAATCGCAAAAGAAAGCGAGGGTGCATATCTGGTATTTTTTGAAAATGACAAATTGCCGCCGATGATGCTTTTGAAAAAAGATGGTTCTACTATATATGCCTTACGCGATTTGGCCGCAGATAAGTTTAGAAAGAAAAAATACGGAAGTGATGTGTTGATAATAAATGAAGTTGGCATGGAACAGAGTTTGTATTTTAGGCAGCTCATAGAGACTGAGAAATTACTTGGATATTCAAATAGCAAGGACAGAATACATGTTGCTCACGGTTTTTATCGTTTTCCTGAGGGCAAGATGAGTACAAGAAAAGGTAATGGTATTTGGCTGGATGAAGTTTTAAATGAAGCGGTAGAAAAAGCGGGAGAATTTGATAAGAAATCTGCTGAAATGGTCGGGATCGGTGCTATAAAGTTCAATGATATAAAAAGAGAAAGCACCAGAGATATTATTTTTAACTGGGACGAGATATTAAATTTGAAAGGTGATTCCGGTCCATATTTGCAATATTCTTTTGCAAGAGCTAGATCGATTTTAAGAAAGGCCAAAGAGGAAAAAGTAAAAAAAGTCGCTTGGAAACAAAGCTTCCAAGCGGAGACGACTCATCTAGAGAAAATACTTTATCGATTTCCGGAAGTGGTAGAAAGAGCCGGGGAGGAATATTCACCCCACTACATTGCTACATATCTTACAGAGCTTGCTTCATCGTTTAATAACTTTTATGGGCAAGGAAAGATTGTGGACATTACTGATCCAGGATCAGCATACAAAGTTGCGCTCACAGAAGCATTTTCGATTGTTTTAAAAAACGGTCTAAATCTTCTCGGAATACAAGCACCAGAGAGGATGTAGATAATAAGATAATATATTTATACAATATTGTATATGAATATGGAATTGCCACCCAAAATAGAGATAGGACAGATTCTCCAGATGATTGGGTCAGATGGCTTTACTCCTGAAGTGAAAGGGTTATATGGTAGATGGCTTGACCAAGAACAGGCTTTAGTAAAGACAAGTGCCGACAGTGCCAGATTGAATATAATAATGGCTGATGTATATCTTGCTACGGGAGATGCGGAGGGTGCTTTAGAATCTCTCGAACAGACCATAGATCAAGTTGGACAGGAAATTGATGAAACTCAAAAAACAAATTCTGACCGTTATTCTAATCTCGCCGAAAGAGATATTGCTTCTCAAGTATTTAAAGCTCTCTACAATGAAATTGCCGAGAAAATAGAAAATATTAAGAAGATGACAAAGAAATAATTCAAAAGGGCGGGTGGGGCAAAGCCCAACCCGCCCTTTTTCTTTTCCAAAAACCTGCTACAATAAAATTGATAGTTTATTATATATATGAGTGAAAAAAACAAAGAAAAACCAGTTTTAAAAAGCAAAATTGCTGAAAGAGAAGAAGAAATTTTAAAATTTTGGCGAGAAAAAGAAATCTTCAAAAAATCTTTGGCAAAAAACTCTCCAAAAGGCGAATTCGTATTTTATGATGGACCACCTTTTGCGACTGGCACTCCACACTACGGACATATTTTAGCAAGCGCAATAAAAGATGCAGTTCCACGATATCAGACAATGAAAGGGAAGCATGTTTCTCGTAGATGGGGTTGGGATTGTCATGGACTTCCAATTGAAAATATAGTTGAAAAGGATTTAAAAGTTTCTGGAAAAAAGCAGATTGAAGCTCTCGGCATAAAACAGTTCAACGAATATGCACGCAGTAAGGTTCTTACTTATGTAAATGAATGGAAAAAAAGTGTGGAAAGAATTGGTAGGTGGGTAGATTTTGATGGTTCTTATAAAACCATGGACAACACTTATATTGAGTCTGTTTGGTGGGCGCTCAACGAGCTGAATAAGAAAAATGCAATATATGAAAGTACTAAAGTCCTTCCATATTGTCCGAGATGCGAGACACCAATGGCGAATTCAGAAATAGCAATGGACAATAGTTATAAGGATATTTCTGATATTTCTTTGTATGTAAAATTTGAACTTGTCGATGAACCAAAGACCTTTGTACTTGCTTGGACGACGACACCATGGACATTACCAGGGAATTTTGCTCTCGCAGTCAATCCTGAAATTGATTATGTAAAAGTAAATATAAAGGAGGGCGAAAATCAAGGTATCTATATTTTTGCAAAAAATCTTTTACCGAATATTGTAAAGAATCTTAAACATGATGTTCTAGAAACTTTCAAAGGCACAAAATTAGTCGGTAAATCATACAAACCCTTGTTTGATTATTTTTTGAAATCCAAAGGACAATATATTGAAAATGCATGGAAAATATATGGTGCATCTTTTGTCACCATTACTGATGGTACTGGTGTTGTTCATATAGCTCCCGGTTACGGGGAAGAAGATATGGCACTTGCGAAAAAAGAAAAAATTCCATTTATCCATCACGTAACATTTACGGGGACTTTTACTGCTGATGTTAAAGATTTTGCTGGCATCCAAGTTAAGCCAAAAGACACCAAAGAAAATCCTACAAATCATCAGTCGGCTGACATTTTGGTAATAAAACATTTGGCAGGCAAAGGTTTATTGTTTGGTAAAGAAAAAATAGTGCACTCCTACCCACACTGTTATCGTTGCGAAACACCACTCTATTATTACGCGATGCCGTCATGGTTTATAAAAATTTCTGATGTTAAAGAAAAAGTTCTCAAAACCAATGAAGGAATAAATTGGGTGCCAAGTCACTTAAAATACGGAAGATATGCAAAAACAGTTGAGAATGCGCCGGACTGGAATATTTCCAGAAATAGATATTGGGCTTCGCCACTTCCAATATGGAAATGCGATTTATGCAAACGTGTAGAGTTTGTTGGTTCGGTGAATGACATAAAGAAAAAAACAGGTGGTAGAAATAAATTTTTAGTAGTGAGACATGGCGAATCGGAAAGCAACCTGATGCAGATTCTCAGTTCAAGTCCAAAGACAAAACATCATCTTACCGAAAAGGGAAAGGAGCAGGCAAAAATTGCTGGAGGAAAACTCATTGATTCGGAGTTATTAACGAAGGAGAGTAAAAAAGTTGATGTTATATATTGTTCGCCATTTTTAAGAACGAAAGAAACTGCAGAAATAATCGCGGATCAGATTGGTTATCCTAAGAATAAAATTATTTACGACGAACGGTTGCATGAAATATTTGCTGGAGAAATGGATGGAAAGTTGGACTCAGACTATCAAGCACTTTTCACGTCTCGCGAAGAAAAATTTACAAAAGCGCCCAAAGGCGGGGAAAACCATACGACAGTTAAGAATAGAATGACTCAATTTTTGTATGAAACAGATCAAAGAAATGAGAATAAAAATATTTTGATAATTAGTCACAATACTCCTATTTGGCTTATGTTTTCTGGTGTTCAAGGTTTGACACCAAAAGAAGCAATTGCAATTAGAAATACTAGAGCATTTATTGAAAATTCTGAGATAAAAGAGATTTCATTTGCTCCTATTCCCCATAATGATAATTATGAGCTCGATTTACATCGACCATATATAGACGATATTAAATTTCCTTGTGACTGCGGAGGAGCCTACAAGAGAATTACAGAAGTGCTTGATTGTTGGTTTGAGTCAGGTTCAATGCCGTTTGCAGCTAATCATTACCCTTTTGAATCACAAAGATTCAATCCAGGTATAGATGCCAACAAAAAAGCTCTGAATTTTCCTGCACAATTTGTCGCAGAATATATTGCGCAGACGAGAACATGGTTTTACTACATGCATGTCGTTTCTTTGTTTATGTTTGGTAAAATTCCGTTTGAAAATATTGTAGTCACTGGCACTGTACTCGCCGAAGACGGTGAGAAGATGTCAAAATCAAAGAATAATTTTCCCGATCCAGAGTTGGTATTCGATAAGTATGGCGTTGATGTTTTGAGATTTTATCTTTTCTCAAGCCAAGTCATGAAAGGCGAAGATATGAATTTCTCTGAGAGAGATTTGGATGCAATATATAAGAAAAATAATTTGAGACTTTCTAATGTTGTTTCATTTTACGAATTATTCAAGGATGATAGCGTAGCCGCGTCTAAGGTCAGCAAAAACCTTCTCGACCAATGGATTTTGATTCGTTTGAAACAACTGGCCAGTGATATAACCTCTTCAATGGACGCTTACGAACTGGATAAAGCCACACGACCTATTTCTGATTTTATTGACGATGTCTCTGTCTGGTATCTAAGGCGTTCGAGAGATAGATTTAAAAATACTAGGTCAGATGATAGAAAAAATGCGATAAGTACGATCAAGTTCATACTAAGAGAATTTTCTAAACTCGTTGCTCCTTTCATGCCTTTTGTTGCTGAGGATTTGTATTTGAAAATAACTGCTGGAAAAGATATGGAGAGCGTGCATTTGGAGAATTGGCCAGAAGAATGTACAGGAAAACTTTCTGTCAAAGAGATTGAAATAATAGAGAATATGAAAGAAACAAGGATGGTTGTTTCGGCTGGACTCGAGGCTCGTGTAAAGGCAGGAATAAAAGTAAGACAACCACTTGCGAAGTTAAAAGTTAAAAGTGAAAAGTTGAAAGATAATACCGAATATTTTGAACTTATAAAAGACGAGATTAATGTCAAGGAAGTTATCTTTGATGGATTGATCAGTAATTCTGTGGAGCTCGACACTGTTCTTACGAAAGAATTAAAAGAAGAGGGAATGATGAGAGATGTTGTAAGGGTGGTACAAGAAATGAGAAAGACCAAAAAACTCAATACAGGTGATCTGGTTGATCTTATGGTTACAACAGACTCAGTCGGAAAAGATTTCTTCAAAAAGTTTAGTAAGGAAATTTCGAGAATTACGGGATTAAAAGAAATAAGTTTTGAAAAGTTGGAGGGTGGGGAACTTATTGAACTCGATGGATTGAAAGCTAAGATGGTTATAAAATAATGATAAGTAAGTTATAATATATATTATTAATTAATAATAAAAATATGGCACCAGGATCATCAATCCTTGAAGCACCTTTGCCTCAGGAAGTAATAAATCAGATAAATGAAGAGAAGGGTAATATTAGAGTTTTTTATAATAATTTGAACAAGAAATTGGAGTTTTTGGGAGGATCAATAGGTAAAATTGACAAGACAAAGAAATTCCAAAGATTGTTAGACAATCATATTCTTGAGATTTTTGATCAGGCTGTGGAACTTTGTAGGTCGGAAAGTGAAGAGAGTTTATCAAAAGACAAGGCCGGCGAGAAAGGCGTTGTGAAGACGAGGAATAAAATTCCTGGCTATGACAAATTTGAAGAAGGTTTGGACGGAGTTATAAAAGGTTTACTTCTTCTCAGGGATAATTTTGTAAATAAAGATAGTACTATGGTTGGTTTGGAGTTGGAGAGACAATTTAATCTTTTTAAAGATGGTCTTTATATTGGAGGGATAAGAGATTTTGTGGAGGGAATGTAACTACAATAAATAATTAAACTAAACAACTGAGTTTAACTATGTTGGGTTCGGTTTTTTGTATTCTGTTTTACTTTTTACTTTTTACACTTCTTAGCCCGCTAAAGTTTTTGCCAATGTTTATTAAAAATTGTCTCTAGTAGATAAAATATACTTATAAATAGTCGTGATATAATGACGCGAATGGTAAAGTCGAAACTGACAATTTTTATTGGTAAAAATTTTCTCGGTAAATGCATCATATATATACAACTAAAGCTATAATTATAAAAAGCGTCCCGATTGGTGAGGCGAACAAGTATTATTTTTTGCTTACGGAAGATTTAGGTTTTGTGAGGGCATCAGCTCAAGGTGTTCGTCTGGGCAAATCAAAACTAAAAGGACATTTGCAGGATTATTGCATTGTTTCCGTCTCTTTGGTTAAGGGTAAGAATATTTGGCGTATTACGAATGTTGAGACGATAGAGAGCGTAAATTTTTTGAAAGACACAAACAAACTTATAGCTGTAAAAAATATTTTTTCTCTGCTTTTGAGATTGCTTCACGGAGAAGAAAAAAATGAACAGCTTTTTAAAAGCGTGGAGTCATCATACAATTTTCTGCTAGAAAATAAATTAAATTTGGAAAACGTTAAAAATTTAGAGACGATCACAGTACTTAGAATCTTATATCATCTCGGTTATTTTAAGGAATCTTTTAATCTTTTTGATTTTGTAAAAATTGATGAATTATCAGTTGGTATTTTGGATTCTTTTAATAAAGAGAAAAAAATGGCTATATTAGATATTAACAACGCTTTGAACGAAACCCATTTGTAGGAATACATTTTTCCAGTTAAGACAATATGATATAATTAACCCGTTAAAGTTTTTGTTGAAGTGTTGAAAAATGTGAAGTTACTAGATGGTTCTTTTATTGAAAAAAATTTAGGTAAAGTAACTCAATTGTTTAACATCAACACATTTTTATCAGCAAAAATTTTTTCGGATAAATGTATAACCCAAACGAGGAAAAAGAGGACAATATAGAAAAAGTAAAAGATTCTTTATATTCGAAAACAATGGACAGTATTTTTGTGAAGAGGAGACACTCTTTGCAAAATAAAATAGATTCAAAAATACCAACAGCGTGGAATGTTAAAGACGAAAAAGTTGAAAGTGATTTTCAGATTCCTTACAACAAAATTCTCTTTGGAGCTTTCATATTTTTTATCTTAGCACTTGGTTTTGCTTTTTCTAAGTTTTTCACTGGAAATAATGTTGTCTCGGGGAATAATATAGACATACTGATAAGCGGTCCAGTGTCTATTGCAGGCGGGGAAGAATTGCCTCTAGATATAGAAGTAAAAAATAATAATAATTTAGATTTAAAAGTTGTAGATTTGCGTATCCAATATCCTGATGGAACCAAAAGCCCTACGGATCAGTCGGTTGACATGCCGAGATATAGTGAAGTATTAGGTGATATAAGTGTAGGAAAAAGTGAAAAACGCTTAGTAAAGGCTTTTCTTTATGGGGAAGAAAATTCTCAAAAAGTCATCAAAATAACAGTTGAATATAGAGTTAATGGATCCAATGCCGTTTTTAGTAAGGAGAAAGATTTTGATATTTTGATATCTTCTTCGCCAGTGAGCGTTAGCGTGAGTGGGCCGAAAGAAATAAGTGCAAATCAGTCAGTCGATTTTTCTGTTGACGTGAATTCAAATTCAACAAATATTGTAAAAAATTTGATATTGAAAGTGGATTATCCTTTTGGTTTCGATTTGTCTTCTTCAAATCCAAAATCTGTGAGTTCTGATGGTAGCGTTTTTGCCTTAGGCGACTTAGCTCCAGGAGAAAAAAGAAATATAAGGATTTCAGGTATCATATCTGGTCAGGATAGTGAGCAGAAAATTTTTAAGTTTATCGTAGGTACTCCAAATAAAGACGACAATACAGTTGTTGAGACAGTGTTGTCTTCATATATGTCAAATATTTCTCTCAAGCAATCGTCAGTCAGTCTTGATATGGCTTTAAATGAAAATTCTGGCAGTGAGATTGCTATTAGTACTGGTAATAAAAATTTGGCCAATATTCATTGGAAAAATAATTTAACCGAAAAAGTTTATGGTATGGTCGTGAAAATTAAGTTTAATGGTCTTGCTCTGGATAAGGGGTCTGTAAGAGTAGAAAAAGGTTTTTACAATTCTTCTGATAACTCGATAACGTTTGATGAAAATAACAATAAATCACTTTCTGTGGTAAATCCGGGAGATGAAGGTGATATACAATTTAATTTTAATACACTAAATCCTTCCTCCAACTCTCTAGTCTCTTTTGGAAATTCAGCGATAACCTTGGGTATAAACGTTTTGGGCAATACAACAGGAAATGGTGGACCGTCTCAGCTGGATGTTCTATATTCTGATACAAAGATTTTAAAAATGTCATCAGATCTAAAACTTCTATCTAGAGGTTTTAGAACTATTGGACCTTTTGAAAATAGCGGACCATTTCCACCCAGAGCTGATAGTGAAACTACCTATACCATTACATGGACTGCGTCGGATTCATTTAATAATATAAAAGGGGTGAAAGTTTCGGCATTTCTTCCTCCCAATGTAAGATGGACAGGTTATACAAGCCCAGATTCAGAAAATATTATCTATAATAAAGGTACTGGGGGGGTGGACTGGAATATTGGTGACATGAAGTCTGGGGTCGGAACAAATTATCCTGCCAGGGGTGTATCTTTTCAGGTATCTGTTGTACCATCTATAACCCAAGTCGGTTCAGAGATAAATTTGCTCAATGAAGCAACAATAAGCGGAATGGATTCATATTCTGGAGCAAGGCTAGGAGAAGTCAAAAGTCCTGTCACGACGAATATTACCTCAGATCCTGAATACATGGACGACATAGGGAAAGTCATTCAATGAAAGTTCGTCTTTGCGAGCGTAGCGAAGCAAACTAGGTAAATTTTCCGGATTGCTTCGCTACGCTCGCAAAGACAGGAAAAGAATTTTGGCTTTGCCAAAATTCTGCACAAATGTATAATCAATAAAACCGATATGGCACAAAAAAAACAACCCCGCAAAGAATTTTATAAGAATAATCCGAAGTTAAGTTTTATAGTAAATTAAATAAATAAACAGTATGTCAAAATCGAAATTTGGTGAAAATTCACACAGGGCAAGCAATAAAAAGATGGAAGATATAATTTCTCTTTGTAAGAGAAGGGGATTCATATTCCAAGGTTCAGAAATATACGGAGGACTTGGTGGTGTTTATGATTATGGACATTATGGTGCGTTACTTAAAAATAATATCAGAGATTCTTGGCAGAAAAGTATGATCCAGGATAGAGACGATATTTTCCTTTTGGACAGTGCGATTTTTATGCACCCGACTACTTGGATAGCTTCAGGTCATGTTGGAAATTTTGACGATCCTCTCGTTGAGTGTAAGAAATGTCACAACAGAATGCGTGCTGATCATATTCTTGAGGAGGCTGGCATCAGCGCTGACAAGATGACGATTGATTTTATAAACAAAGAACTTGATACATTAAGGACAGATAAAAAATTAAAATGTCCAGTTTGCGGGCAGATTGATCTGACCTCAGCAAAAAAGTTCTCTCTCATGGTGAAGTCAAATTTCGGTTCTCCGACAGATGAGTTAAAAGAAGAAAATGTAGTTTATCTACGACCAGAGACTTGTGGGGGTATTTATCTACAATACAAAAATACTTTGGATTCATTGCATCCAAAACTTCCTTTTGGTATGGCCCAGGTTGGAAAAGCTTTTAGGAATGAAATCGCGGCGAGGCAATTTATTTTCAGAACGAGGGAGTTCGAACAGATGGAAATGCAATATTTCATTGAGAAAAGAGACACAAAAGAAAAATATGACACGTGGAAAGAGATAAGAATGAAGTGGTATATCGAAAATGAAATTCCGAAAGAGAAACTAAATTGGTATAAACATGAAAAATTGGCTCACTATGCTTCTGAGGCTTATGACATCAAGTACGATTTCTCGTGCCTTAACGAGTTTGATGAAGTTGAGGGTATTCACGCAAGGGGGGACTGGGATTTGTCACAACATTCAAAATTTTCTGGTGTTGATCTGAGCTATTATGACGATGAGAAAAAAGAAAGATTTATCCCGCACATTATAGAAACTTCTGTGGGTTTGGGTAGGCTTATGCTCATGTTTCTAGACAATGCTTACACAGAGGACAATCTTGGTGGCGAGAAAAGATTGTTTTTAAAATTACCTAAGAAATTAGCACCGGTAAAGATCGCCGTTTTTCCTCTTTTGAAAAATAAGCCAGTTCTTGTAGAAAAAGCCAAGGAAGTATTCGAGGTTTTGAAAAAACATTTCATGTGTGAATTTGACGACAACGGGAATATTGGAAAAAGATATAGAAGACAAGATGAAATCGGAACACCGTATTGTGTGACTGTAGATTTTGAGACAATAGAGAAAGACGGAATGGTTACAGTGAGAGATAGAGATACAGGAAAGCAGGAAAGAGTGAAAATTGAAAATTTGCTAGAATATTTTAAAAAAGTTTTTTGAAATAAAAGGTGGTTCATTTTGCGAACCACCTTTTATTTTTAATTTGCACATTTTTATGATAAAATTATTTTTATGCAATACATAAAGAAAAAAATGAAAAACGGGATGAGGATTATTACAATCCCAATGAAGGAAAATCCTACAACAACAGTACTTGTACTTGTGGAAACCGGTTCAAAATATGAGAACAAAAACAATAACGGAATATCACATTTTTTTGAGCACATGTGTTTCAAGGGGACTTCAAGAAGGCCATCAGCCTTTGATATTACTAAAGAATTAGACACGATTGGGGCCCAGTACAACGCATTTACTGGTCAGGAATACACTGGGTATTACGCAAAATCTGATTATAAAAATCTGGACACAATTCTTGATGTTGTTTCTGACATGTACTTAAACCCAATTTTTCCAGAAAAAGAAATCGAGAAAGAAAAAGGTGTGATTATTGAAGAAATAAATATGTATCAAGATTTACCACAAAGAATGGTTTGGGATGAGTTTATGAAATTATTGTATGGTGATCATCCCGCAGGATGGAACATTGCTGGCACGAAAGACAACATTCATAAAATTAAGAGAACAGATTTTATAGATTATAGAAGCAAACATTATGTTGCATCTGCTACTACGGTGGTAGTGGCCGGAAAGATGAATGAGAAAGATGTTTTTAAGAAAGTCTCGAGGGCATTCAAAGATATAGGGAAATGGAAAAAGGATGATAAGGAAAAAGTTGTTGAGTCACAAAAAGTTCCACAGGCCTCTGTATACTACAAAGATACAGACCAAACACACATTGTTCTAGGTGTTCGTGCATTTAATACTTACAATAAATACAATTCAATAATCACAGTCATGGATTCCGTACTTTCTGGAGGGATGAGCTCAAGACTTTTTCAAAAATTGAGAGATGAGATGGGCATCTGCTATTATGTTGGGGCGGATAGTGACAAATTTACTGATCATGGTTTTTATTCTGTATTTGCTGGAGTAGATAGCAAAAGAATAAATGAAGCTATAACAACAATATTATCTGAATTAAACAAGATAAAAAATCATTTAATAAAGCCAGAGGAGTTAAATAAAGCAAAACAACATATAATCGGAAATATTAATTTGGGATTGGAATCTTCAAACTCTTTGGCGATGTACTATGGCATGCAGGAAGTTTTGAAAAAGGATCTCAAGAAACCAGAAGATATAATAAAAGAGATTAAAGCTGTTACAGCCGAGGAAATAAAATTTGTTGCTGAAAGAATATTTAAAAATGAGGGGCTAAATTTGGCTATCGTGGGGAAGTTTAAGGATGACAAAGAGTTTAAAGATATTTTACATTTCTGAAACTACCTTCTTAGGTTGTAGCTCGTAGCTTTTTAGGGGACGCATTTATTATATTCTCTAAAAGGCTAATTCCTACAAGCTAATAATGTTGCAATAAGGCTAATATTATGATAGCATCTCGCTTATGAGTAAAAAGGCAAAAGTTGCAAGAAATAGCGAAGAAAAAATATACGAAGTCGGATATCACGTGCTTTCTTCTGTTGCAGAAGAGCTTTTACCTGCGGAAATCGAGAAAGTCAAAGGATTTTTAGCTAAAGAAAAGGCCATTATTATTTCAGAGGAAGCTCCTAAACTTAGACCTTTGGCATATCCAATCAAAAAAGCTTTTGGCGGATCCTACAAAGTTTTTGATAAAGCATATTTTGGATTTATAAAATTTGAGCTTGGAGAAGATGCAGATATAAGAAACATCGACTTGGCCATGAAAAATGACGAGGCAATACTTAGATATATTGTTATCAAAACAGTTAGAGAGAACACCATGTATTCTCCAAAGATTACCGTATTTTCAGACAAAGATGCAAAAATAAAAACCTTTAAAGTAGAAAAAACAGAAAAAGATGTAAAACCGGCTTCAATCGAAGAAATAGATAAATCAATTGATGCATTAGTTTCAGAGGAAGTCTAATTTATATAAAATATGTATTTAAACAAAGCACTACTTTTTGGTAATTTAACAAGAGATCCAGAGTTAAAATCACTCCCGTCAGGTATCAAGGTTGTTTCTTTCGGCCTTGCCACAAATAGAACATGGAAAGATAAAAATGGAGTTAAACAAGAAAGCACAACTTTTCATAATATAGTGGCTTTTGGTAAAACAGCAGAAGTAATGGCTCAATATCTAAAGAAAGGACGTGGTGTATTCGTAGAGGGAAGGATTGAAACAAGAAGCTGGGATGATAAAAATGATGGTTCCAAAAAATATAGAACAGAAATAATAGTAGACAATTTCCAATTTGGGCCAAGTACCGGCGGCGGAAGCGGAGAAGGATATCAAAAGAGCCCAACAGTAGATACGAAAGCTCCTCCAGCGAAGGCACCTCAGATGGATACCATTGAGTATCCGACAGAGGAAATTAATCCAGAAGATATACCTTTTTAAAATCAAAAATCAAATATAGAAAATCAAAATTATGAAACAATGTTTTTTCTCACAAAATAATATAAAGTATGTAGATTACAAAGATGTAGAGCTTTTGAAGAAGTTTTTGAATCCACACGCAAGAGTTCAGGGCAAAAAAAAGACAAATGTCAGAGCAAGAAGTCAGAGACAGCTTTCCGAAGCAATAAAGAGAGCAAGATTTATGGCTCTTTTACCGTTCGTCGCTAAATAGAGACGAATTTTCTAAGTTTTTGAATTTAAACTTTATTTTTACATTTTTCATTTTTAACTTTTAATTTATAATCGTGGCCATTCTAGATTACAGCGAAGCAGTAGAAAGAAAGATTATTCTTCATGAGGGACAACCCTATGAGGTTTTGCATTCTCATGTTTTTAGAAAACAACAGAGAAAGCCAGTAAATGCCACAAAGCTCAAAAATCTAATTACCGGTAAAATAACCGAAATATCTTTTCATCAGTCGGAGAAAATAACAGAAGCCGATATTGAATATAAAGATGCAAAATTTTTGTATAAGAGCAAGGGTGAGTTTTGGTTTTGTGATCCCAAAGATCCTTCAAATAGATTTAAACTAGAGGAAGAAATGATCGGGAATCCAGCAAAGTTTATGAAGGCCAATTCTTTAGTCGAGACAATGATTTTTAATCAGCCTGCTCCCGGAGCGCTGGCAGGTGAAAAGGTTATTGGGGTGCATCTTCCAGTCAAGGTAGATCTAAAAGTTACCGAGGCTCCTCCAGCAGTAAAAGGGGATACATCAAGCGGAGGACAGAAACAAATCACACTTGAGACAGGTGCGATTATTGATGCACCACTTTTCATCACAGAAGGTGAAACAATTACAGTAAATACAGAAACAGGGGATTATGTTGGAAGGGCCAATAAATAGTATAAGGAAAAAGTATAAGCATAAGGAAATACAAATAAAAAGGTGGGTTTGGCTTTGCCAAACCCACCTTTTGTATGTATTTGCGAGTTTAACGAAGCAATCCAGATTGGTATGTGCCATTTCCGCTTTCGTGGGAATGACGACGGAGCTTACTAGATTTATCTAATCAAATATAATACAATTGCCATGCAAATTAATGTTATTATAAGTTATTAATTAATCAGAAAACATGAACAAAACATTTGAATGGATTGTTGGGTTGGTGGTTCTCATAGTGCTAATATTTTGGGGTTACTCTGTATTAAAAGGTCCGAGTGTACCTGCATCAACTGAGCCGATTAAGATTGGGTTTTCAGCTCCTTTAACGGGAGGAGCGGCGGAGTGGGGTTTGCCAATAAAAGATGGTGCTGAAATAGCGTTAAATAAAATTAATAGTGAAGGTGGAATAAACGGAAGAAAACTCGAGTTGGTATTCGAGGATGATAAATGTGATGGTAAGGAAGCAGTCACAGCCGCTACCAAATTGATAAATTTTGACAAAGTTCCAGCTATTCTTGGTAGTGTTTGTAGTTCGGCTGCCTTAGCTATAGCACCTCTTGGTGAAAGTAATAAAGTAGTTCTTTTGTCGGCTGGTGCCAGTGCACCTTCAATGAGGGCTGCTGGAGATTATACTTTTTCCATTTATCCTCCAGATGACTATGAGTCAGGTTATTCTGCTACGTTTGCGTATGATAAATTAGGTAAAAGGAAAGCTGCAATTCTTTATGCTAACAATGATTATGGCAAGGGAACAAAGGATGTTGCCGAAAAGAAATTTAAAGAAAAGGGTGGAGAAGTTGTTGCCGAAGAATCGTATGTGCAGGATTCTGGCGATTTTAGAAATCAACTATTAAAGATCAAAAAGTCTTCTGCGGATGTGTTGTTCATTTGGGGTAATCCTGGTGATGCCGTTACTATTTTTAAGGAAATGAAGGAGATTGGTATTAATATTCAGGTGATTACGAGCTCAGTTATAATAGAGGGCGATGTATTCAAAGATAATAGAGACATTATTGAAGGAGTGACATATTCACTTCCAGAGACTGACATGACACAAAGTTATAGTTATTTAAAAGCGGAATACCTCAAAAAATTTAATAAGACAGAAATGAGCCTGTTCCCGACACTTGGTTATGATGTCGTCACCTTGATAGCTAATGCTATGAAAAAAGTTGGAACCAATCCTACTAAAATAAAAGATTACTTATATACAGTTCAAAATTTTCCGGGTTCTTCGGGTATATTATCCTTTGATAAAGACGGGGAGGTTGCGAAAGGATTCAACTTTATGAAAGTAGAAAACGGTCAATTTGTTCCATATAATCAATAAAATTATTAAATTTATTAACAATTATTAATATAACAATGAACAAAACAGCAAAATTGATTGGGGGGGGTTGCTAATCGTGGTGGTAGTTATAGTTTGGAGTTATTCCGCATTTAAAGGTTCGAGTGCACCAGCTTTAACAGAGCCAGTTAAAATTGGTTACATAGGTCCACTTTCTGGACCCTCGGCTGTGTTGGGCATGGACGCAATTAAGGCAATAGAAATTGCTGCCGATGAGGCAAATGCTACGGATAGTAGTCTTAATAGAAAAATTCAAATTATTGCCGAGGATGATCAGTATTTAACAGAAAAAACTGTTGAAGCTTATAATAAATTGGTAAATGTTGATAAAGCAAAAATCATTTTGGTTAGCACTTATGGCGGAGTGTTTGCTATTGCAGATAGAGCCAAGCAGGATGGGGTTTTAATTATAGACCCCTTGGATTGCAACTCTGAACTTGCCATGGTTAGTAAAAATGTATTTTGTTTAGCTACAGAGTCAGAGTCTATCGGTTATTCGTTGGCCGATTACGCTATTTCACAAGGAAAATTGAAAGCTGGTGTACTGTTCTCAACCAAGGACAATTTTATGTCATTAGTTAAGAATGCTTTTAAACAAAAGTATGAAGCTGGTGGAGGTAAAGTTTTTGAAGATAACTTTAATTTTAACGATTCTGATTTCAAGACTCTCTTGACTAAAATGAAGACAAACAATCCAGATGTTCTGGTGATATTGGGTCATGATGAACAGGGAATAATAATGAAGCAGGCAAGAGATCTAGGAATTAAAGCTCAGTTTTTAACTACCGGAACAATTACAAGTCCAGGTGCACAAGAAGCTGCCAGGGGTAATGCCGAAGGAACGGTTTTGGCTTATTGGAGCGATGATTCTAACAATGTTTCGGCCAAAGAATTTACACAAAAATTTATAGCAAAAGTTGGACGTGCTCCGATTCTTCCACTAACTACTCATCCCGCGTATGATATTATTAAAATACTTACTGAAAAAATATTACCGCGGACAAATGAGAGTGATATCGCTAGCTTAAAAGCTAAGTTGCTGGGTATTAAAAATTACCAAGGTATTACTGGCAATGTTACTTTTGCCGCTGATGGTACTGCGAGAATAAAAGAATCTGCATGGAGGTTGGTTGGAGGTATACCCGTTATAATCAAATAGAAATCACTGAACATACAAAGAAAAAACCTGCAGAAGCAGGTTTTTTCTTTGTATGTTTTTATAAGGTATTTATGCTAAAATTGCAGGGTTGATATTATGGATATATTCCTACAATTATTAATAAACGGACTAATAGCTGGTGCCATATATTCACTAGTCGCTTGTGGTTTTTCGCTTATATATTCGACTAATAAATTTATTCACTTCGCGCACGGTGGAGTTATCGTCGTTTCGTCCTATATTTTTTACACTTTATTTTCCATTTTAAATTTAGAATTTTATCTTTCCTGTATTTTAGCTGTCTTACTTTCTGGTCTTGTTGGTTATCTGATAAATTTGATTATTTATGAACCATTCAGAAAAAGAAAGGCGAGTAATTCCATTTTACTTATAGCGAGCTTGGGTGTACTTATTTTACTCGAATCAGCCTCGCTTATATTTTTTGGTGCTGATGTAAAAACAATAAATTACATTGCTAATGCACAAGGTCTTCCGTTCTACGGCGCAATCATCACTCCGCTCCAGATTGTCATAATAATTTCATCAATTGTCCTTTTTATATTTTTTTATTTTTTCATGAAAAAGACGAGAATAGGGAAGGCGATGCGAGCAGTTGCAGACAATGCCGAAGTCGCGGAAATCGTCGGTATTTCGACACAAAAAATCTACATGTGGTCATTTGTTGTCGGTTCGATGGTTGCCGGTGTGGCAGCGATTTTGATTTCACTTGAGCAGAATATTGAACCTAGCATGGGAACGGGTTTGATGATAAAAGGCTTCACAGCGGCCGTAATAGGCGGTCTAGGAAGCGTGCCGGGAGCTATTCTCGGTGCATTCTTGCTTGGTTTTGCCGAGAATTTTGGTATATGGTATCTACCTTCAGGCTATAAAGACGCTATCGCTTTTGTCCTTCTTTTTTTATTCCTACTCTTTCGTCCGAATGGTATTTTGGGAATTAAATATAATACAAAGTAATATACGAAAATTAACACAACGAATAATGACGAAATCCTACGAAAATTGTATGCGAAAATGTACACTACGAATATTACGAAATCCTACGAAAATTGTATGCGAAAATTAGAACTACGAATATTACGAAAACCTGCGAAAAAGTTATACGAAAAAAATAACAACGAATAATGACGAAATCTTACGAAAAGTTTAATACAAAATAATTACATAAATTATGGCAAAAACAAGTGAAAAAGTTTTATACCCTGAACTTTCCTACACAATAAATGGGATTTTGTTTGCAGTTCATAATGAACTAGGATTTTATGCGAAGGAAAAACAGTATGGGGATTTAATTGAAAAGAAATTAAAAGAAATACGAATGCCTTATAAAAGGGAACTGAGGGTGTCTGATACAGGAAACATTTTAGATTTTGTTATTGATAATTGTGTTGTATTAGAGATAAAAACAGTTAGATTTATTACAAATGAAAATTTTAGGCAGATACAGAACTATCTTCAGCAGACTGGTATAAAGTTGGGTATTCTGGTAAATTTAAAAAGCAAGTTTATCAAACCACTGAGAGTTATTAAGCTGGATAATAATAAGCCAGATTTTCGTAGGGTTTCGTAATATTTGTAATTTTTATTTTCGCATATTAAAACAATGATCAGTGCATATTTTATACATCTATTAATATTAGTCGGAATATATGCGGTTTTGGCTATTTCTCTACAACTCGCGGTCGGATATGGCGGCTTATTGAATCTAGGTCATATTTCATTTTTTGGTATCGGCGCTTACACATACACACTTTTGCTTTTTGCTGGAGTTAATTTTTGGATTTGTGTCTTGTGTGCTGGCCTTTTCTCAGCCTTCTGGGGCTTTATGTCAGCTATTGCAATACGCAAACTAAAAGGGGATTATCTTGCTCTCGTAACGCTTGGTTTTTCATTTGTAACGTATGCGGTTCTCATAAATTGGACGGAATTGACTCGTGGCCCACTTGGTATACCTGGCATATCACGTCCAACAATATTCGGTTTTGATACTAATGAGAACATTGTTTATTTGGTTTTTGTATTTTTAATTGTTGCTCTCACTTATTTTTTTGTAAACAGAATAGTTTCTTCACCATTTGGGAAAGTTGTTGAAGCCATACGCGACGATGAGCTTTCAGCGAAATCACTCGGTAAAAGCACATTTAAAATAAAATGTATAAATCTAGCCGTTTCTGCTTTCTTTGCAGGTATCGCAGGCTGTCTTTATGCTTCATATATTACTTTTATAGATCCGTCATCATTCACTTTTGCCGGAATTATACCTATTATTCTTATTATAATAATCGGCGGGCTTGGCTCTCTGCCAGGGACTTTGCTTGCCACTTTTTTAATTATTCTTTTACCCGAACCGCTACGTTTTATTGGCTTCTCCTCATCTATTGTTGGTCCAGCACGGCAGATAGTTTATGCGCTCATTTTACTTATAATTTTATATTTTAAGCCCCGCGGATTTTATGGAAAATTAGATTTGGAATAAAATGCTAAAAATCAAAAACTTAAAAAAACATTTTTCTGGAATAAAAGCGGTTAACGACTGTACCTTTGAAGTTGAAAAAGGGAAGATAACGGCATTAATTGGGCCAAATGGTTCGGGGAAGACGACAATGTTCAACCTTATCTGCGGAGTCATTTCACCAGACGAAGGTGAGATTATTTTTTCAACAAATACAGGGGAGAGAAATATAGTTGGAATGTCTGTGGAGAATATTTCTAATTCTGGAATCTCTAGACTTTTTCAACAGTCTAGATTGTTTAAAAATTTAACTGTTTTGGAAAACCTTCTAATCGCCGAAGACAATGAAGACCAAAAATTTTGGAAAAATGTTTTCGGTCTGAACAGTTTTGATAAAAGTAAAATAGAAAAAGCCAAGAAAATGCTTGACGGTTTTGGACTAAATGAAATTACCAACTTGCCCGCTGGGGAATTGAGTTTTGGTCAAAAAAGACTAGTGGAAATTGCCAGAAATATTTTAAATTATCACACGGTTTTGATTTTGGATGAGCCTGTGGCTGGAGTAAATCCAAAAATTCGTGAAAAAATAGCCGAAATAATTTTACAGATGAAAAAAGACGGTGAAACAATACTGCTTATTGAGCACGACATGTCGTTTACCCTTGGTATCTCTGATAAAGTGATTGTGATGGACGCTGGCAAGATTATTACCACCGGTACCCCTGAAGAAATCCGCAATAATCCTGATGTTTTGGAGATTTATTTGGGAAAATAGGGGAGTTTAAATTCATTGAGTATATGATATTATGTGTGCAGGATATTATTAATAATTTTTAATAAAATAATGAATAAAACAGTAAAGTGGATAGTTGGCCTGATAGTTTTGTTGGTGGTTGTAGTTTGGGGTTATTCCGTATTTAAAAACCCAAGTTCGCCTGTTTCAAATGAACCAATAAAGATAGGTGCAGATTTTTCGTTGACTAGTTTTGGGGCAAGTTGGGGTGAATTTAATAGAGATGCCGCCTCACTCGCAGTGAAAGAAATTAATAATGGTGGAGGTATAAATAAACAGAGGGTTGAGCTATTAATTGAAGATAATAAGTCGTCTGTTATAGGCGCGATTGATGCAGCTCAGAAACTTATTAATATTGATGGAGTACATATTCTCTTAACTGGTTGGGCAGATTACACAAATACAAGTGCCCCTTTGTTAGCTCCTAATAAGGTTGTTGGGGTGACTGTTTCTGCTGGTTCTCCAGACATTACGAAGCAAAGCTCTTGGTTATTTAGGGTTTGGCCTAGAGATTCTTTTTTAAGCCAGGCACTTGCAAATTATATCGAGACAAAGGGTTATAAAAAAGTTGCGATTTTTCACACCATCGGCGCTTGGGAAAATGGAACAGTCTCTGCTTTTAAAGAGCAACTGTCCGCTTTGGGTAAAACCGTCGTGGCCGAAGAGTTGGTTAATCCAGATAGCAGAGACGTTAAAACTCAGTTGACTAAAATAAAAAACGCCAATCCAGACGTTATATATATAATAGCACTAGAACCTGTGACGGGTCTTTTTCTCAGTGAGTCTAAAAAGATTGGTTTGAATAGTCCAAAACTTTTTGCCGTTGATGCAGACACTTCTGAACTGATAAAGGCTTCTGGTGGTGTTGGAAATATGGAAGGTTTAGTTTATCCAATAACAAAAGCCCCGCGAACAGATTTTGTTGACAAATTTACCGCGGAATATGGTCATTCTCCGGGTGTTTCGGCTGACACGACTTATGATGCAGTTATGTTACTTGCACAAACTATAAAAAAAGTTGGTTCGGATCCAGATGCTATTAGAACAGAATTGGCTAAAACAAAGAATTTTCAAGGAGTATCTGGTGTGATTACTTTTGACGAAGATAGGGATAGAAATGAAGCACCAATACAACTGATGACAATTAAAGGAGGAGAATTTATTCCCTTGCAGTATTAATTATTAATTTAAAAATTATGGAGCATAAAACAAAGTGGGTGATAGGAATAATTGTGATTGTAGTTTTGATAGCTCTCGTGTGGGGAAATAAAAAGACAGTCTCAAACGAACCGATTAAAATTGGTTGGGTATCAGCTCTCACTGGTTCAGTGGCAAAATACGGTGCTTATGAAGCGGGCATGCTCGCTGTTCAGGATATCAACGACAAAGGTGGAATTAATGGACGAAAACTTGAATTGATAGTTGAAGATGGTAAATGTAGTCCAATCGACGCGGTAACTGCCGTGAATAAATTAATTAATGTAGACAACGTGAAGGTTATTCTTGGCGGGCACTGTACTCCAGAGAGCGTGACGATTGCTCCAATAGCAGAGAAAAATAAAGTTATAATGCTTGCTTCGATAACCACGTCGCCAGCTTTGCAAACAGGAGATTATATTTTTAGGACATCTCCAGTTTCGACAACACAGTCAATCATGATTGCTGATTTTGCTAAAAATAATTTAAGCAAAAATAAAATGGCAGTTATTTATGAGTTAACTGATTACGCGAGACCAATAGCAGAAAAAGTGAAAGAACAATTTATAAAAGACGGTGGCGACGTGCCAGTATTTGAGTCATATGTCACAGGAACTGCAGATTTTAGGACGTTACTAGCAAAAGTTAAAGCCGCGAATGTTGACTCGTTATTTTTGTCGGCACAGACTCCCGATGCCGTACTTAATCTGATGAAACAGGTAAAAGAGATGGGTTTGAAGGTTCAGTTACTAGGTAACGATGTCGCTGGAAATCAGGCCGTTATTGATAAAATACCAAATCTCTATGAAGGATTTTTCTTAGCTACGCCAAACTTTGATGTTAATAGTCCAAAAACAAAAGCATTTGTGGATGAATATAATACTAAATATAGTACACAGACCTTGCCGTATGGTATTTGGACAGCTGAATCATATGATGGAGTTATAATTGCTGGTGATATGATTAAAAAATGTGGTACTACTGATACAGAATGTATGAAAAAGTTTTTACACAACATTAAAGATTATGAGGGTGTTTCTGGAAAAATAACAATTAATGAAAAAGGTGATGGTGTGAGAGAATATTCTGTAAAAGTTGTTAAAAATGGAATTATTACTAATTATAAACAATAAATTATTAATTATTTAAGGTAATAAAATCATGGAACAAAAGAAAAATTGGTGGCCGGTGGTGATAGTCGTGGTTCTGGTAGTTATCATTGGAGGATTAGTTGGATGGCAAAAGGGTAGTGTAGATAAAACGGCAAAAGTTGGGTTCATAAGTCCTATGAGTGGCCCAGCAGTCGTGTATGGTGATTATTCCAGAAAAGCCTTTCAGCTTGCTTTAGAGGAGTGGAATAATAGCCATGTGAATAAGATTGAGGTTGTGTATGAAGACGGAAAATGTAGTCCTGCCGATGCAGTAACAGCAGCAAATAAACTAATCAATGTGGACAAGGTTAATTTCTTAATGACTTTTTGTACAGGAGAAACAAATGCAGTAGCACCAATTGCCGAAAAGAATAAAATAATTCTTTTAACATCGGGTACTACAGCCCCAAATATTTCTAAAGGCAATTATATCTTTAGAAATATAGGTTCTGTCGCAAGTGGCCTGCCTACTTTAACCAAGTTGGCTTATGAAGCTGACAAACAGCTCGGTTTAATTTCGGAGAATACCGATTATGCTATATCTACTAAAGATGGATTTAAACAAAAATACACAGCTCTTGGGGGTGCAGTATTATTTGATGAATCTTTTGATTCAAAGAGCCTTGATTTTAAAACAATAATTACGAAATTTAAGAATAGTAATATTGAGAGTATTTTTGTTGTCGTTCAGTCAATGGATAATTCTGGAATTTTACTAAAACAAATGAAGGAATTGAACTATCATCCAAAGATTTTTACTACTGAATCTGTTGTTAGTGCAGAGTCTCTTGTTAAATATCAAAAAGAAGGATATGAAAATATGATAGAAGGAGCAATTTTTACCCAGCCATATTTTGATAGAGAAAATTCTATAGCAAAGAAAATGTTGGGTTCATATGACGCAGTAAATGGTGCCACGAAGGGGCCAGTAGGAGAGTATTATTTAGCGACACATTATGATGCGGTTTACTTGATAGGAGATGCAGTAGAAAGTGTCGGAAATAATCCTGATGCTGTAAGGGGATATTTTATGAATCTAAAAAATTGGGTTGGAGCGGTTGGGCCTTTCGGATTTGATGAAACGGGGGATACTGTAAGTCAAACTCAGGTAAATATTGTAAAAGATGTTAATATCGTTGAATACAAAGGATAGTTTGGGAGAAGAGTATAAGGAAAAAGAACAAAAAGAGAGTTTCCGCTTCGCGGAAACTCTCTTTTAATTTGCGTTGACAGATATGTATGCGTGTATATAATAGCTACATTAAATGAATTGAGAGTATGATTTTATTATCAATTTAATAACTAATAAAATAATGAGTAAAACAGTAAAATGGATTGCGGGTTTGGTAGTTGTTGTATTTGTTCTAGTTTGGGGCTACTTAGCTTTTAAGGGTCCAAGTTTACCAGCCTCAAATGAACCTATTAAGATTGGGTTTATTGGTCCATTAACAGGAGATGCAGCATCTTATGGTATATCAGAACAAAATTCCGTTAAAATGGCGGTAGATGAAATCAATTTACAGGGAGGGATAAAAGGTCACCAACTACAAGTTGTATATGAAGATGGTCAATGTGGAAATATGGCGGCAACCGCTGCTCAGAAACTTGTAAACATTGATCAAGTCAAAATTATATTAGGTGGATTTTGTAGTGGAGAATCTTTATCAGCGCTACCTATAACAAAATCAAAGAAGGTTATTTTATTCTCTTCTGGATCAAGTAATCCGACTTTGACGGGTGCTAGTAAGTATTTTGCTCGCAATTATCCTTCTGATGCTTTGCCTGGCAAGAGAATAGCTGAGTTTATGATTGAAAAAGGTCATAAAACATCTGGAATTATTACAGAAACTTCTGATGCAGCGGTTGGATTGCGCAAGGTGTTCATAGATCGTTTTGTAGAACTTGGTGGTAAAGTAGTCGCAGACGAATCATTTGTCACGGGTACAAAGGATTTCAGAACAACCCTGACGAAAATTAAAGAAGCTAATCCAAGTGCTCTTTATGTTATTGGTCAAACACCAGCGAGCGACGAGTTGATTATTAAACAAATGAATGAGGTTAGATTAAAAACTCAAATTTTTGGAGGATTTGAAATGCTTGGTGGGGATAAAATTCTTAAAAATATTCCGACCTTACTTGAAGGTTCGTTATATATGGAACCTGCGTTAGATGAAAATTCAACTACGACAAAGGGCTTTACTGATAAATATTTAAGTCTATATAAGAATTTTGGAGGATTACCTGAAATATATTCAGCGACAACTTATGATGCAGTCTATCTTTTAAAAGAAATGATTGAAAAATATGGTTTAGATACTGACAAGATCTCAGAAGGATTGCGACAAGTAAAAGATTGGAAAGGGGTAGAAGGTTCCCTTACAATCAATGAAAACGGAGATCCGGAATTTCAGTATGTTATAAGGGTTATTCATAATGGAAAGGTGGAGACACTCAGATAGGACAAGTTTTCAAAGGATTTTTCAAAACAAAAAGTGATGTCTTATACCATCACTTTTTGTTTTGAATCAAATTAAGATATAATACACAACATGTTAAGTATAAAAAATCTATATTCTGGCTATAACAAATCGGAAATATTACATGGGGTGGACATTGATGTAAATCCTGGGGAGATTGTAGTCATGATTGGTCCAAATGGGGCTGGGAAGTCTACCGTGCTTAAAAGTATTTTTAGTTTGGCTGATGTGTACAATGGAAAGATTATTTTTAAGGATAAAGACATAACAAAATTAAAAACATTTGAGCTAATTGAGCTTGGGATTAGTTATGTACCACAGGGCAGACAGCTTTTTCAGAATATGACTGTGCTTGAAAATCTAGAAATGGGAGCTTTTATGATAAGAGATCAGGAAGTGATCAAAAAAGGGATCATTGATGTATTTGAAAAATTCCCAATCTTGGAAGAGAAAAAAAATCAAATTTCTGCTACGCTCTCGGGTGGTCAGCAACAAATGCTTGCTATTGCGAGGGCGCTTATACAAAATCCACAATTGCTTTTACTCGATGAACCATCGCTTGGTCTTTCCCCAAAAATGATGCAGGAAATATTTGATAAAATTATAGAAATAAAAAATGAAGGTGTTGCAATACTGATGGTAGAACAAAATGCCAGACAAGCTATGAATATTGCTGACAGAACTTATGTTTTAGAAGGGGGCAGGGTAGGAATCCATGGGGGTAAAGAAATAATAGACAATCCAAAAGTTAGGGACATATATTTTGGAGGAGTGTAAATATAATATAAAAAGAAAGTGCGCCGACCCTTTTTGGGGTCGGCGCACGTTGCTTTGTCAGCTAACAGACGCTGACAGAGCTTGAGATATCCACCTCCTTTCCTTCTGGGGAGCGAATTACCACCGTGATCCCATCCTTCAGCAGATAGGTCTTGTTTCCTGAGTTGATCAGCGCAGTGCCGTCGCTGAGGTGAAGCAGACCGCATGATCTGCACGGGTGAGTGCCGATCATGGATACGCCGCATGCTCCCTTTCTCACACCGACGGTCTTTTTCTCGTTGACGAACCCCTTACAGCTTGTGTCCGAACAGATGATTCTCCTCATTCGTGCCCCCTGTTGAGATAAGGATATACCTATGTTTGTGTACGGTTCGAATAAAGGTATAGCATATTATGAACACGTTTGTCTATAAGTTAATTGAAATTTTAGAGTAAATAAATAATTATTACAGCACAATTTTTCTAAAGAAAAATTGTGCTGTAATATATTTATTTAAAAAACAAACTTATTAACGGATTAGATTTCTTTTAGCTTAGCTCTAATCTCTTTTAATATTGCCTCACTTATTTTTGGATTTTCTTTGAGGAATGTTCTTGCTGAATCATATCCTCGGCCAATTTTTTCGCCATTGTATTCATAGGAAGAGCCGGATTTTTTGATGAGTTCCATTTTTTCTCCCAGCGCTAGTATTTCACCCTCTTTTGAAATACCTTCATTGTACATAAGGTCGAATTCTGTTTGTTTGAATGGTGCGGCAACTTTATTTTTTACTACTTTAACTCTACATCGTCCACCCATTATCTCATCTCCTTTTTTAATCTGAGCGATTCTTCTTATATCAAGCCTGACCGAGGTATAGAACTTTAAAGCTTTTCCCCCAGGGGTAGTTTCAGGGTTACCGAACATAACACCGATTTGCATTCTTATTTGGTTAATGAATATGACGACTGTCTTTGACTTAGCAACGATAGCTGTGAGTTTTCTTAATGCCTGTGACATCAATCTTGCTTGCTTTCCCACATGATATGCGCCCATATCACCTTCAATTTCGTCTTTAGGGGTAAGAGCTGCGACAGAATCGATAACAATGATATCTATTTTGCCTGAACGGACCAAACTGTCGACAATATCAAGTGCTTGCTCTCCATTGTCGGGTTGGGAAATCAAAAGTTGATCAATTTTTACACCAAGTTTCTTAGCATATTCAGGGTCCATTGCGTGTTCAGCATCAATATATGCACAAACGCCATCTAGTTTTTGTGCTTCAGCCACAGCGTGAAGAGCTAGGGTAGTTTTACCTGAAGACTCTGGACCAAATATTTCAATGATTCTACCGCGAGGAAAGCCCCCGACGCCCAGTGCTGCATCAAGGCCAATGGAACCAGTGGGGATAACATTTATATTTAGTCTGGGTTTTTCCCCAAGCATCATGATTGAATCATCACCAAATTTTGTTTTTATTGCATCAATTGCGTCAGCAATTTTATTTGCGCTTGATTTTGATTTTTCTGCATTTTTGTCACCGGATGTTAATTCCGATTCTCCTGGTTCTACTTTTTTTTCCTTTATTTTCTTAACCATCCCAGTTATAAATTTTTATGCCACGTGTACCTTTTTGGGTGTCGTGGCCACATTAATAATTTTCACCAATTCTTTCTATTATACTTTATCGCGTTATTTATAACGGGACAAGTATTTCCTTATTAAAACTTATAAAATTCGTTTAATAATTATATCATATCTTTAAATTTTCGTAGGATTTCGTTATTATTCGTTGTTTTATTTTCGCATATTACTTATAGATGACTTCGATTATTTTTTCTGTGTTTCTTCCAAATTTATCATTAGCTTTTATTGCGAAGGCATTATATCCATATGAGAGCAATACATTTTCCTTAAAATTTCCTTGTTCATCTACAAATATTTTTCTATCATTCAGGCTTATGTTATTTATATTTTTTGCGACACCAGATATTTCAGTCACGGGATCAGATAACAGGGTGCCATTCTTTGGAGAGAGAACTACTATTCTTGGGCCGAAGACGAGCTTTTGTATTTCATATGCGGTATAACCGAATAATAGTAATAATATTACTGATATAATAATTGTTTTAAGAAGTTTTTTTGTTGCGTGTCTGTCAGTCATAATAAAATCAAAAATTAAATATCAAAAATCAAAAATCAAAAATTTAACAAAATTTAAATACTTTATTGCGTTTATCTTTGATATTTGATTTTTGCATTTTGATTTATAGGTAGTCTCCATCTTTATGCTCAACTCCTTCTAGCTGGACTTCTTCTTCTGGGATTGAATCATTACCAGTACCAATCACTTCTCTTGCTTTTGCTCCATCACCAGGGCCAATAACTCCTCTTTGTTCAAGCAAATCTATTAGTCTCGCAGCCCTTGAATATCCAACCCTTAACTTTCTTTGTATGTATGATGTGGAGGCTTTTCCAGCGGCTAAAACTTCTTGTTTTGCTTGTTCGTAAAGCTCGTCATCGCCGTCATCTTCGAGACTGTTGAATACCCCAATACCATCATCACTGTCTCCATTTTTGGCTACTTCCGCCAAGTCGATTTCTCCACCTATAAGTTCGTCTCTGTATGCATCTGCCAAATATTTGACAACATCTTTGACTTCCTTTTCTGAAACAAAGGCCGATTGGATTCTTATTGGCTTAGACATTTCACCACCCATATAGAGCATATCTCCAGCACCGAGAAGTTTCTCAGCTCCCGGAGTATCCAAAATCGTTCTTGAGTCTATCTGTGATACAACTTGAAGGGCAATTCTCGAGGGAATATTTGCTTTAATTATACCAGTAATAACATTAACGCTAGGTCTCTGTGTTGAAATTATGAGGTGTATACCGACAGCTCGGCTCATTTGGGCTAGACGTACTATTCCGGCCTCAAGTTCTCTTGGATATGCCATCATAATATCAGCGAGTTCATCGATGACGATAACTATGTATGGCATTGGCTCTGGCGCCACATGTTTTTCTGGATCATAGCTATCTTTTTTCTTTAATTCCTCAATTTTTCTCAATTCTGGTGCTAATACATTTTTGTGATAAGAATCGATATCTTTTACAGCTTTAGATTCTAGTATGTCATACCTGCGGTCCATTTCTTTTGTTGCCCATTTTAGTGCAAGTATGGTTTTCTTTGCATCGGTGATAACAGGAGTTAGAAGGTGGGGTATTTTGTTATACAAGGTCAGTTCGACCCTTTTTGGGTCGATCATTATAAATCTCAAATTTTCAGGTGAGTTTCTGTAAAGTAGGGAAGTAATAATTGCGTGTATTGTTACGGATTTGCCAGATCCAGTTGCTCCAGCGACAAGAACGTGTGGCATTTTTGCGACATTAACAAAATGTGACTTTCCTGAAATGCCCTTTCCGAGGGTAACTAGTAGTGCTTTGTCTGATTTTTGGAATTCTTCCGAGCCAATAAGCGCGGAAAGACCAACGGTTGATTTTACTGAGTTTGGTATTTCTATTCCCACTAGAGATTTTCCAGGAATAGGTGCCTCGATTCTTAGAGGGTGGGCAGCAAGAGCAAGAGAAAGGTCATTTTGTAAACCAATGATTCTGGAAATTTTCACACCTTCTGCCGGCTTGAGTGCATATCTTGTGACTGATGGCCCGATCGAGACTTCATCCATTTCCACATCAATGCCAAAATTTTGCAAAGTTCTTTTTATTATGTTTGCGTTAGCTTTTATATCTCCTGAGACTATTCTTCCTTTGTCATCTTCAAGAAGTGATAGTGGGGGAGGAACATACTTTGTATTACCGACAGCGCGAGGGTTAAACTTAATATCTGATTCCTCATCTTCATTTTTTCTTACGTATGCGCCTTTAGATTGTTTTTTATCCTTTCTCTCTTCTTTTTCTTCTGATAACTTTTCTTCTTTTTTCTCATCTTCTTCTACCTTATCAGCAATAACTTTTATATCTTCATCCTCGTCAACCTCTTCTTTTTGTTTACGCCAAAACATAATAGAGTCGACTGTGATTCTTGTTTCGAACAAGATCAGACATGAAATAACAAGAAGTGCGAGTAAAATAATTACACTTGCATAGAAACCAAACATGTTGAAAAGTGGGGTAGAGATGATCCAGCCAATTTTACCCCCCCGAGCGGTCCAATATTGTTTTGATATAAGATCAATCATTCCAAGACCGGAAACAAAAAATAGTACACCACCCAAAAATTTTATTTTGTTGAAGTTTCTTTCCTCAGTTTTAAAAAAAGAAACGCTAAGCATGAGGAAGAAGATAGGGATCAAGAAGTAACCGATACCTAAAAGTATTGAGAGTAAATGATAAACTTCCTTGCCTACTGGACCAGCATAGTAAACTTCTTTCCCTACCGCACCTGTAGTTATAGAAGCGAGAGTGAAGATTATTGCCAATACAAAAAAGGTTACTGCAAAAATACCTTGTTTGGTTTCATTTTTTATACTGCCGAAAATGGCTTCTTTTGGTATCGACTTCGAATTTGTTTTTTGAATCTTTTTATCTTTGATTTTTGATGCCATGGTCTTTTAGATTTGGGACTTTTTTATTTTATTAATTACATATATTATAACAAATTAATAATATAATTTCTTCTCACTATTATTTATACAGAGTGCCAAATTTTCCTGTTTATTAAATTATATTATGCTTTAATATAACTGGTCGCCTACTCTTGTTTACTAGATCAAATTACATTCATAAATTTTAATTACAGATTTATCTTTTTGTGTAGTTTTCAGATCCTTGCCACAATGAAACATTGTGTATCGTGATGGTATAATGACACTTTACTTTTAATAACGGACATATTATTATTAGCTGACTATTTGAATTGTCCATGAAATTATTCAAAGACATTATTCAAGGACATCAACAAAATAAAGGACTTTTTACTAAAAGACATGTATTAGACACGAATTATGGAAAACCAAAACAATAATAATTTAGTCAATCCAAAAGATCCAAACAAACCTGTTGTTAGAGCCGATATTAACATTCTATTTTCTGGTGATTCTTACGGACTTTTTGTTTTTCAAAAGACAGAAAAGTTAGTCAAAGCGACTTATTTATTAACTAGTCTAATGTCTGATAAAGAGCCGATGAGAGAGAGGGTAAGGGAGCTTGCTAATATAATGTTACAGGCATCGATCGAGATGTCTGAAAGAATTTGGGGTGAGGATCTGTGTCATAAAAATCTACTTTCTGCTATCAGTGAAATGATAGTTCTTTTTGATATATCAGAAAATACGAAAATGATGTCAAAAATGAATCATCAGATTATTACTGCAGAGCTTCAAAAATTAGCTGATTTTCTCATGAATTCCTTGACAAACTATTCATCAGCCAAAATAGCTTTTGAGCCCGGTCTTTTTGACGGTAATTATGATTATGTTCCAGATCAAACTTACCAGGCAGCGACTTTGGTTCGAGACCGAAGTATAACAAATGCTGGTAATTCTATAAAGGACAAAGATATCTATAAAGGACAAAATGAAGTGGTGAATCATGACACAGAAAAAGAATTTGACCAAAGAAAGTCTCTTACGAAGAGCTCGGTTTTGCCTAGGACTGTAAAGGACAAGGATAATAGACAAAATATTATTTTATCTATGTTACAAAGTGGAGTGAAACTTACAATCAAAGATTTTGCTAAGAATATAAGGGATTGTAGCGAAAAAACAATACAAAGAGAGCTCTTGTCTCTCGTTTCTAAAGGGGTACTAAAAAAAGAGGGTGAAAGAAGGTGGTCAAAATATTTTTTAGTAAAGTAAAGGACGAGATTGGGTGGAGGTTTTTAGGGCAGAAATAACGTTGAATACAAAAAGACGGTTTTGCGAAGCAAAACCGTCTTTTTGTATTCGTCGGGGAGTCAAAAAGCTGCAAGTTAAGTCGCGCTCTCGCTTCTTGTTATTTTAAGCAAAATATGCGATGATGGACAAACGCGTGGGTTTTTAATAGTTGTTGCCTAGTTTTTAGTTTTTTCAAGGCTAAAAAGCTACAAGCTACAACTTTTTTAAGTTATCCACAGTTATGTATTTTGCTAGATATTCTAACAAGATATATAATATGCGCTGAGGTATATCAAGTGTTTTAAAACGCTTTATATTCCTCAAAAATTAGACGGCCGAAAGGCGGTCTAATCGGTTAATATGAAAATATTAGCCACAATACTGAATACTGATTCGGGTTTGCTCAAACCCATTTGTCAGTGGTCGAGAACTTTGACAATTGAATATGTCGGAAAATCGCAGAAAGTCAGTTTTCGTTTTTTGAAAGCTAATCTTTCCAACTTGTGTCGAACTCATTCACTAAAAAACTTTCATCTGCTCAAGGTGAACGTGTGCATGAGAATATAAGGAGGAAGGAATAGTAGAAAGAAAGTCGCACGAGCAATATGTCGGCCGTGTGTTATCCCGAAGTTTATTGAAAGGTCTTTTCATGAATTTCAATGGGAGTAGAGATATTCATCAGATTTAAATAAAAAAGTTTTTAGTCGAAACATTTTATTTTGCTCACTGATTAAAATAATTTTAATCTTAGAGTTTACTGATGAGAAAATAAAGATAATTCTTTCCAACGTTATTAGTTTATTTATTAGTTATGTTTAGGAAAGCATTTTCTTTAATAATTTAAAAATTACAAATTAGATATGAGTAAAAAAATAATCGGTATCATTGCATCATTTGCTATGGTACTTTCATTGGGAGTTGGTGCGACAGCATCAGCTTTCTCAGCAAGCGATTTGGCAATACTTCAAGCTCTTATGACGCCTGAAGCATATGCTAAGCTTACTGCAGCAACACCAGCCGTTTCATCAAGTTACTCTTTTGCAAAAGACCTTACAGTCGGAAGCAGAGGTGCTGATGTTACAGCATTACAAAACTTGCTAGGAGTTTCTCCAGCAACAGGTTACTTCGGTTCATTGACAAAGGCAGCTTTGATAAAGTACCAATTGTCAAAAGGAATCACACCTGCAGCCGGATACTTTGGTCCTAAGACAAGAGGTGTAGTAAACGCTTCTAGTCCAGTAGGAACAGTAGTTTCAACAGGGGGAACAACAGTAGGTACAGTTGTTGTACCATCAGGAACAGATTTATCTGTTTCTTTGGCAGCAACATCACCTTTGGCTTCAGCTTTGATAGCTGGACAGGCAGCAGCAAACCTTGCCGAATTCACATTCACAAACAAGTCAGCAGCTCCTGCAGTGGTTACAAATGTTACTTTACAAAGAATGGGAGTATCAGCTGATACGTCTCTTACAAATGTGTACCTATTCAACGGTGCAGTAAGATTGACAGATTCAGCCTCAGTTTCATCTGGTAAAATAACATTCAACGCAACCGGGGGTATATTTACAGTTCCAGCAGGATCTTCAATGACAATATCTGTAAAATCAGATATTTCTTCAAGTGCTAATGGTCAGTTAGTTGCAGTTGCTCTTACGGGAGTAACAGCTTCTCTACCAGTATCAGCTGTATATCCAATTTCGGGAGCTTCAATGAGCGTATTTAGCTCATCGGATATTGCTCAAGCAACATCAACACTTTCAGCAGCAACTATTGCTGGTGGTGCTATTACAGCAGGTTCACTCAACCAGACACTATGGCAGACAAGTTTGACTTTGACACAGAGAGCTGTTTACCTAAAGAGCTTGGCTCTTAAAGTAATAGGTTCAGTACCTTCAGATTCACTTCAGAATATTAAACTTTATGCTGCAGGAATCCAGGTAGCTTCAGCTTCTGGTATTGATGCTAATGGAATGGTCACATTTGATCTTACATCAGCACCTTACAAGATTGATTCTTCAAGAACTCTTGAAATGAGAGCGGATGTAATCAAAGGTTCAAGCAGACAATTTAGCGTATCGTTACAAAATGTTTCAGATTTGCAAATTATTGATTCAAATTATAACGTAGCTCTTACAGTTGGAAATGGAAATCAGTTGTCATCAGGAAACTGGACAGTTTCAGCGGGTTCAGTTGTAGTACAACTTGACTCATCACTTTCAGCAGGGGATGTCATAACCGGTGCTTCAAATGTTGCATTGGCTAGATACACGATGAAAGCTTATGGTGAAGATATGAAAATATCTTACCTTTATGCTTCGTCAACAATTCCATTAGATAATGTTGCTTTGTTTGCAAACGGTGTACAAATCGGAAGCACACATACATTATCAACAGCTGGTACAGCTGCCCTTTATAGTCTTGGTTCATCTCTCATAATTCCAGCTGGACAAACAGTCACAGTTGAAATAAGAGGAGATATGAAATATAACGGTACAAATGCAACAACAACAGGCGCAAATGCGACCATGCATGTTGCTTTGACAGGTTATACAAACAATGCTCAGGGTTCATATGCTCAGCAATTATCCGATGTTCCTTCATTGACAACATATCCAACTGGTTTTGCTGGTGTTACTATGACAGTCAAGGCAGCGGGAGTATCATTTGCTTCAAATGCAGCATATTCAAACCAGACAGCAGTTCCAAGCACAAGCAATGTTAAACTTGGTTCATATGTTTTGCAGACAACTTCTGCAGAGCCAGTTAGAGTTACAGGTTTGACAGTTACATTGGGTGGAGCAGCAGGTACAACCACAAATGTTTCAAATTTGAGAACATCAGAAAATGCAAGCGATATAAAAGGTACACCAACAGCTTCAAACAATTTCTCAGTTGACTTTACAGTTCCAGCAAATTCATCAAAAGTAATTGATGTTTATGCTGATCTAGGTTCAGTTTCTTCTGGGGTTGCTTCAACAACTATGGCCTTCTCAGGTTATGGTGTAAATAGTAATACAACAATTACACAGGTAGCGGTTACTGGTCAGTCAATCTCTCTTGGAGCAGGCTCAATTGCCCTTCCTCCAACATTGAAGACAGGATCAGGATATTCACCCGTATCACAGTTTGTTGTCGGAGGTACAACATTTGTAACTGGTCAATATAACTTCGTTGCATCAAATGGTGACGCGCTAATTACCGAATTAACATTTGCAGCTTCTGGTACATCAGCTAATATAGTAAGTGTCAGTGTTGGCGGTATGTCATCACCTATGGTTAGTGGTTCAGCTACAATTACAGGTTTGAACATTGTAGTTCCAAATCGCAATACTGGATTAAATGTTCCAGTATCAGTATCTTATCCAACAGTTGGTCAGGGTGGTGTTACAACAAACAATACAGTTGGTCTACAACTTACAGGTTTGAAGTACACATCAGGAAATACAACGACATCAACATCAACACTCGCTGTTGGCACAAATTTGATGACACTTGTAGGTTCGAAACCAGCAGTTGCATTAGCAAATCCATCAACGACAGCGCTTGGTGCAGGTGGATCTGATGTTGAAGTAGCTAAGGTTACAGTTAGTGCAGATGCTGGCGGTCCAATCTCATTGAGATCACTTCCTGTATCAATGCAATCAACTGGTGCTGGAGCTTCTGCATCTGGTGCTTTGTCAGTTAGAACAGGTGGTGCAGGCGGTGACGTAGTAAGTGGTGCAACCTCTACATCAATGACAGTTGGTACAACAACAGCTGCAACTTCTACAATCGTATTCAGCACTCCTTACGAAATAGCAGCAAATAGTTCAGTCACGTTTAGCATTATGATTCCATCAGTTACGTTCACCGATGCTAACGCAACCGCACTTGATACTGTAAGAACAAAACTAGGTTCATCATCATTGTTCTTGTGGTCTGATCTGAATGGTAGTACAACGCAAGCTATAAGTGGTGCGTTGATTCCATCAGTTTCATACCCTACAACTCAAGCTACTGTTAATAACGACTAACTTTATAATAACCACTTGTGATTCTATCTACGGATTTCGCTGTAGAAGAATAGGTTACAAAAAACCGCCGAAAGGCGGTTTTTTGTTTTCCTAAAATTTTTTGCAAAGCTGATAATGTTAAAAGTTATCAACATAAAAATTAGGAACGCTGATATGATAGATGATAAAATATTTTGCAATTATGTTAAAAAATAAATTTTTGTTCTTTCTATCACTCGTATTTATTTATGGTTTCTTATTTATAAATAATACTTTTGCTGTGGTAAATAAACTTTCTTTTATTACCGATATACAAACTCTTGATGTTGGACAAGTATCGAACTCAATAAAAGTTCAGACTGAAGATCAAAATGGCACAACTACCACCGCAAACGAAACAATTTACCTCAATTTATCAACTTCTGGAGACGGCGAATTTTCATCTAATGGTAGTAATTGGAAGGCGATAGCGACTTTGCAGAATAATTTTTCGACTTCAAGTATTTATATAAGTTCGTCATCAGCAAGCAGGACATTTTATTACAAGGGTCTCTCAAGTGGTCAACACAAAATTACGGTTTCAGCAAAATCAAAAAGTGGCATCGTTTTTGGTGATATTGATCAAATAGTAAACATTGGAATTATATCTACATCAACTTCTGGCTCGGAAAATAATAGTGAATCGACGACATCTACTACATCAACTTCTACTACAACACCGAATACATCTAGCCAGAATACGCGAGTTATTACAAGAACAGTTTACGTCTCAACTCACTCCGGCGAAGAGGACCTGAGTAATTATGAAGAGAAAAATGCTTTTCAAATTAGTGCGGGGAGAGAAAGGCTGGCATCAGTTGGCTCTCCGGTTGAATTTGACTCTAAATATACTCTTTTACAGAGTGGTCAATGTCTAGCAAATTTTAAATGGTCTTTTGGTGATGGTTTTGATGCAACAGGTAAAGACGTAAAACATACGTATAAATATCCTGGGGAATATCAGGTGATTTTAAATGGCGATTGTGGGAATTAAACTTCTGTTTCCAGAACAGTGGTAAAAGTAATTTCTCCAAATATTTCGATCTCATGTTCATCAGATGGTGATATGGAGGTGGTGAATAATGATAAAGCAGAAATTAATATTGGAAACTGGAAAATAAAAGGAGTGCAAAGTAACTTTATTTTTCCACAAGATACAATAATTAGTTCTAACAATAGAATCATTTTGTCTAAAGAAGACTTTCACGAGAGTTCCTCGACAGAGAGGATATCTTTATGTAATCCTTCAGGAAGGGAAGTTGCTTATTATAATAATGAAAACATTGAACAACAAAATTCTCCTGATATTTCAAAATCAAATACCAATCAAAACTTGGTGTTGGCAACTAGTACAGATGTATATGTAGTTTTGGCGGAAAAATTACTTACTGAATACAAGGCAAGGATCGCCATAGATCAAACAAAAAATGACATCGTGAAGTACAACAAAGATATGTATACAATAGAAAATACCGACAACAACACATCAAATGAAGACATTATTATTCAAACAGCATCAGCTTTAGATTCAATAGATTCGTCTTCTACTAAGAGTTTTTGGTCTAGGGCGATAAATATTCCAGTTCAGGGTATCAAGTCGCTTATTCGTATGTTCTATGACTTTTAAAAGGTGGTATAATCAATCAGTGTAATAGTATCGGCATATAGTTTGTCAATAAAGACTTCTTAAAATCGATATGTTTAATTCAACATTTTTAAAATTTTTGATCACCTTTGTCCTCATAATATGTGTAAGTTTTTTAATTATGGGTATTGTTGGTGGATTTGGGGCAAAATAAATAATAGTATAATGGAATACCGTTATTAGCCATTAAAATAGCTGGTTATTTCCTCGACCCACCAACACTTTTTTATCATCCAAATTTTGTCTAAAATAATAGATCGGGTTAACCCCAATTACTTGTTATTATTTATGGACGTTCATAGAAATAGTGATGGGGTAAGGAAAATACAGTCGCCACGCTTCTTATTTTCCTTGACATTATCCTCAGTTTTGCTAATATGCTTACTCGAGCTCATATGAGCTTATTGTTTTATTTCTACAAACATATTATATGTCTAGATCACTCAAAAAGGGACCATTCGTAGATGAAAAACTTCTAAAAAAAATAGAAGGTAAAAAACCGATTGAAACAGGTGTTATTAAAACATGGTCAAGAAGAAGCCAGATATCTCCAGAAATGGTTGGTTTTGTATTTGGAGTTCATAATGGAAGGCAACACTTAGAAGTTTTGGTTTCAGAAGATATGGTTGGACACAGACTTGGCGAGTTTTCTCCGACAAGAAAGTTTACTAGACATGGAGGTAAAATGCAGAAAGATCTTGATATTGCAGCAAAGGAATCAGAAATAGCAGCAGCAAAGGCAGCTAAAGCATCAACCGATGCTAAAAAATAATAATTATGATTACCGCTAGATTAAATGATTATAGACAGTCACCAAGAAAGGTAAGATTAGTTGCCAATCTAGTGAAAGGAAAAAAGATAGAGGATGTAAAAAATACTCTAGCATTTTTGATAAAGAGAGCATCAAAGCCTATAGCTGACCTAGTAGATTCAGCTGTTGCAAATGCATCCCATAATTTTAATATTACAGCTGACCAGCTTTATGTAAAAGAGTTTAGAGTAGACGAAGGGGTTGTACTAAAAAGAAGAATGCCAAGAGCAAGAGGAATGGCCTATCCAATAAACAAGAGAACAAGTCATATTTTTATACAATTGGATACCATAGATAACATGCCGGCGAAAAAATCAAAAATCAAGAAGCAAAATCCAAAAATAGAAGACAAAAAACCAAAAGTCGAGGTAAAAAAAGAAAAATTAGTAAAGAAAAAATAATTTTGATATTTGATTTTTAAATTTTGATTTAAATATATGTCACATTCAGTACATCCATACGCACATAGATTAGGTATCATTAGAGATTGGAAATCCCGATGGTTTTTTTCTGGTCAAAAATATAAAGATTTTTTGAGAGCTGACACAATGCTTAGGGAATTTTTGGAAGTAAAGATGAGAGGCCAATACATCGGTTCTATTGAGATGGAAAGAAACGACAAGACATTCAGACTTATAATAAAAACATCAAGACCCGGAGTCGTCATTGGACGAAGTGGGGAAGGTTCTGTTAAACTCAGAAAAGACATACTTAAGTTTGCAAAAAAGAACAAATTAGCTATTCCAGAAGATTTTAGATTGGATGTAGAAGAAATCAAATCACCAGAATCAAATGCGGCAATAGTTGCACAAATGATTGCGGAAGGATTAGAGAAAAGAATGCCATTTAGAAGAGTTATGAAGCAAACTGTGGAGAAAGTTATGGCGAACAGAGATGTCAAAGGAATCAGACTTTACTGTGGGGGAAGACTTGGTGGTGCTGAAATCGCAAGATCAGAAGAAATGAAAAAAGGCAGAGTGCCATTACAGACACTTCGCGCTGATATAGATTACGCTCAAGAAAAAGCCCACATGACATATGGGGATATCGGTATAAAAGTTTGGATATATAAGGGTGATATCTTCGCTGCAAAAGGTGGAGCTGTTTCAAACCAAAAAACTAAATAATAAAAAAAGCCATGTTAATGCCCAAAAAAGTAAAATTCAGAAAAGCTCATACTTTCAGAGAAAATCCTGAGAAAGTAGGGGTTGAGACAAGAGGAACAAAAGTTTCTTTTGGATCTTTTGGTTTGAAAGCTACAGAGGGTGGAAGAATCAAATCACAACAGATAGAAGCCGCAAGAAAAGCGATTGCACACTCAATGAGTAAAAGCGGCAAAATATGGACGAGAATATTTCCAGACCATCCTTATACACAGAAACCAGCCGAAGTTAAAATGGGAAAGGGAAAGGGAGAATTACAGGGCTATGTTGCCATTATTAAGCCAGGACGTGTTATCTTTGAGGTAGATGGAGTCGGTGCGGAAGCGGCAAAAGAAATGCTTAGAAAGGGAGGAACAAAGCTTCCAGTGGCTACTAAATTTTTGGCAAGATAAATAATTTTATGGATATAAAAGATTTAAGAAAAAAAACACCAGGCGAATTGGATAAAGAACTTTCAGAGAAGGCGGTTTCTTTGAGTAATTTTAGGTTTGGTACATCAGGAAGTAAGACCAAAAACGTCAAGGCCGGTAAGAATCTAAAGAAAGAAATTGCCCAAATTCTTACAATTATGAATGAAACCAAAAAAACTGAAAAAAAAGCGTAAAATTTTAATAAAATACAATGGAAAAAACAGCAACAAAAAAGAATAATGGAAAAGTATTGAAAGGTGTAGTTGTCTCAACAAAAATGAAAGATACAGTGGTTATTTCCATAGACACTTTTAAAAAACATCCAAAATATGGAAAATATATAAATAAACAGAACAAAATAATGGCACATGACGCTGGCAATACATGTACAGTGGGGGAAGTTATCGAAATCATAGAAACAAGTCCAATTTCAAAGAATAAGAATTTTAAAGTCGTTAGGAAATAATTTATTTTTACATTTTTCATTTTAATTTTTAAATTTAACTATGATACAGCCAAGATCAATCATAAAAATAACGGATAACTCAGGTGCCAAGATCGGTAGAATCTTTAAGGTCCTTGGAAGTTCAAAAAAGAGGTGGGCCAAAATAGGTGAAATCGTAGTTTTGTCAGTTCAAAAGGCTGAGCCAAGGAAAATGGCAAAAAAACACGATATTCTTTATGGGGTTGTTGTAAGACAAAGATATCCTTTCAGAAGAGCCGACGGTTCATATATTAGATTCGATGAAAACGCAGTTGTTATTATCGAAAAGGGCAAACAGGATCCTATTGCAGGTAGAGTGTTCGGTCCAATTCCAAGAGAGTTAGCTGAGTTAGGTTTCAAAAAGATTGCATCTCTTGCGTCTGAAATTGTTTAATATGCGAAAATAAAAACAACGAATAATAACCTGCCTGCGCCAAGCAAGGCGCGGCAAGCAGGCGAAATCCTACGAAAATTTAAATACAAAATTATGAAAATCAAAAAAGGAGACAGTGTAATAGTAATAGCAGGAAAAGATAAGGGTAAGACTGGAAAGGTTCTTCTAGCTTTACCAAAAGAAAATTCCGTTTTAATTGAGGGTGTAAATGTCAGCAAGAAACACCAAAGAGCACAAAAATCAGGAGCAAAAGGGCAGATTATAGACAAAACAATGCCGATAGATGCATCCAATGTCATGATAAACGATGGTGGCAAGAGAGCCAGAGTTGGAAAGAAACTTATTGGTGGAAAATTTGTCAGAATAAATAGAAAGACGGGAAAGGAAATATAATATGTGAAAATAAAAACTACGAATATTAACGAAATCCTACGAAAATTTAAATACTAATTAACATGATGTCATTAAAAGAAAAACAAAATAAAGCTTTTGAGGCCTTGAAAGGAACAATGGGACTTAAGAACAAAATGCAAACTCCTAAAGTTGAGAAGGTTGTTCTAAGTTCTGGTACTGGTTCTTTTAAGGATAAAAACAAAAATAAAGTTGTTGAAAATAGGCTAACAAAAATTTCCGGCCAGAAAGTGATGCTTAAGGTTGCTAAGAAGTCCGTTGCTACATTCAAAGTCAGAGAAGGAGATCCAGTCGGATATCAGGTAACTTTGAGAGGAAAGAGAATGTTTGATTTCCTAGACAAGCTTGTATATATTGCACTTCCAAGAACAAAAGACTTTAGAGGGCTTTCAGTTCACGCTATTGATAATATGGGTAATTTCACAGTTGGTATGAAAGAGAATTCAGTTTTCCCGGAAACATCCGATGAAGAATTGAAAGATGTATTTGGTCTTGCTGTCACAATAGTAACTAATGTAAAAGATAAAAATTCAGCAAAAACATTTTTAGAGTATCTAGGATTTCCATTCAAGAAAGGGGAGGAAGCAAGGAGAAGTAAAAAAGACAAATAATAATTAAAAAACCGCCTTTGGCGGTTTTTTAGCACCAGGTTTACCTCCCCCCAAGGTTTGATGGCAAGGTTCAACCTTGCCAAATTATATAAATTCGCTAGACTATACTTCATGTCAAGAAATATTGTTATATCTGTAGATGAATTTTATCATATATATAATCGTGGCAATGATAGACGAGAAATCTTCCACGATGAAAGAGATTATTTGCGTTTCCAAACGTTATTGTATGTTTGCAATAATGTAGCCACTATTCATATAAGTAATTTTCAAGATACACTACTCAAAAAATTGTTATCTCTTGAGAGGGAAGATACACTTGTGTATATTGGTGCTTATTGTTTAATGCCAAATCATTTTCATCTACTTGTTAAAGAAAAAATTGAAGGTGGTACAAGTTTATTTATGCAAAAATTATCTACAGCGTATACAATGTATTACAACCGCAAATACAAAAAAACAGGTTCACTTTTTGGTGGTAGGTTCAAGGTGAAAAATCTTGATTCAGATCAATATCTAAAATATCAGTATTTTTATATTCACTTGAACCCGATTTCTATTATTGACGCTGGTTGGAAAAATAACAAGATAACGAATATTAAAAACGCCAAAGTTTTTCTAAATTCATACAAATATTCAAGTTATAACGATTATGCGGATAGAGAAAGATTGGAGAGTGTAATATTAGATAAAGATGTTTTTCCAAACTATTTTTCTACTCAAACAGAATTCAGTTTGATGATTAGTGAGTGGCTGAATTTTGAAAATGGCAAGGTTGAACCTTGCCAGTGAATTTTAACTGGCCAAATATAATAAAGTTCGTTTGACTTCTGGTTTTGTTTTTGCTAGTATTTCCCCACGAGCTGTTGAAGGCTCAATTTAATTATGGCTAAGAAATCAGTTATTGCGAGATCAAAAAAACCAATAAAATTTGCCTCAAGAGTAGTGAGGAGATGTTTTCGTTGTGGAAGGAAGCATGGATATATGAGAGATTTTGATCTATGCAGGATTTGCTTTAGAGAATATGCTAATCAAGGAAAAATTCCTGGAATAAAAAAATCATCATGGTAACAGATATAATCGGAGATTTTATAATAAGAATTAAAAATGCCAACCTCGCTGGAAAAGAGGCTATTTCTGTTTACACTTCAAAAAATAAAGAAGCAGTTGCGGATGCATTAGTTAGAGCTGGGTACATAAAATCTTTTTCAAAAAATAGCACAGGAAGAATGTTGGATGTCGTGCTTTGCTACAAGAAGTTAGACAAATCACCAAAAATAACCAACGTTCAAAGAGTTTCTAAGCCCTCAAGGAGAGTTTATATGAAATCATCGGAAATCAAACCTTTCAAAAGTGGATTTGGAGCTACGATTATTTCGACCCCGGCCGGAATCCTCACAAACAAGGAGGCAGTCAAACAGAAAGTCGGAGGAGAGGTACTCTTTAAAATTTGGTAATCTAATACAATGTCAAGATTAGGAAAAAAAGGAATAGAAATACCAGCAAAAACCGAAGTAAAAATAAACGGTGAAGTTGTTTCAATAAAAGGGCCACTCGGAGAACTTTCAAGAGTTTTTAAGAAAAATATAATAATTTCACTAGATGGAAATAAGGTGAATCTCAAGCCAGTAAAGGATTCTTTGGAAAACAAAGCTCTTTGGGGAACTTATGCTTCACACATTATGAATATGATTGAGGGAGTAAATAAGGGCTATACGAATAGACTTGTTGTTGAGGGTATAGGTTATAAAGCAGATGTTACATCAACGGACATTACCTTTAAAGTTGGATTTTCACACCCAGTTAAAGTTTTGATTCCAAAAAATCTTAAGGTAACTTCAGAAAAAGGAGTGCTTATTATAAATGGTATTGATAAGGAATTGGTCACGAGTTTCGCTTCTGGTCTGAAGGCGATAAAGAAGCCTGAGCCATATAAAGGAAAGGGAATCAGATTTGAAGGAGAGGTAATCAGAAGAAAAGAAGGAAAGAAGACAGCATAAAAAATAAAGTTCGAAATCAAAATTATTACAATGAAAAGGTTAACAAACAAAGCAACTAAAATAGCAGTAAGGCACAACAGAATCAGAGCTAAAATCTCTGGTACTACTGAAATGCCAAGGTTTAGTGTATATAAATCAAACACTTCTGTTTATGGACAAATCATTGATGATACGAAAGGTACTACTCTAGCTGCTTACTCTGCTGATAAATGTAAAGGTAAAAATTTTGTTGAGAAGTCCACCAATGCTGGAAAAGAATTGGCCAAATTAGCGATTGAAAAAGGCGTAAAAAAAGTCGTTTTTGATAGAGGGGGATTTATTTATACTGGCAAAATAAGAGCCTTTGCTGATGGTGCAAGAGAGGGGGGACTCAAGTTCTAATATGCGAAAATAAAAGCTACGAATATTAACGAAATCCTACGAAAATTTAAATCTAAATACAAAAAATGCAACCAGAAATCAAAACAACAAATAATCCAGTCGCTCCAGTCAACGCAATACCTGTTGGTGTTGTTCCTCCAAGACGTGCTGTTATTTTTTCTAAACCGAGATCTGTTTTTGGAGGTGGAGATAGAACAAAAAACCCAAGGAGGGGTGGACACGGAAGACCAGAGAGAGTCAAGCCTGAATTTGATCAGAAGATTTTAAATATAAGAAGAGTTACCAGAGTTACAAAGGGAGGTAAGAGATTAAATTTCAGTGTATATATGGTGGTTGGTAATAAAAAAGGTTCTGTTGGGGTAGGTACAGGAAAGGCAAATGATACATCACTTGCAATAGATAAGGCGTATAGAAATGCAAAGAAAAATATAATGCATTTAAATTTGACGAAAACGATGTCTATTCCTCACGATGTCAGTGCAAAATATTGCAGTGGAAGAGTACTTCTAATGCCTGCAAAAGGAAGAGGTGTCAGCGCAGGAAGCGCACTTAAGAACGTCATTGAACTTGCAGGAATAAAAGATGTTTCTGCCAAAGTAATTTCTTCATCAAAAAATAAACTTAACATGGCAAGGGCAGCCATGATCGCTCTATCCGTTTTTGACAAAAAGAGAAATCCAGTAGTCGTAACCACAGAAGTTAAAACTGAAACTAAAGAAGTGAAGAAAGAAGTTAAGAAATAATTTTACTATCATGAAAATACACGATTTAAAAAGAGTAACAAAAAATAGAAAGACAGCCATAGTTGGAAGAGGTGGAAAGAGAGGAAAGACTTCAGGCAGAGGAGGAAAGGGTCAAACGGCAAGAGCGGGTCATAAGGTTAGACCTGAGTGGAGAGATATAATAAAAAAAATACCTAAGCTTAGAGGCTATTCTTTCAAAGGTTTTCAGGGTAAGTCCAATGTTGTTAATGTTAGTCAATTGGAAGCAGTTTTTCCAAATAATGGTCTGGTGAATCCATCAACACTTGTCAAAATGGGAATTTTTGAAATAAAAGCAGGCAAGAATCCGAGAGTAAAGGTGCTTGCCTTAGGAGATATTTCTAAAAAATTAACTATTTCTGGCTGTAAAGTATCAGCTGAAGCAAAAGTAAAAATTGAAAAAGCTGGAGGTATTGTAAAATAAATTAAAATAAAAAATCATGGATTTCTTCGATAAATTAAAAATGATTTTTCAAGACAGGGGACTACGAGGAAGAATCCTCTTTGTTCTTGGTGCATTGTTTGTCTCTAGACTTTTGGCAGCGATTCCTATTCCAGGTATAGATCAAACGAGACTTTTGAATTTCTTTTCAAATGATTTTCTAAGTTTTCTAAACGTATTTTCAGGAGGTGGAATGAGCAAACTTTCTATTGTGATGCTCGGAGTTGGTCCATATATTACGTCGTCAATTATCATGCAGCTTCTTACCATGATGTCTTCAAAGGTGAAGTCCATGTATCAAGAAGAAGGTGAGATAGGAAGAAGAAAATTTACTCAAATTTCAAGAATTCTTACTATTCCTATTGCACTTCTTCAAGGTTTTAGCTTTTTGAAATTGCTTCAGAGCTCAGCTGTTTTACCGAATATGACAGCGTTTGATTTTTCTTTGAATCTTTTGATTATTGTTGCTGGTTCTATGTTGTTAATGTGGATAGGAGAACTCATGACAGAGTTTGGAATAGGAAATGGAACATCACTACTTATCTTTGCAGGTATAGTTTCTCGTATACCTACTATCGTAACTCAAATGAGTTTATCTTTTAGTATTGATCAGATACCTGTTTATTTGATTTTGTTTGTAGTTTTTTTGGCGGTTATTTATGGAGTTGTATATATTTCAGAAGCAGAAAGACCAGTACCTGTTACTTACGCAAAAAGGATAACCGGCTCAAAAGTTTCTGGAGGAGTTTCCACATATTTACCACTAAGATTAAATCAGGCTGGAGTTATACCTATAATATTCGGTATGTCAATTTTGCTTTTTCCACAAATGATATTTAAATTTTTGTCACAATCAGCTACAAACGTTATATTAAAATCTGTTTCCGTCTTTTTTAATAATCTTCTCACAAATTCTTGGATTCACGGAATATTATATTTCCTATTGGTATTTCTTTTTACTTATTTTTATACCGCAGTTACTTTTGATCCAGATCAAATTTCGAAAAACCTTCAACAAGGTGGAGCTTTTGTTCCGGGAGTAAGACCAGGAAATTCTACATCAGAATATTTAGCCAAGGTTTTAACAAGAATTACTTTAGTTGGGGCTTTGTTTCTAGGAGTTATAGCCGTTTTGCCTTTGGCTGTTCAATCTATTTCTGGAATATCTTCTATAGCAGTCGGTGGTACAGCATTACTTATCGTTGTTTCGGTTGTTATAGATTTGATAAAGAAAATTGAGGCCCAGATTACAATGAGAGAATATTAGGTTGACTCTTAAAAAAATAAGAAAATACAAAGACGGGTTTTGCTTCGCAAAACCCGTCTTTGTATTTGTATATTAGTAAACTACAACCTCTAGTTTAGTTATGTTATAATTTACCCGTTAAAGTTTTTGCTGACGTTATTGAAAATGCTTTTGTCAAACCATGGTTTGTGTATGAAAATATGGTTAAAATTTAGAAGTCAAAGCTTATAAAACAATAACATTTTCATCAGTAAAAATTTTCTCGGGTAAATGCTAAACATATTTAAAAAAGAGGATAAAAATATGGACGGAGACGCTTACATTTTTATAGGTAGATCTGGTTGTGGAAAGGGAACACAAGTCGAACTTTTTAAAAAAGAGTTGATAAAAAACACTGGCTCGAAAATTCTTCATATAGAAACAGGTTCGCTTTTAAGAGATCTTGTAAAGAAACAGTCTTTTACCTCTGGTATCACAAAAGAAATTATTGAAACTGGCGGACTCATGCCTGAGTCGATTGTGATAGGACTTTGGATGAATTATCTTGTAAATAATTTTACCGGAAAAGAAAGTTTGGTTTTTGATGGAGCCCCAAGAAGAATAGGTGAGGCAATTTTACTCGATGACACTTTAAATTTTTATAAAATAAAAAAATATAAAGTCATCCATATAAATACTAGTGTAAAATGGTGTACAGAAAGACTTTTGGCGAGAGGTAGAAAGGATGACACAAAAGAGGGGATAGCAAAAAGAATGGAATGGTACGATACTGAAGTAATGAAATGCGTTAATTTTTTCTTTGAGAATAAAAGTTGCGAATTTATTGATGTAAATGGCGAACAAACAATAGAACAAGTTAGCGAAGAGCTTCTAAGTAAGGTTTTCAATATGCGAAAATAAAAACAACGAATATTGCGAAATCCTACGAAAAATAAAATGCCAAAAACAAGTGGAAAAGTTTTATATCCGGAGATGTCGTACATAATCAATGGAATCTTGTTTTCTGTTCATAATGAATTGGGATTTTATGCAAAAGAAAAGCAATATGGTGATTTAATAGAAAAGAAGTTTAAGGAAGTACATTTGCCATTCAAAAGAGAACAAAGAATATCTGATACAGGAAACATTTTGGATTTTATTATTGACGATTGTATTGTATTGGAGAAAAAGACGGTAAGATTCATTACAAATGAAAATTTTAGACAAATACAAAACTATCTTCAGCAGACTGGAATAAATTTGGGTATTCTGGTAAATTTGAAAAGTAAGTTTATAAAACCATTAAGAGTCATTAGATTAGACACCGAGAAAACAGATTTTCGTAGGATTTCGTAATAATTCGTGTAAATTTTCGTATATTATGATCACAATAAAATCAAAAGAAGAAATAGCCATATTAAGAGAAGGCGGAAAGCGCTTAGCTTTTATATTGAATGAAGTCGGAAAGGCTGTAAAACCTGGGGTTTCGACTGCAGAATTAAATGATTTAGTAAATAAACTCGCGGATGAAAGAGGTGATACTCCATCGACTTTGAATTATAGACCTAAAGGGGCAAAACGGGCATATCCTGCTAGTATCTGTGTTTCTATAAATGACGAAGTAGTTCATGGCATACCAAATGAAAATCCAAAGATTTTAAATGAAGGAGATATAGTTTCATTAGATATGTGTCTTACTCACAGAGGCCTCGTGACTGATTCAGCTATTACTGTTCCAGTTGGAAAAATTGATCAAGTTGCACAAAGACTTATCGATGTTACAAAAGAATCTTTATATGCAGGTATTAAAGCAGCGAAAGGAAATAAACATACTGGAGATATTGGTTATGCTGTTAGTAGAGTCGCCAAAGCGAATGGCTTTTCTGTTATAGAGGACCTCTGTGGTCATGGGGTTGGATATAGCGTTCATGAAGACCCTTACGTGCCAAATTTTGGTGAAAGAGGGAAGGGTGACAAATTAAAACCAGGAATGATCTTAGCGATAGAACCAATGTTGAATGAGGGTGGAAAAGAGGTATACGTAGACAAAGACGGATATACATTTAAGACAAAAGACGGATCAAGAAGCGCTCATTTTGAACACACGGTTGCAATAACAAGCAAAGGAGCTGAGATACTTACTAAAATATAATAACAATATTTAGTTTTTTATTTATTAAATATTTTAAAGGATCTGTTTACTAGACAATTGGAATAAATTTGATACCATTTTTATAGATGAAGGTCTTAAGTGTATAAATCAATTAGTTGCGGAGGGAGTGTGCCGATAAAAAGATTCTATGCAGTGACCATGACTTCTGTGTACAAAGTTGCACAGGAGGCAAATGGTATGCCTTTGGTGGAGAAGATCTTTCTGAAGGGGGGGAGCCAGTTTGGGGTTGGACACAAACTTCGTGATGGAACGATGGTCTCAGTTGGTCGTCAGATCATCACGTTCATTCCCGAAGGGGGAGGCATGACCTCTTTCCAGAGAAAGATTGAAATGGTGAATACGCGATATTGGGGAGGTCAAACTTCTTATATCGCAGCTCTCTTTTTCACCAGAAAAGAGGCTCTTGCTTGCATCAAGTCTAAGAGTCTCAAGTCGTGCGATAGTCGATGGATTGATCAGACAAGGAGTGTGCTCGCGACGATCGGTGATGATCACCCGACGTTCTCCGTCTGTCACTATAAGGAGATGGCGCTGATTCCAGAACAGTGACAACCCCATCGCCCTCCCGCTCAAACGAGCGGGAGGGCGAGGGTTGTTTTTTTATACTTGATTAAAACCAAAAGTTAAATAAGTTTATTTTATCCTTGACATACTGACTAAAGTCATATATAATTGTCAAAGTTAAGTTCCTTAAAATACTACTACAATTTTAAGCCGAGCTTTTTATGTTTTATGCATAAAACATAAAAAGCTCGGCTTAAACAGTGAGCCGTAAAATAGCCAGAACGAATCTGGCAAAAGAGGAGGAACCTGACCATGGAATCCATGCTCAGAGAAGCACTCCGTAAGCACAACGGACTGCGCCAACAGCTTGATAATATGCTGCTCGGCGAGGAAGGGGATGTCGTGGAGGCGGAGCTCAAAAAGTTCGTAACCATGCGCCCCTGCTGGACCAGAAAGAAGGAGAACTCTTTCCTGCGAGATCTCTTCGTCGAAGAGACTATCTCGATCGGAAAGACTTTCGGCAATGAGACACTCACGAATGACGGGAAACCGTTTGCGAGGGTGGACTCGGACTTCAAGAACTGGGGACTCATCCACGACTATCATGCGACCAAAGAGGTCAAGGTGAAAGTCGCCGAGCTCGTGAAGAACGGAACATTCAAGGAAATCTTCGGAGCTTTCGGAGAGAACCTGAACCGCCTTTCTTTCACGGTTCCTCAAGTCAAGAAGTTCGTCGAGGAGAACGCAAACAAACTTCTCGACAACGGCTGCGGGAACTTCTTCCTTGTGAAGGATGGGGGAAAGTTCTTCGTCGCGAACGTGAACCGGTACGATGATGGCTGGAGCGTGTTCGTCCGCGGGTTCTCGGACGGCAGTGTCTGGGGCGCCGAGCACCGTTATCGGTTCATGTCCCCGCAACTGAAGCCTTAATACTTTGCCCTAGTTCCTTTGGGACTTTGGCACTGTGATGTTTTGATCCCGATACCTTGCGCAAGCAAGGTATCGGGTTTTCGTTTGTGTAAAATATTGTTATACTAATTTTGAAATCATGTGTTACAGAACGGTTAAGGCTTTTCTTTCATGGTCTTAAGATTCTTTTTGTCAGAGTTGTGTCGGGTACGCTTTGTAAACAGTAAACAGTGCTTTAGGCTCTATCTCGGGTATGATATAATTTTTATATGAGGAAACAATCATTTATAGAGGGCGAATACTATCACGTATATAATCGCGGAGTAGACAAAAGAGATATTTTTATTGATAAAAATGATATTAAACGTTTTGTCGAAAGTATGCGCGAATTCAATCGTATCGAAGTTGTCGGAAGTCTGGCTAATTTTAGAAAGTCCAAGATAGAGTCTAAAGCACTGTCTGGAGAATCGCTGGTCTCAATTGTCGCTTATTGTCTGAATCCAAACCATTTTCACTTTATTTTAAAACAAACAATAGATGGTGGCATATCCAAATTTATGCAAAAACTACAAGGAGGGTACACTTATTTTTTTAATGCAAAAAATTCCCGTACCGGATCACTTTTTCAGGGAACTTTCAAATCCCATTTAATTAATGATGAAATATATTTTAATAAAATTATTGCATATGTGAATAATAATTATCAAATCCACAGCATACCGAAAGGTAAGATTAACCTTATATTTGCCAGTGATTACGAATATAAGAATAATAATTTTAAACTTGTTACAAAGAAAGAGGGTGAAGAGATAATTAAAATGTTTGATGGAAATAAGAACTTTGAAAAGCGCTGTGAGGAAATAGTTTCTATTATTAAGAAGGAAAGAGGAGTTCAACCTCTAACTGAAGAAGAGAATATGCCAGATAGAGTCTAAAGCACTATCTGAAAATATAAAATGCATTTCCGTAATTTATAAGGGGATGTTATAATTCACCAGTCTAAGCTATTAATTAAAGGCTAAAATTTTTGTAGGGTTTCGTAATTATTTGTATAAATTTTCGCATATTATATGGCAGAACAATTTGGTGTAGAAAATATAGAACATAAATTTAAAACTCCGGAAGAAGAGTTGCAGTATTTACGTGCAAAAGTTGCTGATCATGAGAAAGTCCACGCGAGCACAGGTGAGAAAGTTGAGCAAGAGGAAATCATAAAGGAAGAGATAGTTGCGCATGGCAAAAAAAATCCAGCTGATGTTTTGGATAAGAATTATGCTTTAAAGAAGTCTGAAGTCGAAGCTATCGTACTTGATTTGTCTCCAGAACCTCACGATGCTCAGATGGGGGAGCTCGTGAATGTTTTGCAGGAAAAGGGAGTTCTCAATGCTTTGTCAGTTGTTGATATATTAAAAAACCCTCATATTGAAGATGATTTTCATAGGTTTTTGGTTCAATATATTAAAGCCGGTTTTAGGACGGCGGGTAATGATGAAAAGAGTCCTGTTTTCAAGGCGTTAAAAATGACTCTTTTTGAAGTTTCACTTCCAAGTAGAGAAAACAATAAAGATGAAACCCAGAAGAATAAAAATTTGAAGGAAATAATTTCAAAGATGGAACAGTTTTATGCCGGTATGTTTTCTGTAAGCAATGATGACAAAGGGGGAACTGGCTATTTTGTCGTGGAACTTTCAAAAGCGATTCACACTAATGAAATTATTTTTTATATTTCTATTCCGGACTCAAAGAGATCTCTTTTTGAAAAGCAGGTACAATCTATATTTCCGGATGTTAAAGTTGTTGAAAAGAAAGATGACTATAATATTTTTAATGAATCCGGAGCTCATGTTGGTTCAGTTGCTTCATTCTCTAAAAATAGTGTCTTACCTATAAAGACATATGATCAGTACGATTATGATCCCCTGAATGTACTTCTAAACAGTTTTTCTAAAGTTGACAAGGATGGTGAGGGAGCCTCTATACAAATAATAGTAAAACCAGCACCATATGAAAAAGTGGAATTTTTTAAGAGGGTTCTTAAGGAAATGGAGAAAGGTTTAAAGTTGAAAAAAGCTCTTAAAAAAGCAGACAAATCTTTTTTGGGAATTTTGAAAGAAATTGGAAGAGAAATAATAAAAGTTGAGAAAAAAGATAAAGATAGCAAAGATGAAGACAACAGTGCGTCTAACGCCACCCCTATTGAAAATATAAAAACTAAGATTGGAAGTCCTCTTGCAAATATAAATATAAGAATAATGGCTTCTTCGTCCACCAAAGAAGAAGCTTCAGCTATACTTTCTGACATCGAATCATCATTTAATCAGTTTGAAAATACCAACGGAAATAAGTTTAAGTTTGAAAGAATTGAAGGAAAAAACCTCTTAAAAATGGCTCGTGATTTCTCGTTCAGAGTCATCGATGAGAGTAGAAAACTCGATATAAATTTGAAAGAGTTAACGACTATAATGCATTTGCCAGAATCTGATTTCAGTAGCTCGGCTCAACTTAAAAAGACTGAAGCAATAAGCGCCCCTGCACCACTAAGTTTGTCTACTGAAGGCGTTCTTTTGGGAACAAATCATTATAGGAATGTTGACACAGAAATAAGGATGGCTCCAGAAGACAGACTACGACATTTTTATATCATTGGACAAACTGGTACAGGTAAAACAACTCTCATGATGACAATGATTCGACAAGACATATTAAGTGGTGAAGGTGTATGTTATATAGATCCGCATGGAACTAATATTCAAGAAATTCTCGGTTACGTTCCGCCTGAAAGATATGACGATCTTATTTATTTTGATCCGAGCTACATGCCGAGACCTATGGGTTTGAATATGATGGAGTTTGATGAAAGATTTCCGGAACAAAAGACTGTTGTTGTAAATGAGTTGCTTGCTATTTTCAATAAATTGTTCGATATGAAAGTTTCTGGTGGGCCGGCTTTTGAACAATATTTTAGAAATTCTGCGATGCTAGCAATGGAAGATGTTGCTTCTGGAAATACCCTGCTCGAGATTAGCCGTATCATGGCAGACAAAACTTTTAGAGATATGAAGCTTTCGAAATGTAAGAATCCTATAATAAAACAATTTTGGGAATCTGCGCAGAAAACAAGTGGTGAATCTGGTCTTGCGAACTTTGTGCCTTATATTACGAATAAATTCGATGGATTTTTGCAGAATGAATTTATGCGTCCTATTGTTACGCAAGAGAAATCTGCATTTAATTTTAGGGATATAATGGATGGTAAAAAGATTTTTCTTGTCAATTTATCGAAAGGAAAACTTGGTGAATTGAATTCAAACTTACTCGGTCTTATTGTTGTTGGTAAATTTCTAATGGCCGCTCTTTCGAGAGTTGATACTGTAAATATGAGTTCATTACCACCATTTTATCTTTACATCGATGAATTTCAAAATGTTACAACAGATTCAATATCCACTATTCTCTCTGAAGCTAGAAAATATAAGTTAGGACTTATCGTGGCGCACCAGTTTATTGCTCAACTTGAAGATGATATTAAGGATGCTGTTTTTGGAAATGTGGGTTCGATTGATGCTTTTCGTGTAAGTGCCGAGGACGCTGAATTTTTGGAGAAAAGTTTTGCACCGACATTTTCTGCGAAAGATTTGATGAATATTGATAACTATAATTCTTATATAAAAATGCTTGCACATGGAAAAGTTTCCAAACCTTTTAGTATGGAGACGAATAGACCACCACAACCAAATATGGAAATGCTTGATAAAATTAAACAACTATCATATCTCAAGTATGGAAAAGATAGGGCAGAGGTTGAGAAGGCAATGATGGATAAATATAAGAAACCAGAAGTGAAAACCGAGTCGCCTTTTGGAACAAAAATTTAATTATTAATTTATTAAAAAAATAATCATGAAAACAGAGAGAACATTTGTTATTATAAAACCAGATGGAGTCCAAAGATCTCTTATTGGTGAGATAATCAAAAGATTTGAAAGAGTTGGTCTAAAACTTGTTGCAATGAAAATGCTTGTTCCGACGAAAGAAATGGTGCGTAAACACTACACACTTGACCCTGAATGGATGAGAAAAACCGGAGAAAAAACTATTGCGGGTTATATCAAAAAGGGTCTTAAACCACCAACCAAAGATCCGATTGAGGTCACTACCGTTGTTTTAAATAATTTAGCGAAATATATGTCGAGTGGACCGGTATTAGCCATGGTTTGGCAGGGAGTACACGCCGTCGGGATTACGAGAAAACTTGTTGGTGGAACGGAACCTTTAACTTCAGATGTTGGAACTATAAGAGGTGATTTTGTTTTAGATTCATATCAATTATCTGATTTGGACGGACGAGCTGTGAGGAACGTTGTTCATGCTTCTGGTTCTGTTGGAGAGGCTAAAGATGAGATCAATTTGTGGTTTGATAAGAAAGATTTGATTAATTATAGATTGGTACAGGAGGAAATTCTTTATGACGTGAATTTAGACAGTATTTTGGAATAATTTATTGGTCCAAACGGTACAAAAACCGTAGTTAAAGGCCAGGTGTTTCCTGGCTTTTTTCATCACTGAATAAAGTTGTTTTTTATGATCAAAATTTCTTGACCACGGCACCATTTTTAAAGAAGTGATATTTTGTTAGTCTTTTATCGGATTAATTATAAAATTATCCTTGTAAATTATAGATAAAGTGAAAATGGTACGGGGTCAGGAAAATATACTCACTTTGCTCGTTATTTTCCTTGACTTTATTTTGATTTCATATATACTCGTTCCTACACAGATATGTTAAACAAAAAGCCAATTTAAACGGAAAGTATAGTCGGCATTTTAATGTTGTCTCTACTAACCGCCACAAGCGGTTTTTTTGACGGAAAGATTGAAACTTGAAAAATAAGATTGAAGTTTGAGGGATTCTCTAAGGAGGATAATTTAAATTTAAATCTTCATTCTGTCACAGTATCACCAATTTTCCACGTGAAGTGGATTGGGTCTTTTATAGATATTGTAGACAGGCAGGTGGTCGCTTGTACCTCACTGTGTTCGGCACAAGCTAAATTCAAATATAAAAAAGCAAAAATCAAAAATATAATTAAAAATTTAAAAATGAATTTTCACAAGGCGAAAATTCAGAATGAAAATTTTAAATTTTAATCTTTAATTTTGAACTTTGATATTTACATTTTGATTTTAGCGAAGTATCGAGCGTGGCGAGGTACAAGCGACAAATTCGTCAAACGATTTTGACGAGACTGTTATACGGAATTGATTCTATATAACAGGTTAAAACAAATACGTCCCCACACCTACTTTGCCATTGTGTTTTTGTTGCTAATCGAGATTTGTAAATGATTACAGACTTTGTTAAGTAGCGGAAATTAATATTACTTAATATTATAAACACAATGCAACGATGGCAAAGTAGGTGTGGGGATAAAGTTGTGGTTTTTAAATTTCCTAATGGGAAATTTAAGGGCGCACGGTGGATGCCTTGACTCTAATAAGCGATGAAGGACGTAGTTAAGCTGCGATAAGCTTTGGGGAGGTGCTTAGCAACCTTTGATCCAGAGATTTCCGAATGGGGAAACCCGTCCAACTTTGTTGGACATCTTGCACTTGATGCAAGTTGCATACCCAGGGAAGTAAAACATTTCAGTACCTGGAGGAACAGAAAACAATGTCACGCAAGTGACTATATTTCCTTAGTAGCGGCGAGCGAAAAGGAAACAGCCCAAACCGATCACAAACTTTGTGCATAAGATTTCGTATTAAAAGATGGAAAGTGAAGACAACAGCAACAAGCGGTCCTCCTCAAGGAATCCGCAAGGGGCTTAACGCCCATGCGCTGGCGGCGCCGAGCGCAGTCTTCCACCATCAGGTGACCTAAGGGATTCACTACCCCAAAGGCACTTAGGATTGGGTGGCTTCGCGTTTGAGCAGTACAATACTCACGCGAAGCCACCCATCCATCTTTTAGTATAAAATTATTGTGCATAAAGTTTGTGATCGGTGTAGTAAGATGATAACGTCATTTATTTATAGATGAGAAAAGTTACAAAATATTTTGTTAGCAGAATCTGCTGGGAAGCAGAACCCTAGTGGGTAATAGTCCCGTAAGCGAAAATAAAATATCTTTTCCGTTATTATTCTTGAGTACCTCAGGACACGAAAAGCTTGAGGGAATCTGCCGGAACTAACCGGTAAGGCTAAATATTGTTAGAGATCGATAGTGAACTAGTACCGTGAGGGAAAGGTGAAAAGCAGCCCGGTGAGGGCAGTGAAATAGACCTGAAACCGTGCGCCTACAAGGAGTCGGAGCGGTCATCACACAGCGTGTGATGACAAAAACTCAAAGATGAAAAATCAAATATCAAAATGAAAATTTAAATATATAAAATTTTAATGCATCATGCATTGGATTTATTTTTTAAATTTTGGGTTTTAATTTTGATTTTTGATATTTACATTTTGATTTTTGATCATCGTGCTTTGCGCGATGACCGTCACGGCGTGCCTATTGAAGAATGAGCCAACGAGTTGATCTGTGAAGTAGGCTAAGCCCTTTACCGGGTGGAGCCATAGGGAAACCGAGTATGAATAGTGCGTTTATTTTACAGATCAGACCCGAAACCAGAGCGAGCTTATCTTGAGCAGGATGAACCTTTGAGAAATCAGAGGGGAGGTCCGAACCGGTTAGCCGTGCAATACTATCGGATGACTTGAGATATGAAGTGAAAAGCTAATCGAGCCTGGTAATAGCTGGTTCTCTCCGAAATAGCTTTTGGGCTAGCGTCAGATTTACCCTTGGGGGGTAGAGCACTGGAAGGTTTTGACAGATAGAAATATCGCAAGACCTATCAAACTCCGAATACCCAAGGTCAACTGTCTGGCAGTTAGACTGTGGAGGCTAAGCCCCATGGTCAAAAGGGAAACAGCCCGCATCTAAATTTAAGGTCCCTAAATCTATGTTAAGTACACTTAAGGTGGTAATTTTTCTCAGACAGTAAGGAGGTTGGCTTAGAGGCAGCCATCCTTTAAAGATAGCGTAACAGCTCACTTACTAAGAGATTTTGCGCCGCAGATAATCGGGGTTAAACATAGTACCGAAACTTAGGACTATAAGTGTCTTCGGACATTTATATTGGTAGGAGAGTATTCAACTCTGCGATGAAGGTAAAGGGGTGACCCATACTGGAGCGTGTTGAAGTAAGAATGTTGGCACAAGTAACCACAATGCGGGTGAGAACCCCGCACACCGAAAAACCAAGGTTTCCTTCGCGATGACAATCAGCGAAGGGTTAGTCGGCCCTAAGTGGATGGCGATAGCCGAACACGATGGACACATGGTTAATATTCCATGACCTTTATATATTGCGATGGGAGGACGAAGATTAGTATGATAAGCGCATTATGGATTTGCGTTTGTGGCATAATTGCGAGTTCCAGGTAAATCCGGAATTCTATCTTAAATGATGAGTGAAAGTGCAGCATAAACATTACGGTTCGCCGTGGTGGATTTATCAAAGCAAACTTCCGAGAAAAGTCTCTAAGCATAAATATGTAAAGACCGTACCGTAATCCGACACAGGTGGTTAGCTCGAGTAGAGTAAGGTGAACGAGTGATAGATCTTCAAGGAACTCGGCAAAAAAGCAGCCGTAAGTTAGCGATAAGGCTTGCCCAAATTTATTTGGGTAGCATCAAAAGCTTCCCTGCCAACTGTTTATCAAAAACACAGCTTCCTGCGAACTCGTAAGAGGATGTATAGGAGGTGACGCTTGACCAATGCCAGAAGGTCAACCAACGACGTTGTTATCCGCAAGGGTAATGGTGATTGTTGTAAGCCCTGGTGAATGTCGGCCGTAACTATAACGGTCCTAAGGTAGCGAAATTCCTTGTCTGGTAAGTTCAGACGCGTTTGAATAGCGTAATGAGTGGGGAACTGTCTCGAAGATCAGCTCGGTGAAAATGCAATACCGGTGAAGATGCCGGTTACCTGCAGTTAGACGAAAAGACCCTAGAAGCTTTACTGCAACTTGGTATTGAGTATATGTTTTAGATGCGTAGCGTAGACGGGAGGATTTGAAGTTTTTCTTTCGGGGAAGATGGATCCGCAAGTGAAATACCGTTCTTTTTGAATATATATTCTAATCTTTGAGGAAAAAACTCATAGAAACAGTATCTGGTGGGTAGTTTTAGTGGGGCGCTATCCTCGAGGACATAAATTTATTTTTGTGTCTTCGATCCGTGGCGCCTCAGGAAGTGTTCACTTCAAACAAATAAATAAGGGGGACCATAATGCGCAATCATTATGAGAAAAGTTAGTAATATCGGAAAAAATCTTTTCTAAACAGAAAGATGATTCCGAGGAAATCTATCGCAAGATAGAGTCCGTAGAGATTAAACACTAACCATCCAATCATATGGATGATGATATAATCCGATCTCATTGGCGACAGTGAGAAGCGAATAGAAATAATTCGCTCCTAATTAAAATTTAATTTTAATTTATGTAACAATAATGCCTAAAAAGTAACGGAGGAGTCTAAAGGTCGGCTAGGCGCGAATGGAAACCGTGCCGATAGCATATTGGCAAATGCCGGCTTAACTGCGAGACGTACTTGTCGAGCAGATGCGAAAGCAGAGCAAAGTGAACCGACGGTCCGTGTTAGACGCGGCCGGAGATTATCGGACAAAAGCTACTCTAGGGATAACAGGCTAGTTCCGCCTAAGAGTTCATATCGACGGCGGAGTTCGGCACCTCGATGTCGGCTCATCTTATCCTGGGGGTGGAGAAGCTCCCAAGGGTATGGCTGTTCGCCATTTAAAAAGATACGCGAGCTGGGTTCAAACCGTTAAAAAGACAACGAATTGTCTTTTTAACAGTTTGAATCCCATGAGGAATTTTCGTTTAAACAAACTCAAATGACCAAATGAGTAATTTTGTCATTGAGTATAAATAGAAAGCCGTCTAATTTTAAAAATTATTTCGGCCAAGGAAGACAATCAAATCACGGCGGTCTCACATTTACAATGTGATGATCAAGTTGGTTAGTATCGGTGGAGGCCAGTACGGAAGTACAGGTTAATACCGAGGGAAGATGGAAATTCAAAAATAAAAAAGCAAAAATCAAAAATATAATTAAAAACTAAAAAATTTTAATCGATAATTTTGAATTTTGATATTTGAACTTTGATTTTTTGTCGCCCGTAGAGACTAAACATCAACGTGCGTAGTATCAAGTATCTAGTATAAGTATTAGGAATTCCTCATACTCATACTTGTTCCTTATACTTCGTATAAGCTATAGTCCAATGCACTTAGTAATGAGTGATAACATGCGTGAGACAGGTTGGTCTCCTATCTACTGCAGGCGTAGAATTTTGAGGGGATTTGACTTTAGTACGAGAGGACCGAGTTGAACGAACCTCTGGTCTATCTGCTGTTCCTGCCAAGGGCAACGCAGAGTAGCTAAGTTCGGAACGGATAAACTCTGAAAGCATCTAAGAGTGAAGCCGTCCCCAAGATTAGAATTCAATTGAGGACCCTGGGAGATGACCAGGTGATAGGTTGCAGCTGTAAGCGCAGTAATGCGTTCAGGCGAGCAATACTAATTATCCGATTCTTATTAGGAAATTTAAAAATACACACATCATTTATCCAAAAAAAATTATCTTGCCCGAGAAAAATCATAATGATTTTAACGGGTTTTGAATTTTGACGGAGTTTGTTTTAACCTGTTATGTGAAATTAATCCGAATTAAACATTTGGAGTTTTTTCACAAAGTTTTTTGATTCAAATAAAATAGATTGAGCTTTTAGTTCTGGTGGTTTGTCGCGGGTGTTACACCTTAGACAGTCCGAACGAAGAAGTTCAATTCAAAAAGGAATAGTTTTAATAATCGAAAATTTGGTTCTGGTGGTTTGTCGCGGGTGTTACACCTGATCTCATTCCGAACTCAGAAGTTAAGCCCCGTTGAGGCGATGATACTCTCTCTGAAGGGGAAAGTAGCTAGCCGCCGGAACCAAGCATTTGATTAAAACTATTCCTTTTTGAATTTAAGCCCATTGAGTTCGAACTCTCTCTGTAGGGGTGAGCTTTGGGTTGGGACCCAAAGCGCAAGACTCATTGAGAGCTTTCATGAACATAGTGAAATGAAAGATCCAATGAGTGGACAGTTCCTGTAAGGAAGTAGCTAGCCGCCGGAACTAAGCGCTCAATTATTTTTTAAAAACACTCCTCTAGAGTGTTTTTTCGACTGTCTCGTTTTACAGACGCTGTAACACAATACCTAGCAAGGACTGCCTTTGCTAGGTATTTGTATGATTTTATCTATTTGATTTTCGCAACCTTTTGGTGCATTTGACCGAAAGGTTGCTTTTTTTTTGCATGCGGTATTCTTGAAGAAGTTGGAATTAATAATTAATTAATATAAACATGGAAAAAATTAAAGGAGAAAAGGTTATACTAGAAGCTAGTGTTGGTGAACATATTGACAATTACGCAGAACGAGTAGCTCAAGCTGCACTTAACTCTGATGTCGTGGTGATGTTTAATGGTATCGAGTTTACTTTACCAAAAGGCGAACATGATTCAGCAGATATTACCGAAAAATGGAAGAAATTATCAGATGAACGCGATGAAAAATATTTAAATTCACCCGAAGGTAAAGTGGCGACTGAGGCCGGTAAGCGAGACATTAAAGAGAAACAAGAGAAAATTAATGAACTTACAAAACAGCTCGATACTCTCGATTTCTCCGATGTGAAGGAGGTCCTTGAATGGTGTGTGGCATTTCAAGGTCCAAGTGATCGAATTGGTGTAAAAAAGAATAAAAATAAGATAATATCGAAGTTTGCGGAGTATGGATATTTTCCAGGGGTGAATACTGGTAGCAGATATAAAGCCGAGGATAGAGAAAATTCAGCTAGATATATCATTGGACAGGCGTTAAGTGGCATTGCAGATATCGGGGCTATTCATCACGTGATCAATCGATTTTATGACGAGTGGAAAGCAAAGTTTGTTAAATAAAATACATCAAAATTTTACCTCGATGAGGTCGAGTTTAATCTAGAGATAATATTTTCTTTTGACACACTAAGACTGCCTTTTTGGGCAGTTTTTTGCTATACTGTTTACAGTTAAAAGTTATAAATATTAATCTTTTAATTTTAAATTTTATTTTTACATTTTAATTTTGATATTTTATGTCTTGGGCACAAAGAAGAAAAACTACTTATATATTTTCAATATTGCTTTTTTTTGCAATTATTTTTGCAATTATTTTATTTTCTATATTTAACACAGCACCGACATGTTTTGATGGAATACAAAATCAAAATGAAACAGGTATAGATTGTGGTGGACCATGTAATCTTTTATGTAGAGCTGCGTATAGTAATCCGGTAGTTATATGGGGTCCAAGATGGGAAAAAATTAATGGTGTATATAATTTCCTGACTTATGCACAGAACCCAAACATAGGTGTTGGGGCAAAAGATGTAGTATATTTATTCAAGGTTTATGATAAAGATGGTGTGTTGCTTTATCAAAAAAATGGTACAACTATAATTCCGGCAAATAATAATTTCGTGATATTTGAAAATAGTGTGGATTTTAACGATAAAATTCCAGTTAGAGCTGAGTTTGATTTTACTAAAAATATCACTTGGGAGAAAATGGAAGCTACGCAATCGAGTATTGTTGTGGTTTCTAAAAACCTAACAGATGACGTTGAACCGAAACTTTTAGTTACTTTGAGCAATTCTACACACAAATCAATATCAAATATTGAATCAGTAGCTATACTTTATGACGAAAATAATAATGCCGTGGCTTTTTCGAAAACAAAAACTGACTCAATAAGCGCTGGTGGAACTTCTGATATAGTATTTACTTGGCCAGGAAAGTTTGAAAGTAAAATTGTAAGAATAGATATAGTCTCTAGAGTTTTACCCGAACACTAAATTTGTTCTTGGAACTTAAAAATAAATCGATAGATTGTAAACTTATGTTTATTGACCAAATAAAATTTATATTTAAATATCAAGAACCGTTCCAAAAGAACGAGAGCAAACTTAGTGTGCGGGTTTATCTAAAATAGCAATATGTTACCTGAATCAAAATATAAAACCAATTCAGGAATGTTCTCTTTTTTTTCCAATCTTGAAATAGACTGGACGATGTTTTTTTCTGTTATAGTTATCTCATTATTTGGACTTATGACCATGTCTTCATTTGTAAGCAACGATCCATATCTTGATAAGCAGATCATATGGTTAATAATATCAGTTACAGTCTTCTTTATTTTAAGTTCGGTAGACTATCGTTTCTTGAATAAAACTAATGTTGTAATTACTTTATATTTGGTATCTTTAGTTCTTTTATTTACCCTATTTGTTTTGGGGCATACAGCAAAAGGTGCAGAGAGCTGGTTTAAAATAGGCGGATTGTCATTTCAACCATCAGATCCAGCTAAATTAGCTTTGATCATTCTACTTGCAAAATATTTTTCAAGAAGGCATGTTGAGATTGCGAATATCAGACATATCCTAGTATCGGGGTTTTATTCTTTATCCATTTTTATTCTAGTCCTTTTCCAACCAGATTTTGGGTCTGCTCTTATAATTTTTCTCATTTGGTTGGGAATGATTTTGGTTTCCGGAGTTTCCAAAAAACATTTATTACTAGTAATTATTTTTGGTATTACAGCTTTTTCTTTCTTGTGGGTGTATGAATTAAAAGATTATCAAAAGAAAAGAATAATAAATTTTTTGCATCCTCTCGCAGACATTAGGGGTTCTGGATACAATGCATATCAGTCGACTATCGCTATTGGTTCAGGTCAGATTTTTGGGAAGGGTATTGGCTATGGAACACAATCAAAACTGAAATTTTTACCAGAATATAGATCAGACTTTATTTTTTCCACTTTTGCTGAAGAATGGGGGTTGGTTGGAGTCGGTATTCTTTTTTTGCTTTTCGGTATTTTTGTTTCAAGGGTTATTATCAATGCATATTATGGAGCGACAAATTTTGAAATATTATTTGGTTTAGGTATTGCGATATTATTTATGAGCCATTTTTTGGTAAATGTGGGGATGTCTTTAGGGCTCATGCCTGTAACAGGAATTACTTTTCCATTTATGAGTTATGGAGGAACAAACCTGCTATCTTCCTTTGCGGGTTTGGGAATTCTTATGGGCATGAGAAGATATAGAAGGGATGCACATAAGGATTCTATCAAAAATGAATTTCTCGGTCTCTAGAGTAGTTCTTAACTTTTTAGAGAAGTAGTTTGTAAGTGATAATAAACACAAAACCTAAATTATGCATGGCGTAATCGAGGTTTTGTGTTATCTAAAAAGCTAAGAAGCTAATTCCTATATCCTAATTATATTATTTTCTATACAATAAGAATGTTTTGTCGAGCATTTTTTTCTGAGTAAAATCTCTTATTATTTTTTCTTTTAGTGAATTTCCTAAAACTTTTGATTTTTCCGGATTTCTTATCAAATATTCGATTGAGTTTTTTATCTCTTCAGAATTTCTTGACGATACAAGAATCCCTGTTTTTTTATTTTCAATAATTTCTGGAATTCCTCCCACGTTACTAGCGATTACAGGTAAAGATGCATATCCTGCCTCGAGTAATACGTATGGCAATGCTTCAGTTATGGAAGATAGAGTAAAAAAATCAAACGCTTTCAAATACGTAGATGCAAAATCAATTTTACCTATTAAACAAATTTTATTTGCTACTCCAAGTTTTACAATGAGTTCTTCTAGTTCCTTTCTCTTTTCTCCTTCGCCAATAATAACAAATATCACGTTATCCCTTATTTTTGAGATAGCTTCTATCGCGTAGCCAAGACCTTTATTTGTGTGTAGTTCTGAAATCGTGCCAATCCAAAAAGGGTTATTGGCAATCATTTTTCCAATCCTCTGATTTTTCTGTAATATTTTTGAAGTAAGAATTTTTCTGGCAGAATCTCTATCTCTAAGTTCTATTTCTCTTAAACCATTTTTTATCACAACTATTTTTTTATTGAAGGGTTTACCAATTTGTTTTTTAGTAATCTTTGATACAGAAATAGTTTTGTGGGATAAAGTAATTGTTATGATATGAAGTATTTTTATTAGAATTTTAGATAGAAAATTCCTATCCTCATTAAATGCCCAGCCATGGGCTGTAAAAATTATTTTTTTAATGCCAGCCATTCTTCCAGCTAGTGATCCAGTTCCTGCCATTTTCGAACTATTTAAATGAATAACATCTGGTTTTTCTTTTTTAAAGAGTCTCAAAAGTTCGCAAAATAGTTTAACTTCATTTTTTAAATTAATATCTCTTTGCGAATTACTGAGTAAAATAGTTTTTACTCCTGCTTCTTCAAGTCTTTTTTTTAAAATCCCGTCTCCTCCTAAAATCACGGTGGTATCAAACTGATCTCTGGGTGTATTCGTGGCTATATCAAATACGTATTTTTGAGCACCTCCCCAAGGTTCTGATTTTGTTATACAGATAAAAAGTTTTTTCTTAGCAACTTCCATTATGTGCTTATTATATAGAAAATGAGCAGAAATGGAAGAGAATATATGTATAAATATCAACATTTATTACTAATAATCTCATCGGTTTCATTTTTTACAAAAAGTGATAGTATATTAGCATTCATGATTATTTCCAATAAAAAAGACTCTTTTTTCTTACTTGTAGGAGATTTGTTCATATTCGCCTTATCTCTATGGGTCTCTTTAGTCATAAGAGGGGGGGACGTTTCCCTTGGGAATACTTTTATAGAGCATCTTTTGCCTTTTAGTTTTATTTTTCTTGCGTGGATACTAGTTTTTTTTATTGCTGGTTTATATGACAAATATACAAATATTTTAAGGGAAAGCGTGCCCGAGATCATTTTCAATGCGCAATTGGCAAACAGCGTAATCGCAATTGCATTTTTCTACCTTCTTCCTTATTTTGGAATTGCACCAAAAACTATCTTATTTTTAGATTTGGTAATTACATTCATCCTTGTTTATTTATGGAGAATGTACCATCACTCAGTTTGGGTTATAAAAAGAAAAGAACCTGCGATATTAGTTGGAAGTGGAGAGGAAATGTGCTTTTTACTTAAAGAAATAAATGAGAATCCAAAATCAGAATTACAAGGTATTTTATCCGTTGATTTGGATAAAGAAAAAGATATATCATATTTACAAAATGTGATAAATAAAATAAAAACAGATGGCGTATCTGTCGTTATTGTTGATTTAAAAGATTCTAGAATAGAGCCAATATTACCAACTCTTTATCATCAGATTTTTAAAGGAGTAAAGTTTATAGATATGGATAAAGTATATGAGTCTATTTTTGATAGAGTACCCCTATCTTTTTTACAGTATGAATGGTTTTTAGAAAATGTCTCCGTAGATAAAAAGACTTCATATGATTTTCTTAAACGCTTTATGGATATAGTTATTGGTTCGATTGCGGGTATGATTTCTTTAGTAATATATCCATTTATTTTGATACTTCTTTTGTGCGATGAGGGACACGGATTTTTTAGTATTCAAGACAGGATTGGTAAAAACAACAAACTGATAAAAATGTATAAATTTCGTACCATGAAAATAGCCAACGATGGGGGCAAGTGGGGCATTGGTGAGAAGAATTATGTTACAAAAATTGGTGCATTTTTGCGTAAAACTCGCTTGGATGAATTACCACAACTTTGGAATGTAGTTATAGGAGATATTTCTCTTATAGGCCCTCGCCCAGAGTTTCCGTTAGCTGTGAAGACTTATGAACAAGAGATTTCATATTATGATATCCGTCACCTTATAAAACCAGGTCTTTCGGGCTGGGCTCAGTTATATCACGATAATCATCCACATCACGGTATTGGTATTGATGAAACAAAAGAAAAACTTTCTTACGATTTATATTATTTGAAAAATCGGTCATTTATGCTTGATGTGAAAATTGTACTTAAAACGATTAAAAAACTTCTTTCAATAAAAGGAAAGTAGAAAGAAAACAAAAATCAAAGATATAATCTAAAAATGGAAAAGAAAATAAACCCTATAAAAATTTTGGTTACTGGTGGTGCGGGGTATATAGGTAGTGTGACAACGAAGAAATTGCTTGATAAAGGTCATAGTGTGACTGTGATAGATAATTTATACAAAGGCAGAAAAGAACTTATAGATAAAAGGGTAATCTTTTATAAACTGGATGTAACTGATTTTTCATCTTTAGAAAGAAAACTCAAAAATAATGAATTTGATGTAATAATACATTTTGCTGGGTTGAAAGACGCGGGAGAATCGATGATAAGACCAGATTTTTATCAGAACAATATAATAGGTATAATTAATCTTATAAAGATTGCCCCAAAACTTGGAATAAAGAAATTTATTTTTTCATCATCCGCTGCTGTTTATGGAGAACCAAAATCAGATTTAATAGACGAAAAACATCCTTGCAATCCAACCAATTTTTATGGATATACCAAATTTGCTGGTGAGCAACTTTTGGAGTGGATGAGAAAGCTAAATAACATTGATTATGTTGCACTTAGATATTTTAACGTTGCGGGCGATGGAGGCTTAAATTATATTGATCCCAATGCAAAAAATATCTTCAATGTTATCGGGGAAGTTATGAGTGGGAGAAAAAAGTTTTTAGAAATTTTTGGAAATGATTTCAATACCCAAGATGGATATGGAGTAAGAGATTATATACATGTCAGTGATTTAGCCGATGCACACATCAAGGCTTTAAAAGTGAAGGGTTCACATATAATCAATCTTGGGAGTGAAAAAGGGTATTCAAACTTGGAAATTATAAGAGCATTCGAGAAAGTTACAAATAAAAAAGTTCCTTTTAAGATTATAGGAAGAAGGGCAGGTGATGTAGCAAAAATTGTCGCCACGTCAAAAAAAGCTAAAAAAATTCTTGGATGGACTCCAAAATTCGGTCTTAAAGATATGGTCGAAAGTACTTGTATTACTTATACTAAAAAATAATACACTTACCGCTATGAACGAAATAGGGCCAAAAAGAATTAAGCCAGGAAAAGTTATCAGTCATAGATTTGATGATGCGCCAAGAGATATGGTTCCAGAAGCAAGGTGGTTAGATATCTGGCAACAAGATTCTGTAAAAGCAATAGGTGAAATAGTCGAGATGAGCAGTGCGCGTTCACAGAGTGACGGCGCCCAACAAATATTTGAATTTTTAACAGGAAATGAGCCTGTAATTCTTTTTGACGAATTTGAGGAAGCGGCGATGGAGTGGCTTAATCAGGGTCAACACCCATGGTATCAATATAAAATATTACTTGATAGTTTAGAGCACCGTGATCAGTTCCTCTCGCCTAAAATTTTGGATTGGTTTTTGAAAAATTTTGATTTTTTACAAAAAATACCTGGTTCGCCACATTATGGATGGTCATTTATTCTAGATAAATTATCTGGTCTTAAACAGGGGAAATCGTTTAAAGATTTACGTGAGGAATGGATGGCAATACAAAGAAAAACAAATCGCTTGGGAAAAGCCCGGATAATAATTGAAGACTCAAAAGATTCTATAGAAAGAGAGTTTGATAAAACGGCAAATGACTGGTTGAGTTGTGTCGGTAGTATAATATTTCAATTAGAAACCCTGCTTTCCACAGAAAAGGCCAAGACTGAAATAGGTGCAGAAATGTACGAGGAAATTAATAAAAAATTGGAATTAGTAAAGGAAAAATTATATGAACTAAAAAGACAGTATCCTTATGAAGAGCCACAACCACCAGACGATGTTAAAAACGAGATATTATCAATGTTGAATGTAATTTAATTATTTCGCGGATATAACACACCCCATTTCGGAGTTCATCTCTAAGAGGTTTAGGATATTCTTTTTAAACATCAAGGCTTATTTAATAAAGTGTTTTTTCTTATTGCAAAAAGTAAAAAAGCCGTTATAATGCCTTCATTATGATTAAAAGAAGATTTTGGGCAATAGTCCTTATATTGGTTTCATTTTTAATAGGGTATTTCGTTTATTCAACAGAAAATGCGTCGTCATCATTTAAATTTAAACTGGGGCTCGATCTAAATGGCGGAACCGAACTCGTTTACAAGGCAGATTTAACTAAGGCAACTTCTACTCCTACAGAAATAGCAAGTTCCATGAGTGTTCTTCGTGATGTCATAGAAAAAAGAGTAAATGCATTCGGTGTATCTGAAGCCGTTGTACGCGTAGAGAGAATTGGTTTTACTGGAGCTGAGAGCGAACAGCAACTTATAGTGGAACTCCCAGGAGTCACAGATATAGATAAAGCAGTTGCTATGATAGGTGCAACACCAACCTTAGATTTTAGACTTATGGCCACTGATACCGACGCGCTCTCAAAAGCTTTGGAAAAAGCGTCAACGCCAGAAGAGAAACAGAAGATTACAGACCAAATGTTTACGTACACCGGTCTTACAGGTAGACTATTAAAAAAATCAGCACTTGAATTCAATCAGACTACTGGTGAAGCTATGGTCTCTCTACAATTCAATTCAGAGGGAAGTGATTTGTTTGCTAAAATAACTAGAGAAAATGTCGGTAAAAGATTAGCGATCTTCTTGGATGGTGATCTAAAATCATCACCAAATATCAAAGAGGAAATTACAGGTGGAAATGCAGTTATCTCAGGGGGGTTTGTTGGAGGCACTGGTATAAAAGAGGCAAAATTACTCGTGAACAATTTAAATCTCGGAGCATTGCCAGTACCTATTCAGCTTATTTCAACTCAAACTATAGGTGCCTCACTCGGTCGTGACGCAGTGGACGCATCTCTCAAAGCTGGATGGATCGCTTTTCTTGTGATCGCAATATTTTTAATATTGATATACAGATTGCCAGGTCTCCTCGCAGTTATTGCTCTTATGATGTATACAGCATTAAACTTAGCTTTGTTTAAATTTATACCAGTCACACTTACAGCTGCGGGTATAGCAGCCTTTATTCTTTCTCTTGGTATGGCGGTGGATGCAAACATTCTTATTTTTGAAAGAATGAAAGAAGAATTAAAGAGGGGAAGAGAGCTCGGTGACGCAATCAAAGAAGGTTTTCACAGAGCTTGGACATCTATTCGTGATAGTAATACTTCAAGTATGATTACTGCGGTTATACTTTATATGTTCTCAAGTACAGCCGTAGTAAAAGGCTTCGCGCTTGTATTTTTCATTGGTGTTGCCGTTTCAATGTTTACAGCCATAACAGCCTCAAGAACACTACTTTTGGCAATAAAACATGATAAAGCCGGCCGTGTTCTGACCTTCCTATTTGGGGGAAAATTTAATAGCAATAACAATGAGCTAAAAAGCTAAGAAGCTGCAAGCCAAAATCTAATTATATGTTTATAGTAAAAAACAGAAAAATATTTTATACCTTATCACTCATTCTTGTTGCAATTTCAATAATTGCATTGTTTGTTTGGGGTCTTGCTTTCGGAATAGATTTTAAAGGGGGTTCGTCAGCTGAATTTCAATATTCTGTATCAAGACCATCTCTAGATGTAGTCAGAGCCGAGATTGACGGCTTGAATTTCGAACCGACAATAAAAGGAAGTTATAGTTTGGTACCAACGGGGAATTTGGGTTATATTTTAAATTTGAGGACTTTAACAGAACAAGAAAGAGCCAGTTTGGTTTCGGTAATATCTGCAAACACCGCAAATCCAGTTGAAATTAAAAAATTTAATTCTGTGGGACCAACATTGGGACAGGAAGCAGCAATAAAATCATTAATATCAATAATATTAGTTGTACTTTGTATTGTCATCTTCCTTACCTTTGCGTTTAGAAAGGTTTCGGAGCCAGTTGCATCTTGGAAGTATGGAGTTATTTCGATTGTTGCACTTTGTCACGATATAATTATTCCAACAGGAATTTTTGCTATATTGAATCATTTTTCTCATGGATATGAGATAGATACTTTGTTTGTCACAGCAATATTAGTCATTCTTGGTTTCTCGATTCACGATACCATTGTTGTGTTTGATAGAGTCAGAGAAAATTTGAGAAATAATAATGGTATTCGAAATCCTAAAAACTTTGAAGAAATAGTTGGGGCAAGCATTTCACAAACATTCATAAGATCTATTAACACATCTCTTACCACATTACTCGCAATTTTAGTTGTATATCTTGTGGGCCCAGTGGCAACAAAGAATTTCTCGTTAACATTACTTGTTGGTATTTTCTTTGGAACATACTCATCAATATTCATTGGATCAAACCTTTTAGTTACGGTAGAAGCTTGGCAAAAAACTAGAAATCTTATAGCCAAGACAAAAGAATAATTAAACTAAAAATTAGTTTGGTTATTATTTTTTTCTCTCTAATTTCTATAGTAACTTAGTGTTTTTTTTAAACGATAATGAAGTTAGAGAAATATATTCGTTTTGCCCGTTATTTTCCTTGACTTCTCCTTTCGTTTGAGTATAATAGCAAAACCATCTTTCAATAGAAGATGGTTGTTATTTTACAACAGAATAGTACAAGATTTAAGAAATTGTGCCGTCTCACAACATGAGGACGGTACAAAGAGAATTGTGCGAGTCTAGATCAAATCGTCCGGCGATTCCGGCGACTCAGAGTCTGTTTTGTCTATTATGTTTCAATAATACATCAATAAATAACAGACCTCTAAAAGAGACATGAAAGTAAAATTAACCCATCAAAATTTTTAATAAAATTTTCATCGGGCAAGTAATATTGTTTTTTCTTTTGTTCCGTCTCCGAAACGAAAATATTTTTAATTAAATGTTTTTTATTTTAGAGTTTGATCCTAGCTCAGGATGAACGCTGGCGGCGTGGATAGGGCATGCAAGTCAAGGGGGTCGCAAGACAACCGGCAGACGAGATAGTATAAAATAGGTAACAAACCCAAGAGTCAGGAATAGCTTGTCGAAAGACAAGGTAATACTTGATATCTCGGAGTCTCACTATTGTTCGGCACCAGAGGAAAATCAAAGTTCAAAAATCAAAGTTCAAAATGAAAGATTAAAATTTAAAATTTTCACACTGAATTTTCGCAAAGCGAAAATTCAAACATTTTTATTTTTTAATTATAATTTTGATTTTTGCTTTTTTATTTTTGATTTTTCTCGGTGGTGAGTGGTAGCGAGACACCGAGGAAAGATTTATCGCTCTTGGATTGGCCTGTTCGGTATCAGCTAGTTGGTAGGGTAATGGCCTACCAAGGCAATGACGCCTAGGGGAGGTGAGAGCCTGATCCCCATCGATGGAACTGAGACACGGTCCATACACCTACGGGTGGCTGCAGTCGAGAATATTCGACAATGGGCGAAAGCCTGATCGAGCGACGCCGCGTGCAGGAAGAAGTGCTTCGGTATGTAAACTGCTTTTGTAGACTAGTAATTTTTGAACAGTCTAAGAATAAGAGGTTGCTAAACTCGTGCCAGCAGCAGCGGTAATACGAGTGCCTCAAGCGTTATCCGGAATTATTGGGCGTAAAGGGTGTGTAGGTGGTTTTGTTAGTCTTCTGTCAAATCTCTCGGCTTAACCGAGAGCTCGCAGGGGAAACGGCAAGACTTAGAGTGTGCGAGGGGTCCGTGGAACTCATAGTGTAGCGGTGAAATGCGTTGATATTATGGGGAACACCAAAAGCGAAGGCAGCGGACTGGAGCATTACTGACACTGAAACACGAAAGCGTGGGTAGCGAATGGGATTAGATACCCCAGTAGTCCACGCCCTAAACAATGTTTTCTAGGTTTTCGGAGTATCGACCCTCTGAGAGCCACAGCTAACGCGTTAAGAAAACCGCCTGGGTAGTACGACCGCAAGGTTAAAACTCAAAGGAATAGACGGGGACTTGCACAAGCAGAGGATCATGTGGTTTAATTCGATGGTAAACGAAGAACCTTACCAGGGTTTGAAATCTAGCTGAAGTCATTAAGAAACTTTTGACGTCTCACAAGGACAGCTAGACAGGTGATACATGGCCGTCGTCAGTTCGTGGTTTGAATTGTTCCCTTAAGTGGGGTAACGAACGCAACCCTCGTTGTCTGTTATATATGTCAGACGAGACTGCCCCCGCATTTGCGCGTGAAGCACAAATGAGTAAAAAGTTAAAAGTTCCAGGTTAAAAGTTAATGCAATTTGTATTTACTTTCAACTTTAAAACTTGAAACTTGAAACTCATTTACAAGCTTCGCTTGTAAATGCGGGGGAGGAAGGCGAGGATGACGCCAGGTCAGCACGTCCCTTTGATACCCTGGGCTACACACGTGATACAATGGGCGCTACAGCGGGATGCGACGAAGAAATTCTGAGCTAATCCTTTAAAGGTGCCCCAAGTTCGGATTGAAGTCTGCAACTCGACTTCATGAAGCTGGATTTGCTAGTAATCACAGGTCAGCCATACTGTGGTGAATACGTTCTCAAGTCTTGTACTCACCGCCCGTCAACTCAAGGGAGCCAGGAGTGCCTGAAGTCCGCGCTAGTCGCGGCCTACGGCAAGTTTGGTGACAGGGAGTAAGTCGTAACAAGGCACGGGTAGCGGAAGCTGCTCGTGGAATTTTTCAAATCGAACACGCAATCGCACTATGTTTAGTGAAATGATGCTGATCGGTCGGTTTTCAATGCCTCAATTGAGCATTGAAAAGTTTATGTAAACTTAAAATACAAAAGACAGTAGGAAAGACTACACCAAGTCCTCATTTTTTAGTGAGGCTAGGAGACGGAACAAAAGAAAGAACAATATATTAATCCCGAAAAATAAAATAATATTTTATCTCGGGATAAACAAAAAACAGTCAGAAATGGCTGTTTTTTGTTGCATATAGACTAGTATTGACTTTTATGTTGATATATGATACCATCTTTACTCGTTCATTTTTAAGAAATAAATTCCTGGGAGGGTTTATTATGTTTAAGAGGGCAGACAGAAGACTTCACGATGTCCTTCTTTCGGTCGTCGTTGCCGTGCCGTTGATCGTTCTTTTTTCTTGGGGCCTCTCAGCCGTGGTTCGCATTGGGTTTGATACCCCGATTGCACATGTTCCGTGGGGTGAGACCACCCCGTCATATTTCTTGGTGGTTTCCGACAACCCCGAGATAACGGACCGTGTCGCAGTATATCCCGGAGACAAGGAGTATGAAAAAGCCTTGAAGGGAGACTATGAAGTCGAATATGACAGACCTCTTCAGGAGGGGACCATCTTTGATGGTCACGAACTGAAAGGGGAATAAATTGCAGGCCCGGAAAGAAAGGTTTTTCTTTCCGGGCCTTTCTTAATGGAGATCGATTTGCTAAGTTGTAATCAACTGAGCAAAGCGAGTTGTGTTTAGTGTCTGCGGTGGCAGACTCATATTCCGTAAAGAAAACCTGGTATTTTTAAAACAACTTTAAGGTGATTTTAAAAATTTTTCTTATTGTATTTATGTGTTTTTTCTGTTATATTTTCTGTGTTTGCGCGTGTAGCTCAGGTGGTTAGAGCGCGTCACTGATAATGACGAGGTCCCAAGTTCGAGTCTTGGCACGCGCACAATGCATATAATTGAAAATAACCCCCATTACGAGGTTATTTTCTTATGCACTGTGCGAGACGGAGGCTGACGAGTCGAGTCGGGGTCGAGCAAATTTTTGGCAGAAAATTATGCGTGACCACAATGAATACAAATGATAACATTAAAATATGGGCGCGTGGTGGAACTGGTATACACGCAGTGTTCAGAACGCTGTACCGTAAGGTTTAAGGGTTCAAATCCCTTCGCGCCCACAAAAATTTCTAACCTAGGAAATATTTTAGACGTGAGCAAGCAAACTACTTTGCTTGCGTAGGGGATTTGAAAAGCGGAACTATGTTTTTGAAGCCTCAAAAACAAGCGAGCTAGGGTCGTGAAATTTTCGAACGAGGAGAGAAAATATTCCTGATCAAATCCCTTCGCGCCCACAAAATTATAATTTATCTTTTTGATAGATATTCAGTCAGCATCTCTTTCCATCCTCTAACTTTTATATTCAAGGCTTTTTTAATTTTTGATTTATCCAAGTATGAGTATAGTGGACGTTTTGCTTTTTGTGGGTATTCAGCACTTGTGATTGGTCTTAGATCAATGTGAGTATGTGTTTGTGCGAATATCTCTTTTGCGAAATCATACCAAGAACATGGGTTGTTTCCAGAAAAATTATAAATACCAAACTCTGGTGACTGATCAATTATTTTTGATATAACACTAACTAAATCACCCGTATACGTTGGAGAACCAATTTGGTCATTTACTACCTTTATAAAAGGTTTTTCTTTGGCTAACTTTAACATTATTTCAACAAAATTTGTTCCAGTGTGTTTTTGTGGTAGTTCACCGAATAGCCAAGATACTCTGATAATATAATATTTATCACAAATTTTTTTGACAAATTCTTCACCTTCAAATTTAGTTAGTCCGTAGACAGAAATTGGACCAGGTTTATCTTCTTCAGAATATGGCGTCTTTTTTTTCCCGTCATGAACAAAATCTGTTGATATGTAAATTAATTTTACATCATATTTTTTTGCTGCAGTTGCAATGTTTTTAGTTCCGATAGAGTTTACTTTTCTACAAAGTTCAACATTTTCTTCGGCTTTATCCACTTGAGTATAGGCGGCACAGTGAATTATGTAATCTGGTTTATTTTCTTTAATAACTTTATTAACGATATCAGGGTCTGTTATATCCATATTGTCAGTATCAGTCAAAACCAATTGATTTTTAGTTCCTAAAATATCAATAATTTTTTTACCCAACTGTCCTTTTGCTCCAGTAATTAATATTTTCATGTAAAGATTACAGTTGTTATTTATTAGAATGTGGCATCAACATCTTTTAAAAATGGTGCATTTTTATCTCGATCAAGCAACAAAAGATCATTATTTCCCCAATCTATTCCTATTTCAGGATCATTGAAGTTAATACATCTTTCCGACTGTTTATTATAGTAATTATCAACTTTGTATTGAAATTCAACGTTATCAGATAGTGTTAAAAAACCATGTGCAAAACCTTTTGGAATAAAGAGTTGCTTTTTGTTTTCTTCAGTTAATTCAACTGACACCCATTGTTTGTATGTCGGTGAGTTTTTACGTAGATCGACTGCAACATCTAAAACAGATCCTTTTGTGCAACGTACTAGCTTTGATTGAGCGTGCGGATTATTTTGAAAGTGCATACCCCTGAGGGTTCCTTTTGTGGAACTAAAAGAATGGTTATCTTGAATAAAATCACATTTGATACCAAAGTCCTCGAGTTTCTTCTCGTTATATGTTTCAGCAAACCACCCACGATTATCTAGAAAAACAGCTGGCTCAATTATTAAAGCACCGTCAATTTTTGTTTTTGTAATTTTCATGTTATTGATATCCACATACTATATCATATTAGTGTTTCCCCTAGAAAGATGTAATGTGATTTTCTTTGTAAATTGCAATAAAAATACGTTTAATATAATATTCATATATGACAGAAAATAGACCAAAAGTTGGTGTTAGTGTAATTATTAGGAAGGATAATAAAGTCATGTTAGGTAAAAGGATTGGTTCACACGGAGCGGGAACATGGGCTTTTCCGGGAGGCCATTTAGAATTTGGTGAAAGTGTAGAAAAATGTGCAAAAAGGGAAATTGAGGAAGAAACAGGTTTAAAACTAAAAAATTTTAAGACAGGACCATTTACCAATGATATTTTTAAAAAAGAAAATAAGCACTACATAACCCTTTTTGTCATTGCTGATATAAAAGTTGGGGAACCAAAAGTTATGGAGCCGGAAAAATGTGAAGAGTGGAAATGGTTTGATTGGTCAAATTTACCAAAGCCACTTTTTCTTCCCATAGAAAATCTATTGAAAGATGGGTTTGATCCAGCTTCTTTATAATTACAATTTTATGCAAAAATTTTACGTAATTGGAACGCCAATAGGAAATCTTGAAGATATTACTTATAGGGCAGTGAGGATATTATCTGAAGTAGATCTGATTCTTTGCGAGGACACGAGAGTTACGATAAATCTTCTAAATAGATATAAAATCAATAAGCCGACGATGAGTTATCATTCCCAGAGCAAGATAGCGAAGCTTGATAAAATTTTAGAATTAATCAGTGAAGGTAAGACGCTTGCTTTGGTTTCGGATGCTGGTACACCGACAATATCAGACCCAGGATCGGTGCTTGTTTCAAAGATACGGGAATCATATCCAAACGTCGGAATTGCCTCAATTCCAGGCCCAAGCGCTTTGGTTTCAGCTTTATCAATATCCGGGCTTCCGGCCTCAGAATTCGTATTTTTGGGCTTTTTACCGCATAAGAAAGGCAGGGAAACCCTATTTAAGGAGATATCTGAGATGAAAAGGACCGTTGTATTTTATGAATCACCACACAGAATAATGAAAACGCTAGTTTCCTTAAAAAAATATATTGGTGAAAGAAAGGTTGTGATTGCACGAGAAATATCGAAAATTTATGAGCAAGTGATTTCTGGTAGTCCAAGTGAGGTTGAAAAGTATTTTTTGGATAATAAAGATAAAATAAGGGGGGAGTTTGTAGTTTTGGTAAGTGAAAAATAATATACGAAAATTAACCCTACGAATAATGACGAAATCTTACGAAAAATATAATTTATCTTTATTAAGAAATGTGCTAAAATAAAAGTATGGTAAAAATTTCAACAATCTTCGCTCTAGGTATTTTTGTAGCGATTATTCCTTTTACTGGGTTTCCTATTGAGTGGAAAAATTTTTTATATATAATTTCTGGTCTGCTTGTTACTATTTTGTCTGTTCTTATAAGGAAGGAGCTAGAAGAAGTTGTTCGACATTTGTATTCCGGCGGAGTTAAGAGCGATACTTTTTCTGACAGCAGTCCCAAACAGCAAGATAAAATTGAAGATTTAAAATAACCTTGTTCTTTTTTTTAATTTTGCATTTTAATTTTGATTTTTGATATTTAATTTTACATTTAAACCATGGATCCCGTACGAAATTCTTTGTCTAGGGTGCCGAGTACTGTTGCGATTATAAGTAGAAATTATTTGAGCAAGTAGGGGTATCATTTTGTTAGGAAAAGTTCTTAAAAATTATGGATATAAATTTAAACATAGTGGGTCGTATATTTACCAAAATAACCTTGAATAGGATAAGTTAAAAACTTTTCCTATTTCGTACGGGATGGATCCAGAAAAAATTACATACTTTGGAGAAACTGATTCTCGTGGAAAACGAGTCAAGTTTGGTATTAAGTCAAAAGATAGAGCCAAGCATGTCTATGTTATAGGAAAAACTGGTATGGGCAAATCCAACTTGCTCGAGGTTATGGCCATTCAAGATCTTCAAAATGGTGAGGGTATGGCTTTTTTGGATCCTCACGGTAATTCGGCGGAAAAACTCCTAAATTTTATTCCACCAGAAAGAATGAATGATGTCATTTATTTTGCGCCCTTTGATGTCGAAAATCCTATTTCCTTTAATGTTCTTGAGGATGTTGGAGAGGACAAGAGGCACCTAGTAGTTGCTGGTCTTATGAGCACTTTCAAAAAAATATGGGTTGATGCCTGGTCTGCTAGAATGGAATATATTTTAACCAATGCACTCCTTGCACTTATAGAATATCCCGGCGCCACCCTTTTGGGTGTAAACAGAATTCTCTCTGATAAAGATTATAGAAAAAGAGTTGTGGAAAATGTTAAGGACCTTTCGGTAAAAAGTTTTTGGGTTGATGAATTTGCCAAATATACCGAGAGACAAGCCGCCGAAGCTGTTCCGGCAATTCAAAATAAAGTTGGTCAATTTACTGCGAACCCTCTGATAAGAAATATAGTAGGTCAGCCAAAATCATCTTTTGATATAAGAAAATTGATGGATGAAAGAAAGATTTTGATCATTAATCTTTCAAAGGGTTTGGTGGGGGAGGCAAATGCAAATTTGCTTGGATCAATGATGATTACCAAAATATATCTTGGTGCGATGTCTCGTGCAGATGTTAGAGAGAGAGATCTTAAGAATTTACCAAACTTCTATTTGTATGTTGATGAATTTCAATCTTTTGCCAATGAATCTTTTGCTGATATTCTTTCGGAATCTAGAAAATATAAGCTCAATCTTACCATCGCTCACCAATATATTGAGCAAATGTCAGAAGAAGTTCGGGCGGCAGTTTTTGGAAACGCTGGGACAATGATCACTTTTCGTGTCGGAGCTTTTGACGCAGAAGTTCTAGAAAAAGAATTTGCGCCTCAGTTTACAGCGGAAGATATTGTAAACCTCGGAATGTTTCAGATGTATCTTAAGCTTATGATAGATGGAGTAGGTTCCACTCCTTTTTCTGCAACTGGAATCCCGCCATTTCCAGAGCCTGTCATTTCATATAGAAAGGAGATAATAGAGAGTTCGAGGAAGAATTACTCCAAAAAAAGAGCAGAAGTTGAAGAAGTAATCAAGAGATGGTTTGATGATGGCAAAAGTCCAAGCAAAACAATCACAAACAAAAAGCCCGTCATCACAAGTGGTACGAGTAACAATAAGTTTAGCCAAGGATTTTCTGTTCCGAGGACATTTACTGAAGAGAAGAATATACAAAAAGTTCAACAAGAAAAGACGGCATCATCTGATACCAATGAAACAAAACCCGCTATACCTTATGTGCATAAAGTATCTAAGAATGAAAATGTAAGGGATACAAATAATTTTCCTTCAATAGAAGACGGTGTAGATGGTGATTTTTTACCGTTGAAGGAGTTAGCCAAGAAATTAATAGTTGAACCACAAAAGGCTGAAATAAAGAAGGAAACTTTTTCTAGGAAGGCAGACATTCATGTCCAGCCAACAAGTTTAGTCAACAATAAACCAAGATTAGAAAAGAATCACAAAAATGCAATGAGTGCCGGGAATTTATCCGACCTAAGATCCGCTCTGGCAAATGTTATGAAGAAAAACGAACCAGTTGTATTGAGGGAATCAAAAACTGAATCCAAAAAGGCTGAAGTAAAAAATGAACTGAGGAAGACTGACCATAAAAAGACTGAGGATACAAAAGCTCAAAATCTAAAAGAAATTCCTGAGGAAGATTTAAAAAAGGTTTTGGGTATATAGTTAATTTTTTATGTGGTTTCCAATTGTTATTGCATTGATTCTTCTCTCATCAGTCATTGTAATTTTAGTGCGTATTGACGGCAGAAAAGAAGCCGAAAGATTAAAAGGTGGAGATTTGACCGCGGACGATTTCGAGATCATCGAATAAAACTAAAATTATTTTATTTAACAAGAGGCTTATTTCTGGTAATTTCTACTTGTTTCTTTTTAAGAAAATGATAAAATCGCGCAATACCAATTATGGATTTAAAGGAAACGATTAAAAAAAATACAACTGAGAGACAAAGAAAATTTTTAAGAGGGTTTATTAATCCACGGGTACATTTATTTATTTTTTACATTTTTCTTCAAAGTTTCAATATACCATGGAGAATTAAGAATAATTTTTGGAAAAAAGATCATTCTCCTTTGTTTGTGAATTTTCCCTTGAAAAGTACTGAAGAGGTGTATAGATATTATTTAATGGCTAGTCAAAAGTTTGGATGTACAGGAGTGGTTTTAAAAACTGACCTATTTAATGAAGCTGAGTCTCTTCCAAGAAAAGGAGGAATACTGGGTTCTCTTGGTGCTAAATATAAATATGGAATTGAAATAGACAAAGATGTAAAAATTAAAGCTGAGAAAAATCTGTCTGGTATTTCTTGTAATCTTTCAGTTGGAGATATCAAAAAGTTACCATACGAAAATAAAAAATTTGATACCATTCTCGATCTTTCCACAATCGATCATGTTGACCCAGAAGATCTTGAAAGGGTTTTTAATGAGTATGCAAGAGTTATGAAAGATGGAGGTACTTTATTTTTAGTAGTATGGACTTCTGGCGATAATATTTTGCCTAAAACGATTAATCATTCAAATATATTTTTTAAGCAATATTTTTTTGAAAGAAATCATTTTTTGAAGAAACTTAAAAAGAATTTCGTGGTTGAAAGAGAAGATGTAGTATTTATAGGGGCTTTTAATGAGAAACTCATACGGTTTGTTTGTAAAGAAAATAAGATTTGATCTTATCTTTTAACTGATGAAATAGAGACAGATTTTAGTATTGACAGGAAAGTTTTGTATATTATTGTGAATAAAATAGAAAATGATAAAGCCCCAAGAAATCAGTTCAGGTTACAGTTTACAATCTAACTCGATAGTTAATTCTGGTTTTAATTAATAGACTTTATTGGTTCGAGGATCATGTTTTTGTATATTAAAAACGAAACATAACACAACGGTTGTGGCGTTGTTATATATGCGAAATACAAACTGGGTGGCACAAAGAAGGTTGAAGAGGATGGCTTAAATTTCGATGATTTTTATATTATTTATTGATAGTAATACAATTTCTTTAGCTTCTGCGTAATTTTTTAAAGAAGAAAATCATAATCTGTACAATGGTTGTACCAAGATGGCCTAACAATGACAGGATGTATCCAATGTATGCTGGGATAAAAAATCTGTTTTTATTGATTGATTGAATAAAATTATAACGACTTTTTTTTCCATTCTTTGCAAGAAGAAACATAATTCCTAAACGAAATAATTCAAAATGTAATATATTGAACTTCTCGTAGAGGTCTAGATGTTTATTAAAAATGTATTCAGCGTCGTTTATTTTTTCATAATCACCAAAAAGGATTGTTGCATTCGTACTGTGAAAATTATATTTAAATAATGGTTCATGTACAAAAGCAAAACGATATCCTGCTTTAGCGATACGAATCCACATATCCCAGTCTTCAGCACCCTTTATTTTTTCGTCACGACTTCCAATTTCTTTAATGATTTCAAGTCGTACTATGACACTACTGTTGCTATGAATGGGGTTTCGCAGAAGGATTTCTGGGAAAATATTTTTGTTTTTTGGTGGTGTATAGGAACCAAACGTTTTTCCTGCTGCATTTACCAAAAGAGCGCCACATGATACAAGTCCTACACTGTTATTGTTTTCTATTAATACAATTTGTTTTTCTAACTTCTGTGGTAACCATTCATCGTCATGATCTAAATAGGCGACATATTTACCGACAGCTTTGAGTATTGCGACATTTTTTGGATGAGCAGGACCACCAGAATTTTTGTCTAAAAAAATGAGTTGAATCCTGCTATCTTTTTTTTGCCATTTCTCAAGTATTTTACTAGTGTTATCTTTAGATAAATCATCAACAATAATAAGCTCCCAATCTTTGTATGTTTGATTAATAACACTTTGAATAGTTTTGTCTATAAAATGTTCACTATTATAAGTCGGAATAATAATTGAAATATTTGGCAAAGTTTTCTTTAATATTTATTTTTTACTATTTTTCAACCGTTTATATTCAATGCCCTGAAAATGTTTTCCAAAGAATTTTTGTATGTGTAGTTTTTGATGATTTCTTGTTGTGCTTTCGTTTTAGCGATATATTCTTCTTTGGAAAAAGATAATGCATTTTTTATCAATTCCTCAATTGTGTTACCTTCAACGAAGCTATCACCTAAGATATCTTTGAATTTTCTTATATTTGTTATACCAAGTTGAACATAAGAAATATTTTTAAACATTCGACAGGGTAGGTAATCTACACTTGTATGATATTTCCCAACTATTGCTGGGGCGATCCTAGATTGTCTAACAAAAAAAATATTTAAAAAATTCGGAACAAATCTAATCTGAATAAATTTCAATTTAAAAGATTTTAAAATTTCTATAAATTTCTTTATTGTCTCAATATTACCTTGATTTTTAGTATCATTCCATACACTTCCAATCCAAAACACTAGATGATTATTATTAAAAACTGGTTTTTTGAACTCCTCCGGTAATAAATCTGTACCCCAGGGTTGAAAAAGTGTTTTTGTTTTCGTGTCGAAATATGTTGCCGGACCCCATTTATTAATACCTTCTATTTTAGGTACTTCGTTATAATAAAATTGTAGATCAATATAATTTTTTTTATTCAACTTTTCTTTAAAGACATCCTTGATATTGTGTAGACAATAAAATACATCATCTCTAACAGGAAGGTTGTAATCTTCAAATTTAAATTTTTCAGGAACCATTCTTCCAAACATACCTGAAGAAATAATTAAATCTCCCGGTTCAATATATTTAACATTCTTTTTTTCATCCTCTATCCATATGGTTTTAAATCCAAGTTTTTTTGCATTCTCATAAAACGCCTGATGAATAAATCTATGAGTATGCCAGCGCTTATTTAAGCCCCAAATGACAATTTTATTAATTTTTTGGGTGTTACCTTTGAATTCTTTAATGATATTCATGATAAAATGATTGTTTATTAATATTTGGCTATTTTAACACTTTAATTATATCAACACAATTACACTTTATATTTTATTATTTTTTTGATTTTTTTAAAAAAAATTGGAAATTTTCTTTTAAATAGATTTTTAATTTCCTGTATAATAAAATAGGATTTTTCTATATTAGAATATAAAAAAATAAAAAACAATTTTTTTATTTTCCAGGAAAAAGTTTTGTTATGTGATGGTTTATTTAATATAAACTCAATTATAAGATGAATATTTTTTTCCCACTCAGTATAACCAAGATTGCATGTAATGATTGAACGTTTCTGTATAATCTTTTTATTACTAAAATCAATTTTTTTTGTTTTTTCATTAAAAAGATACCCGTTAATGTTATGTTTAATATATTCATTCATTGTGCTGTCATCATATGCCAATACAGTAAAACCCACAGTCAATGCTTCAAGGAAACTCATTCCAATACCTTCTTTGTTCCTTGGGGAAACAAAAATATTATGTTTGGTTAATAATTTAAAGTAATCTTCCTTTCCCCAAAATTTATTGAAGTCGGAATGAATGATTCTCATTTTATAATCTTTTTTATCGATATCAGATATATAGTCAACCTCATAACCTGGGTCTGGCTTTGAAAGATATGTGAATGAATCAACTTGTTCTGGTGATATTATTTTTTTCAATTGATTAAAGGTTATTGAACCTCTTGCCCAGAACAAAAAATGATTACCATTTTTGGGTAATGTGTAAGCATATTTTTGGGGGTTAATATAATATTTTACTTTGATATTTAAAATATTATATTTTTTACACATATTTTCTATTTTTTCTGAGAAAGATATAGTTCTTACATTAAGGTATGATAATGTCTTCCAGTATAATGGGTTAAAGATAACTGCATCATACATAGGCACCCAAATAATATTTGTTGTAATTTTTTTTAAATCTAAAACAGGACTTATTTCCTGGAAAAAAAGAACATAGTCGTGTTTATTTAGTACCGTTATTGGAACTCTTTTACCACCTATATTGGCGTCATCCCAGTAGTCGATAACAAAAAAGTGTTTTGATAATATTTCTCGCAAAAAATAAGTTGAGCCACTGTATTTATGAAACGGATGATCTACGAATGCTAATGTTAATTTTTTATTTTCTGACATATTCTTTTTTAGTATTGTATATTGGTTATTATTGTTTTTCAATAACTAAACAATCTATTTTTAGAATTTCTCCACGAGTGCGAACTTTATTATTTAGATTTGTATATATTTAAAAATTGTAGGTTGATTACTTAGAATATTTTCTTGTACATTTAAGCATATAATTGATGTTTTTGATATGTGCTTATTTTTTACATTTTCATAAAACGCTTGATGGATAAATCGGTGGGTATGCCAATGCTTATTTAGGCCCCAAATGACAATTTTATTAAATTTTCTGTAATATCCATTTTTTTATATAAAATTATTTTTTAAATTATTAAATTTTACAAATCCAATTTATTTTATTGCTTCACAAATAATAAACATTTTTTCATATAATTTATCCATTATATCGTGCGTTTTATTGTTTTGGTATCTAAAATGAAACCGCTTAAAACCAGCTTGGTTTAACCATTTTTGTATTTCATTTTCATCAATATAAAAAGTTTTATGAAAACCCATTTTAATAGCCAGATTGTCCCTTTTTTGCATATATGGAACAGAGAAAATTAATTTACCATTATTTTTTAATGCTTTTATATAAATATTAAGTACGCAAGGAATATCTTTTTCATCAAAATGTTCTATTGTTTCAAAAGAAATTATCTTATCAAAATAATTTTTTAATTTTATATCAATAATATTTGAATTAATAAATTCAATTTTATTATTTTCTTTATATCTTTTTTTTATTATATCGATTACTTTTGTATTTATATCTATACCGATTACTTTAGACGCCTTTTCAGACAACATTGATGTTCCATAACCGGTACCACAGGCAAAGTCACCAACTACATCACCTATGTTTAGTAATTGTTTTGCAAATTCATATCTTTTTAAATGACTTCTCTCATTAAGGCTAAGTTCTTCAAAATTAATTTTTTCATTAATATTTATATCAACTCGTTCCCCGTCATCAGATAAAGATAATTTATCTTTAATTCTTCTTTTGATTTTCTTTAATACATCTTTGACTTCAAGATTTAAAATATTTTTCATACCTTACAATTAAAATTTATATAATTCATTATTATGCAAAACAAAAGAAATTTATATCATATTTATATTGTTTTGTATATTATTTTATTATTTATTTCGTCTGGGTAATCTGTACAAATAATATCCGGTTTAAGTTCAATTATTTCTTCTATTCTATCAGACAATCTTTTTTTGTCAGTTGCATCAATGTGTTTTTCTGACCCAAGAAGGCTAGGGGATGAGGCGTGTAATTCTGGAGTTACAAGAGCGATTTTTATTCCTTTATTGTGAATTGTTTTAAATAATTCTTTGGTATAGAGTTTTTTAATACCATTATTTTTATCTATTCTATCCCATTCATCAAGCCAAACCCAATCAAATATAACCTTGTTTTGTAGTGCTGTTTCTATTGGCATAAGAGTACCACCGACAAATATATTATAACGCTCAATATCATATGGATGAGCAATTGAGGGTGCAAGGTGTAATTTGCTATTTTTTTCTTTCAAGTACGTTGCCGTTTTTAAGGTCACATCAAAGATGATTATTTTTTCATTATCAACCTTTTCTAAATAGGAAAGTATGATATCTAAACACTCTTTATTTTGAATATTGTGTTTTAGATGTATTGCTGAGATTGTTTCAGTTGCTTGTATTTTATTAATAAGTTCTATTAATTTATCAAGAGATGTCAGGTGGCTTCCATTAAAATTCATTTTTACTATTTCATCTAGAAATATATCAGAAATTTTACGATTATCTTTTCCATTAGAAATTCGTTCCAGACTTGAATCATGAATGACCACAATCTTTCCGTCTTTTGTTATTTGTAGATCAAACTCTAACCCGAAACCATTTTTCAATTGGTCGGTGAATGCTTCCAGTGAACTTTCTAAAAAGTAGTTTTCTTTTGATGCGTTCAGCCCTCGATGAGTAATTATTTTCATTTATATTACAATTTTTTCTCCTTTCAATTTTATCAGAAACTGTTCTAGATCTTCTGGTGTACCCAGTCCATGTATCTTACTTACGGCGATTTCGTCTATGTATATCTTTTTGTTATCAAGTATTAGTTCGTTATAGACAGGACACACATAAAATTCGTTATTTTGTTTGACACCCTTTTTAATCATTAATTCAGCTCCCCTAATATAATCACTTCCTTTTTTAAAATAGTAAATCCCCACCGTCGCATTATTCGAGATAACCTTTTTTTCTGCAGTTTCTAAGACTTGACCAGCCTTGTCAACTCGAGCGTAGCTCCACTTGGGGTGGCTTGAAGTGAATGTCATAATAACACCATCTTTTTTACCCTCTCGAGATTTATCTATAAATTTATTTATATCATTTTCTATAAATTGATCCGAGTTTGCTATTAACAAGTGATCGTTGTTGTTGATATATTCTTTTGCGCATAAAACAGTGCAAGCTGCTCCTTGAGTTATGCCATTGATTTGAACTACCTCGAAATTGTTGTTTGTTGCATTTTTTAATATATTATGTAGGTCGTATTTTTCATAGTGTTCTTTCTGACAGATAAAAATAAATTTATGAGCGGTTTTGGGTTTCAAATTATTAACAACTACTTCTATCATTGTTTTACCGTTTATATCAATAAGTGGTTTAGGGAAGGCATATCCAGCCTCTTGAAATCTAGACCCACGCCCTGCCATTGGAATTACAATATTTAACATATTATTGTTTTATTAAGCTTGTAAAATATACTTATCTCCCATTACAGAGGGAGTTTTTATGACTGCAGTTGCTCCATCTTCTAAACACGTAAAATCCGTTGCATCTCCTGGTAATAAATGAATTATATCACCTTTAAATAATTTTTCATTATTCATTAAAAATACTCCACTTATAATGACAGTAATTTCATCGGCTATTTTATGAACATGTTTTTGTTCACTTTCACCCTTATTATAAAATCTGACCATAAATTCAAAATTTTTTGTTCGAATGATATTGGGCGTGAAATCTCCAACAAGCCATCCTCTAGTGAATTTATCAAGATTATATTTTTTCATCCCAGTACAAAATTTAGATTAATAATTATAACGACTTTTAAATATTCTCACTTTGATTATATAGACTTTTTTTCTTTTTCATCTAACACAGACTGGATTTTTAACGGGACAAGTAATTATTTTAATATATTTGTAAATAAAGAAAGATTTACATCATCGACTCCTTTTACTTCATAAACAGTAGCACCACTTGCTTTTGCGCTTGCGATTCCATGTTTTGAATCTTCAACTATGATGCCTTCTGAAGGTTTTATATTAAGGCGATCAAATGAAGTGAGATAGATTTCTGGATGGGGTTTTGGATTTTTAATCTCATCATTTCCGATTATAAGATCAAAAGAATTAAATAAATTTGCCGATTTAAGCATTAAGTGGAGGGTTTCTTTAATGGAATTTGAACAACATGCAAGTTTATAGCCACGTCTTTTTAAATGACCAAGAAGAATTATTTTTGAATAATCTGGGACACAATATTTTGGTATAATCTCTTTTGTATAAATTTGTTTAACCTCATTAATAAATTCCCTAAGACCTTTTGGTAGACGATTTTGTCGTTCAAGCTCTTCAAGTTTTTTTCTAGTCGGTAGACCATTAAAAAAATCAAAATGCTCGTTTTCACTTATTTCCGCTCCGAATAACTTAAGGGCTTTATTAAGGGCCTCAAAATGGCCATTTGGCATATTTACGAGGACGCCATCAAGATCAAATAGTATTGCTTTGATATTATTTTTCTTTTTCATGATAAATATATAATATATGGTTACATATTTGATAAAAATATACTAGTGGGAAGTTGGTAGAGTATTTTATTTGACATTGGTCTTAGTAGACCTCTCTTTAACTCGCTCATGATTTCTTCTGTTAACAAGCCGACAAATAAAATCGTGGAGTTTTGGATTTTTTTTCTTAACAAAAAACCGTAGATTGTAAACAATAAAATAAACAATTTCTTCTAAAATATTTGGGATTATCAATAAATTATTATTTGCGTATTTATTAAGAATCTTTTTATATTCATTGAATGTATAAAGTCCTGTATTACTTAAACATGGTATTTGGGCATAAGCCGCTCCTGGATATTTTTGCCAATCTATCCCTACTTGTCTAGCAGTAAGGAGTACGCAATTATTTGCTAGATATTTTTCCGACATGACAATATTATCATTAGAAGCATCTGTCGTATGCCTCAAAGATATCTGTTTATATTTTGATAAAAATGAAACCCAGATATGTTGTTCGGGCTGGTAAAAAGTATCGTTTATACGCTCATTATCATTTTCATCTTTTTTTGTGACACTTTTATTTATTAATGAGATATCGAATATATTTTTAACATCCTCTGTTAATCCAAAAAAGAACCAATCACTTACACTAAAAGGGAATCTAAATTTTCTACTTGGATTACAGGTAGTCAGTGTGACCACTCTTTGTTTTAATATTTTATAATTTTGATCGAACTGTAATTGATTGTACTTGATGAAATAACTAATAAACTCATTTCCCTTAAGTACCAAATCTGTTCTCATTTTTATCGCATATTTAGTATTACACTTTTTCAATCCGTTTATTGAAGAAACAACCTGGCGGAGACAATTTGATGAAAAGTTCCCCACAATAGTGGTGCCTGGATCCTGATTTTCAACCAAAATGTCATAGTCTAAACCCTCAACATCACTACCTTTCCAAGTGGATAAAATTATTGTAGCTCCTGGTAAATATTTGCGAATACTTTTTAAACAAATAAAAGTATGTCTATCTTCATATTTATCATTTTTAGAACCAACTATAGGTCCCTGGACTACAACTGATATGTCATTATTATTAATTTCTTTATTTACGTTCATTTTACTGAATATTTCCTAGAACATTATTTATAAATATAACTTTTATAATATATTAAATTTTGGCATATAGAACATTTTTTATATAACTATGGCCATATTGTCTCAAATAAAGTTTATAATTGGGATTAGTTTGATTAATGTAGTTAAAACATTTTCTTATGTCACTTAATTTGTGATAAACATTAATTGCGAGTACTGGTGATTCATTAACTATGTGCATCTTAGCACCCATTAGAGCATTTAATTCCTCGCCTTCAATGTCCATTTTGATAAATGATATATGTTCTCTTATGTCATCATCAATAGTAACAGTTGTTATATAATATTGTCCTTGGTTGGAGTTATTGTTGAATATTCCACCACCCATACCACCATCGGGAGAAAACATAACCTTGCCGTTTTTATCAGAAACACCTGAATTATTTATAACAATATTATTATATTTTTTTAAATTTGTTTCTAATTTTTTAAAAATTGATTTTTTCGGTTCATAAACATAAATTCTTTTGTATTTATGAAATATTTTTATAAACTTTTTAACAGTGTCACCGATATAACCACCGCAATCAACGAAAACTGTATCGTTACTATTAAAATTTAATAAAGACTTATCAAAACATGGCTCATATTTTGAAATGCGGACATTGTTTTTAGTAAATAATGATGGATCTCTAAATATTCTTGCCAATAAGGTAGTAAATAGTGTCTTTTTTGAAAATTCATCGCTCAAATTTTCAAAAATTGTTTTATATTCTAAAATGTGTTCTTTAATTTCTTTAGTGGCATCGTTAAATGTTGGGGGTATGGGCGAATTTTCTCCATAAGGGGCTGGAGTGAGATTTTTAAAAACACATTCGAATGGTCTACCACCAAAGTATTCATTTGGAAATTTAATAAAGAAATTTTTTTCTAGTATTTTTCCTATTATTTTGTATTTGGTCAAATATTTATGCCAAATTAGAGGAATATATTTTTTGTTATTTATTAAATCTTGTATCCTGAATTTCTTATAATTCTGATAAGCCACCTCATAGTTATAATTTTTTTCTACCTCGTTAATAATATCTTCTGTTTTTGAAGAAGAAATAAAATTAAATAATTCGTCGAAATTTTCAACTTTCATAAATTTATTTTAATAAATTATAACTACCATTACATTTTCTGATAAAATTAACTATTTTTTTATGTAATTTTGGCATTTTTTCTTTAGAAAATAACCTCAATTTAAAAACTAAGAAATATAATATATCTTCGGTCGGGTTAGGAATAATTGAAATTTTATTCTTATTGTACTTATTATACATTTTTTTATATTCATTAAAAGTATATAATCCCTGGCTCAAAAATGGTGTTGCTCCATAGCCAGCGTTTGGCATTTTGAGACACTTTATTTGTGCTTTATTTGCAGAAATCATTATCGTATTTTTTGCATATGATTCCTCAGATAATTCAAGTGCTTGTTGCGTAAAATATATATAATTAGGAAAATATATATTTTTATATTTTCCCAAAAAAGTTGACCAAATATACTGCTCAGGTGGAAAATTGTTTGCTATCAAATAATATCCGTTAATTTTTTCACCCTTTAGTTTATTTTTATCCATCAAAGGGATATTAAAAATATTTTTAATATCTTCGGTTAGACCAAAATAAAACCAATCGCATGTATCAAATAATAGTTTAGTTTTTTTTCTCGGATTGTAGGTAGGCAAGACGACAACTTTATTATTTAAAATTTCACTATCCTTATTTTTGTTGTATTTTATAAAATACTTAATGAAACCAGTTCCAGTTAAAATAATATCACTTCTCATTTTTATCGCATATTCTCTGTTTGCTTTTTGTAGTCCGTTCCATGTAGATGTAATCTGAAAATTAGTTGTAAATTGCATTATTTTTTCGCTTGAGTCAGCCATATTTATTTTTTCTGGTTCGTCACTCAAAACTACAATATCATAATCTAAACCAGAAATATCACTACCTTTCCATGAAGATAGAACTATTTGTGCCTCAGGTAAATATTTGCGCACACTTTTTAGTGATCTTTTAGTAAATTTTTTTCTCTTATCCGTTTCACCATTACCCACAATCGGTCCTTGCACTATGACACTAATTTTTTTTGAATCTATTTTTGGTTTGCACATAAATTATTATCGTTTTGTTTTAAATAAAATAGGGAATGATTATTATATAAAATTCTTTTTATCTTTTATTCTTTTGAATATAAAAAATATTAGTATAAAGATTGGCCCAACTGAGTAGGATATTAGTGTTGCCCAAGCTGCACCAGTTAAACCGATTTTTGGAATTAAAATAATATTTAACACTATATTTACTACTACGGATACTAAGCTATACAAAAAAATTGTTTTTAAATAATTTTCTATAATAAAATATTGGTTTATACCGGTGCTTAAAAATACACCAATTCCAGACCAGACATATATTTGTAAAATCTGCACCGATTCTGAATATTGTGCTCCAAATAGTGATTTGATAATCCAGGGTGCCAATATTGCTGTAGGAAGGGCAATTAAAAGTGCAATACCACCTAAAAATGCATATAATTTTTTCAATCTTTCTAGATATATTCCCTCGTGTGTTTTTTTTGCATTTATAATTGCTGGAAAAATTGAACTGCAAATAATTCCTGGGATAAAATACCAAATTTCTGATAATTTCACTGCAACAGCATATAATCCAACTGCAGTTTGTCCCAGATATAGCTTAACCATGACCTGGTCAATTCTTAAAAGAAGATATCCAGCCGCTGTAGATAACATAAGAAACCACGAAGCTAACAAAAAATCTTTAGCTAATTTATCATCAAATCTCCAAAGGCTAATCTTTAGACCACTTTTATTATAATTAAATATATAAAGAATCGAACTAAAAATACAATCTAGGATAAATGTTGCAGTTAACCAAATAATTCCTTTTCCACTTAATATAAAAACAATTTTTATTGCTGAAACTATTACTGTTCCTGTAATTTGAATTACCGCATTCTTTTTAGCTTGTACTGTTGCAAGAAAATATGAATTAATAATACTTACTGGAGACCATAGAAAAATTGTTGAATACAATATAATCAAAGTACGAACCATTAGTGTGGATTCAAATATAAAAGAAGAAATAATTACCAGGACAAAAGCTAGAATACTCCCAATGGTCAATAGCCAAAAAGCAGTACCTAAAATTTTATCTCTTTTTTCTGGATATCTTACTAAATCACGGATTAGTATTCCACTTATTCCTAGATTGGACAGAAAACTAAAAATACCCACAAAGGCGAAAACATAGTTAATCGTTCCGAAATTTGTTGGTCCTAAATATCGAGCCAACCAAATATTGACTGTGAGTGAAATCAAATTTCCAACTTGTGCTGCAAACATCCACCCGGTATTTTTAAAATACTTCTGAAAGCCAGCATGAGCCCACTTTTCTCTTATATAATTCCAGGAAAGTATATGCATATATGTGTTTATTCTCAATGCTAACATTTTTGAGTCTAAAAACAAGATTTCATTAACAGTAAATTTTATGCTACAATCCTCACATTATAAATAAAAAATAAGTCGAATAAATTTAATAAGTTAGAATTATACAACAGTATGAATATAAAGAATATAATTAAATGGACGATATTGACTGGTCTTTGGGCGGTTCTTTTGATACCTTTCTGTGTTAATAGTAGTATGTTTTTTCCTTATATTTCTGGGAAGAATTTCATATTTAGGATAATAATTGAAATAATTTTTGCTCTTTGGGTTTATTTGGCTTTTGTTGATGCAAAGTACAGGCCAAAGTTTTCATGGATATCTGTTTCAGTGTGTGTTTTCGTTTTTATAATGGCGCTTGCAGATATTTTTGCTGTAAATCCAATGAAGGCGATTTGGAGCAATTATGAAAGAATGGACGGATGGATTACTTTAATACATCTACTCATGTATTTGACTGTGTTTGGTTCTGTTTTGAAATCAAAACAAAACTGGATGTGGTTTTTCAGATCTTCTGTTATTGCAAGCATGATAATGATTATTTTTGTTATACAGGAATGGCTTAAAACTGGTGTAGATAGGGTGTCTGTAACTTTGGGGAATCCCATTTATGTCGCTGTATATTTTTTGTTTAACTTTTTCTTTGCTTTAATACTTTTGTATGAAGATGTAATATTGAAAAGTGAAAATAGCCCAAAGTCCGTGAAAGCAATATTTAGCAACTGGCTTTCGTATACTTATCTTATCGCTGCCTTTGTATGTGTTTTTGGTATTTGGAGGACATCTACTAGAGGAGTTATCTTGGGTCTGCTCGGTGGCTTGGTAGTCTCATCGATAATAATCGCTGTTTTTGAAAAGAAGAACAAGTTGATGAAAAATTCTTTTATTGGAGTGATTGTCATCATTGCGCTTCTTGTGGGGGGGTTTTTGGCAATTAAAAATACTCAATTTGTGAAAAATAATACTACCTTAGAGAGGTTAGCTGAAGTTTCGTGGAGTAGTGTTTCTGGTTCAGGACAAGCAAGACAATATGTTTGGCCGATGGCTTTGAAAGGTTTCCTAGAAAAGCCGATACTTGGCTGGGGACAAGAAGGATTCAATAATGTATTCAATAAATATTATGATCCAAGAATGTATAGTCAAGAACAATGGTTTGATAGAGCACATAATACCCCGTTAGACATTCTTGTTGCTGGAGGAGGTTTAGGATTACTTGCATATCTTTTAATTTTTGTTTCTGCTTTATATGTTATTGCAAAAAAGAAAAATGATTTTGGAGTAACTGAGATTGGTCTAATAGTGGGTTTGCTTGCTGCATATTTTGCACAAAATCTTTTTGTTTTTGATAATTTAACAAGCTACATGTTTTTCTACATAGTTCTCGCTTATTTATACTCAAGGGATACTAGGGAAGAATCGATGGAAAAGAGAACGGTAACCGAAGATGTTGCAAATTATGTTGTGGCCCCTATTGTGGTGGTTGTATTTGGTCTAATGATTTGGTATTGCAATGTCAAGCCAATAAATACAAATTTAGATCTTATAAAAGCGTTGCAATCACTTAACCAGTCTCCAGATAAATCCCTGACCTATTTTAAAAATATTTTTTCTGCCAATACGTTTGGAAGTTCAGAGGCTAGAGAGCAAATAGTAGGCATAGCTCCATCAATAGTAAACGCTAATGGCCTTGATGCAAAAGTGAAACAAGGATTTTTTGATCTTGCTTATGCTCAAATGCTGGAACAGATTAAAAAGACTCCTAATGATGCCAGATATCAATTTTTTATGGGGGCATATTTGGATAATATGAGTCAGTATCAAATGGCTTTGCCATATCTACGAAAAGCTGTTGAGCTGTCTCCTAAGAAATTAACAATGTTATTTGAACTTTCTAAGTGTTATTCTTATTTAGGACAAAAGATAGAAGCAATAACAGTTGCAAAGAATGCTTATGATTTGATGCCAGTATATGACGAAGGAAGGATGAATTATGCTGCAGCTTTGATTGTTGGTGATCAGGAATCTGTTGCAAAACAACTTATCGGTTCGGCTACAACTACTAACGATAAGATTCTGAGAGCATACATAATAAGAGCATCTGCATTTATTCAAAAAGGTGATAGAAATTCTGCCGTTCTAGAAATAAGAAAACTAATAAACATAGAACCAAATTTTAAATCACAAGGTGAGACGATCATAACCAACATTTGGAATGGAAGCATAAAATAGGTAATTTGGTTTTTTAAACAAAACAAACATCCGGATTTTGGCTTTGCCAAAATCCGGATGTTTAAATTAAAGGCGGTTTATTATTTATCCGATAAAATTTTCGGTGATGAATATGTGTTGGTGTCAAATTGTTTGTAAACTCATATAAAAATTCACCTCAACTAAAAATCGGTTTGTTAATTTTATCATCTTCAACACGTCAGCAGAAACTTTAACGGACGAGAAATTTATGTTAATATGTTTTTATGTTCCCGTACGAAATCGCGGACGCGAATTGGTACGAGGAATGTCGAACAGATTATCAGTTAAAATATAGATAGGATAACGACAGATTATAGATTTGTCCGCGTCCTATTTCGTACGGGATGCCATTTTTAAGTAAAATTTTCGGTGATAGACATGCAAAATATATAAAGCTTTTGGAGCCAATTGTTGTACAGATAGGTTCTTTTGAAGATGGACTAAAAAAACTTTCTGATGTAGAACTTAAAGCTAAAACACAAGAATTTAGGAGCAGATTAGAGAGGGGTGAGAGTCTGGACCTCTTATTACCTGAAGCTTATGCGTGTGTTCGCGAAGCATCAAAGAGAACTTTGGGACTCAGACCTTTTGATGTTCAGCTCGTCGGTGGAGTTATTTTACACAAAGGAAATATTTCTGAAATGAAAACAGGGGAAGGAAAAACTCTTGTGGCGACATTGCCAGCATACTTGAATGCCATATCTGGGCAGGGAGTTCATGTGGTTACTGTAAACGATTATCTTTCCAGGAGAGATGCTGTTTGGATGGGTCAAATATATAATGCTCTTGGTTTGTCTGTTGGAATTTTAAATCATGAGACTTCATATCTTTATGATCCCACGCATAGTGAAAATCAAAAATCTCAGCCCAAGGCTGATCAGCCTGGGGCTGAAAGAATCAAGAATCAAAATGACAATTTAGAAATAAAAAATAATACAGAAGGTGATAAATTAGATAAAATAAGGGATGAATTAGGATCATTTAAAGTTGTTCATGAATTTTTGAAACCATGCACTAGAAAAGAAGCATATCGTGCTGATATCACTTATGGCACAAATAATGAGTACGGTTTTGATTATTTGAGAGATAATATTGAATACGATGTTAATAATTTAAGGCAGCGAGGATACAATTTTGCAATTGTGGATGAGGTGGACTCGATACTTATAGACGAAGCTAGAACCCCGCTTATTATTTCTGCTCCAGCTGGAGATTCCGGAAGTCTTTACGATGTTTTCACAAAAATTGTCAGAGATTTTGTTAAAGATGTAGATTTTACCGTTGATGAGAAACATAAAGCCATTCAGCTTACAGATGCTGGGATAAATAAAGCCGAGAAATCTCTTGGTGTTGAAAATATTTATACCGAGGGTGGAATAAGATATGTGCATCACCTCGAAACAGCTACCCGAGCAAAAGCTCTTTTTGAAATAAATAAAGATTATGTAATAAAAGATGGCGAGATAATCATAGTTGATGAATTTACGGGAAGACTTCAACCTGGAAGAAGATGGTCCGAAGGTCTTCATCAAGCTATTGAGTCCAAAGAAGGTGTAAAAATACAAAAAGAATCTAGAACTTATGCATCTATCACATATCAAAATTATTTCAGAATGTACAAAAAACTTTCTGGTATGACGGGTACTGCGCTCACATCAAGCGAAGAATTTTTCAAGGTTTACCACATGGATACCATTCCTGTTCCAACAAATAAACCTAGCCAAAGAAAAGATAATAACGATTTGATTTTCCAAACTGAACAGGGGAAGTTTAAAGCGCTCGCCAAGATAGTAAAAGAAAAACACAAAGTTGGACAGCCGGTTCTTATTGGTACAGTTTCTATTGAAAAAAATGAAGTCCTGTCAGAATTTCTTAAAAGAGAAGGAGTTCCTCATAATGTTTTGAATGCCAAAAATCACGAAAGAGAAGGGGAAATAGTTGCTCAAGCTGGCAAAATGGGCGCTGTGACAGTTGCCACAAACATGGCCGGTAGAGGAGTTGACATTAAACTTGGAGGGGCGTTATTTGACCAATCTGAATATGAAAAAGTAAAATCTCTTGGAGGTTTGGCTGTTTTTGGTACGGAAAGACACGATGCAAGAAGAATAGACAATCAACTTCGAGGTAGAACGGGAAGACAGGGAGATCCAGGAGAAACCCGTTTTCTTGTCTCACTGGAAGATTCTTTGATGAGGATTTTTGCGAATGACACAGTCAAAAAGATGATGAATAGGTTTGGTATTCCTGAAGATGAACCGATTGAAAATTCGCTCATTACAAAATCCTTAGAAAATGCCCAGACAAAAATAGAAGGTTTTAACTTTGATGCCAGAAAACATGTTTTGGAATATGACGATGTTTTAAATTTTCAAAGAATCACTGTTTATGAAAGGAGAAGAAAAGTTTTGAATGGGGGCATGGAAGCTGTAAAAGAAAAATTGGCGGAGATTGCTCAGGACGAAAATTCTCAAAAAATAATTACTGAAAAAGTGAAAGCTTTGGGTGAACAAGAATTTTATAGAATTGTAAGAATAATAATGCTTCAAGCCATAGACATGTTCTGGGTTGATCATCTTGAAATGATGGATTATCTACGAGGTTCTGTGAATTTGCGTGGTTATGGACAGAGGGATCCGCTTGTGGAATATAAGAGAGAAGGTCTGGGTTTGTTCAAAGAAATGCAGTTAGCTATAAATGCACAAATAATAAGTTTGTTGCCACATATTGGTGCAGGAGCTTTTCAGGCCGAAGAAGAAAAATTGAAAGAGACTCAAAAAGGGATGAAAATGGCTGGAGCGGAAGGAAAAGATGATAACGTCAAAATCTCTTCAAAGCAGAAAGACGAAGTGGGTAGAAATGATCCATGCCCATGCGGAGCGATTAATCCAAATACAGGTAAAGTTTATAAGTATAAACAATGTGGTATGATAAACGCTCCGCATCACAAAAATAATTAGATATGACTGAGTTACCACCAGATCTTGATCGAGAGAAAGATAAAAAGTCACGTGTTAAAACTGAGCGGGAATATATTGATATGTGTGTTCAATACGCGCAATCTACCGGTTGGGTGAAAGGAACAGATGTAGATGTTCTGATTGATAAATATTTAAGACCGATTTATAAAAAATATAGTGAAATTATTAGTGATCTACAAAGAGACAAAGTTCCAGAAAATGAACTAGCCAAAATCATATTGAGAATGAATAATTGTCTAGAAGCAACAAAACGAATAGGATCAACTGACCCAAATAATATAATAAAATCTGTTGAAGACTCAAGAAATCGGGCTCGAGATGTAAACACAGAATATGCACTAACATCATTGTTCGATTTAATATCAGCGGTAGTGCACAATTAAGTATTTTTGTAATAAAATTATGGAAAATAAGAGCACAAAAAAATTATTAACGCTTTGTGTAATCCATCAACATCCAAAAGTATTACTTGGGATGAAAAAGCGTGGATTTGGAGCTGGAAGATGGAATGGTTTTGGCGGAAAAATATCTAAGGGTGAGACCATTGAAGCGGCTGCAAGAAGGGAAATAAAGGAAGAGGCAGGAATAGAAGTCAAAAATCTGGATAAGGTTGGAATTATTGATTTTGAATTCAAAGGTAATCCAGAGATTTTGCAGGTTCATATATTTAAGTCAGATGATTTTTCAGGAATTCCTACAGAGAGTGAGGAAATGAAACCCCAATGGTTTTATATTGATGAGATTCCATTCAAAGAAATGTGGCCAGATGATATACACTGGATGCCATTGTTTTTTAAAGGAAAAAAATTCAAAGGCAGATTTTTATTTGGCAAAGACGATGTTGTCCTTGAAAAAGAGTTGATTGAAGTTCAGGGTATATAGACAACTTAAGATATGGACCATGTTGCAATAATGAAAAAATCTTCCGGTTTTACAGATAAAATTTTAAATGGTCAAAAGGAGATTGAATCACGTTGGTACTCGGTAAAATATAACCCGTGGAATAGGATAAAAAAAGGAGACGTTGTCTATATTAAGAATTCAGGCGAGCTGGTAAAAATAAAGACGAAAGTTAATAGGGTTGTTCAGTTTGATGCTTTAACACCCGAAAAAGCTAGAAAAATATTAAATAAATATAGTGATGATATTGGAATAGAAAAAGAAAAAGTTTCCGAGTTTTACAAAAAAGTAAGATATAAGAAATACTGCATACTTATTTTTTTAAAGAATCCGCACAAAATCAAACCATTCAAGATTAATAAAAAAGGATTTGGGGTAATGTCAGCGTGGATTGTAGTTGATGACATCTTAAAAATAAAGAAACAGTACTTCTCCCGTTGCAAATTGCGACGGAAATCAAACAGAACGATTTGTATAGATGAAAAATATAATAAAAGATTAATAACCGAACATTGTAGGCTTAAAAATTTTACAACCGGGATGAATAATAAAAATTTATTTAATAAAGTAAAAGATTTAAAATTACCGCTGGGTAAATATGCACTGTTTGGGAGCGCTCCATTAGGAGTAAGAGGTTTAAAAGAGTGTAGCGATGTGGATTTGATTGTTACTGAAGACTTGTGGCAAAAGTATAAAGACAAACCAGGTTGGAAATATAAGATAACAGAAAAAGGTGTAGAACATATTGAAGTGGATGATGGGGATATTGAGATTTGGCATGATTGGCGCCCTTGGTATCAAGATGTCACTTTATTTATAGATAGCGCGGAGATGATAAATGGTTTGCCGTTTGTGAAGCTAGAGTATCTTATCGAGTGGAAAAAGAAGTTTGGCAGAGAGAAGGATTTGAAGGACTTGAAAGCTGTAGAAAAGTTTTTAAACTGTCGCTTAAATTAGAAAAATGGTCATTTGGGAAGAATTATAAAAAGTGTATAATAGTATTATTATAAATTAATTAATCCACACATCAACCATATCATTGTGTTTTTGTTGCTAAAATAAATTTTTTAAGCAAACAAAGTTAATGTTTAGTGGTTATGCCAACACAACGCAACGATGATAGGGTTGGTGTGTGGACAAAATTCAGATGTTTAAATCAATAGCAAATTATTTTGATAAGCTTGAAGACAGAGTTAGAATGAGATTGAGTCATAGATCTATAGTTTATGCATTTATTGGTGGAGCGGGAACTATTCTTTTATGGAGAGGGATATGGCATACAGGTGATATTCTAATGAACAAAGGAGGTTATTTAGGCTGGCTTTTCTATGAACCAATAACAATAATTTGGACCTCAATAATTTTACTTATGACCGGGCTTTATGTTTCGAATCTAATAGGAGAAAGAATTGTTATTTCAGGTCTTAGAAAAGAAAAAAAGGTAACAGATCAAACTGAAGTTGAGGTTGATAAAGAAGAGGCTGAAATCAGAGAGATGAGAACAAAGATTAAACAGATTTCAAAAGATGTTGAAGAAATTAAAAACTATATTTCTAAGAGATAGATGTATAAAAATAGCGGTTCATAGTGGGAATTTTCATCCAGATGATGTTTTTTCTGTTGCTTTGCTCTCGATAATGTATGAAGGAAATATAAAAGTTGTGAGAAGTAGAAGTCACGAGATTTATTCTAAGGCTGATTTTATAGTTGATGTTGGTCTCGAATATGATCCTGGTAAAAATAAATTTGATCATCATCAAGAAGGTGGAGCGGGTGAAAGACCGAATGGTATAAAATATTCCTCGATTGGATTGTTATGGAAAAGTTTTGGAGAAAAAGTCTGTAGTTCTAAGAAAGTTGCAGATATTATCGATAGTAAATTAGTTCAAATTATAGATGCTGATGATACAGGTTTTAATTTATCCATCTTAATTTTAGAAGGCGTGTATCCTTTTACTATTGCTGATGTAATATATTCATTTCGTTCAACGTGGAAAGAGTCAGAAAGGATCGATGATAAAGCTTTTATCGAGGCAGTAGATGTAGCAAAGAATGTTCTCGAGAGACAAATTAGAAACACCAGAGATGAGGTTGATGCCGAGGAATTAATAGGTGAAGTTTACGGAAAAGCTGAAGATAAAAGGATCATATTTTTTGAAAATAATTTACTTCCCAAAGGTCTTCTTTTAAAATATCCTGAACCACTTTTTACTATTTATAAAGAAAGAGGTGGTAATATTTGGAGAGTAACCGCAGTTAGAAAATCTGAACGAGGTTTTGAAGTTAGAAAAAAATTTCCAGATTCTTGGTCTGGTAAAGATAGTGAAGAATTGATTGCGATAACTGGAGTAAAAGATGCTTCTTTTTGTCATACTTCATGTGTTTTTGCCGGAGCAAAAAGTAAAGAAGGTGCGATTGAATTGGCGAAGAAAGCGATCACCAATTCAAGGTTGCAAGTCTCAAGTTAAAAGTATCAAGTAAAAATGAAAATAGAAAAATTTGAAGATATTGTTACATGGCAAAAATCTAGAGATTTAACTTTACAAATTTATGCTATTTTTAAATCTTCTAAAGATTATTCATTTAAAGATCAAATACAAAGGGCGAGTGTTTCCATTATGAACAATATTGCTGAAGGTTTTGAGAGAAAGAGCAATAAAGAACTGATGCACTTTTTATATATAGCCAAAGGCTCTTGTGGGGAAGTCAGATCTATGCTTTTATTAGGTAAAGAACTTAAATATATTAACAGTGACGAATATGTTAAGTTGAACAATTTGGCATTAGAAATTTCAAGAATGCTATTTGGGTTTATTAAAACTTTATAACTTGAAACTTCTAACTTTAAAACTACCATGCTTATTGATGAACTAAAAATACACATATCAGCTGGGCGAGGTGGGGACGGCGTTGTACGTTGGCTTCACGAAAAAGGTATTGATTGGGCAGGCCCATCTGGAGGAAATGGTGGAAAGGGTGGAGACGTATATCTACGCGCCATTCGCGATATTGGTATACTTGCAAGATATAAGAATACAAAAGAATTCATCGCAGAGCGCGGTGAGGCGGGAATGAAAAAAAGCATGCATGGCAAAAATGGCGCCGACCTCATTATCGATGTTCCTATTGGCTCGGTTGTGACCAACCATGAAACAAGGGAAGTTTTTAATTTACTTGAAGACGGCGGAACAATAAAAATTCTAAATGGCGGAAAGGGAGGTCTGGGGAATGAATATTTCAAGAACGCCGTAAACAGAAGTCCTGAAAATCAGACGGATGGTAAAGCCCCGGAAGAAGCTGATTTTACTATTGAAGTTGAGCTTGTCGCAGACGCCGGGCTTATTGGACTTCCAAATGCAGGAAAATCTAGCTTGATAAATGTATTGACGAATTCAAAATCAAAAATAGGCGCGTATCAATTTACCACACTTGAGCCTTCACTTGGAGACATGCACGGATATATTTTGGCTGACATCCCAGGACTTATTGAAGGTGCTTCAGAAGGAAAGGGACTAGGACATAAATTTTTGAGACACATAAAGAGGACAAAAACTTTGCTTCATTGTCTTTCTTTGGAGAGTACAGATTTGGTAAAAGATTATAAAGTCATAAGAGGTGAATTGAAAGCCTACAGCGAGGAGCTAGCTCTGAAAAAAGAGGTTTTGATTCTTACGAAAATTGACCTCGTGGACGAAAAAACTCTTGAAAAAGCGATAAAGAAAGTTTCAAGGCTGAATCCAAATATTTTGTCGGTTACTGTTTTGGATGACAAATCTATTAAAAAATTGAAAGACGATCTAATAAAGATTTTAAGAAAGATAAAGTAAAAAAATTGGCAAGGTTGCACCTTACCATTAAAAATAATATTTACTTGAAAATTACAAAAACAAATGCCGAAGTTCATTAACGCGAACTTCGGCATTTAGTTACCCCGAGGTTGAACCTCGGGGTAGACAGCCTGTGTTGGGTTTTCACGTACCTCGCACATAATGAAATGCTTGGTACATGGCGATGGCGGTCGCAATTACCATCACTACAAGCTCCACTGTGATGGTTGTTAACATTATCGTTGGAGTCGTGGGATTTTCCAAGATAGACCGCCCGATAAATAGATAAGATTTCAGTAGAAACTCCATGATTCCTCCCGGTACATGATTTTACTCTGCCTATAGTTTACCATCACTCCTTATAATGTCAAGTAATAACATATGTCTAATTTAATAATTTTTATGTTATTATTTATTTGTAATTTTGAATTACCATTACGAGCGAATAGTTTTCAAAGGTGGGACTTCCTCATGCATTTGAAGTCGTTCCTTGGAAAACGATTCAACCTGGATTGCCTCGTTCCTCGCAAAGACAAATATATTATGACTGAAGAAACAAAAAACAAATATCAGGCTACCATTGGATTAGAAATTCACGCAGAACTTAAAACACTTACTAAGATGTTTTGTTCGTGTAAGAATGACCCCGATGAAGAAAAACCAAATTCAAATATTTGCGAGATTTGTACTGCACAGCCGGGAACTTTACCCGTGCTCAATAAAAAAGCCATTGAACATGTTTTGAGAGTCGGACTTGCTTGTGGGTCCAAGATTGCCGACTTCACCGAATGGGACAGGAAGAATTATTTTTATCCGGATATTCCAAAGGGTTATCAGATAACTCAATACAAATATCCTTTGGTTTCAGGAGGCTCTATAAAGGGGGTAGAACTTACAAGAATTCATCTTGAAGAAGACACTGGCTCATCTACACATGACGCTGGAGCATTTTCTCTTGTAAATTTTAACCGCGCCGGAGTGCCTTTAATGGAACTTGTCACAGAACCCGTGATTCACTCTGGAAAGCAAGCAGCGGACTTTGCAAAGGAGCTTCAACTGCTTTTGCAATATCTCGGAGCAGGGGACGCAAATATGGAAAAAGGCGAGATGCGTGTGGAGGCGAATATTTCTGTATCTACAACTGACAAGTTTGGAACAAAAGTTGAAATAAAAAACCTTAATTCATTTAGAACTGTTGAAAGAGCTGTCGCTTATGAAATCGAAAGACAGATTGATGTGATAGAAAAAGGCGAGAAAGTCATTCAGGAAACTCGCGGTTGGGATGAGGCCAAACAGAAAACATATTCACAGAGAATAAAAGAAGATTCTCACGATTATAGATATTTCCCGGATCCTGATTTACCAAAAATGGTGGTCTCGGAAGTTTTTGATTTGAAAAAATTGAAAGAAGGTCTACCGGAATTACCTTGGCAGAGAAGAGAAAAATACTTGAAAAATTTTGGAATAAAAGAGCAAGATGCGGACTTTTTTGTAAATAATGTCGATTTTGGTAAGTTTTTTGAGGGTGCCATCACAGATTTCAAAGGAAATAAAGATTTGATTAAACTTGCTTCAAACTATATTTCATCTGACATGGTTGGATTTATGTCAAAAGATTCAAACCTTAAATTTCCAGCACCAGAAATGTTTTCAAAAATAATCATAATGGTTGGGGAAGGGAAACTATCTTCAAGAGTTGCTAAAGATCTAGTTGAAAGATTATTGAAAGAAAATATCGATCCTGAAGTTGTGGTAAACAAAGAAGGTTTGATACAGAAAAATGACGAAGGTGCCGTCAAAGCACTAGCTGAAAAGTTGGTGAAGGATAATCCGAAAGTTGTGGCTGATTATAAAGCTGGAAAGGAAATAGCTTTAATGTTTTTTGTCGGACAAATAATGAAAGCGACCAAAGGCTCTTCAAATCCACAGGTAATTAAAAAAGTTTTGATAGATTTATTGAGTTAGCAATATAATTTTCACCCGCTAAAGTTTTTGCCAATGTTTGTTTTTAAAAATTGCGGGTCTACAAGAACTCGAAATTTTGTTTAAATACGTGGTATAATATCACTAGTTAGATAAGTCGAAACAAACAATTTTTATTGGCAAAAATTTTCTCGGATAAATGAAACATCTAGGTTATAGAAGTCATAAGAAAAAAGTATACATTGGCACTGACCATGCAGGTTTTAAATTAAAACAGGAGTTAATTCCTTTTGTTAAAGGACTTGGGTATGAGGTTTTTGATTGTGGGGCATATAAATATGACAAAGATGATGATTATCCAGATTTTATAGAACCAGTTGCAAAAGCTGTGGCTTTGAATCCTGAAATGAATTGCGGTATTATTCTTGGCGGTTCAGGACAGGGTGAGGCAATGGTGGCTAATAGATTTCCAAATGTCCGTGCAGTTGTTTATTATGGAGAACCAAGCATTTTTAATAAGCACGCTTTTATAAAAATAAGCAGAGAACATAATGATGCAAATGTTCTTTCTTTGGGAGCAAGATTTTTAAAACCCCAAGATGCAAAAAAAGCAGTCGAAACTTGGCTTTCTACTCATTTTTCTAATGCCGAGAGACATATTCGTAGAATAAAGAAAATAGAGAAAATTTCTCGTGAGGTTAAAAATAATTTTGATTTTAAGTAATGCGAAAATAAAAACTACGAATATTAACGAAATCCTACGAAAATATAAAGAGCGAAGTACACCACGGTGTACTTCGCTCTTTAGTTTATTTTTTTATGTATATTGTAAATTAGCTAATAAGTGCAACAATTACTCCAACTATTGCAAAAACTACACTTACTATCCAATAACGCATCACAACTTTTTCCCTAGACCAACCGATTGCTTCAAAATGATGATGAAGTGGAGCTACGCGAAAAACTCTATGTTTGTTAAAATATTTATATGAGATCATTTGTATGATAACTGAGGCCGAAGTTAAAACCAATGGCAAGGCAATAATTGGTAGCACCATAACCGAATTTGTCATAAAAGCTATTACGGAAAGTGTTACAGTAAGGCCGAGTATTCCAGTTTCTCCCATGTAAAATCTTGCTGGCGGGACATTGTACCAGAGAAATGCCAGTGTTCCACCAGATATTACTGCGCAAAAAGCTGCAATGTCTATTTGATTATTTACAAAGGCAATAATTGCATAAGCAGTAAAAATAGTGGCCATGATTCCTCCAGATAAGCCGTCCATTCCATCTATTACACTTGTGGAAAAAACTGCTAGCATTACCAAAATGAAAAAAGGAATAAACCATAATCCAAGATTGATATCACCCAAAAATGGCATATGAATATAAGCCACCTCAAGTTTGTAATAGAACCAAAAGCTGATAGCTAAACCGATAAGTGTTACTGCAGCAATTTTTATTTTTCTATAAACTAAACCATCTTTTGCATAACTACTTTTTCCTATTATTTGTAACATGTCATCTATGAGTCCGATAAGTGATGCTAATATAAGTGTGGCAAATGGGATCAACGTCTGGTTGCGGCTTAGGAAGTTCAATTTTTCGGTTAGATTTGTTGGGAAAATGATTGAAAGTAAATAGATTAAACAAACTGTAAGTATTGCTGATACCCAAATAATAATTCCACCAACTCTTGGTGTGGAAAGTTCGCTTTTTGTATTGTGATTTTTTGTAAAATCATTCGTAGTTATATTTGCTTCTGTTCGTGGAGATTTTTTCCACATTTTGTATTTGTAGAAAAAGTTGGTGAAAAATGGTGTTATTAGAACACCAAGAAAGAATGTTAGGATTGATGGGACTACGACTTTTAGTACATTTATCATAATAATTTAAAGATTAAATATCAAAAATCAAAATGACAAATTAAAATTAAAAAACTTTATGCAATTTAAGACAGAATTCATTTTTAAACTTTTATCTTCAATTTTGATATTTGATTTTTGCATTTTGATTTTCTATAAACACATCATACCATAGAGCCAGCATTAAAAGTAAGTATATTTTTCTTGAATTATCAGCCTTTTTCTCTACGTGGTTTTTGACTATATTTTTAATATAGTTGATATTCATGTGATCTTTAATGTAAATGCAATCATATATTTTTTGGTATAGATTTTGTTTATCCTTTGTAAACCAATCACGAATAGGAGTGGGGAAGCCAAGCTTTTTTCTATTGCGAGTGTCTTCGGGAATTATATCTTTGAAGGCCTCTCTCAAGAGATATTTTGTCTGGCCTTTGTTCCATTTAAATTTATCTGGCAGCATAGTAGCCAAATCCGAAACTTTTTTGTCTAGAAATGGCACACGAAGTTCAAGCGAATTTGCCATAGTCATTTTGTCGGCTTTTTGTAAAATATCGCCTATAAGCCAAGTTTGAACATCAATATATTGCATTTTAGTTGAGTCACTCAAGTCATTTACTTGTTCATATAGTGATTCTAGAGAAAATTTCTTTTCTTTTTTATTTTTCCAGAGCAGATCTCGTTCTGAATCTCTAAATATTGATGCATTACCTATATACCAATCTGAAAGTTTTTGAGAAGCTCGACGAATATAATTTTTACCTCTAAATTCATAGGGGATTTTTAATATCATTTTTAAAATACCTTTCGGTATCCATAATATCTTTTTATAAGCAAATGGTGCCAAATAGATATTATATCCACCAAAAAGCTCATCGGCACCTTCACCTGATAATACAACTTTCACATGTTTGGCAGTCTCGCGAGCTACGAAATATAAACCAATGGCAGCAGGATCTGCAACTGGCTCATCAAAGTGCCAAATGGCCTTAGGTAAAATATCAAAATATTCTTTTGAACCAACCCTGATTTCAGTGTGGTCGGTACCGAGGAAATCTGAAGTTTCGCTTGCTTCCACGCTTTCCGTAATGGTATCAAAACCAACAGTAAAAGTTTTTATTTTTTTGTCACCACGAATTCTTTGCATTAAGGTAGCAATTATACTGCTGTCTATTCCACCAGAAAGAAAAGAGCCTACGGGAACATCCGCGATCATGTGATGCTCTACGGAATCGCGCATAGCCTGATATATTTTTTGAGCTGTTGTTTCTTCTTTTAGAGTTGAATCTTGTTTTATCTCAAACGACCAGTATTTTTTTATTTCGTGTTTTCCACTGTCAATATTTACTCTCAAAAAATGTCCAGGAGGCAATTTATAAACAGATTTGAAGAAAGTTTCATCTAGCGGATTATATTGATATGAAAGATAATTATAAACTGCTGAATCGTTGACTATAGATTTAAAACCCGGGAAGGAAAGGAAACTTTTAATTTCAGAGGAAAATGCTGAGATTCGTCCATCTGTGGAATTCTTTAAATAATAAAGTGGTTTAATTCCAAAAAAATCTCGAGCAATAAAAATATTTTTTGTTTCTATGTTGTAAATGCAAAAAACAAACATGCCGCGTAATTGTGTCAGCATTTTTTCTCCATAGACTTCAAACATATGAAGAATGACTTCTGTGTCAGTGTGAGTTTTAAAAACACAGCCCTTTTTCAGAAGTTCCTCGCGTAATTCTTTATAATTATATATTTCTCCGTTTAGAAAAATCAGAAGTTTACCGTCAGTAGAGGTGATAGGCTGTTTTCCTGTCGAAAGATCAATTATAGATAGTCTGCGCATACCCAAAGCAACGTTTTCATCAACAAAAAAACCATCCTCGTCAGGACCTCTATGAAAAATTCGGGAAACCATTTCTCGAATAACACCCCCTTGCTCATTTGTTTTTGGGTCAATAACCCCAGCAATTCCACACATAAACTTAGTATAGCAGAATGTACATGGCAATTACAAACTGATATACTTGGATTATTAGAGATTGTTATTTATCTAAATTATATATATCAAAAATGGAAGATTTATTTAAAAAGTTTTTTCCACAAGAGCTACAGGATCAGGGTGAACCTAAAGTTGAGATTGGGGAATCTATTACAAGTGGTAGACTGAAAGAACTGGCTCGGGCAATTAAATCAATAAATGTGACCATTGTTATTATTAGTCAAGGTCTAATTGATGGTGTCTGTGATCTTATTGATGAATTTATACGGGCTGAAAGCATGCTCAATTCAAGGAGTAAGGTTAAACTTTACAGAGATCTTAAAGGAGAAATTTTAGATGCAAAGACACAAGAGTTTTTGCGAAATTTAGACAATGAATTGAAACATGTCTATAAACGTGTTGAAGAGATATACAAAAACAAACTTGAGGATGAAGGAGGTGAAGAAAAAGAGAATATGAGAATTTTTTTAAGAGTACCGGCTTGGCAGAGATTGGAAAAAATAAGTAAACTTGTCGCCACTCTTGAAAGGGTTGGTTTAAATTGTACTGATCTAAAAAATCAAATAAATATAATCAAAGTAATAATTAGCAAAGATGAATATAGGGCAAATGAAGGCATGATGGGTGAATATGATTGATAAAGAATTAAAATTAATATTAATTATTTATGACACAAGTACTTCCAGCAATAATACCGCAGTCTTTTGAAGATCTTGAGGATAAGATGTTTTTAGTCAAGGGTATTGCAAATTTAGTGCAAATTGACGTTTGTGACGGAAATTTTGTTCCTGTAAAATGCTGGCCATATGTTGGGGACACTGAAAATCATTTTAAAAAAATAATTGAAGAGTCTGAAGGTTTTCCTTTTTGGCAGAATATGGACTTCGAGGCAGATCTCATGGTCAAGAATCCTGAAAATGTTGCGGAAGATTGGATAAGGGCTGGGGCGAAGGGGCTTATTTTACACATAGAATCCTCTCCCAAAATTTTGGATTTAGTGAAAGAGCTCAGGAAAACTTACGGATATCCCGGTGATTCTTTGATAAATATTGAAATTGGTATTGCATTAAATATTGAAACTCCGAGCGAAATATTAGATGAATTTTTTAAAAAGAATGTCCAAGGCAGAGCACTTGTTGATTTTGTTCAGTTTATGGGGATAGATAAAATTGGTTACCAAGGCCAAAAGTTTGATAAAAAAGTCATTGCCAAAATAAAGGAGTTGAGAAAGAAATATCCGGATGTTGTAATAAGTGTTGATGGTGGAGTAAATTTTGAAAACCATAATGATTTAGTAAAAGCCGGAGCGAATAAACTTATTTCAGGTTCGGTAATTTACGAAAGTGAAAATATAAAAGAAGCAATATTGAATATGCGAAAATAAAGACTACGAATATTAACGAAATCCAACGAAAATTTAAAACAAAACAAAAAAATGGAAAACAAAATTAAGCCAGGGGTGTATAAACATTTTAAGACAGGAAATCTTTACAAGGTTTGGTTTGTTGGTAAACATTCAGAAACTTTGGAACCAATGGTGGCTTATCAAACACTTTATAATAATCCTGAGTCGGAGTATTGGATGCGACCAGCAAATATGTTTTTTGATGAAAAGATAGATAAGGAAGGAAATAAGGTACCAAGATTTAGTTTCGTGAAAGAAAAATAATTATGGAAACAAAAATTCTGACAGAAACGGTATCGCGCCTCATGCTTTCGCCAAAAGGTATTCTTGCTATAGACGAAAGCATACCGACATGCAATAAGCGTTTTGAGCAACTTGGTATTATCCCAACGGAGGAAAACCGCAGAACATATCGTGAACTTCTTATAACAGCTCGGGATATCGAACAGTATATTTCGGGTTATATTCTTTTTGATGAAACGATACGCCAGTCAACTCTTGCTGGAAAAAGTTTTGCATCACTCTTACGCGAAAAGGGTATAGATATAGGAATCAAAGTGGATAAGGGAACAAAAGATTTTTCGCCGTATATTGGAGATAAAGTAACCCTCGGACTTGAGGGACTTTCTCTACGTTTGCGTGAGTATAAAGAGATGGGCGCAACATTTGCCAAGTGGCGTGCAATATATATTATAGGAGAACATACCCCGAGTGAAGCGTGTATGCAGGCAAATGCCGATATTTTTGCCGAATATGCACTTCTGTGTCAGAATGCGGGGATTGTGCCTATTGTCGAGCCAGAAATATTGATGGATGGAGATCATACGATAGATGAATGTTTTGCGACAACAGCGCAGAATCTTGATATCGTGTTTCGCACATTGCGAGCGAAAAAGGTTTTTATACCCGGCATGATTTTGAAAACAAGCATGGTAGTTTCGGGAAAAGATGTGTCTATTCAATCGCAAGCGAAAGATGTTGCGGACATGACAATACGATGTCTTATGGAGCATGTGCCAAAGGAAATAGGTGCCATCGTTTTTCTATCAGGGGGGCAAAGTGATGAGCGGGCGGTTCTCAATCTGAATGCAATGCAGGTACATGCACCATTGCCATGGCTACTCACATTTTCTTACGGAAGGGCAATTCAGAATAAAGCCCTTCAAGCATGGGCAAAAAATCCATCCGATGTTCTAGTTGCCCAAAAACTTCTTCTTATCGCAGCGAAAGCAAACAGTTTGGCACGCATTGGAAAGTATCGTAATGCCGAATAACAGGGATTTTTTTGTTCCTCATATAACACAAAATAATCAGCAATATATCGCTCTCTGCGTATTGATTTATTAAAGTATTTATGTATAATTGACGCGTTAAAGTTCTTGCTGACGTTATTGATAGTGCTTTGTTAAAGCCTGTTAATTTATAGAAATATGGCTAAAGTTTTAGAAGTAAAAGTATATAAAAACAATAACATTTAAGTCGGTAAAGATTTTCTCAGTAAATTATGGTTACATTAAAAGTTGAGAAGAGAGACAAGAAGGAGAGTTTGGGAGAAATTAGAAAGGCTGGATTAATGCCGGCTGTTTTTTATGGAAAAAAAGAAGCATCTACATCCATCAAACTTCCATATGTTATTTTTGAAAAAACGTTGAAGGACGCAGGAGAATCAACGATATTACACCTTGAAGGAAAGGGGATCGATGTTGATGTACTTATTCACGAAGTGGATCTTGATCCAGTCACAGACAAACCAAGACACGCAGACTTCTATGCCATTGAGAAGGGGAAGAAACTCTCAATTAAGATTCCGCTTGAATTCGTCGGTGTTGCTGTAGCGGTCAAAGACCTCGGTGGTATTTTGGTAAAAGTTATGCACGAAATGGAAATCGAAGCTTTGCCTAAAGATTTACCACACAAAATAGAAGTAGATATTTCAAGTTTGGCGACATTTGATAGTGTTGTTACAGCAGGAAGTGTAAAACTTCCAGAGGGAGTTACACTCAAAGTAAAACCAGAAGAAGTTGTCGCCTCAGTATATGAACCTAAGGAGGAAGTTGTCGAAGTAGCTCCAGTTGACCTTTCAGCAATAGAAGTTGCAAAGAAAGGCAAGGAAGCTAAAGAGGGTGCAGAGGGTGCTGAAGCCGCTTCGGTAGAGGCAGCTCCAAAGAAAGAAGAGAAGAAAGAGGAAAAGAAAAAATAAATAAAATAATTAAATCAAAAAACAGGTTTCACTTCGTGAAACCTGTTTTTTGGTCTCTATTTTTTATCTCTAAAGTATAGTAAAATATGAAGTGTGAGTTGTAACAAAAATATTTTTTTTGTGTTTTTTTGTTTAGTTTCTCTTTTATCCCCCATAATAGTTGGGGCTATTACTTGTGATTCAAACTTAAATGGAAAAACTGATCAAGAGTTGCAAGCAATTGCGATTCAATGTGATTTGGATTTGGCAGATTTGAACAATAAATATAGCACCACTAAACAATTTTCTTCGCAATTACAACAAGGGATAGCCGATTTAAATTATAAAATTACAAAAATACAGTTAGAAATTAAAGCTAAAAATGCAAAAATAAAACAACTTGGAGAAAATATTGCGACCACTACACAATATATCGGACAGCTTTCAAATAGAATGGATGATATAAAAAAATCAATTGGTAAAATGTTAAGGGATGATTATGCAATGGATGATTCTTCAATTATCAATGTTCTCTTATCAAATGGCACTTTATCAAATTTTTTTATTGACGTAGATAACTATTCAACCATCAATCAAAAATTACAGACTTTGATACAAGAGCTGACAGGGGTCAAAAAAACATCAGAAGACCAAAAGAAGATATTAGAGGACAGAAAAATCAAAGAATCTAAATTAAAATATGAACAAGAACAAGCCAGGACAACAACGGAGGGCTTAAAAAGTGAAAAACAAACTATTTTGTCTTTAACAAAGAATAGAGAAGCTGAATATCAACAACTCATTGCCGAAAAAGAAAAATTAAAAAATCAAATCAGAAACAAACTCTATAAAACCGCTAGCGGAGAGGAAATATCATTTGGTGATGCACTTAAAATTATTCAACCCTACGAAAGTGCAATAGGTGTTAGTTCTGCGTTAGTGCTTGCCGTACTCTTCCAGGAATCGGCTGTTGATAACACGATTGGAAAAAATATTGGTAAATGTTTCTATAATCAGGCATCATCTTGTGTGGCTGGTAAATCTGTAATGTCAGAATCACAAAAACAAACCTTTTTGTCTATTATGAGTAATCTAGGTTTAAATCCAAACACAACCCCAGTATCGTGTGCAATATGTAGGGATGGAAGTTATGGAGGTGCCATGGGACCGGCTCAATTTATGCCTGTAACATGGGCAGGTATAATGCAGAGGGTCTCGAATATTATTGGTGTAACTTATCCTTCACCTTTTGAAAATTTGGCAGCCTTCACAGCATCAGCTGTGTTACTTAAAGATAATCAAACGAGATGTAAAACGGCATTTACAAAGAAAAATGATCTTTGGTCATGCTCAGCAGCAAAATATTATGGTGGTTTGAGTTTGGCTGGTACAAAACTTTCAAACTCCATGCGCTATGGTTATGGAAGATCGGTTTTGAATAGGGCCTTGCAATTTGAGAAAGATATAGAGACCTTAAGTTTATAGGATTATTATCCTTGCTTTTTGAAGAGATTCTGATAGTATAAAAATCTATGAAAAAAGATATACATCCAAAATATTTCGATAAAGCCAAGACGACTTGCGTTTGTGGTGCTAAATATGATTTTGGCTCAACAAAAGAAGTGATAAATGTTGAAATCTGTGGCAATTGTCATCCATTTTATACTGGAAATGAAAAAGTCCTAGATACTGCTGGTAGAGTTGAAAAATTCAAAACAAGAGCAACTAAAGCCACTGTTAAGAAGGCTCCAAAAGCAAAAACAGCTAAATAGCGATTTTCAAATAAAACCGTGCATCAAAGTGCGGTTTTGTTATGTGTAATTAAAACATGAGAGAGTAAAAAGCAAAAATAAAGTTTAAAATTAAAAAAATAGAACTAAATTTTAAATTTTCAATTATATCTTTACATTTTTAATTTTTAACTTTAAACTTAAACTATGAACCTCAATCAGGAACAAATAGAAGAATTTAGAAAAAACAAAAAAACAACTTTTTTAGCTGAAGAGTATATTCGTCTTGAAAATGAAGAAGACTCCATAAAGAAGATGGCCGAGAAAGACCCGAGCATGTTTTCTCTAGCTGAAGAAGAGATAAAAAATATTGGTTCCCAAAAGAAAAATTTGTTTGAACAGATGAAAAATATCACTACAGTTGATGATGAAGTAGACAAATATCCAAATGAGGTAATTATGGAGATTCGCGCGGGAGTAGGGGGAGAAGAGGCCGCGATTTTTGCAGAGGATTTAGAGAAAATGTATAAAAGATTTTGTGAATTAAAAAAATGGTCTTTTACTTTAGTAAATGAATCTAGATCAGCACAAGGTGGGTACAAAGAAGTATCTATAGAAATCAAAGGCAAGGATGTTTACAGAGAATTAAGATTTGAGACAGGTGTACATAGAGTACAAAGAGTTCCAGAGACAGAAAAATCTGGGAGAGTTCACACTTCGACGGCTTCAGTCGCGATTTTGCCAATTAGAAAGAAAACAAAAATTGAAATTAAACCATCAGATTTGCTCATTGAAACTTCACGTTCGGGCGGTGCGGGCGGACAAAATGTTAACAAGGTTGAGACGGCTGTTAGAATAGTTCACTTACCGACAAACATTGATGTTCGTTCAACCGCCGAAAGAAGCCAGGTAAAAAATAAAGAAAGAGCCATGTCTATTCTTATTGCCAAGCTTGAAGCGAAGAAAGAAGAAGAGGAGGCAAAAAAATTTGCAGGAGAAAGAAAAGAACAGATAGGTACAGCAGATAGATCTGAAAAAATCAGAACTTATAATATTTTACAAGATAGAGTTACTGATCACAGAGTTAAACACTCCTGGTACAACATAGAGAATATATTAGCCGGTGATGGAATGGCGGATCTTGTCGACTATATAGTTAAAAATGAAGGCAAGCCCCCGCTTCATCCAGATGAAGCTCACACCTATTCCACAGACGATGACCCTGTTGATGATGAATAAAATTTTGCATAATATACTTTAATCAAAATGTTTGTTGATTGGAATAGGTGTGGGGGCAAGCCACAGGTAGGTGATTCAGAAGAGGATTCTGAATAAAAAGGGTTGCTAATAAGTCATTTTTCTGATAGACTGCTTTTCACTACTTGTCCCGTTAAAAATTCAACACGGGGAGCATAGGCAGCGAAACAGACAGATAAAATAGAGGTTTTTAGATAAAAATAAGTATTATTAATTTAAAATTTTGTACTGGGATGACAGAAGAAAAGAAAACAAAAAATAACGATATCATTGATGCGATGTTTAAGGCAGGCGCACATTTTGGTTATCAAAAATCAAGAAGAGATGCTTCAACAACGCCATTTATTTTTGGAACAAAAAACAAAGTTGAAATAATAGATCTCGAAAAGACAAAAGAACAGCTTGAAAAAGCAGAGGAGTTTGTCACAGGTCTTGCCAAAGCAGGAAAGCAGATATTGTTTGTTGGAGGAAAGAGTGAAGCAAGAGGTTCTCTAAAAATTGGCGCGATGTCTGTAGATATGCCGTATGTTGATGGGAGATGGATCGGTGGAGCTATTACAAATTTTACAGAAATTAAAAAAAGAATTGCTAAATTTGAGGATCTACAAAAACAAAAGGAAAAAGGTGAGTTAGTAAAATATACAAAAAAAGAGAGATTACTTATAGATAGAGAAATAGACAATTTGGACTCAATGTTTTCTGGAATTGTAAGTATGAAGGATGCACCAAAGGCCTTGTTTGTGATTGATCCAAAGAAAGAATTTATTGCAGTAGCCGAAGCAAAAAAGGCGGGAATCCCGGTTGTAGCTTTATCAAATACTGATTGTAATATAAAAAATATAGATTTTCCCATCGTTGCTAACGACGCGTCTGTTTCAAGTATAGTTTTTTTTGTATCAGAAATAGTAAAATCTTATAAAGCTGGTAAAATAGCCAAAGTATAGTTTTTTTGTTTTGAATTTTGTTTTTACTTTTTACTCTTTTAATTTTTTAATTTAAAAATATGGAAATATCAATGGAATTAGTTAAGGAACTCCGCGAAAAAACAGGGATTTCCATAATGCAATGTAAAAAAGCACTTGAAGATGCAAAGGGAGACATGAGCAAGGCAATTGTATTTCTTCAAAAAAAAGGTGCAGAAACCGCTGCAAAAAAGTCTGAGAGAATTTTGAAATCAAGCAGAATTGTTTCTTATGTGCATGGAGTTGGAACTGTCGGAGTTCTTATTGAACTTTGTAGTGAATCAGATTTTGTCTCTAAGCACGAAGATTTTCAGAAGCTTGCTTATGATATTGCAATGCAAATAGCCGCCACCAATCCCGCTTATATTAAAAAAGATGATGTTTCTCCGGAGGAAAAAACTAAGGTCTTGAACGCTTTCTCTGATGAAGTAAAAGATAAACCAGAAGCCATGAGAGAGAAGATTCTCAATGGTAAACTAGACGCGTTCTTTAAAGAGAGAATACTAATTGAACAAGATTTCATTAAGGATCCAAGTATTACCGTAAATACTCTAATTCAAAATGCGATACAAAAGTTTGGAGAGAAGATAGAAATTGCTAGATTTGTTCGTTTTAGTGCAACAAAATAATATCCACACACAATGGCTATAGTTTTATTTTATATATCATTATTTTTTTTAATTGCAATGTTTGCAATTAAATATTTTGGTATATCTTTTGAACACCATGAAGTTATTTCCAATATTGTTTGTGAAAATGATAAAAATTGTCACAAGATAGTTCATCATAGTAAAAATATATTTTCAAAAATTAAATTTAAAAATTTTCACAGGTTGACCGTAGCGCTCGCTAATTTTATAAAAAAGGAAAGCATATATTTAAAAAGAAGATTCGATAGTAAGCAGCCAGCATTTTTTTTGAGTCCCCAAAAACCAAGTCATATGCACAGACATTCAGTATCTTTTTTTCTTAAGAGGGTTTCGGAATATAAGGATTCTCTAAATGACAAGAGGCCACTAAGATAATAGATTTGTATTTTTCTTTATTTTTTGTTAGATTAGTAATCGTAATAGATCATACTTTTTGATTTATATGTGCCACCTTAGCTCAGTTGGTAGAGCGCCACTTTTGTAAAGTGGATGTCCCCAGTTCAAATCTGGGAGGTGGCTCACGAACAAAGTGAGTGAAATGACTCTGAAAACAAAAAATAATAAAGACCGCTTGTTTTAAGCGGTCTTTATCAATATAAATCTTCACTAAATAATTTGTGGCCTCTATACCCTCCTTTTGCTATGGATTTTATCCCTGCATTTTTTTGTATCTCGTATGCCGCTTTTTT